>Ga0182736_1000249_pt1 | contig 100037 bp, 94 predicted proteins | sample eDN5th30CKraftBY_FD_128882 | JGI IMG/M metagenome (GOLD analysis project Ga0182736, IMG submission 128882) | Enriched backyard soil microbial communities from Emeryville, California, USA - eDNA 5th pass 30_C Kraft BY (version 2) (version 2) | ecosystem: Environmental > Terrestrial > Soil >... | reverse complement strand
GATCATCACCCCCAACCCCAAAACCGGCGGCGGCGCCCGCTGGAACTACCTCGCCGCCTGGGCCTACGCCCTGCGCCAGCCCGGTGGGAACGACGGCAAGGCGCAGCAGTTCGTCAAGACGCTGTACAGCCATGTACCGGTGCTGGATTCCGGCGCGCGGGGCTCCACCACCACCTTCGTCCAGCGCGGCCAGGGGGATGTGCTGCTGACCTGGGAGAACGAGGCCTATCTGGCCCTGGAGCAACTCGGCCCCGGCAAGGTCGAGCTGGTCATCCCGCCGACATCCATCCTGACCGAGCCTGCGGTCTCCGTGGTCGACGGGGTGGTGCAGGCCAAGGGGACCAAGGAGATCGCCCAGGCCTATCTGCAGGGGCTCTATTCCGAGGCGGCGCAGGAGATCATCGCCAGGAACCACTACCGGCCGCGCAGCGCCGAAGCCCTCGCCAAGTCAGGCCAGAAGTTCAAGCCGATCCAGTTGGCCAACATCTCGGACTTCGGGGGCTGGGCGAAGGCGCAGGCCACCCATTTCGCCGATGGCGGGGTGTTCGATCAGATCTACAGCCCCCGGCCGAAGGCGACCTGATCCGCACGCCGGTCGCGTCCGCGCGGTAGCTGGTGCGCCTGGAAATCGGTAGAAGGGCGGGGGGGGCGGCCGCGCCCGTTTCAACGTCGGCGCCGAGACCGGCAGGGAGATCCGAGCATGACCAGCAGCCTTTCCAGACGGGGCCTGATCGGGGCCGGCGCGGCCTTTGCGGGCGTTTCGCTCGCGGCGTGCGGCGGCGGCAAGGGCGCCGGGGGCCTGTCCCTGCTGAACGTCAGCTACGATCCGACGCGCGAACTCTACAAGGCCTACAACGCCTATTTCGCTGCGGACTGGAAGGCCAAGGGCGGCAAACCCGTCGATCTGCGCCAGAGCCACGGGGGGTCCGGATCCCAGGCCCTCTCGGTCATCGGCGGGCTGCAGGCCGACGTCGTGACCTTGGCGCTCGCCTATGACATCGACACCATCGCGGCCAAGACCAAGCGGATCGCCGAAAACTGGCAGTCGCGTCTGCCGGACAACTCGAGCCCCTATACCTCCACCATCGTCTTCCTGGTCCGCACCGGCAATCCGAAAGGGATCAAGGACTGGAGCGATCTGGTGAAGCCCGGGGTGCAGATCATCACCCCCAACCCCAAGACGTCCGGCGGCGCCCGCTGGAACTATCTGGCGGCCTGGGCCTATGCCCTGCGCCAGCCCGGCGGCGACGAAGCGAAGGCGCGGGCCTTCCTGCAGCAGATCTTCACCCAGGTGCCGGTGCTGGATTCCGGCGCGCGGGGATCCACCACCACCTTCGTCCAGCGGGGCCAGGGCGACGTGCTGCTGTCCTGGGAGAACGAAGCCTATCTGGCCGTCGAAGAGCTGGGCCCCGGCAAGGTGGAGATCGTGGTCCCGCCCAGCTCGATCCTGGCCGAGCCCCCCGTCGCGGTGGTCGACGGCGTGGTCGACGCCAAGGGCACCCGTCAGGTGGCTGAGGCTTACCTTCAGGGCCTCTATGGCGATCCCGCGCAGGAGATCATCGCCAAGAACCACTACCGTCCGCGTAGCGCGGCAGCCCTCGCGAAATCGGGGCAGAAGTTCCAGGCCCTGGAGTTGGCCACCATCGCCGACTTCGGGGGGTGGACCAAGGCGCAGGCCACCCACTTCGCCGACGGCGGTGTGTTCGACCAGATCTACAAGCCCCAGCCCAAGGCGAGTTAGAGGCGGCGCGCCCGGCCGCGCCCGTCGCCGGCCGGGTCGATCAGGGTCTCCTTGGGCATGACGAAGCGCACTTCGCTGCGGCCGAAGTCCACGGCCACCGTGTCGAAGAAGCGCAGCACGTCCATGCCGAGGATCATCGCCGGCTTACGCTCCAGGCCCCAGAGGCTGAAGGTGTGCAGGTCGGCATAGACCACCCGCAGATTGTTGATGGTGAGCTTGCCCAGCCGGAACACCGGGATCGGCCCGAACTCCCCCGCCGCCGTCTGGCCCGTGGCGCCGATCAACTGCACCAGGGCCAGTTTGTCTTCCGCATCCTTGCTGCGCACCATCAGCTTGCGCAGGGCGGAGTTTCCGATGGTGGCTTCGGAGCCGGTGTCGATCACCACGCTGACCCGATGACCATGGAGGTCGGTGTCGACCATGGTGAGCTGGCCGAAGCGCCGCTTGGCCGCCACCACCGACGAGTCCGCGCCGCGCCACCGCTCGCTGGATGGCTCGATCTGCAGCCGGGCCTGCTGGAAGTCGAGGATCACCCGCTGGTTCTTCAGGCCGTCGACCCCCAGCAGCCCGGCGCCGCCCAGCATCCGCTGCGGCATGGCGGGCAGGTGCAGCTTCTTCGCCTCGCGAACGCCGATCTGCAGGCTCTGCACATTGACGGTGCGGGCGTTGGTCTGGCCGGTGATGCCGTGCACCCTTGTGAGGGGCCCCTCCGCCAGGCCGAGCCGGTCTGCGAGTTCGTGCGAGACCACCGACCGATTGGTGCCGGTGTCGACCACGAAGTCGAACGGGCCCTGGCCATTGACCATCACCGGCGCAGTCATCCGCCGGGAGCCGTCCTCCATGACCATCAGGTCGTCGGCGTCTTCCGGTGAATAGGAGGCTTCGGGCAGGGTGGGGAGGGGCGCTTCGGCGGCCGCCAGGCGGCCCGCCGTCGTCGCGAACAACAGACCGGCGCCGGCGCCTGCCAGCACCTGCCGCCGATCCTTGTGTGGCGCCGTCATGGCGCACGTCCTCTTCGGGCCGTTTCCTCTGACGAAAGCCTACACCCGCCGCCCCGATATTGCGCGGAAGATTCCGGTTCAGACCGGCTGGTAGATTTCCCCGCCGGACTCGCGGAACTTGTCCGCCATCTCTTCCATCCCCGCCGCCACGTCGTTCTGCGCCTTGGCGGCGTCGCGGATGTCCTGGCTGATCTTCATCGAGCAGAACTTTGGGCCGCACATGGAGCAGAAGTGGGCTGTCTTGTGCGCCTCCTTCGGCATGGTCTCGTCGTGGTAGAGGCGGGCGGTCTCCGGATCGAGGCCAAGGTTGAACTGGTCCTCCCAGCGGAATTCGAAGCGGGCCCGGGAGATGGCGTTGTCCCACTCGGCCGCGCCGGGGTGGCCCTTGGCGAGGTCCGCGGCGTGGGCCGCCAGCTTGTAGGTGATCACGCCGGTCTTCACGTCGTCCCGGTCGGGCAGGCCGAGGTGTTCCTTGGGCGTGACGTAGCAGAGCATGGCGGTGCCGAACCAGCCGATCATGGCCGCTCCGATGGCCGAGGTGATGTGGTCGTAGCCCGGCGCGATGTCGGTGGTGAGCGGCCCCAGGGTGTAGAAGGGCGCCTCGTGGCAGTGCTTCAACTGCTCATCCATGTTGGCCTTGATCTTGTGCATGGCCACGTGGCCCGGCCCCTCGATCATCACCTGGCAGCCGTGTTCCCAGGCCACCTTGGTCAGCTCGCCCAGGGTGCGCAGTTCGGCGAACTGGGCCGCGTCGTTGGCGTCGGCGGTCGAGCCGGGGCGCAGGCCGTCGCCGAGCGAGAAGGACACGTCGTAGGCCCGCATGATCTCGCAGATCTCGTCGAACCGTTCGTAGAGGAAGCTCTCCTTGTGGTGTGCGAGGCACCACTTGGCCATGATCGAGCCGCCGCGGGATACGATGCCGGTGACGCGATTGGCGGTCAGCGGGACGAAGGGCAGGCGCACGCCGGCGTGGATAGTGAAATAGTCCACCCCCTGCTCAGCCTGCTCGATCAGGGTGTCGCGGAACACTTCCCAGTTCAGGTCTTCGGCGACGCCGTTGACCTTTTCCAGGGCCTGATAGATCGGCACCGTCCCGATCGGCACGGCGCTGTTGCGCACGATCCAGTCGCGGATGTTGTGGATGTTGCGCCCGGTGGACAGGTCCATGACCGTGTCCGCGCCCCCGCGCGTGGCCCAGACCAGCTTGTCCACCTCGTCGGCGACGGTCGACAGCACCGCCGAATTGCCGATGTTGGCGTTGATCTTGACCAGGAAGTTCCGGCCGATCGCCATCGGCTCCAGTTCGGTGTGGTTGATATTGGCGGGGATGATGGCGCGCCCCCTGGCCACTTCCTGGCGCACGAACTCGGGGGTCACGAAATCGGGGATTGAGGCGCCGAAGTCCTCGCCGTCGCGAACGCAGGGTCGGGTCTGTTCCCGGCGCATGTTCTCGCGGATGGCGACGTATTCCATCTCGGCGGTGATGATCCCCTTGCGGGCGTATTCGAGCTGGGTGACCGCGTGACCGGCCTTAGCTCGATAGACGCGGTGGCCGGTGGCCGGGAACTGCGGGGCCAGATGCTTGCCGGCGGCGAAGCCGTTGTCCTCGGGCTTCACCTGACGGGGGGCCTCGACCAGCTCGACATCGCCGCGCGCGACCACATAGCCCTCGCGGATGCGCTCCAGGCCCTTGGCGATATCGATCGAGGCGTCAGGGTCGGAGTAGGGGCCGGACGGATCGTAGATGGTCACCGGCGGCTCATTGGCGCTCGGGTGGACGGCGACCTCGCGGAAGGGGACGCGGATATCGGGGAACAGCTCGCCCGCCACATAGACCTTCTTCGAGCCGGGAATGGGCCCCGTAGGGACTTCGCCGATCGGGATGGAGGAAGAGGGCGTCAGGATGTTCATGGCGGGCTCCGTGCAATGGAGACCCAAGCCACATCGGCAAGCGATCAAACGACCCACCATGGGCGGGCGCGTTCCCTCCCTTCGCCGGCATGACCCGGATCAGGTTCGGCGGGTCGCGGCCTCAGCCGCCTCTCAGTCCCTTGAGCGGGACCCCCCGGAGAACGGGACAGACCTTAGGGGGATGGTCGCGGGGGTCAAGAACGCGTTGCTTCCCCGTCCACGATTGTAGGGTAAAAGGCCGCCGATGAGCCTTTCCCTTTACGACACCTACGCCCGGGCCAAGCGCGCCTTCGAGCCCCGCGATCCTTCGCGCGTGAGCCTCTATGTGTGCGGACCGACGGTCTACAACTACGCCCACATCGGCAACGCCCGCCCGGTGGTGGTGTTCGACGTGCTGTTCCGCGTGTTGCGGAGCCTCTACGGCGAGGAGGCGGTCACCTACGCCCGCAACATCACCGACGTGGACGACAAGATAAACGCCAAGGCGCAGGCCGAGGGCGTGCCCATCTCGGTGATCACCGACCGCTTCACCGGCATCTATCGCCAGGACATGGGCGCGCTGGGCGCCCTGGCGCCGACGGTGGAGCCCCGCGCCACCGCCCACATCCCCGAGATGCTGGCCATGATCGGCAAGCTGGTGGACGCCGGGGCCGCCTATGCGGCCGAGGGCCATGTGCTGTTCGACACAACCTCGTTCGCCGATTACGGCAAGCTGTCGGGCCGCTCCCTCGACGACATGATCGCCGGCGCCCGGGTCGAGGTGGCGCCCTACAAGCGCAATCCCGCCGACTTCGTGCTGTGGAAGCCCTCCAAGGACGGCGAGCCGGTCTGGCAGAGCCCGTTCGGTCCGGGGCGCCCCGGCTGGCATATCGAATGCTCGGCCATGATCGAGAAGCAGCTCGGCCTGCCCATCGACATCCACGGCGGCGGCCACGACCTGATCTTCCCCCACCACGAGAACGAGATCGCGCAAGGCCGGTGCGCCCACGGGGGCGGGGAATACGCTCGCTACTGGATGCACAACGGCTTCCTGACCATCGAAGCCGAGAAGATGTCCAAGAGCATCGGCAATGTGCTGCTGGTGCATGATCTCGTGAAGCAGGTTCCGGGGGAGGCGATCCGCTGGGCGCTGCTGTCGGCCCACTACCGGGCGCCGCTGGACTGGAACAGCGACCTGATCGAGCAGTCGAAGAAGTCGCTGGACCGGCTCTACGGCGCCCTGCGCCGGGCGACGGACGTGGAGGCCGATCCCGAGGCCGCCCCGCCGCGAGGCTTCCTCGACGCGGTGCATGACGACCTCAACACGCCGCGGGCGTCGGCGGAGCTGTTCGCCCTCGCCAAGACCCTGGAGACGGCCGCCGATCCGGACGAGCGCCGCCGCGCCAAGTCGGAGCTGCTGGCTGCAGGCGCCTTGCTCGGCTTCCTGCAGGCCGATCCGGAAAGCTGGTTCGCCGGCGGTGTGGACGACGCCCTGCGCGAGCGGATCGACGGTCTCGTCGCCGCCCGGGTGGCCGCCCGGACGGCCAAGGACTGGGCCGCCGCCGACCGCATCCGCGACGAGCTGACCGATCTCAAGGTCGAGGTCATGGACAGCAAGGATGGCGCGACCTGGCGCTTCCGCGACTGACGACCGCGGGAGTATGGTCTTCGCCCCGCGCTTCCTCATGCCTATCTAGAGCCCATGGCCTATCGTAACCAACAACGCATCGGCATCGCCGCGCCGGCTTCGGCGGTGTGGCGCGCCCTGTCCGACCTCGAATCCTGGCGCGACTGGAACCCGCTCTACACCTCGGCGGAGGGACGCATGTCCATCGGCTCGCAGGTCGTGTTGACCCGGTCGACCGGGGATAAGGTGACCATAGAGGAAGTTCGCATCGTCGACTGGGTGCCGAACGAGCAGCTGGTGTGGGCGCGTTCCCTCGGCTTCTTCGCATCGACCATCGGCTACATAGAGATCGAGGCCTTGTCCGAATGCGGCTGCATCGTCTCGGTCGGCGAAATCTACAACGGCCTGATCGGCCAGCAGATCGGCCGCCGCCGACGCCGGGTCTTCCGCGCGGGCTACGCCGCCCTGTGCGAGGCGATCAAGAGCCGGTCGGAATCGAACTGGGACGGGATCGCCGACCCGCCGCTTCCGCCGCCCCCGCCCAAGCCCAACAGCCACATGACGGCGATGAAGTCGGCCAAGCCCGCCAGCGTGTCGATGGGCCGGCGCAAGTGATCGACGACCTCTATTCCGCGAAGGTCCTGGCGCTGGCGGCCGACATGCCCCGCGCGGGGCGTCTGGCCGATCCGGACGCCAGCGCGGAGAAGGTGTCGAAGCTGTGCGGCAGCCGCATCGTGGTGGATGTGAAGCTGGATGAGCATCATCGGATCGCCGACTTCGCCCAGGACGTAAAGGCCTGCGCCCTCGGCCAGGCGGCGGCGGCCGTCTTGGGGGCCCATGTGATCGGCGCCGATTTGGAGGACATCCGAGTGGCCCGGGACGCCCTCCGTGCTATGCTGAAAGAAGACGGCCCGGCTCCCGAAGGTCGTTTTTCGGAGCTCGCCGTGCTCGGCCCCGTAAAGGACTATCCGGCCCGCCATACCTCGACCCTGCTGGCGTTCGAGGCGGCCCTGGAGGCTGTCCGCAAGGCGGTGGAAACCGGCTCCACGCGAACTCCCAGCGCCGGCGCGGCTTGATCGGCTCCTTTCGCGTGCGATAAGGGCGCTCGATTTCCTCGTTCGCGGCCCCGTCCGGCATGAAACTCTACGAACGAACCGTCAGGGGCGCCCTTCGCGCCTACAAGCTGACGTTGTCTCAACTGATCGGGCGCGGGTGCCGGTATCTTCCGACCTGTTCGGAATATGCCGCCGAGGCCCTGATCTCCCATGGGCCCATGCGGGGCGGCCTCCTGGCCGTCCGTCGCGTGTGCCGGTGTCATCCCTTCGGTGGATCGGGCTACGACCCGGTGCCGCCTGCGCCGCCGAGACGGCGCTGGACGTGTGAAACATGATCGAACTGCAGTTTCCCGATGGCGCTGCGCGCCAATACCCGGTGGGCTCCACGGGGCGAGACGTCGCCCAGTCCATCTCCCCGTCGCTGGCCAAGCGGGCGGCGCTGATCCGCCTCGACGGCGCTCTGCGCGACCTCGACCGGCCGATCGAGCATGGGGGCCGCTTCGAGATCCTGGGGCGGGACCATCCCGACGTGCTGGAGACCATCCGCCACGACGCCTCCCATGTGATGGCCGAGGCGGTGCAGGAGCTGTTCCCCGGCACACAGGTCACCATCGGCCCGGCCATCGAGGACGGCTTCTATTACGACTTCGCCCGTGACGAGCCCTTCAGCCTCGACGACCTCGCCGCCATCGAGAAGCGCATGCGCGAGATCGTCGACCGCGACGAGAAGATCGTCCGCGAGGTTTGGGACCGCGACGAGGCCATCGCCCACTTCGGCTCCATCGGCGAAGCCTACAAGGCCGAGATCATCTCCGACCTGCCCGAGAACGAGACGATCACCGTCTATCGCCAGGGGAACTGGAAGGACCTGTGCCTTGGTCCGCACCTGCCCTCGACCAAGTTCGTCGGCAAGGCCTTCAAGCTGACCAAGCTGGCGGGCGCCTATTGGCGCGGCGACCACCGTAATCCCCAACTCCAGCGCATCTACGGCACGGCCTGGGCCAGCGACGCGGACCTCGAAGCCCACCTCAAGCGGATCGAAGAGGCGGAGAAGCGCGATCACCGCCGCGTCGGGCGGGCCATGGACCTTTTCCATCTGCAGGAAGAGGGCAAGGGGATGATCTTCTGGCACCCCAAGGGCTGGACCCTGTTCCGGGAGCTGGAGAACTACATCCGCCGCCGCCTCGACACCGTCGGCTACGAGGAGGTGAAGACGCCTCAGATCCTGGACCGGACCCTTTGGGAGAAATCCGGCCACTGGGAGAAGTTCGGCCACGCCATGTTCACCTGCGAGACCGAGGAGGGCGAAAGCCTGGCGGTCAAGCCGATGAACTGCCCCGCGCACGTGCAGATCTTCAACGTCGGCCAGAAGTCCTACCGTGACCTGCCCCTGCGCATGGCCGAGTTCGGGGCCTGCCATCGGTTCGAGCCCTCGGGGGGCCTGCATGGCATCATGCGGCTGCGCGCCTTCACCCAGGACGACGCCCACATCTTCTGCCGCGAGAACCAGATCGAGGCGGAGACCACGGCCTTCGTGCAGTTGCTCTACTCGGTCTACGCCGACCTCGGGGTCGAGCTGCACAGCGTCAAGCTCGCCCTTCGGCCCGACCTGCGCGCCGGTACGGATGAGATCTGGGATCAGGCCGAGAGCAAGCTCGAACGCGCCGCCAAGGCGGCGGGGGTCGAGGTCGAGCTTCTGCCGGGGGAGGGCGCCTTTTATGGCCCCAAGCTCGAATTCCACCTCAAGGACGCCATCGGCCGGACGTGGCAGTGCGGCACCCTGCAGCTCGACTTCGTGCTGCCGGAGCGGCTGGACGCCGAATATGTGGCCGAAGACGGCTCCAAGCAGCGTCCCGTCATGCTGCACCGGGCCATCCTGGGCGCAGTCGAGCGGTTCCTCGGCATCCTGATCGAGAACTACGGCGGGGCCTTCCCTCTGTGGCTCGCGCCGGTGCAGGTGGTGGTCGCGACCATCACCTCCGACGGCGAGGACTACGCCCGCGAGGCGGCGGCCAAGCTGAAAGCGGCGGGCCTGCGGGTCGAGGTCGATGTGCGCAACGAGAAGATCAACTACAAGGTCCGCGAGCACAGCCTGGCCAAGGTCCCGGTCATCGCCGTGGTCGGCCGCAAGGAAGCCGAGACGGGGCAGGTGGCCCTGCGCCGGCTGGGCTCGGACGGCCAGCAGGTCGTGTCGCTCGACGAAGCGGCAGCGTTCCTCAGCCGCGAGGCCCTGGCGCCTGATCTCGCGCGAGCCGCCGGCGCCGCCAACGGATGAGCGGGGCCCTGGGCGAGCTCGACGATCCTTGCGCCGAGGCGCCGGCTTTAGCGGCGCCCGAGGTGTCGGTCATCATGGTGGTCTATTTCACCGGACCGTCCCTGACCCAGACCATCCGGCGGGTGCTGGACGATCCCGGCGTCGGGGAACTGGTGCTGGTGGAGAACGGCGCCTCGCTGGAGGAGGCCTCCGTCCTGGACGCCGCCTTGCTGGACGAGCGGGTGCGGCTGCTGCGGGGCCAGGGCAACGTCGGCTTCGCCCGGGGGGCCAACCTCGGGGCGGCCAACGCCACCGGCCAGACCCTGATCTTCCTCAACCCGGACGCCTTCCTGGAGCCGGGCTGCGTGCCGGCCCTGGTCGAGGCGGCGAACGGCGCGCCTCAGCCGCGGCTGGTGGGCGCGCGGGTGCTCAATCCCGACGGCACCGAGCAGCGCGGCGCCCGGCGGGGGGAGGTGACTCCCTTCACCACCCTGCTCAGCCTGACCCGGCTATCCCAGCACATGGGCTCGCTGCGGGGGTTCGAAATCCATCATGAGCATGAACCCGCCCCGGATCGGCCTTCGCCGACGCCGACCGTCTCGGGCGCCTGCTTCGCCATGACGCGCGAGGGGTTCCGTTCGGTGAACGGCTTCGACGAAGGCTTCTTCCTGCATGTGGAAGACGTCGATCTCTGTTGGCGGGTCCGCAACCAGGGCGGCGAGGTGCTATTCCACCCGGCGGCCAAGGTGGTGCACCTCGGCTCCACCAGCATGAAGGCGCCTGTCGTGGTGGAGTTCTGGAAGGGCCTCGGTCTCGCCCGCTACTTCCGCAAGCGGGCGGCGACGCCGGGCAAGGCGATGCTGGCCCTGTTGCTCGGGCCGCTGATCGTGGCGGTTTCCGTCGCCCGGCCGATCCTGCGCGGCCACGCCTTCCGCCCGCGGGCGCGGCGCTGAAGCGCGTTGGGCGAAAGTGTGAGCGGTTTCGCCCTTCAAACGCGCGCTAAACTTTAGAATCTAGCGCGCGCCTAGGGTTCGTTGTCCTCGGCCGGCGGGCGGGGCGGCGGATTCTGCGGTTTCCACAGGGTGATGGCGACGGGCTGGCCGCTGGAATAGTCGACGCCGTGGATGGTGGCGATGGGCGCCGCCTTGGTCTTGCCCAGGGCCGTCCGGAAGGCTGCGCCTTCCCGGGCCTCCACCAGGGCCGGCTGGCCCTTGCGCAGGGCGTCAGCCGCCTCCGCCGCCCCGCCCAGGATGGTTTCGGTGCCAACGGCGAACACCAGGCTGGGTTCGGCGTAGCCCGCCACCGCCACCGGGCCCGGCGTGATGCCGTCGCGGGGGTCGAGGTCGCTGTCGTCAAGCATGGCGGAAACGGCGCGAGAGACCCACAAGGCGTCCAGTCTGGGCGCCACGCCCCCCGCCAGTACGGCATGTCCCAGCAATCCCAACAGGCCGGCGGACAGGATCGCGAAGGCCGGCGCCGAGATCAGCAGTCCCACTGCGCCCGCGACCCCGGCGGCGCAAAGCAGAATCGCCGCCGCCAGGGCCCAGCCGCCGGCCTCCTGCCCGCCGTACTGGGCGCCCGCCCATAGCGCCACGGCGGCGAGGGCGCCTGCCGCCAGGAGGGACAACAGGGCGCCCGTCCAGCGGCTCCAACGCCCGAGGGGTTCGGTCAAGGCGGCGACCATCAGCCAGGCGAGAGCGCCATAGAGGGGCAGCGGATAGTGGGGCAGCTTGGTCGGCAGGGCCTCGAAGACGATCCAGCTTGGGATCAGCCAGGCCAGGGCGAACCGCACGCTGGCCTTGGCTCGTCCCCGCCAGCCCGCGACGAGGGCGGCGGGCAACAAAAGCCCCACCGGGAAAAGCAGCAGGGGCGTCAGCAGGGCGTGCAGCCCCGGCGGGGCTCCGTGGCTTTCGTGGCCCCCCGTCAGCTTGGGGGCGAGGTCGCCAGACAGGGCCGCGCCCCAGAACCCACCATCGGTGGCCACGGTGATGGCCATGGCCCAGGGCCCCACCACCCCGGCGATCAGCACCAGACCCCAGCCCCAGCTCAGCTTGCGCATCCAGCGCGCATCCCGGTCGGCGGCCCACAGGGCCAGCAGCGCGAGGCCCATCACCATCGGGCCGATCGGGCCCTTGATCAGCACGGCGAAGGCGATGCCGAGCCACAACAGCACCTTGGTGGTTTTCCCCTCGACGGGGATCTCTCCGCGAGCGGCGCCGTAAAGCCGGCCCAGCGCGGCCATGGCCAGGGTGATGCAGCCGCACAGGGCTGCGTCGGTCTTGGCGATGGAGGCCTCGGTCGAGAGAATCAGGGTCGCGCCCAGGATGGCGCCGGCGACCATGCCGCCACGGGCGCCGAAGAAGGCCGCAGCGCCCCAGGCGCAGGCCGCAGCCGCCAGCATGGCCCCGGCGAGGGACGGCAGGCGATAGGCCCAGATCTCCCGTTTCTCGACCGACGAGGCGATCTCCACGCTCGCCGCCTGCAGCCAGTGGATGCCGATTGGCTTCTTGTCCCGCGGCTGGTCCTGGAAGCGGATGTTCACGAAATCGCCGCTCTCCAGCATCTGCGCCGTGGCCTGGGCGAATCGCGCTTCGTCTCGGTCGAGGGTGGGCAGCGCGATCATGCCGGGCAGCCCGGCGAGAAGCGCGAAGAAGGCGGCGATCACCGGGGCGCGCCACACATGGGCCCGCGCCACGCCGCCGGCGGTCCCCGTAATCAGGGCCTCCAGGGCGCGGACCCGATCTCGCCATCCTGGGGCTGCAGCGTCCATGCGAGAAGGGTCACGATCCCCCGGCCCGCGTCAACGCCCGGCGTGTGCGGACGACGCTGTCAAATTCATCAGAACCCTTTGAGGCCAAAGGTCTTTACATCGCCCTCGGATTTCCCTATTTGCGCGTCTCCCGGCGGACCCCGGTCTAACAAACGCTGCTAACGCCGGTCTGGGTCAACAATCTACAGGGGGTTACGTGCAGTGGTTACGTACCATACGCCCCTGGACCTGGTCCGTGAGCGGTCCCCGGAACGTCCTGTCGCCCTCGTGCGACCGGACGCCGTGGCCCTAGCGGCCCGCTGGTTCCAGGAAAACTTCAAAGGCGACGTCCTCTACGCTGTAAAGGCCAATCCATCCCCATGGGTCATCAAGACCCTGTGGGAGGCGGGTTCGCGCGGCTTCGATGTGGCGTCTCTCAAAGAGATCGAGCTGGTGGCGAACACGGCCCCCGGCGCGACCATGGCCTTCATGCATCCGGTGAAGAGCCGCGCCTCGATCGCGCGCGCTTACACCGACTATGGCGTGAAGACCTTTTCCCTCGACACCCATGAAGAGCTGGCCAAGATCCTTGAGGCCACCGGCGGCGCGCGGGACCTGAACCTCATCGTGCGCCTCGGCGTCACGACCGAGGGGGCGGCCTACTCGTTGTCGGGCAAGTTCGGCGTGGGCGAGCATGAGGCGCCGAGCCTGCTTCTCGCCGCTCGCCGCGCGACCGACGAGCTGATGGGCGTGTCCTTCCACGTCGGGTCGCAGTGCATGCGCCCCACCGCCTTCCAGGCGGCGATGGCCCAGGCGTCCCGCGCCCTGGTCCGCGCCGGCGTGTTCGCGGACGTGGTGGATGTCGGCGGCGGTTTTCCGTCGATCTATCCCGGCATGATCCCGCCGGCGATGGCCGACTATATGGACGCCATCCACCGCAGCTTCGAAGAGATGAAGGTGCACGAGACCACCGAGCTGTGGTGCGAACCGGGCCGGGCCCTCGTGGCCGAGTCTTCTTCGCTGCTGACCAAGGTCGAGCTGCGCAAGGGCGACGCCCTCTATCTGAACGACGGCTCCTACGGGTCGCTGTTCGACGCCGCGCACACCAAGTGGCCGTTCCCGGTCAAGATGGTGCGCGACGGGGAGGCCTCTGCTGAGCTGAAGCCGTTCCGCTTCTACGGCCCGACCTGCGATTCGCTGGACCACATGCCCGGCCCGTTCTGGCTGCCGGAGGATATCGGCGAGGGCGACTACATCGAGATCGGCATGCTCGGCGCTTACGGCGTCGCCATGACCACCGGCTTCAACGGCTATGGCGAGACGGACACCGTCCAGGTCGCCGATGGCCCGATGGCGTCGATGTTCGGCCTCGGCCCGCGCTCCATCCCGGTGCGTCGTCTGGAAGAAAGCTCTGTGGTTCGCCTGTCGAGCCGTAGAGCCAAGCGCCGCAAGCGCAGATAAGCCGCCACCGTCACGAAATGATCGCGAAGTTCGGCCAAGCCCTCGGGAACACCCGGGGCTTGGCCGGGCTTTGTCGTTTCGCTAGTGACTTCACGCTCCTGCCCGTGGCGCCGTCCGGGCTGGAGGGGATTTTGAGACGGGCGCTTCACCCAAAGGGAAACCCGCGATGAACGCTCCGACGGACACCACGTCCAACCAGAAGGCCGAACTGCTCTCCCGCACGGTTCAGCACGTCGACATCACCGCCTATGACGCGCGGCCGGTGATCGACGCCATGCGCGGCATGAGCTTCTCCAGCCGCGACACGGCGAGGGCCGCCGACATCCTGAACATGATGATCGAGGACAAGGCCTGCTCGCCCTGGCTGATCCTCGCCGGCTCCACCTCGGCGGGCGGCTGCATGCACGTCTACCGCGACATGGTGAAGTTCGGGATGATCGACGCGGTGGTCGCCACCGGCGCCTCCATCGTCGACATGGATTTCTTCGAGGCCCTCGGCTTCAGGCACTACCAGGCGGCCGGCCCGGTCGACGACAATGTGCTGCGGGCCAACTACATCGACCGCATCTACGACACCTATATCGACGAGGAAGAGCTCCAGGCCTGCGACCACACCATCCTGGAGATCGCCAACCGCCTCGAGCCCCGCGGCTATTCCTCCCGCGAGTTCATCTGGGAGATGGGCAAGTGGCTGTCCGAGGGCAACGCCAAGAAGCCGGGCAGCCTGATCCAGACCGCCTATGAAGAGGGCGTGCCGATCTTCTGCCCCGCCTTCGTCGACTCGTCGGCCGGCTTCGGTCTGGTCAAGCACCAGAAGGAGCGGGCGGCCGCCGGCAAGCCCTACATGATGATCGACGCGGTGGCGGACTTCCGCGAACTGACCGACATCAAGATCGCGGCGGGCGTCACCGGCCTGTTCATGGTCGGCGGCGGCGTGCCGAAAAACTTCGCCCAGGACACCGTGGTGTGCGCCGAGATCCTCGGCGTCGAGGCCGAGATGCACCGCTACGCCGTGCAGATCACCGTCGCCGACGTGCGTGACGGCGCCTGTTCGTCCTCCACCCTTCAGGAGGCGGCCTCCTGGGGCAAGGTGCAGACCACCCAGGAGCAGATGGTGTTCGCCGAAGCCAGCACTGTCGTCCCGCTGATCGGGTCGGACGCCTATCACCGCGGGACCTGGAAGAACCGCGAGAAGCGTCGCTGGGCCAAGCTGTTCGCCAAGGGCTGATCCGCCGGCCAAGGTTTGCGCCGCTTCGGCACGCTTGCGTTGCCGGGGCGGCGTCGATCCGTTAGACAGCCGCGACCCACCATCGGACACAAAAAATCATGGCTACCGACACTCCTCCGGCCCAGGGCGAAATCACCGGCAACGTGTTGCTCTATTCCCGGCCCGAACCGCTCAACATCGAGCAGCACGGCAAGCTGGGCTTCAACCGTTCGAATGCCCCGTTCAGCTTCGCCGCGCGCACTCACGTTGCGCCGCTGGTCGTCACTGAGTTCGCGCCGGCCTCGATGCTGTATCCCATCATCTTCGCGGGCGACGATCGTCAGCCGCTGGCGGTGATGAGCCTGCGCCCGGAAGAGAACCTGTTCATTCGCGCCGATGGCTCGGTGGCCCCGGACACCTACGTTCCGGCCTATATCCGTCGCTACCCCTTCGTGTTCGCCAATGACGACCAGGCCCAGCGCCTCGTGGTCTGCATCGATCGGGCGTCGACCGCCCTGGTCGAAAACGGCGACACGCCCCTGTTCGAGAAGGGCGACACCTCCCAGTTCACCAAGGACGCCATCGAGTTCTGCCGGTCCTTCGAGGAGGAGCGTCAGCGCACCGAGCAGTTCGTGGCCCTGCTGAAGGATCTCGACCTGCTCGAGCTGAAGAACGCCGTCTTCACGCCGCGCAACGCCGATGGCACCAATGGCGAGCCCCAGCCGATCGCGGAATATTACGCGGTGTCGGAAGAGAAGCTGAACGCCCTGCCGGCCGACAAGATCATCGAGCTGCAGAAGAACGGCGCCCTGGCGCAGATCTACGCCCACCTGATCTCCCTGCTGAACTGGGATCGGCTGATCGCAGTCACCCTGACCCTCGAGCCGGTGGCGGCGAACGCCTAGCCTTTCCGGCCGAGTGTCGGCGGTGGGGGGTTGGCTCAAGACGACGCTGATCGGCGCTCTGCTGGCGACCGCGGCGGCCTATGCCGTCGTGGCGCAGGAGCGCCCCGCAGGGTTCGCCGCCGATGGTTATCTCGGCGGCGCGGTCCCGGATGCGGGGGTCTTCATTCCCCCGCCCCCGGCGCTGGGCTCGCCGGCGGATGTCGTCGACATCTCGGCCTATGAGCGGACCCGGTCGCTGCAGGGCGGCCGTCGCTGGGAGATGGCGGCGAAAGACGCCGTGATCAGCCCCGCCATGGTGCTGGAGGACTTCAGCTGCGCCCTGGGGGTGAAGCTCGATCCCGCCAACGCGCCCAAACTCCTCGGGCTGATGAGCCGGATGGGTCGTGACGTCGGGGCGAGCGTCGAAGGGGGCAAGGCGAAATACCGCCGGCCCCGGCCCTTCGTGCGCATTCCCGGCCCGATCTGCTATGGCAAGCCGGAAGAGATCGGGCGCAGTTGGTCCTATCCGTCCGGTCATTCCACCTGGGGATGGAGCGCGGCGCTGATCCTGGCCGAGATCGTCCCGGAGCGGGCCTCGCAGATCCTCGCACGGGGCCGCGCCTACGGCGAAAGCCGGGTCGTGTGCGGTGTCCACTATGTCTCCGACGTGGAGGCCGGCCGCACCAATGGCGCGGGCTTGGTCGCGGCGCTGCACACCAGCCCGGCCTTCCAGGCCGACGTGGCCGCCGCGCGCGCCGAGATCGCCGCCCTGAGGCGATCCACCCCGGCGCCGGAAGCCGCTCAATGCGCGGCCCTGGACGCCGCGTCGTCTTCGACGCCCTGGTAGGGCCTTAAGGCAGGCGCTGCGGGACGCCGAGGGCGCCGTAGAGGTCGGTGCGCCGATCGCGGAAAAAGCCCCAGGCGGCCCGATGGGTTTGCAGGAAGTCGAGATCGAACTCGGCCGTCAGCACCCCCTCTTCGCCGCGCTCCAGGCTCGCCGCCAGATCGCCCCGATGGTCGGCGATGAAGGACGAGCCGTAGAAGTTCTGACCGCCGGAGGGGCCGGGTTCGAATCCGATGCGGTTGGCGGCCGCGACCGGGATGACATTGGCGACGGCATGGCCCTGCATCACCCGCCGCCACGGGTCGCGGGTGTCGAGGCTGGCGTCATGGGGCTCCGAGCCGATGGCGGTCGGATAGAGCAACACTTCCGCGCCCATCAGCGCCATGGCGCGGGCCGCCTCCGGATACCACTGGTCCCAGCAGATGCCGACGCCGATGCGGCCGACCTTGGTGTCCCAGACACGGAAGCCGGTGTCGCCCGGGCGGAAATAGTATTTCTCCTGATAGCCCGGGCCGTCGGGGATGTGGCTCTTGCGATAGACGCCGAGGGGGCGTCCGTCCACGTCGAGCATGACCACGCTGTTGTAGTAGTGGGGCCCGTCGCGCTCGAAGATCGACACCGGGATGACCGCGCCCAGCTCAGCGGCGATGGGGCCATGGCCGTGACGCACGGATGCTCCGCCCAGGGGTAGGCGGCTGCGAACCAGCGCTCTTCCTGCGAGACGCAGAAATAGGGGCCTTGGAACAGTTCTGAGGGCAGGATCACCTGCGCCCCCTTCGCCGCGGCTGCACGCACGAGGTCGACGGTCTTGGCGATATTGGCCGCCATGTCCGAGCCGTAGTCGGTTTGGAGGACGCCGAGCGTGACGGTGCGAGACATCAGGCGGGCTCCTGCTGGGTGATGCAGTGGAAGGATCCACCCCCCGTCAGCAGGGCGCTGGCGGGCAGGCCGATCACCGTCCGCTCCGGGAACAACGACTTCAGGGCGTCGAGGGCGAAGCCCGCGGCCCGGTCGTCATAGGTGGGGGCGATCACCGCTTCGTTGGCGATGATGAAGTTCATATGGGAGGCGGGCACGCAACGCCCGTCGGCGCCTTCGATCCGGCCGGGCGACGGGATGCGCGCAACCTGCAGGTTCGCGCCGCGGGCGTCCTTCATGCCCGCGAGCCGCCGCGCCGCGTCGTCATAAGCGGCGGCGTTGGGGTCGTCGAAACCGAAGGCGAGGGGACAGGCGACCACGCCGGGGGCGACGAAGCGTGCAAGGTTGTCGACGTGGCCGTCGGTGTGGTCGTTCAATAGCCCGTCGCCGAGCCACAACAGCTTTTTCACCCCCAGCGCGTCGCGCAAGGCAGCTTCCGCAACGGCTTCGTCCCAACCCGGGTTGCGGTTCGGGTTCAGCAGGCACTGGCCGGTGGTGAGGGCGGTCCCGAATCCATCTGAATCGAGGGCGCCGCCTTCCAGGATGAAGGCGTTGCGACGCTGAGGGTAACCCGCGCCCGCGGCGATCTGCTCGGCGACGCTGTCGTCGCCTTCCAGTTGGTACTTGCCGCCCCAGCCGTTGAAGCGGAAGGCGACGGCGACCGTTTCGGCGCCCTCCTTGGCGAAGATCGGGCCGGTGTCGCGAACCCAGATGTCGCCGAACTGCGCGCGAACCAGCTCGACGCCACGCACGCCGTCGAGGCGGGCTTTCGCCGCCGCCTCGGCCTCGTCGCCGCAGACCATCAGCCGGACACGCTCGCCGCCCGGCCCCGCGAGCGCGCGGGCGAGGGCGGCCACTTCGTCCTGGGCCGGGCTGAGATCGTCCTCCCACAGGTCTTCATGGCTCGGAAAGCCAAGCCACATCGCCTGATGCGGCGACCACTCGGCAGGAACCATACGGTTCATCCAATTCTCCAGCTCGCAAGGACAACGAGGGCGCGCACTTCGAGCGTGACAGCTTCAAGTAGACGTCGGTTGAAGCGCTCGTCACGATCTAAACTTTTGAAGATAGACCCTTTTTGCCCGGTTCAGATGAGTCCATCTGACCGGAAAGGGTCTAGGCGCCCCCCTCCGTAACGTCAAGAACATGCGCGCCCTTCTCACGTCCGATGCACAAGGCTGCTAATCTGTAGCCGACAGGCTAGGGCGTGGGTGTGACAGAAGCCGATTTTCCGGCCCATAGGGGCGTTCGCTCCCTCACGCCGTTCCAGCTCGCGCTTGCGGTCGTGGCGGGGCTGACCCTGCTGCGCGTGGCGGTTCTGTTCATCAGCCCTCTGCAGCTCTACCCCGACGAGGCCCAGTACTGGGTGTGGTCGCGCGAACCGGCCCTGGGCTACTTCTCCAAGCCCCCCATGATCGCCTGGCTGATCTGGGCCAGCACGGCGTTGGGCGGCGATTCGGAGGCCTGGATCCGGGTGTCCGCGCCGCTGCTGCATGCGGTCTCGGCCGTGACTCTCGCCCTGATCGGCCGGCGGCTCTATGGCGAGTGGGCGGGCTTCTGGGCGGCCGCACTCTACGGCCTGATGCCCGGCGTGCAGCTATCTTCGGTGGTGATCGCCACCGATGCGCCGATGCTGCTGTTCATCTCCATCGCGCTCCTCGCCTATGTGGCGTTGCTGTCCGCGCCGAAGGGGCCCACGCGGGTCGCCCTGGCAGGCGCGGTGGGGCTTGCGCTCGGCCTCGGCTGCCTCGCCAAATATGCGGCTCTCTATTTCCTGATGGGGCTGATCGCCCACGCGCTGATCGATGCGAAGGCCCGGCGCTGCTGGGGTCTTCCGGAGCTGGCGGCGGGGGGCGTGGCCTTCCTTGTCTGCCTTGGGCCCAACCTGTTCTGGAACCTGGAGAATGGCTTCCACACCGTGCGCCATACGGTCGCCAACGCCGGGCGTCTGCAAATCGGGGGGGGCTCGGCGGCCGAATGGGACCCGCGGCAGGCGCCGGGCTTTTTCCTCTCCCAGTTCGGCGTGTTCGGCCCGTTGCCCTTCGCCATCCTGATTGGCGGTGGTGCGGCGCTCAGCGCGAAGCGGCGGCTGCAGCGGGAGGACCAAATGCTCCTCTGCTTCGTACTCCCGCCTCTGATCATCGTACTGGTCGAGGCGGTGCTGTCGCGGGCCAACGCCAACTGGGCCGGCGCCGCCTACAGCCCGGCGTCCGTACTGGTGGCGGGATGGCTCGTGCGCTGGCGGGCCAAACGGGTTCTCTGGGCGGCGATGGCCAGTCAGGCGGCGATCGCGATGGTGGTCGTCGTCGCGGTCTCCACCCCGGGGGCGGCGGACGCCCTCGGCCTCGGCAACAGCATAAAGCGCGCCCGCGGGTGGCGTGAAGCTGCGGACGCCGTGATGGGGCGCCTCGCGCTGGAGCGGGCCAGCGGAACGGTCACCGCCCTCGCCGTGGATGACCGGTTCCTGTTCAACGCCCTCGCCTACTACGCCAGGGCCCCTCTGACGGCCCCCGGGGCGCCGCCGCTGCGAATCTGGGTGCGAGAGGCCAACCCGAACAACCAGGCTGAGACCACCTCGCCATTGACCCCGGCCGAAGGCGGCCGAGTGCTGTTCGCCCAGGCTATCGAGAGCTATCACCAGGAAACGCTAGCGGATTTCGCCAGCGTCGAGCGGGAGGAGCAGCTGCGTATTCCTCTGGACCGCAAGCGGACCCGCGACATCGCCCTGTTCGTCGCCTCGGGCTTTCAGCCCATCCCTCGCCACTGACCCCCGATCCCGTCGCGCCCTGGCGGCTGGCGCGTGGAGCAGGCTCCAAGCTGGGACGCCTAAGACAAAAAAAGAGCCCGGCCGAAGCCGGGCTCTTCCAACTCTACCGTGCGTCAGCCCTTACGGGTTGGCGACCGGAGCGCTGGCCACCGGGGCGGCAGCGCCCTGTTGACCGGCGAAGTTGATGCTGATCGTCGAACGACGGTTCAGCGGTTCCTTCACACCGTCGCCGGTGGCGACGGCAGGAGCGGTCTTGCCCTTCCAATCGACGGACATGACCGACTGGTTCACGCCGAGGCCGACCAGAGCGTCGGCCACCGCCTTGGCGCGGCGTTCCGACAGGCGCTGGTTGTAGCGCGCCGAACCGGAGGTGTCGGTGTGACCCACGATGATGACCTGGGTCGCATTGCCCTGGGTCGCGTACTGAGCCGCCTGCTGCACGATCGTTTGAGCGTCGGAGGTGAGCACCGACTGATCGAAGGGGAAGTACACGATGAACTCACGCGCTTCCGGAGCCGGAGCCGGGGGCGGCGGCGGGGGAGGCGGAGGAGGCGGCGGGGGCGGAGGCGGCGGCGGCGGGGGAGGCGGCGGCGGCGGCGGGGGAGGCGGGGGCGGCGGCGGCGGCGAAGCGAACGCATACCGCAGGCCGACCGTGATCGATTGATCCTTGTAGTCGCCCTTGAAGTTGCGCGGCTGCTGCGAGGCGGAGCCGATCGCATCCCACTTGGCGTCAGAGCCGCCGAGGTAGCGATAGGTCAGGTCCAGAGACAGACGCTCGCTGGCCTGCCAGGCCAGACCCGCGATGCCTTGGTAGGCGAAGGCGTAGCTCTTGTCGTCCACGACCAGATTCTGCTGAGCCGGGTTGGCTGCCGTGATCGGGCCCGGAACGGTGGCGAACTGGCCATTGGTGCGGACGGTGATCCGGTTCACCCCGATACCAGCCCCGATGAAGGGGTTGATCTTGTTCTGGGGCATGATGTCGTAGATCACGTTGACCATGCCGGTCCACGCGTCGACCTTGCCGTCAGCCGCGCCGCAAGTCGGGGCGGCGCCGGTGCGGACCACGTTCGGGGCGCACAGGCCGGTGTTGTTGAACGCCGGGATCTGGTTGCCGCGGGCGCGCACGGAGCGAAGGTCGCCCTTGCGGTAGCCGGCTTCAGCTTCGACACGCCAGTTGGGGTTGAAACGGTAGCCCAGGCGGGCGAAGCCGGTCCAATCGTTGTCGGTGAACCAGGTCCAGCGATAGGGAACGCCGTTCGCCGCGGTGTTGGAGGAGCTGCCTTCGAGGCCGTCCATCGCGTGGTAGCCGACGTCGACCGCGCCGTACCAGCCGTCAGGGGAGCCCGCTTGCGCCCCCGAGGCGGCGAAAACCGCTGCAAACGCAGCGCCCGCCAGGAGTTTGAGTTTCATATCAAGAGCCCTCTTCTTGCCCTTAGCTACAGCCGTGGTCGGCCTGAAATCGATATAAGCCAACCGGCGTGGGTGCGACAGTAGCGCGCAGGCCACACCGCCTAGCTTTCTCACGCTTCGCTATACGAAGCCACAAAATAGAACCTTTCCGAGCAGGCGCTTCCGCCTGTTGGGACGGGTTCCGTCCGAACGTCATGCGTGCCGTCTCGACCCCGGGAACCAGTCGATTCCCGACGCGAGGAGACACTCCACCGATGACGCATAGGGACTAAGGTTTGGTTTCGATTGTCGCGCACCCGCACCCCCAGACATCTCGTTGACGAGCACAAAAGGCGCGGATGGCGACCAAGGTTCCGTGTCCCGCCAAGGTCTTGGGCGTTAGTTGCCTTTCTGCAACACTTACGGGGCTAGGCCTCGCTGATCTCCCCTGGGTTGCGCGCTCGCGTGCGCAGCCACATCACCCCCAATAGATCCGAGAGAGACGCCCAGAGCCGGCCAAGGTTGGAATATTTGGACCGGCCGCTTTCCCGATGCCGGTGATTGACGGGCTCGAAGTCGATCGCGAACCCCTCTCGCAGCATCAGCGCCGGCAGGTAGCGGTGGATGTGATCGAAATAGGGAAGCCTGAGGAAGGCGTCGCGGCGGAACGCCTTGAGCCCGCATCCGGTGTCCACAGCACCGTCGTGCAACAGGGCGCGGCGAGCGCTGTTGCCGATCCTGGACGCGAAGCGTTTGCCCAGGCTGTCCTGTCGCTTGGCCCGCACGCCACCGATCATCGCAAGATCGTTCCGCGTCATCAGCCGTTGGGCCAGCCGGGGGGCGTCTGCGGGGTCGTTCTGACCGTCCCCGTCCAGGGTGATGACGATCGGGGCTCGCGCAGACATCACCCCGGTACGGATGGCGCGGCTCTGCCCTGCATTCCGGGCGTGCCACAAGACGCGCAGGCTCGGCAGCTCGCGTTGCAGCGCCACAAGAGCGGCGCGGGTGCCGTCCCTGCTGGCGTCGTCGACGAACACCATTTCATAGGCCTGCCCATCGAACGCCGCAGCGATCTCGCGGGCGAGCTTGGGCGCGGCCTCTTCCTCGTCGAAAACGGGGACGACGACTGACATCTCCACATTGGGCATCGGAGGTGGGTTCCTGGGCGCGGCGGCTGGCCCGGTGCTTAGCGCGCTTCCGCCCTGCGGGGGAGGGCGCCTATCGTCACCGGCGAATGAAGTCGAAGAACACCGGCTTCACATCGCCGAGGCGCTTTTCCTCATAGCGGGTGGTGACGTGATCGGCCGGCGGGGCCCGCCAATCGTCCGCCCGCTCGGCGTCCCAGGTCAACGCGGGCTCGGAAAGCAACGCCTCCAGGGCGCGGTCGGCGTAGTCGGCCACATCGGTGGCGAACCGCAGGCGCCCGCCGGGCTTCAGCACCCGGACGAACTCGGGGATCGTCTCAGGTCCGACCAGGCGGCGCTTGCGATGGCGCGCTTTTGGCCAGGGGTCGGGGAACAGGATGAACAGCCGTTCGATGCAGGCGTCCGGCAGCGCGGCCAAGAGTTCGCGGGCGTCGCCGGCCAGCAGGCGGACGTTGGTCAGTCCGCCCTCGTCGATGTGGCGCAGGGCGCTGCCCACCCCGTTCAGGAAGGGCTCGGCGCCGAGGATCAGCACGTCCGGGTGGCGCGCCGCCTGGGCGGCCATATGCTCACCACCGCCGAAGCCGATCTCCAGCCACACCTGGGCGGCGTCGGGCTTGAGGGCGGCGACATCGATGGGACCGGCGTCGGGCGCCAGGGCGATCCCAGGAAGCAGGGTGTCGAACAAGCCCGCCTGTCGCGGCTTGATCGTGCGCGACCGGATGCGGCCATAGGTTCTTAAAGGCGGGTGGGCGGCCGTCATCTTGCTGCGATGCGCCGCCCTGAGCCGATTAAGCTGCTTGCACGCCGGCTTCCGCCAGCCACTCGAGGATCTTCTGCTTGGGCATGGCGCCCACCTTCATGGAGGCCATCTGGCCGGCCTTGAACAGCATCATGGTCGGGATGCCGCGCACGCCATAACGGGACGGCGTGGTGGGGCTTTCCTCGATATTGACCTTGGCCACCGTGACCTGATCCGAAAGCTCTTCGGAAATCTGGTCGAGGGCCGGCGCGATCTGGCGGCACGGGCCGCACCATTCGGCCCAGAAGTCGACGAGCACCGGCTTGTCCGACTGAAGCACGTCGGAGTCGAAACTGTCGTCGGTGACCTTAACCGTGGCCATGGAAACCTGCTCCTGCGAAAGGGCCCTTAGTCCGGCCATGTAAGGTCAGCCGGGCGCTCAATCAACCGCCACGCTTAGCGCCGAGAGCCGCTCGGCCATCACAGCTTCGGGAACCGGCATCAATCGCGGCCCGTCCGTCCAGATCAGCGCCGCCTCGACCCGCCGTCCCGGGAAGATGGCGCGCAGGACCGCCGCATAGATGGCCATCTGGGTCAGGTAGGCGGGGTCCGCGTCCTCCACACGGGCTGGGGCGGGGCGATTGGTCTTGAAGTCCGCCACCAGCACCCGGTCTTGCGTGATCACCATCCGGTCGACCCGGCCCGATATCCCGAGACCCTCGGGCAGTCCTGGGGCCTCGCCGGCGATGGCGGCTTCCGCGCGGGAGCCGGGACCGAATACCTCGGCGAACTGGGGATCGGACAGCACGGCCAAGGCCGCTTGCGCCATTTCCTGCATCTGCTCAGCGGAAAGGTCGCGCTCCTTGCCAAGCAGCCGCGCGGCGGCGGCCGCACGGTCTTCAGGTTGGAGGTCGGGCAGCAACTGCAGCAATCTGTGGATTAGGTTTCCGCGCCGGAAGCGGCCCATGCCGCCGGCCCGGGCGAACGGGGACGGCGAAATGTCCCGGGCCAAATCCGTCATGTCCGATGGCGATGCATAGGCGGCGGCCATAGGCTCTGGCGGGGCTGGCCGTCCGCTCCAGGACGGAGCCCCGCCTTGGCCGCCCCCGGCCGATGCTGCAAATGCTGCGGCCTGGAAGTCCGCACCATACCGCAGCAATTCCTGACCGTGCTCATTGAGCGGCCGGGTATGGGCGGCGATCTCCGGCCGCGCGAACGCCCGTTCCACGCGGTCGTACCAACCGCCTTCAGGCGCGCCTTTGTCCCGCGCCGAAATCCGCCCGCAGACCACCAGCCGGTCACGGGCGCGAGTGAGCGCGACGTACAGCAGCCGCAGGGATTCGGCGGCGCCTTTGGCCTCGATGGCCCGGCGGGCCGCGCCCAGCGCCTCCCCGTCTTCGGCCTTGCGACCAGCCCACAGGAAGCCGCCTTCCGGGGTCTTCATCAATCCGCTACGGGCCGGGGGCGGGCGCCCGGTGGTGTCGGGCAGGATCACGATAGGGGCCTCGAGCCCCTTGGCGCCGTGCACGGTCATCACCCGCGCCTGCTCGCCTGCGCCCTCAAGCTCGCGCTTCACCTCGACCTCGGCTTCGGTCATGGCCGCAGCGAAGCGTTCAAGGTCGCGCACGCCGCGGCGTTCGGCCGCCAGCGCCTGGGCCAGCATCTCGTCCAGGGCGTCCTCCGCCTCCGGACCGAGCCGGGTCAGGATGCGGCGGCGCATGGCCAGCCCGTCGCCGTCCGTGCGCTGCAGCACGCGGGCGAGGAAGTCGAATGGCGCGCGGCCGACATTGTCCTTCGCCCAACCGAGCAGGGCGAGGGCGTCCGTCCAGGCGGGCCGCTCGCCGCCGCGGCCCCGCAGGGCGTCCCACAGGCTGACGCCTGCGCGGGGCTGGGCGAGATCATAGAGGCCCTGTTCGTCCACGTCGCAGAAGGGGCTGCGCAGCAGAGCGGCCAGTGTCAGGTCGTCGTCGGGGAACAGGGCGAAGCGGATCAGCCCCAGCAGATCCTGGAACACCACGTGATCCGAGAGGCGCAGCCGGTCCGCGCCGGCCACCGGCACGCCGGCTTTCTTCAGGGCGCGGATGATCTCCTCGAACAGGGCGTCGCGCCGCCGCACCAGGATCAGCACGTCCCCCGCCGTCGCCGGCCGTACCCCGTCGCGGGTAAAAACCCCCCGGCGCGTGTGGATCAAGTCGGCGGCATAATCGGCGATCTGCCGCGCTAGGCGTTTGCGGGCGCTGTCCGGGGCCGACGTATCGAGGGGGGCGTCCCAGGCCTCGGCCTCCTCGCGGGGCTCGTCCTTGAACAGGGGCCACAGGTCGACGGCGCCGGGGTCGCCGCGCCGGGCGAGGTGACGGACCGCCTCGTCGCCGATGGAAGGGGGCACCGCCTCCCGGGTCTCCGGATCGGCGAACACCGCGTCGACGAAGCCCAGCACCTGCGGGGTGGATCGCCAGCTGTCGGTCAGGGCGACGCCGGTGAAGGCCCGCTCCGCGGCCTCGGCGCGGGCGTTGTAGAAGTTGTTCTCGTCCCGGAACTGCTCGGGGGCGGCGCCCTGGAAGGAATAGATCGACTGCTTCTCGTCGCCCACTGCGAAGACGGTGCGCTCCAGTCCCGCCCGCGCGCCGGCCCCGGCGAAGAAGTCTTCGGTCAGAGCGCGGAAGATGGCCCACTGCTCCGGCGCGGTATCCTGCGCCTCGTCCACCAGCACATGGTCGATCCCGCCGTCGAGCTTGTAGAGCACCCAAGCGGCGTCGCTGCGCTTGGTCAGGAGCTCAAGGGTCAGCTCGATCAGGTCCGAGAAATCGAGGGCCCCTCGGATGTGCTTTTCGAGCAGATAAAGAGCCGCATGTGCGCGGGCGAGGGCGAGGGCCCGGATGGAGGCCATGGCGCACCGCGCTGCGCGAGCCTGTTTCAGGGTGTCATGCAAGCGGCTCTGCTCGTCCCGCAGCCATTCGATGATGGCCGGGTCGAGCTTGGTGGTGCCGAGCTTCTGCAGGGGCTCTCCGGCCGCGGTGGCGAAGGCCGCCCAGCAGGCTTCGAAGCCGCCCGGCGATCCGGCGCATTCGGCCAGCGCCGCCAGCTTGGCCGCCAGCTTGGCGTCCTGGGTGGAGCCTGTGGCGTAGAGCGCCTGGGCCGCGCGCGCCCAACCCTGCCAATCGGTTCCGGCGACAGCGTCGGCCTCCAGGTCGTCGGGATCGACGGGCTCGTCGAAGCCGCAGACCGTCCAGACATCTTCCGAGACGTCGAGCCCCTGGGCCGCGCAGGCGTCGGCATACGCCTGGATCGCCCGGCGCTGGGCCTCGAAGCTGACGAACATGGCCTCGAACGCCGCGTGATCGAGCTCGACGGCGAAATGGGCGTAGGCCTGGCCGAGGGCGCCGTCGGGGTCCGCCAGCACCGCCCGCGCCAACGCCTCCCGCGCCCGCGCCGACACCTCGCGGGCGTCGGCGTCCTCCAGCACGGTGAAACCCGGCGCCACGCCTGCCTCCAGGGGGAAGCGCCGCAACAGCTTCTCGCAGAAGGCGTGGATGGTCTGGATCTTCAGGCCGCCGGGGGTCTCCAGCGCCTTGGCGAACAATGTCCGGGCGACGGACAGGGCTTCGTCGTCGTAGCTCTCCGCCGGGCGCCGCTCCAACTGGGCGAGGTCGGCGCGCAGGGCGTCGTTGTCCTTGGTGGACCAGCCGCCCAGCTGCAGGAACAGCCGCCGCTGCATCTCGGCCGCCGCCGCCTTGGTGTAGGTGACGCAGAGGATGGTCTCCGGCGGCGCGCCCCGCAGCAGCAGGCGGGCCACCCGGTTGACCAGGGTGGAGGTCTTGCCGGAACCGGCGTTGGCGCTGACGAAGGCCGAGACTTTCGGATCGGCGGCGGCGACCTGGGGATCATGGGCGGGGGCGTTCATTCGGCCCCCTCCTCGCCGACGCCCATGACATGCCATTCGTAGAGGCGGGCGAGGTGGTCGTAGTCCCCCGCCCGCTCGCTCAGGAATTGCGGCGCCGCCCAGGACCGATAGGGTGTCTGCGGATCATCGAAACGGGCGACCCGGCGACGCAGGCCCTCGAAAGCCTCCTGGGCCAGGATCAGGCTCTCGCCGGCATCTGCGCGGACGAGGGATTCGCCGATCACCTTGCGGCCGATCACCCGCACATAGACGAGCTGGCGCGGCTCGTGCGCCCGCCCGCCGAAGCCGCCGGCGTGCAGGATGGCGGCGGTGAGGCTGAGCTGAGGGGAGAAGCCCGACTCGATCTGCTTGCGGCTCGGCGTCCCGCCGGTCTTGAAGTCCAGCACATCGGCGAACCCGCCCCGCAGCTCGATCCGGTCCGCCTTGGCCGTGAAGATGAACTCGCCGCCGGGCGCCGAAAACGCGTGGCGGCCCTCCTGCTCGATCAAGAGCTCCAGGGGCCCGGACCTGCGCTCGGTCTCGAACGCCACCGCCCAGCCGCCGATGCGGGCGGCCAGCGCCCGTTCCCGCGCCATGGCGGCTTCGGGCATGCCGACCTCCTCCAGCGCTTCGATCAGCAGGGCTTCGAAGCGGTCCGCCGCACCCGCGGGCATGGCGTCCGGATGTTCCCGCGCCAGCCGCTCGAAGGCGGCGTGCACCGCCGTCCCCCGCGCCGCCGCCTCCGCTGGGGCGTCGGGGCGGTCGAGGGGGCGCAGCCGTAGCACCTCGCGCGCATAGACGGCGTAGGGATCGCGCACCCAGGTCTCGATCCGCGTGACGGGCAGGCGCCGTGGCCGCGCCTCCACCGGTGGCCGGGGCTCGGGGCGCTCGGCGGGGCGAAGGTTGGCCGGCGCAGGGCGCAGGGGCGCGTCCAGGGCGCGCGCCCAGCCGATCACGTCGTCGCGTTGGGGCAGGGCGAGGCCCGCGCCCTTGGCCAGGGTCTCCAGCCGCCAGAGCCAACGTGACTTCACCGCCGGCTGGCCGCCGCGCCGTTCGCTGTGGATCAGCACCACCTCGGGCGCGCAGGCGGCCTGGGCGAAGTCGTGGGCGGCCAGCCCGATACGCCGCTCCGGCGGCGGCAGGCCCAGTTGCCCTCGCATCTGGCGGGACAGGAAGGGGTCCACCGGCGGCGCTGCGGGCCAGACGCCTTCCTCCAGTCCTGCCAGCACGATCAGGTCGGCCCGCACCAGCCGCGCCTCGATGGCGCCGAGGATGCGCAGGCGCGGATGGGTGGCCCCGCCCGTTCGCACCGTTTGGGTGGCGATCATCCGGTCGATGGCGGCGGCGAAGCCGGGGGCGGTGGTGCGGGGCAGGGCCTCGCCATGCTCCAGCAGGCCGGAGAACAATAGGCCCGCGCACTCCCCCGCCGATCCGGCCCACAGATCGCCCAGCCGCCCGGCCTCGTCCGCCGCTAGGGCTTCGAGGCTATGCACCAGTCCGGTGACGGCCTGTAGCGCCTCGGCCTCGCCGTCCGCGAAGGGCGCTGCGGCCAGGGCGAGGGCGGCCTGCAAGGCGTCCGTCAGGGCGATCGCCGCTTCCTGCGGCCCGGCCCGGGACAGCCGAAGGCGCGCGCGCAGGGCGTCCCAGCTCCGCGGCCGCGGTCCTCTCAAGCCATGGCGTTCCAGCGCCCAGACGGCGTCGGCAAAGGCGTCGGCGCCCCAGCCCAGCCGCACCAGCGGATGCTTGACGATGGCCAGCAGCAACGCCGGATCGATCCGGCCGTCGTTGGCTCGCGCGACCAGACCCGCCAGCACTCCGACCGGCGCGACGGCGAGTGAGGCGCCGGCGGAGGAATCCGGCGTCACCCCCCACCGGCTCAGCCTGGCCGTCACCCGGCGGGACAGGTCGGCGTCGGGGGTGATCAGGGCGGCGGTGCGGCCGGGGGTCTCCAGGGCTTGACGCAGCAAAAGGGCGGCGGTCGACGCAGCTTCCTCCTCGCTGCGGGCCGGCAGGATCGACAGGCCGCGCAAGCCTTCGGCGATGGGATCGACCCCGGCGGCGGCGCCCTCCTGCCGTAGCTCCTCGACCAGCCGCAGCCAGTCGGCGGTGGCCTCGGCGGGGCGCAGCGCCTCATTGACCACCCGGCGCCGAGACCGGCCGGCGACCCGCGCAGCCGATGTCTCCTCCGACGGCCACACCGCCACGTCGGCGCGGAGGATGCGGTGACGCGCCAGCAATCGCTTCAGCGCCCCCTGAGGATGGGCGTCCTCGATCTTGGCCCAGGCGTCGTCGGCAAGGTCGAGGTCCAGGCCCGGCAGCACGACGGCGCCGCGGGGGGCCGCCGCGACGATAGCGAGGAGGTCGGCGGTCGCCGGGGCCGTGCCGGTCGACCCGGCGGCGATCAGGGGACGCTCCGGCGGGCGGGCCGCCCATTGGTCGCACAGGGCGCGCAGCAGGGCCGCACGGCGCTGGGTCACGTCATGCAGGCCAAGCTCCGCCAGCCGCCTCGGCCACGCTTCTGCGGCGATGCGCAGGAAGTCCGCAGATTTGCTCCAGTGGGCGGCAAGGTCTCCGACCACGAGGCTGTCGAGGGACGAAAGGTCGTGGATCTCCTCGATCTGAACCGAATCCAGGAAGGCGGCGAGGGCGTCGGCGAGCTCCAGGGCGGTGGGCAGGTCGATCGCCCGGTCGAAGCCGAGGGCGCCGGCATGGGCCGCGGCCAGTTTGGCGAGTTCGGCGCGCCGGCGCAGCGGAGTGACCGCAGGCGGCAGGTCCATTGCGAGGTCGCCGGGCTCGAACGGCGGCTCGCCTTCATCGAGGTCGCCAAGGGCGCGGATCTGCGGCAGCAGCATCGCCCGGCCGCCCCCGGCGCGGACGAAGCCATCGGCCAGGGCGCGCGCCCCGCGACGGGTCGGGGTCAGAACGATGGCGTCCGAGAGGCCTTCCGGCCCATCGGCGGTGAGGGCGGACAGCAGGCCGGCGGCGAGGTCGTCGATGAAGGGGCGGTGCGCCGGGATGGTGAACCATCCCGGCCCGGGCCTGTCGAACAGGGCGAAGGCCCGCGTGCTCACGGGGCGGATTGGGCCAAGCGGGCCTCGGCGTCGTCCCTGGCGCCGGGGTCGCCCACGTGCATCCACTGGCCTTCCAGCACGGTCCCGAACAGCCGATCTGACGCGGCCAGCCGCCGCCAGATCGGCGTCAGGGAGAAGGCGCCGGCAGGCTCGGCGTCGACGATCTGGGGCTTGGTGATCTTCACGCCGATATAGGCGAAGGGCGCGCGCGGCGCATCGCCGCGCATCCGCAGCCGGCCGTCGGGCTCAAGAAAGAAGTCGCCAGGGCCGTCGAAGCCCATGGCCTCCTCAGTGGGGGTCACCAACAGGCGGCAGTCCATGGCCTCCGGGTCCCAGGCGGCGGCGAGGGACGGAAGGGCAGGGGCCCCGGTCTCGATCCAGACGGAATCGATGTTGCTGACATAGATGGGATCGTCGCCCAGCAGGGGGCGGGCTTGCTTCAGCCCGCCGCCGGTTTCCAGCAACAAGGCGCGCTCGTCCGACAGGGTGATCTCGGGGCGGGTCCGCCCGGCGAGATGCGCCTCCAGACGGTCCGCGAAGGCGTGCAGATTGACGACGGCCCGCTGGACACCCGCGTCGGCAAGACGGTCGAGCACATGGTCGATCAGGGGCCGCCCGCCGACCTCGATCAGGGCCTTCGGCCGATCGTTGGTCAGCGGCCGCATGCGCGTGCCGAGGCCGGCGGCGAGCACCATGGCGACGGTGGGGGCGCTCATCCGTCCGCCCCGACATGGCCGTGGGCGGCGAACCAGGCTTTCAGGCCTTCGAGGCCCGGCGCCTCCAGGTTGCGCGCCAGCAGCCGGCGCATCCGGGGCAGGAAGGTGCGATAGCGGGGCTTGCCGTCGCGGGTGATCAACCGGGCGAAGATGCCGAGGATGCGACTGTTGTTGAGCGCCGCGAGGCCGGCGTAGTCCTGGCGAAAGGCTTCTGGATCCAGATCGGGTCGGCCGGCGAGGTAGCGATCGATCATCTCCGCCTCCAGTTCCACGGCCACGTCGCGGCGGGCGTCCTGCAGCAGGGAGAGCAGGTCCCAGGCGGGATGGCCGCGCACGCAGTCCTGGAAGTCGAGCAGCCCGACACGGCCAAGCCCGCTCCGCTGCGGCAGCCAGAGCAGGTTCTCGGCATGATAGTCGCGGTGGGTGAAGACCTTGGCGCCCGCCTCGCCCCGCGCCCGGATCGGCGACCAGAGGGCCTCCCAGTCCACCACGGCGTCCGCGGAGGGCGCCGACGCGCCGGTGAAGGCAGGCCACCAGTCGAGATAGATCTGCGCCCCGGTTTTGAGGGCGAGATCGTCGTAGGTCAGCAGCGGCCAATTCCCGCCCGCCACGGGCAGGGCCGCAGGCGGCGGCTCGGCATGCAGGTGCAACAGTAGGTCGATAGCGGTCTGGTAGAGCGGCAGGGGGTCGTCCCCGGCCTCCAGCCGCTTGGCGAAGAGATCGTCGCCAAGATCCTCCACCACGGCGAGGCCCTGGGCCACGTCGAGCGCCAGGATCGCCGGGGCCGACAGGCCCCGCCCGCGCAGATAGTCGGCGGTCGCGGCGAAGGCGTCGACCCGGGACGCGGCGAGGCGCGCCAAGGCGTTATAGCCCGCGGCCGCGCGCTCCGCCGGCGTAGCGTGCGGACCGCAAGGCGGGCTCTCGGCCGACGGCGCGGCGTTCATCAGGATCAGTGGTGCGCCGCCGTCCGCGGGCTGCAGCCGCTCGTACGCGCGGGTAGAGGCGTCGCCCGCCAGCGGCGTCCGCCTGGCGTCCCCAAGTCGGGCGGTGGCCAGGAAGTCGCGTATGGCGGCTTCGCGTTGTTCAGCGGCGCTCACGCGAGCAGGCCCTCCGTTCGTCCGATCCAGGCGCCCCGGGGGGTCAGTGCGGCGCGGCGACCGCCCTCGGGAAGCGCGCTCAGCTCTACATCGAGTCGGTCGGCCGGCAGCGCGGCCTTTCCAAGCCGCTCCGGCCATTCGATCACCGCCGCGCCGTCGTCCAGGGCCTCGTCCAGGCCGAGTTCATAGGCTTCCTCCGGTCGGGTCAGCCGATAAAGGTCGAAGTGCGCTACCGGGAAGGCGGGCCCGTCGTAGAACTGCACGAGGGTGAAGGTCGGGCTGGGCACGTCCTCGTCCGGTGTGGTCAGGGCGCGGATCAAACCGCGGGCCAGGGTGCTCTTGCCGGCGCCCAGGGGGCCGAACAGGCAGATCGCCTCACCGGCGCGCAGCCGCGCGGCGATGCGGGCGCCAAGCGCGGCCACATCTTCAGGCGCGGCCAGCAATACAGTCGGCGCGGTGGTCATGGCCCCGGTGTTCCACGCGGGGAAACGATGTTCAACCGCTGCTTCCGATCTCCCTGACCCCCAAAAGTGCGCATTCGGGTTGCGCCGCGGAAACTTCGCGATATGTCGAAGGCCTGCTGCAGGCGTCGCGGGCGCGCCGCCGACAAGGAAGTCGCATGGCCAAGATCACCTATATCGAATTCGACGGCGCCGAACACGTCGTGGACGTCAAGCCGGGCCTGTCGGTCATGGAAGGGGCGGTGCGCAACAACGTCCCCGGCATCGACGCCGATTGCGGCGGCGCCTGCGCGTGCGCCACCTGCCATGTCTATGTGGACGAAGCCTGGCTGGAGAAAACCGGCGCGCGCTCGGCGATGGAGGACTCCATGCTCGACTTCGCCGAGAACGTGGAGGCCAATTCGCGCCTGTCCTGCCAGATCAAGGTGACCGAAGCCCTCGATGGCCTCGTGGTCCGCACCCCGGAAAGCCAGCACTAAGGGAGCTCGCCCTTCGTGGGCGAAACGCCAATGCCTTTCGCCGCGACCGTGCTGACCATGTTCCCGGAATGCTTCCCCGGACCCTTGGGCGCGAGCCTGATCGGGACGGCCTGGCGGGATGCCGGATTGTGGTCCCTGGAGACTGTGGACATCCGCGGCTTTTCGAGAGATAAGCGCGGCTTCCTCGACGACGCCCCTGCTGGCGGCGGTCCTGGACTTGTCCTCAAGGCGGACGTGATCGCTGCGGCGCTGGACAGCGTTGAGACGGCGGGGCGGCCGCTTTTGTACATGAGCGCCCGGGGAAGGCCCCTGACCCAGGCGCGCGTCAAGGCGTGGTCGGCCGGTCCCGGTCTGATCGTGCTCTGCGGGCGCTTCGAGGGGGTGGACCAGAGGGTGCTTGACGCCCGCGGGTTCGAAGAGGTTTCGGTCGGCGACGTGGTCCTTGCCGGAGGCGAGGCGGCGGCGCTGGTCACACTGGAGGCTTGCGTACGGTTGATCCCGGGGGTGCTCGGGGAGGCCGAAAGCCTGCTGACAGAGAGTTTCGAGGACGGGCTCCTCGAACATCCGCAGTATACTCGGCCGCGGACGTTCGAAGGGCTCGACATTCCGGAGGTGCTTCTCTCCGGGCATCACGGCGAGGTCGCCAAGTGGCGGGCTCGTCAACGGGAAGACATCACGCGGGAGCGGCGGCCTGATCTCTGGGCGGCTCATCTCGCAAGCAAGAGTTTGAAGGACCCGGACCCGGGGAGACGACGATGAATGTGATTCAGCAGCTCGAACAAGAAGAAGCCCTGCGTCTGAAGGGCATCCGCGGCACCCCGGCCTTCCAGCCCGGCGACACCCTGCGCGTCAACGTGCGCATCAAGGAAGGCGAGCGGGAGCGGGTCCAGGCGTTCGAAGGCGTCTGCATCGCCCGTGCTGGCGAGGGCGTGCAAGAGAACTTCACCGTCCGCAAGATCAGCTTCGGTGAAGGCGTGGAGCGGGTGTTCCCGGTTCTGTCGCCGAACATCGAGTCCATCGAAGTGAAGCGTCGCGGCGCCGTCCGTCGCGCCAAGCTCTATTACCTCCGTCAGCGCCGCGGGAAGTCGGCTCGGATCGCCGAGCGTCAGACCAGCCGCGAGACCGCCTCGGAAGCCTAGGGGCGCGAGGTTTGGAAGGGCCGGTTCCCGGCCCTTCCGTCAGATCGGTCCATGCCTGCCGGGGCGGCGCCGCCCCGGGTCGTGGCGAATGCGCCGGCCCCTGCGGGCGGCTCGGCTGGACCTTGGCGGCGCCACGCCTTAAATGCCGCCCATGACCGTTTCCAAGACGCTGTACGACAAGATCTGGGACGCCCACGTCGTCGCCGAAGAGGCGAATGGCGAGGCCATTCTCTATATCGATCTGCACCTGATCCATGAGGTGACCACGCCCCAGGCCTTCGCGGGCCTGCGCGCGGCGCATCGGGGCGTGCGTCGCCCTGACCGAACCCTCGCGGTCGCTGACCATAACGTGCCCACCGAAGGCCAGTCCCTTGGCGTTGACGCCGTGCCGGACGAAGAGGCGCGTCTGCAGCTCAAGACCCTCGAAGCCAACGTCAAGGACGCGGGCATCGAGTTCTTCAAGATGGGCGATATCCGCAACGGCATCGTCCATGTGGTGGGGCCGGAGCAGGGCCGCACCCAGCCGGGGATGACCATCGTCTGCGGCGACAGCCATACCTCCACCCACGGCGCCTTCGGGGCCCTGGCGCACGGCATCGGCACCTCCGAAGTGGAGCATGTGCTGGCCACCCAGACCCTGCGCCAGCGCAAGGCCAAGAACATGCGCGTTACGTTCGTGGGCGAAGGCGCTCCGGGCGTCGGCGCCAAAGACTACGCCCTGGCCCTGATCGCGAAGATCGGCACCGGCGGCGGCACGGGCCATGTGATCGAATACGCCGGCCCGGCCATCCAGGCCCTGTCGATGGAGGGGCGCATGACCCTCTGCAACATGACCATCGAGGCGGGCGCGAAGGCTGGCCTGATCGCTCCGGACGAGACTGCCTTCGCCTATCTGAAGGGCCGTCCGTCGGCCCCGAAGGGCGGCGCCTGGGAGATGGCCGAGACCTATTGGCGCACCTTCTATTCCGACCCCCACGCGACATTCGACCGGGAGGTGGTGATCGACACCTCCACGCTGGTTCCGCAGGTCACCTGGGGCACCAGCCCCGAGGACGTGGTGGATGTGACCGGCGTGGTGCCGGACCCCGACCACTACGCTGACCCCGCCAAGCGGGCTTCGGCCGAGCGGGCGCTGGACTACATGGGCCTGACCGCCGGCCAGAACATCGCCGACGCCAGGATCGACCGGGTGTTCATCGGCTCCTGCACCAACAGCCGGATCGAGGACCTGCGCGCCGCGGCGGATGTCGCCAAGGGACGCAAGGTCGCCGAGGGCGTCTACGCCATGGTGGTGCCGGGTTCCGGCCTCGTGAAGGCGCAGGCCGAAGCGGAGGGCCTGGACACCATCTTCCGCGACGCCGGCTTCGACTGGCGCGAGCCCGGGTGCTCCATGTGCTTGGCCATGAATCCCGACAAGCTAAAGCCGGGCGAACGGTGCGCCGCCACCTCGAACCGCAATTTCGAAGGCCGGCAGGGCCGCGGGGGCCGGACTCATCTGATGAGCCCGATGATGGCCGCAGCGGCCGCCGTCACCGGCCGGATCACCGATGTGCGCGAGCTGATCTAGCGCTTCGTGCGGGAACTGCCGGCGTCCGGCGACGCTCTGATGCATGCAGTCGGGGCGGCGGCTTGGATGCTGGCTCTCGTCGTGCTCTAACTGGCTTTATCGAGCGGCCGACGGATGAGGCTTGAATGAGCGCGGCGACCCGTCCTCACGTTTCGGTTAGCGTAGAATCCTTCGGCCCGGCGATCCCATCGCAGGCTCAAGTCGCGGTGGCCGTTCCGGTCAAGGACGAGGAAGACCGCATCGGTCTTTGTCTGCAGTCCCTCGCGGCCCAGGAGGATATCGACCTCCGCGAGGTCGCCGTGGTCCTGCTCCTCAACAATTGCAGCGACGGAACCCTGGCGCTGGTCCGCAGTATCGGGCCGACCCTGCCCTTCCATCTCGAAGTGCGATCTGTGGAGCTTCCTCCCGGCTACGCCAACGCCGGCTGGGCCCGGCGCCTCGCCATGGATGCGGCGCTGGACCTGGTGCGGGACGACGGCGTGCTTCTGAGCACCGACGCCGATACGGTGGTCGACGGGGGCTGGATCGCCGCCAACCTGCAGGAGATCAGCAAGGGTGTGGAGGCGGTGGCCGGCTATGTGATGGCCAACCCCATGGAGTTGATGGAGGTGGGCCCCGCCATCCTCGAACGCGGGGCGCTGGAGTGGGAGTATCAGCAGCTCGCCGCGGAGCTTGTCTCCCGGGTCGATCCGGAGCCGCATGACCCCTGGCCGCGCCATAACCAGGACTGCGGGGCGAGCCTCGCCATCACCGCCGTCGCCTACCGGCGGATCGGCGGGTTGCCTCCGCGCCCGGTGGGGGAGGACCGGGCCCTGTTCGAAGCGCTCCGCCGCACCGACGGCAAGATCCGCCACAGCCTGGATGTCCAGGTGGTCACCTCTGCGCGGATCGACGGGCGGGCGTCCGGGGGGCTTTCCGACGCCATCCGCCTGCGCGGCGATCCCGATCATCCGTGCGACGAGGCGCTGGAGGTGGCGGTCGCCACCCTGCGCCGCGCCCTCTGGCGCGGGGAGTTGCGCCGCGCCTGGGCCTCGGGACGGCTCGAGTTGCAGGCCAAGATATGGGCGGACCGGCTCGGCGTGTCGGCCGAGGCGTTCCACGACAGCGTGCATCAGCTCAGTTTCGGCCAGGCCTGGGCGCAGCTTGAGGCTTTGAGCCCCCGCCTCGCCCGCCAGTTGGTCACGGGGGCGGAACTGAAGCGGGAGCTTCGCCGGATTCGACGGCTGGTGGAGGCGGTGCGCGCCCATGATCGGGCCACGAGCCTTCCGCGCCAGCGCCGCATCGCGGTTTAGGCCAGCCAGACCATCATTCGGGTGGGCGCTGCAGCCTGCCGCGACAGGGTGAAGCGATCCAGCACCTGTCCGGTATAGAGAAACCCAGCCTTGGCCAGCACCCGGCCGGAGGCGGGGTTGTCGGCATAGTGCCCGGACGCGACCACCTTCAGGCCGCAGCCGTCCCTGGCCCAGGCGAGCATCGCCTTGGCCGCCTCGGTGGCGAAGCCCCGCCCCCAGAAGGTGCGGCCGAGCCAATAGCCCATCTCCCTCGCCGGCAGGGACATTGGCCCGGTCTCGCCGGGATCGTGGAGGCCGATCAGGCCGATCGGCCCGAACGACTTGTGTTCGACCAGGAAATTGTCTTCCCGGGCCTCTTCCGAGGCGAGGAAGGCCTCCGCATCGGTCAGGCTGTAGGGATGCGGCACGCGGGTGAGCATCCGCGCAACGTCATAGTCGTTGATCAGGTCGGCGATGCGGGCGGCGTCCTGCAGCCCAGGCGTCCGCAGGATCAGTCTTTCCGTCTCGATGCGGCGCTGCGGTTGGAAAGCGCACATGTTTCCCCCTTCGGGCCGGGCCCATTAGGCCAGCGGGGAAACGAAAACGGGGAGCCCGGCGACCCGGACTCCCCGCTGGAGCTTGTCTGCGATCCGGATCGACGGTGCGATCCGGTCAACTGGATCGCTATTCGGCTGGGGTAAGCGACGGGTTGGCGAACGGAACCACGCTCACGTAGGTGCGGTCGTCACGCTTGGTGGTGAACTGCACCGCGCCGTCGGCGGTCGCGAACAGGGTATGATCGCGGCCAATGCCTACGTTCACGCCCGGCCAGAACTTGGTGCCGCGCTGGCGGATGATGATGTTGCCGCCGAGCACGCGCTCGCCGCCGAACTTCTTCACGCCGAGGCGCTGACCGGCCGAGTCACGACCGTTGCGGGACGAACCGCCTGATTTCTTGTGAGCCATAGGTCGTGCTCCTTCTTACGCTTCGTCGGACTTGGGCTTGGAGGCCTTCTTGGCGGCCGGCTTTTCGGCGCCTTCGGCGTCAGCCTTGGCCTTGGGGGCGGCCTTCTTGGCGGGCTTGGCGTCCGCTTCGACGTCGGCGGCAGGCGCCGCGTCAGCCTTGGGAGCCTTCGCCTTGGCGGGCTTCGGCGCGGCTTCGGTTTCCACCGCCGGCGCGACCACCGTCTCTTCGACCACCGCCGGTTCGGCCTTGGCCTTCGTCGCCTTGGCGACCGGGGCTTCCGCCGCCGGAGCGTTCACCGCCGCGGCGAGGCCGCGGGCGCGGGCGTTCAGCTCCGAACGGGGGGTCAGGTCGACCACGCCATCCCACTTGATGGCCTGGCCGCCGCCTTCCAGGCCGGTGACCCGAAGGACCGACTCGAACTGGCGATGGCCGCGGGTGCGGCGATAGCCCTGGCGACGGATCTTCTTGAAGACCTTCACCTTATCGCCCTTGCGGGTCTCGATCAGGGTCGCACGCACCACGGCGCCGTCCACCGTCGGCGCGCCGACGGTCAGGCCGCCGTCTTCGCCGCCCAGCATCAGCACTTCGTTGAACGCCACTTCGGCGCCAACGTCGCCGTCGAGCTTTTCCACCACCAGCAGATCGCCCGGTTGTACCCGGTACTGCTTTCCGCCGGTCTTGATCACCGCGTACATCGGACGAGGCCTCGTATCAGTTGCGCAAAGCCGGCCTTGCGGGGCCGTACGCGAAAAAAAGGAATGCGCCCGCGAGCGGACCCGCGGGCGAGAGGGGCGGACTTATATCCACGGCGGCTTTGAAGTCAACGCGGGAAGACTTCACTTCTTGGGCGCGATGCCCCAAATCAACGGCCATGACCGCTACAGACCGCACACCCGTCACTGTTCTGACCGGCTACCTCGGCGCCGGCAAGACCACTCTGCTGAACCGTATCCTCACGGAGGCGCACGGCAAACGCTACGCCGTAATCGTCAACGAGTTCGGCGAGGTGGGGATCGACAACGATCTCGTCGTCGACGCCGATGAAGAAGTGTTCGAGATGAACAACGGCTGCGTCTGCTGCACGGTGCGCGGCGACCTGATCCGCATCCTGAATGGGCTGATGCGCCGCAAGGGCGGCTTCGACGCCATCATCGTCGAGACCACCGGCCTCGCCGACCCCGGCCCCGTCGCCCAGACCTTCTTTGTCGACGAGGATGTGAAGGCCAAGACCAAGCTCGACTCCATCACCACGGTGGTCGACGCCAAACATATAGAGCTGCGTCTGGCCGACAGCCGAGAGGCGCAGGAGCAGATCGCCTTCGCCGACCAGATCGTGCTCAACAAGACCGACCTGATGTCCGAGCCCGAGCTTCTGGCCCTGGAGGCCCGGCTGCGGCGGCTCAATCCCCTGGCGCCGATCCACCGGGCCGTCCGCTCTAACGTGCCGCTGGAAGCGGTGCTGGGCCGGGGCGGCTTCGATCTCGACCGGGTTCTGGAGCTGGAGCCTGAGTTCCTCAATCCCGCGCACGGCGAGGCCGGCCATGTGCATGACGAACATTGCGAGCACGACCATCACGGCCATGATCACCATGGTGATGATCACGGGGGGCATGATGCTCACGGTCATCACGACCATGTCCACGATGACGCCATCAAGGGCGTGTCCCTGACCCTCGACCGGCCGGTGGACGGCCAGAAGATGACGCGTTGGCTCGATCAGCTCCTGGCGGAGCGGGGCGGCGACATCCTGCGCGCCAAGGGCATCGTCGACGTGAAGGGCGAGGAGCGTCGGTTGGTGTTCCAGGCGGTGCACATGATGCTGGAAGGCGACTTCCAGCGGGCCTGGCGCGAGGGCGAGCGGCGCTACAGCCGGATGGTCTTCATCGGACGCGATCTGGATGAGGCGGTTCTGCGCCAGGGCTTCGAGGCTTGCGCCGCTTAAGCTCGGCTGCCGCCTTGCCCGCCCTGGCCGCGGGGTTTATCCGATGGGCGTGACACAAGCCGCCCCCATCATCGCCCCGTCGATCCTCTCCGCCGATTTCGCCCGCCTGGGCGAGGAGGTGGCCGCCATCCAGGCCGCAGGCGCCGACTGGGTGCATGTGGATGTGATGGATGGCCGCTTCGTGCCCAATATCACCATCGGGCCGGACGTGGTGCGGGCGATCCGCAAGCACGCGACCATCCCGTTCGACGTGCACCTGATGATCGCGCCGGCCGATCCGCACCTGGACGCCTTCGCCGCCGCCGGCGCGAACATCATCAGCGTTCACCCTGAGGCCGGGCCTCACCTCAACCGCACCCTCCGGCGCATCCGCGAACTCGGGGCCAAGGCGGGGGTGGTGTTCAACCCCTCGACCCCGGTCGAGGCGGTGGAATGGATGCTCGACGACGTGGACCTGCTCCTGGTCATGTCGGTGAACCCGGGATTCGGCGGCCAGAGCTTCATCCACTCGCAGCTGGCCAAGGTCGAACGGCTGCGCAGCATGATCGACAAGTCGGGCCGCGACATCATCCTGGAAGTCGACGGCGGCGTGAATCCCGAGACGGCGCGCCTGTGCATCGCCGCGGGGGCGAACGCCCTGGTGGCCGGGAACGCTGTCTTCCGGGGCGGCCCGTCGGCCTACGCCGACAACATTCGCGCCCTGAGGGGCCTCGCGGGGACCGCGTGACCGCGCTGGAGCGCCGGTCCTCGTCCCCCGCCATGTTGGGGGCGCTGCACCGACGCTTCAGCCTTGCCGAAACGCCGGCGGGGATCGCTCCGCTCGCCGGCGCCGCCTGGCTTGGCCGCCAGGCCCTGGAGGAGTGGTTCCGAACCCCTCTGTACCGACTGACGATCGCTAGGCCTCGTGCGGAGAGTCTGGCCGCCGCGCCGCGCGACCTGCGCCTGGTGCGGCCCGAGGGCGGCGCCGAGATCCTCGATGGCCGGTTCGTCCTGGGCGGCGAGGCGATGGAGATCGGGCGGGAGGCCGACCCCTGGGACCGCGCCTGCCCCAGCCTGCGTTTCGCCGTCGCTCTGCATCGCTTCGCGTGGCTGCCCGATCTGATCGCGGCGGGGGAGCCGGGCGGCAAGGAGGCGCTGCGGCTCTTCCTGCTCTGGCGGGCCATGTTCGTGCGGCCGGGGACCTTCGCCTGGGCGCCGGACACGCTGGAGCGGCGGGTGTTCAATCTGGCCTGCGCAGGGCGGCGGTTGACGGAGGGCGCTTCGGATGCGGAGCGGTCCGATTTCGCCAACCTCCTGGCGATGCAGGCCCGTCATCTGCTGCGGTGGCCCTTGGGTCCGGTGCGCGCGGCCGAGCGGGCCGCCGCCGCCGCGACAGCGGGCGCCGCGCTCGGCGGGGCGGCCGGCGAGCAACTGATGGAGCAGGCGCTTGCCCGGTTGTCCAGCGCCCTGACGGTCACGGTGCTGCCCGATGGCGGGGTCAAAAGCCGCTCGCCCGAAGCGGCGCTTGAGCTGCTGTTCGACTTGCTGACTGTCGACGAGGGGCTGCAGCAGCGCGGCCGCGAAGCCCCCGTGGAGGTTTCCCGCGCCATCGACCGCCTGACGGGCGCCGTACGCTTTTTCACGCTTGGGGACGGGCGTCTGGCCTCCTTCCATGGGGGCGGTCCCGTGGATCGAGCCCGTATCGCCGCGGCGACCGCCCACGACGACGCCCCCGGTCGCCGGCCCTTCGGCTATGCGCCCCACAGCGGCTATCACCGCCTGACGGGGCAGTCGCTACAGATCCTTGTGGACGCCGCCCCCGCGGCCCGCGGCGCCTGGAGCGTCGAGGCGCGCGCCCAGCCTTTGGCGTTGGAGATCAGCGCCGGCAGGGACCGGCTGGTGGTCAACGCGGATGGCGGGCCGGAAACGGCGGCGTGGGCTTCCCGGCTGACCGAAGCCGGGTCGACCGCCAGCCTGGGAGACGCCTCCGTGGGGGCGGTGCTGCGGGGGTTCGCGGCCCAGGCTCTTGGGCCGCGCCTGCTGCGGGGCGCTGGCCGCGTGGAGGCGCGGCGCAACGAAAGCGCGGCAGGCGCCTGGCTCGAACTCTGCCACGACGGCTGGGTGCGCGCCTTCGGGCTGCTGCATGAGCGGCGGCTTTATCTCGACCCGGCGCTCGACGAGCTTCGCGGCGAGGAACGGTTTGCGCAGGCGGCTGGCGCCCGGCCGATGGCCGTGCCCTTCGCCATCCGCTTTCACTTGCACCCGGACGTGCAGGTGTCGCTCGCCCGCGACAATCGCAGCGCCCTTCTGCGCGGGCCGTCCAACCGCGGCTGGCGGCTTCGCAGCGACGCCGCGACCATGTCGCTGGAGGCTTCGGCCCATTTCGAGGACGGTCGTGCTCGCCGTACCGGGCAAATCGTGCTGAGAGGGGAGACCGCTGTGGACACCGCCGTCCGCGTGCGGTGGAAATTGAGCCCGGTTGAGTCGGCCGATGCGAGCGCCGTCTCCGCCCAACGTAAGCAAACGACCCCCAGCCCGGCTTCCGACGCGAAATCATGACCACAGACACATCGTCGCGCGCCGGCCGCTGGACTCCGGTGCTGATCTATCTGCACGACCTCGCCTGGGCGGCGGGGGTGATGACCGGCATCATCGCCGGGCGCTACTATCTGGAAGCGCAGGCCACTCCCGGCGACGTGATCGTGCGCGCCACCCTAGTCTTCACCCTGATCTGCGCCCTGGTTTTCCCGATCTTCCGGCTGCACCGGGGCCTGTGGCGGTTCACCGCCCTCAACGACATCATCCGCGTCGGCCAGGCGGTGGTCGCCTCGCTGCTCTGCCTGCTGCCGGTGCTGTTCGTCATCGACCGGGGGGAGGATTTCCCGAGGTCCGCGCTGTTCATCACCGCCCCGGTGCTGACGGCCTGCCTGTCCTTCGGCCGGGTGCTGGCCCATGCGGTCGCCCACGGCGACCTGCGCGCCGCCTTCCAACTGCAGAACCGCCGCCTGCCGCCAGCGGTGGTGGTCGGCTCCCCCGACGCGGCGTCGGCCTACCTGACCAGCCTCCGGCGGAACCCCGCCCAGAACGTGCGGGTGGCCGGCATCGTCGCCCTGGAGAGCGGGGGTCGTGGCCGGATGATCCAGGGGGCGGAGATCCTCGGCGGCCTGCCCCAGCTCACCGACATCCTGAAGTCGCTGCACCAGGACGAAGCGGGTCAGCCCATGGTGGTCCTGGCCGAGCGCCGCCCCGGGCGCGCCCTGTTCGATCAGGTGGTCGCCGCCGCGGGAGAGGGCGCCGCCCGGGTGGCTCGGGTGCGTTCGGACGGGCGTTTCGATCAGGCCCTGGCCCCTATCGAGGCGGCGGATCTGCTGGACCGGCCGCCCCGGACACTCGACATCGAACGGGCGCGGTCGCTCATTGCCGGCAAGCGGGTGTTGGTCACGGGCGCGGGCGGCACCATCGGCGCCGAGCTGACCCGTCAGGCCCTGCCGCTCGGCCCGGAACGGCTGATCCTGCTCGATGCGTCCGAATTCAACCTCTACGCCATCGACGAGGCCCTGCGTGACGAGGGCGCGCCGCGGGTCTGGACCGCCGAGCTCGGCGACGTGCGCGACCGGGCGCGGCTGGAGGCCCTGTTCGCCCGCGAGAGGCCGGACGTGGTGCTGCACGCCGCGGCGCTGAAACATGTGCCGCTGATGGAGTTGAATCCCTGCGAGGCGGTGCTGACCAATGTCGGCGGCGCGCTCAACATCGCCAACCTGGCGAGGGACGTCTGCGAGTCCGTGGTGTTCATCTCCACCGACAAGGCGGTCAACCCCACCAACGTGATGGGGGCGACCAAGCGGGTCGCCGAGCGGTGCGTGCAGGCGTTGACGGAGGGGCGTTCCGCGCGATCCGCCATCGTCCGTTTCGGCAACGTCCTGGGCTCGACCGGCTCGGTCACGCCAATCTTCGAGCGCCAGATCGCCCGCGGCGGGCCGGTGACCGTGACCCATCCCGACATGGTCCGCTATTTCATGACGGTGCAGGAGGCGGCTTCCCTGGTGCTGCAGGCGGCGGCCCTGCCGCCCGCGGTGGAGGCGCCGGACGCCGCCCAGGTGTTCGTGCTCGACATGGGCGAGCCGGTGCGCATCGACCACCTCGCGCGTCAGCTTATCGGTCTGCACGGGCTGCGGCCCGACGTGGATATCAAGATCGTCTATTCCGGGGTCCGCCCCGGCGAGAAGCTGTTCGAGGATGTCTTCTACGAAGACGAGTCGGTGCGACAGACCGCCGCCGACGGGGTGCTCGCCGCCCACGACCCGGCGCCAGACTGGGCGGTGTTCGGCCCGGCGGTGGAGGGGCTGCTCGCCGCCGCCGCGTCGCGCGACGAGGCCCTGATGCTCAGCCGTCTGCAGGCGCTGGAGCCCGCTTTCCAGCGGAGCTGATCTTGCCCGGCGCAGTTCGGGCCAGGGCGAGATCGGCCAGAAGCGCTTGACGGGTGCGTTCGAGGTCGCCCTTGCGCCGCCACGGCCGCCAGGAATCCGCCGGCTCGGCCGGGTCGCCGAGGTGGAAGGTGGAGACAATCGACGCGATAGGGCCGAGCCGGGCAGGCTCCAGCGGCCGCAACCGCCGCAGCTCCCCGTCGTCCAACCGGTCGATGGCGCCGGCCAGGCTGCCAGTGTCCTCGTAGGCGGTCTGGAACTGTTCCGGCGAACAGCCGATGTAGTGCGCCAGCAGGCGCGACCGGAAGCGCGCGATGGCGGCCGATTGCGTCGCATCTTCGGCTTCCACCGCAACGTCGCATTCAGAATCGAAACCGCTCGACCGGTTGTTGAGGTTGGCCGACCCCGCGCGCAGTAGGATGTCGTCGATGATGGCGACCTTGGAATGGACGATGATCCCCGTCTTGCCCTGGCGCGTGAACGGGCAGAAGGCGCGGAACCGGCCGTGGATGTCCGCCGCGGCGAGCTGCTTCAGGAACCGGGCGCGAGAGCGATCCATGGTGGCGTGGTCGAACCAGCTCGGGGCGCGGGCGGTAGAGACCAGCACGACTTCGGGACCGTCCGGTTCGCTCAGCCGTTCCGCCAGCGCCTGGGCGATGATGGGCGAGGTGAGATACTGGTTCTCCAGATAAATCAGGCGCCTCGCCGCGGCGATCGCCGCCAGATGCAGGCGCTCTGTCTCGCGTACGGCCGGATAGCCGCCCCACGCTGGTTCTGTACGGGCGATCCCCACCTGCACGTCGCGGAAATCGACGGCGACCTGAGCCGGCCAGACCGCGCCTGACTCAGAGGTCTCCGGGGTGGGCGCGGGCCGGCCGGCCCTGCGCCAGCGCAGCCGGGTGAGCTCGCCGAGCGCCTCGGCGACCGGCCCCTCCAGGATCGCCATGACCTCATGCCGCGGCCCGTGGGTTTGGCCCCAGGGCATCATCCGCCGCATGTCGGAATCCCGATGGCGCACGGTGTCCCATCGATCCGTGCAGATGTCGCCGCCGCCGCAGAAGGCGATCTCGTCGTCGATCACCAGCACCTTCTGGTGATGGCAGGCGCCGAAAGGCACCGATGCGTCCAGGCGAAAACGGACCGGCGTATGGGCGAAGAAGCGGCGCGCACGGTGGGGGAAGAAGTGCTGCGAAGCGGCGATGGGCAGCGCCGATTTCCACACCAGCACCCGCACATCGACCTCTGGCTTGTCGCAGGCGATGTTGCGCAGCAGATCGCCGATACGATCTCCGGGCGGCCCGCCGCCGTGCGTGTCGGGCTCCATTTGGGTCAGGGGGTCGAACGCCCAGCCGAGCAGATAGATCGACCGCTTGGCGTGCAGCATCGCCGCCTTAGCGGCCGAGAAATAGGTGGCGTTGTCGAGCAGGAAGGCGGCGCGCGACGCCCGCTCGAGACGCCAGCAGGTCAATCCCGGATGCAATAGCAAGGACGACCATCTCCCTGTCGAAGTCATGGACGAATGCGGCGAGGCAATTTCGGTTCCCACAGTCATCCCATTAATCTTTCTTAACAAATCAAAATGGATGCTGGTGGGATATGGATGGCTCCCCTACACTTTAGGGGCCGGGGGAAGCGACAGGAGGACGAATGCCTGCGCCCCATGCCTTGATCGTCGAAGACGAGCTTGTCGTCGCGCTCTATCTGCAAGACCTGCTCTCGCGACATGGATATGTCTCCTTCTCTTTCGCGGCCGCCGCCGCCCAGGCGATAGAGCAGTTCCGGCTACACCAGCCGGATCTGGTGACCATCGACTTCGGGCTGATGCATGGCGACGGCCTGGAGGCCGCACGTGAGCTCAGGGCGATCCGCGGCAATGTGCCGATCGTCTATGTCACCGGCTCTCCGGACGCGGTGCAGAAAGACCTCCGCGCGGTCGTGCTCGAAAAGCCGATCACCCCGCGTGATCTTGCCGAAGCGCTGGATTTGCTGAACGCTGACCGCTCGCCCCGTCGGAACGATGGCCAGGCTCCGGCGGCGACCGTCATCTAACTGTTATGGAGACCGGCTAAGCGTCCCTCGCAACGGCGGCGTGCAACTGCGCGCAGCCGCACAGGAGATCTCAGGGATGCTTAAGACCCTTGCAGCCGCCATTGGCGCAGCCTTGGCGATGGGCGCAGCCGCCGCACAGGCGGCCGACATCTCGGGCGCTGGCGCCACCTTCCCGGCGCCCGTCTATGCGAAGTGGGCCGAGGCCTACAAGGCGGCCACCGGCGTCGGCCTCAACTACCAGGCCATCGGTTCGGGCGGCGGCGTCCGCCAGATCAAGGCCAAGACCGTCAACTTCGGCGCGTCGGACAAGCCGCTGCTGCCGGCGGAGCTGAAAGAAGCGGGCCTGGTCCAGTTCCCCACCGTGATCGGTGGCGTGGTGCCGGTGGTCAACATTCCCGGCGTCGCATCCGGGCAACTGCGCCTCAGTGGCGCGGTGCTCGCGGACATCTTCCTGGGCGACATCAAGAAGTGGAACGATCCGCGGGTCGCAAAGCTGAACCCTGCGGTCAAGCTGCCCAACCTGCCGGTGACCGTGGTCCACCGTTCGGACGGGTCGGGCACCACCTTCCTGTTCACCAGCTATCTGAAGATGGCCAACAACCGCTGGGGCGAGCGTGTCGGCGCCAATGACGCCGTTGAATGGCCGAGCGGCCTCGGCGGCAAGGGCAACGACGGCGTCGCGGCCTTCGTAAAGCAGACCATCGGCTCGATCGGCTATGTCGAATACGCCTACGCCAAGCAGAACAAGCTGGCCTACACCCTGATGCAGAATAGGACCGGCCAGTTCATCGCCCCCGACGACAGCACCTTTGCGGCCGCCGCGGCCAACGCCAACTGGTCTAAGGCCCCCGGCTACTATCTGCTGCTGCTGAACCAGCCGGGCGCCACCGCCTGGCCGATCACCGGCGCCACCTTCATCCTGATGCACGCCAAACAGGACAAGGCCGCCGACGGCGCCGAGGTGCTGAAGTTCTTCGACTGGGCCTACAAGAACGGTGACGCCCAGGCCGCCCAACTCGACTATGTGCCGCTCCCTGCCGCCGTGAAGACGCTGATCCGCACCTCGTGGGCCGGCGTGAAGGGCGGCGACGGGCGGGTCGTCTACGCCGCCAAGTGATCCGGCAGGCGGCGCCTCCGCCAAGGCGCCGCCGTCTTCGGTCGCCGGTCTTCAGGCTGGCGGCCGCGTCCGGTTTGCCCCAAACGGACCATCGCCTGTATCCATAGCGCTGAACCCGGACCGCCAAAGGCCATGACAGCTCTCGCTTCTCCCCCTGCGATCCGTAGGTCCCGACCGCGGGGCGCGGCCTTCGATCCGATCTTCTCGGCTCTCTGCTTTGCGGCGGCCACCATGCTGCTCGCGGCCCTCGCCGGGGTGGTGGTGTCCCTGATGCTTGGCGCTGCGCCGGCGTTCGAGAAGTTCGGCTTCGCCTTCTTCACCACCGCCCGCTGGAACCCGGTGACCGAGGTCTACGGCGCGGCCGGCCCCATCGTCGGGACCCTCATCACCGCCGCCCTGTCGCTGCTGTTCGCCTTGCCGGTGTCCTTCGGGGTGGCGGTCTTCCTCACCGAATTCTGCCCGCCGATCATCCGGCGCCCCATCGGCATCGCCGTCGAGTTGCTCGCCGGAGTTCCCTCCATCGTCTACGGCATGTGGGGCCTGTTCGTGCTCGCCCCCGCCTTCGCCAAATATGTGCAGTTGCCGCTGATCCTGGCCGCGCCTCCGGGATCCCTGCTGGAGAAGCTGACCGCCGGCGTGCCGAACGGGGCCAATATCTTCACCGCCTCGATCATCCTGGCCATCATGATCCTGCCCTACATGGCCGCGACCATGCGGGACCTGTTCCTCACCGTGCCCGCCAAGGTGCGCGAGAGCGCCTACGGCATCGGCGGCACACCCCTGGAAGTGGTGTGGTTCGTGGTGCTGCCCTATGTCCGCCGCAGCGCCATCGGCGCGGTGATGCTGGGTCTGGGCCGCGCCCTCGGCGAGACCATGGCGGTGACCTTCGTCATCGGCAATTCGCACCGCTTTCCGGAATCCCTGTTCGACTCCGGGTCGACCATCGCCTCGACCATCGCCAATGAATTCGCCGAGGCCTCGACGCCGATGCACACGGCTTCGCTGGTCGCCCTCGGCCTCGTGCTGTTCATCCTCACCTTCGCCATCCTGGCGCTCGCCCGCGCCCTGATCGGCCACCGGCAACCGGCTTAGGGATCGCGCCATGCTCGCAAAACGCGCCCGCCGCACCGCCGCCAACACGGTCTTCGTCGGCTTCTGCACCCTGACGACCGTGCTGGCCCTCGCCGCGCTTGTCGCCATCCTCTGGTCATTGGTGATCAACGGGGTCGGCGGGCTCAACCTGGACGTCTTCCTCAAGTCCACCCCGGCGCCTGGGTCCGAAGGGGGCCTCGCCAACGCCATCGTCGGCTCGCTGATCCTGTGCGCCTGGGCCATGGCCGGCGCGGTGGTCATCGGGGTGCTGGCGGGAACCTGGCTCGCCGAATACGGAGGCAACACCTTCTACGGCAAGGTCGTCCGCTTCCTGAACGACGTGCTGTTGTCGGCGCCGTCCATCCTGATCGGCCTGTTCGTCTACGAAGTGGTGGTCCGCCCCACCAAGGGCTTCTCCGGCTACGCCGGGGTTCTCGCTCTGGCGCTGGTCGCCGCCCCGGTGGTGACGCGAACCACCGAGGATGTGCTGCGCCTGCAGGCCCGGACCTTGCGCGAGTCCGGCGCCGCGCTTGGCACGCCGGCCTGGTTCACTATCCGCAAAATCCTGTGGCGGGCGGCCCGGGGCGGGATCATCACCGGCGCCCTGCTGGCCTTCGCGCGCATCTCGGGGGAAACCGCCCCCCTGCTGTTCACTTCGCTATCGAACCAGTTCTTCAGCCTGGACATGGGCCAACCCATGGCCAACCTGCCGATGGTGATCTTCCAGTTCGCCCTCAGCGCCTACGACGACTGGCGTCGCCTGGCCTGGGTGGGGGCGCTGCTGATCACCGCCGCCGTCCTCGTGACCAACATCTTCGTCCGCATCCTCGCTAGGGAGCCCCGACGCTCATGAACGCCGCCGTTCCCCCGGAGAAGTTCGAGACCCATATCGAAGAAGCCCCCCGCGATCGGGTCAAGCTGGAGACCAAGTCGCTCGACTTCTTCTACGGCAAGAGCAAGGCGCTGCACGGGGTGGAGCTGTCGTTCGTGAAGAACGCGGTCACTGCCCTGATGGGTCCCTCGGGCTGCGGCAAGTCCACCTTGCTGCGCGCCCTCAACCGCATCTACGCCCTCTATCCGGATCAGAAGGCGGTGGGGAAGATCCTGCTGGACGGCCAGGACATCCTCGCCAAGGGGGTCGACCTCGGCCAGCTTCGCTCGCGCATCGGCATGGTGTTCCAGCAGCCCACCCCATTCCCCATGTCGATCTACGACAACGTCGCCTTCGGGGTGCGTCTGTATGAGAGCCTGTCCAAGGCCGACCTCGACGCCCGCGTGGAGGAGTCTCTGCGGCGCTCCGCCCTCTGGGACGAGGTTAAGGACAAGCTGCATAGCTCCGGCCTCGGCCTGTCCGGGGGGCAGCAGCAGCGGCTTTGCGTCGCCCGCGGCGTCGCCGTCCGCCCGGAGGTGCTGCTCCTCGATGAGCCGGCCTCAGCCCTCGATCCCATCTCCACCGCCAAGCTCGAGGAGACCATCGTCGAGCTGAAGCAGGACATCACCATCGTCATCGTCACGCACAACCTGCAGCAGGCGGCGCGGGTGTCCGACTATGCGGCCCTGATGTACCTCGGTCAGGTGGTGGAGTTCGCCGCCACCGAGCGCCTGTTCGACAATCCGAAGACCCAGCGGACCGCCGACTACATCACCGGCCGCTTCGGCTAAGGGCCAAGCTCGGTCGCTTACCGGCCGCAAACCCTTGACTCTCGAGCTTTCAACCGAAAAACGAGAGGCCAAATAAGGGGAACGGGCGAGCCGGGCTCGCCTGCTGGCAATCGGAGCAAGTCTTATGGCCCTACGCGTCGCGATCAACGGATTTGGCCGCATCGGCCGGCTGGTGCTGCGCTCGATCGTCGAGAACGCCCGCCGGGACATCGAGGTGGTCGCGATCAACGACCTCGGGCCGATCGAGACCAACGCCCACCTGCTGCGCTATGACTCCACCCACGGCCGCTTCCCGGGGCTGGTGACGGTGAACGGCGACATCCTCGACGTGGGCGTGGGCCCGATCAAGGTGACCGCCGAGCGCGACCCGTCCAAGCTGCCGCACAAGGACCTCGGCGTCGACATCGCCTTCGAGTGCACCGGCATCTTCGCCTCCAAGGACAAGGCCTCGGCCCACCTGACCGCCGGCGCCAAGCGGGTGCTGGTCTCGGCGCCGGCCGACAACGCCGACAAGACCATCGTCTACGGGGTCAACCACGACCAGCTCACCGCCGACGATCTGGTGGTGTCCAACGCCTCGTGCACCACCAACTGCCTCGCCCCCGTGGCCAAGGTGCTGCATGACCTTTGCGGCATCGAGCGTGGCTATATGACCACCGTCCACTCCTACACCAACGACCAGCCCTCGCTGGACCAGATGCACAAGGACCTCTACCGGGGCCGGGGCGCGGCCCAGTCGATGATCCCGACCTCCACCGGGGCGGCCAAGGCCCTGGGCCTGGTGCTGCCGGCGTTGGCGGGCAAGCTCGACGGCTCGTCGATCCGCGTGCCCACCGCAAACGTCTCGGTGGTGGACCTGAAGATCGTCCCCACCCGTTCGGTGACCAAGGACGAGATCAACGCCGCCCTGGCCGCGGCTGCGGCCGGCGCCATGAAGGGCGTGCTGGCGGTGACGGAAGAGCCGCTGGTCTCCTCCGACTTCAACCATATCGCCGCCTCTTCCACCGCGGCCCTGCCGCAGACCCAGGTGATCGAGGGCCAGCTCGCCCGCGTGCTGACCTGGTACGACAACGAGTGGGGCTTCTCGACCCGCATGGCCGACACGGCCCTGGCGATGGGCAAATTCCTCTAACCGGAAGGCGATCCCGATGGCCTTCAGGTCCCTCGAGCGGGCCGGCGACCTCGCCGGCAAGCGCGCCCTGGTGCGCGTCGATTTCAACGTGCCGGTGGAAGACGGCAAGGTGGCGGACGACACCCGCCTCCGCGCCGCCCTGCCGACCATCCGTGCGTTGAGCGCAAAGGGGGCCAAGGTCGCCCTCTTGGCGCACTTCGATCGTCCCAAGGGCAAGCGCGTCCCTTCGATGAGCCTGAAGTTCGTCGTCGAACCCCTGGCCGCGCTTCTGGGGCAGCCCGTCGCCTGGGCCGACGATTGCGTCGGCGCGGACGCCGAGGCTGTGGTGGCGGGGCTCGCCCCGGGAGGCGTCGCCCTGCTGGAGAACCTGCGCTTTCATGCAGGCGAGGAGGGCAACGATCCCACCTTCGTCGACGCCCTGGCCAAGCTCGGCGACATCTATGTCGACGACGCCTTCTCCGCGGCCCACCGGGCCCACGCCTCCACCGACGGGATCGCCCGCAAGCTGCCGGCCTATGCGGGCCTCTCGATGCAGCGCGAGCTCGACGCTTTGGAGGCGGCGCTTGGTTCGCCCAAGCGGCCGGTGCTGGGGGTGGTCGGCGGCTCCAAGGTCTCGACCAAGCTGGACCTGCTCAAGAATCTGGTCGGCAAGCTCGACCGCCTCGCCATCGGCGGCGGCATGGCCAACACCTTCCTGGTCGCCATGGGCTACGAGATCGGCGCCTCCATGGCGGAGGCCGACATGGCTGACACCGCCCGCGAGATCATCGCCGAAGCCAAGGCCAAGGGCTGCGAACTGCTGCTGCCGGTGGACGTGGTGGTGGCGCGCGAGCTGAAGCCGGGCGCCGAGGCTCGCACCGTCGGTCTCGACGGCGTCGGCCCTGAGGACAAGATCTTCGACGCCGGTCCGGAGTCGGTGAAGCGCCTGATCGCGGCGATCGACGCCAGCGCCACCCTGATCTGGAACGGCCCCCTCGGCGTGTTCGAGGTCCCGCCCTTCGATGCGGCCACCGTGGCGGCCGCCCGCCATGCGGGGCGCCTCGCCAAGGCCGGCAAGCTGATCGCCGTCGCCGGCGGCGGCGACACGGTGGCGGCCCTGCATGCGGCCGGCGTCGCGGACGAGTTCACCCATGTCTCGACCGCCGGCGGCGCCTTCCTGGAATGGATGGAAGGCAAGACCCTGCCGGGGGTGGCGGCCCTGGAGGCTTAAAGGCTCCCCTGTCGGCGCGGGGACAGCTAGGCTGTTCCTCATGAACTTCACGCCCGAGGAACTGGCGGCGATCCGTGTCAGCCTGGTGGTGGCCGGCCGCGCTGTTGCGGTGGCCCTGCCGCTGGCCGTGGCCGTCGCCTGGGTGCTGGCGCGGGGCCGCTTCATCGGCAAGACCCTGCTCGACGCCCTGGTGCACGTGCCCCTGGTGCTGCCGCCGGTGGTGGTCGGCTATCTGCTGCTCCTGGTGTTCGGGGTGATGGGGCCGGTGGGCGGTCCCCTGCTGCGGCTGTTCGACTGGCGGCTGGTGTTCACCTCGGGGGGCGCATCCCTCGCGGCGGGGGTAATGGCCTTCCCGCTGATGGTCCGGGCGGTGCGGCTATCCCTAGAAGCCATCGATCCTGGTTTGGAGACAGCGGCGCGGTCCCTCGGCGCCGGCCCCGTCGACCGCTTCTTCAGCATCTCCCTGCCCCTCGCCGCCCCCGGCGTACTGGCCGCCGCGGTGGTGGGCTTCGCCGCCTGCCTCGGAGAGTTCGGGGCCATCATCACCTTCGCGGCCAACGTCCCCGGCGAGACCCAGACTCTGCCGCTCGCTATCTATTCGGCCATCCAGTCCCCCGGCGGAGAGGCGACGGCGGCGCGGCTGGCGGCGGTGTCGTTGGTCATCGCCCTGGCCGCCCTGATCGCGGCGGAGGTCCTTTCCCGACGCGCCCGGCGATGGATCGGCCGGTGATGGAGGGTCTCAAGGTCGACATCCGCCAGCGCCTGGGCGGCTTCAGCCTGGAGGTCGCCTTCGAGGCTGCGCCGACCGGCGTCACCGCCCTGTTCGGCCCGTCGGGCGCGGGCAAGAGCGCGGTCCTCGCCGCCATCGCTGGCGCGTCCGCGCCGGACAGCGGCCGCATCCGCCTTGGCGAACTGGTGCTGTTCGACAGCGCGACGGGGGTGAATCTGCCGGCCGAGCGGCGTGGCGCGGGATGGGTGTTCCAGGATGCGCGATTGTTTCCGCATCTCACCGTCGACGCCAATCTGCGTTACGGCCAGAAGCGGGCCAAGGGGCGGCCCGAGGTCGCCAGCTTCGACGAAGTGGTGGAGGTGCTCGGCATCGGTCATCTGCTGCCTCGCCGCCCCATCGCCCTGTCCGGCGGCGAGAAGCAGCGGGTGGCGATGGGGCGCGCCCTGCTCAGCCAGCCCCGCCTGCTGTTGATGGACGAGCCGCTCTCGGCCCTGGACGCTGGGCGAAAGGCGGAAATCCTGCCCTTCCTCGACCGGCTGAAGTCAACCTTCCCGCTCCCGATCCTCTATGTCAGCCATTCCCTGACCGAGGTCACACGGCTCGCCGACCGGCTGGTGGTGATGGAGCAGGGAAGGGTGCTTGCGGAGGGGCCGCTCTCGGAGATGCTGGTCCGCGGCGACCTGAAGAGCCTCGCCGGGCGGCCGGATGCCGCCGCGGCGCTCGACACCCGCGTGGCGAGCCACGATCCGGAGCGCGGGCTGAGTCGCCTCACGGTCGGCGGAATAGAGCTTCTGACGCCTATCGTGGCCCAGGCGGTCGGGGCGCCCGCGCGGGTTCTGGTGATGGCCCGCGATGTGCTGATCGCCGCCGACCGGCCCGGCCGCATTTCCGCCCGCAATGTCTTGCCCGCGCAGATCGAGAAGCTCGCCCATCGCCAGGACGGGACAGTGCTCGTCACCCTGACCCTGGGCGCGGGCGTTTCGCTGCTGTCGGCGATCACCGAGGACGCGTCGCACGCGCTTGGCCTGACCCCTGGCGCCCAGGTCTGGGCGGTGGTCAAGTCCGTCGCTGTCGAAGGGATCGGCGCGTCCGGGCTCCGGACTCTCGACGATTAGATGACGTGGAAAATATATAGCCCGATGATGACGGGGATGGGGATGCCGAGCACCCAGAGTAGAATGCCTTTCACGACGCACCTCGTATTGTCCGAAGCTGGAACGGATGTGGTTTCGAAGCGGTTCCGTTGATGGGTGATCCGGACGCCGGCTTTCGATGCGAGCGGGTGCGTGGTAGCTCTGGTGTGGCGTGACTGGCGTTGAGATCTCGGGAGAACGGTGATGCTTATTCGTCATGCTCCGGACCTGAAGGAGAACGAGGTCACGGACCACGGTCTCTACCTTCGGCGCCGTGAGTTCATCCTGGGGGCGGGGCTTGCGGGGAGCGGCCTGATTGGTGTGGGCGCCGCGTCGGCCGTCCCCCTGAAAGGCGCCGCCAGTCCCCTGTCGACCCGGGACGAGAAGCTGACGCCGAAGGACGACATCACCGGTTACAACAACTTCTACGAATTCGGCACTGACAAGACCGATCCGGCCCAGAACGCCCGCAACTTCAAGACCCGCCCCTGGACGGTGGTGATCGACGGGGAATGCGCCAAGCCGGGCCGCGTCGGCATCGACGACCTGATCAAGCGCTATCCCCTGGAAGAGCGCATCTACCGGATGCGTTGCGTCGAGGCCTGGTCGATGGTCATCCCGTGGGTGGGCTTCCCCCTCGCCTCGCTGATCAAGCAGGCCGAGCCGAACGCGAACGCCAAATACGTGGCCTTCGAGACCCTTCGCGCCCCCGACCAGATGCCCGGCCAGCGCGATCCGGTGCTGAAGTGGCCCTATACCGAAGGCCTGCGCCTCGACGAGGCGATGAACCCCCTGACCATTCTCGCCGTCGGCCTCTATGGGGAGACGCTGCCCAACCAGAACGGCGCGCCTCTGCGGCTCGTGGTGCCGTGGAAATATGGGTTCAAGGGGATCAAATCGATCGTCCGCATCAGCTTCCAGGCCAAGCAGCCCGAGACGAGCTGGAACATCTCGAATGCGCGGGAGTACGGTTTCTACTCCAACGTCAATCCGGAGGTGGATCACCCGCGTTGGTCTCAGGCCTCGGAGCGGCGGATCGGCGAGTTCTTCCGGCGTAAGACCCTGCCGTTCAACGGCTATGGCCAGCAGGTCGCTTCGCTCTATCGCGGCATGGACCTGAAGAAGTTCTACTGATGCAGACTTGGCGCGACCGCCTGATCTATGCTGCGGTCTGGCTCGCCTGCCTCGCGCCCATCCTGCAGATGGTATGGCTGGGGTTCAACGACGGGCTGACGGCGAACCCGATAGAGTTCGTGTTGCGCTCGCTGGGCGACTGGGGCCTGCGTCTGCTGCTGGTCGGCCTCGCCATCACCCCGGCGGCCAAGCTGCTCAGGCAGCCGCGGCTGATCCGGTACCGGCGCACCATCGGCCTGTGGGCCTTCACCTACATCGTGCTGCACCTGTCGATGTATATCGGCGTCGACCAGTTCTTCGATTGGAAGGCCATCGGCAAGGACATCCTGAAGCGGCCCTACATCACCATCGGTATGACCGCCTTTGTGCTGCTGATCCCGCTTGCGGTCACCTCGACCAACGGCATGCTGAGGCGGATGGGGCCAAAGGCCTGGCGGCGGCTGCATCGGCTCGTCTATTTGATCGCCCCCCTGGGGGTGATCCACTACTACCTGCTGGTGAAGGCCGATGTTCGAGAGCCGTTGCTGTACGGCGGAATCCTTGCTGCGCTGCTGGCTTATCGGGTCTACGCCTGGAATGCGGGCAAACGGGGGCAGGCGGCCCGCGCGACGGCGAGGGCGGTCGCCCGCTAGCCTTGGCGAAAGCCAGACGCTAGAAGCCCCCTGCGGAAATACAGGGCGACCTATGGCCGGACATTCAAAGTTCAAGAACATCCAGTTCCGTAAGGGGCGGCAGGACAAGCTGCGGTCCAAGCTGTTCTCCAAGCTCTCGCGCGACATCACCCTCGCCGCCAAGCAAGGCGTGCCGGACCCGTCGGCCAATGCGCGGCTGAGGCTCGCCATCACCAATGCGCGCGCCGAGTCCATGCCGAAGGACAACATCGATCGCGCCATCAAGAAGGCGATGTCGGGCGAAAACGACAACATGGAAGAAATCCGCTACGAGGGCTTCGGTCCCGGCGGGGTCGGCCTGATCGTGGAGGTGCTGACCGACAACCGCAACCGCGCGGCGGCCAATGTGCGCACCATCTTCGGCAAGAACGGCGGCAATCTCGGCGACAGCGGGTCGGTCGCCTTTATGTTCGATCGCCTGGGCCAGATCGTCTATCCGGCCGACAAGGCCAGCGAAGACGCGATGATGGAAGCCGCCATCGAAGGCGGCGCGGAGGATGTCGAATCCGACGCGGAGACCCACACGGTCTATACCGCCTTCGCCGATCTCGGCGATGTGGTCGAGGCCCTGGAAGCCAAGTTCGGTCCGGCCAAATCCACCGCCATCGTCTGGCGCCCCAAGTCGGGCACGCCGGTGGGCGGCGACGACGCGGCGACCCTGATGAAGCTGCTCGACGCCCTCGACGACGACGACGACGTGCAGACCGTCTACGCCAATTTCGAGATGAGCGACGCCGACATGGCCAAGCTGGCGAGCTGAGCATGCTCGCAGGCAAGACGCTCCTCGTCACCGGCGGCACCGGTTCGTTCGGCGGCGCGGTGGTGCGTCGGGCGCTGGCCGAAGGCGCGGCCGAGGTGCGCGTCTTCAGCCGCGACGAGAAGAAGCAGGACGACATGCGGCACGCCACGCCGGATGCCCGCCTGACCTTCCACATCGGCGACGTGCGCGACTACGACAGCATCGCCGAGGCCTGCCGGGGGGTGGATCTCGTCTTCCACGCGGCGGCCCTCAAGCAGGTGCCGTCCTGCGAGTTCTTCCCGATGGAGGCGGTGCGCACCAACGTCGCCGGGGCGGAGAACGTGCTCAACGCCGCCCTCGCCAAGGGGGTGGCCAAGGTCGTGGCCCTCTCCACCGACAAGGCCGTCTATCCCATCAGCGCCATGGGCATCAGCAAGGCGATGATGGAGAAGCTCACCGTCGCCAAGGCCCTACGGCTGAAGGAGGGCGACACGCTGATGTCCACCGCCCGCTACGGCAATGTCATGGCCTCGCGTGGGTCGGTGATCCCGCTGTTCGTCCGCCAGATCAAACAGGGCAAGCCGCTGACCCTGACCGATCCGGAGATGAGCCGGTTCATGATGTCGCTGGAGGATTCCGTCGATCTCGTCCTCTACGCCTACGAGCACGCCCGCCAGGGGGACATCTTCGTGCAGAAGGCGCCCGCCTGCACCTTGCTGAACCTCGCTCAGGCCCTGTGCCGCGTGTTCGGCGCCGATCCGGAGATCCGCATCCTGGGCGCCCGGCACGGGGAGAAGAAGTTCGAATATCTGGTGGCCACCGAGGAGACCCCGCGCACCGAGGATCTTGGCGGCTATTTCCGGATCGCCGCCGACGGCCGCGACCTGAACTACGGCCGCCAGGGTGATCGAAACGGGGCCGCCGATACGGACAGGCCGGACGCCTTCACCTCGCTCAGCACCCGGCTGCTCAATCAGGACGAGGTGGTCGAAGTCCTGCGCAATCTCCCCTACGTTCAGGGCGAGCTTGGCCACAAGGAGGTCTGGTCCGAAGGCGTGTGATGGCGGACGATATCCCCATTCCCTTTGAAGGCCTCCCCGACTGGCCGGTGTTCGGCCTGACCGGCGACGTCCGGCCCGATCTTGCGGCGGCGCAAGCGGCCGGCTCGCCCGCGGCGCTCGTCACCCTCTACGACACTATCGGCAGCGCCCCCCGTGGTCCGGGCGCGCAGATGCTGGTGACGCCGACGGGCCTGGCCGGCTTCCTTTCCGGAGGCTGCGTGGAAGGCGACATCGCTGCGAATGCTCGGGCGGCCTTGGCCGACGGCCGCCCCCGCCGCCTGGTCTACGGCCAGGGCGGACCCTCGGATATCCGCCTGCTGTGCGGCGCCCGTATCGACGTGCTGGTCGAGCCTCTACGCCCCGACGATCCTGCCGCCCGCCGCATGGCCGCCTTGCGCGCCCAGCGCCGTCCCGGCCTGTGGCTGACCGACGGGCAGGTCCGGGCCTGTCTCGCCGAAGACGAAGGACCCGCGGGCCTTTCCGAGGGGCTGGTCACTCTTCACGCCGCCCTCGCCCAGCAGCCCGGCGCGCCCTGTGTGCTGTCGGGGGACCTGCCGGCGGTGGGGCTACGGCTGCGCCCTCAACCCCGGCTTGTTGTGGTGGGGGCTGACCCGACGGCGCTGGCCCTGTGCGGCCTGTCGCACCAGATGGGGTTCGAAACCTGGCTGCTGCGCCCTAAGGGGCCCGAGACGCCGCCCCCCCTGCCGGGGGTGATCTACCGGCGCGGCCTGCTGGCGGCGGAGCTGGACGCCATCGGCCTCGATCCCTGGACCTATGTGGCTGTCGCCACCCACGACCTCGAGATCGACGAGGAAGCCCTCGCCTTCGCGCTGGAGTCGCCGGCGGCCTATGTCGGCGTGCTGGGCGCCCGCCGGCGCCTGCCGGAACGGCAGATGGGCCTGCGGCTGCGCGGGGTGTCGGAGGCGGCGTTGGCGCGGCTGAAGGCGCCGATCGGCATCGATCTTGGTCAGGCCAAGGCGCCCTATGAGATCGCCGTCTCCATCATGGCCGAGGTGGTCGCCCTCGCCCGGGCGAATTAGCGGACGAAATCGCCGGAACGCCCGCCGGTCTTCTTCACCAGCCGGACCTGATCGATGGTCATGGCCTTATCGGCGGCCTTCAGCATGTCGTAGATCGTCAGCGCCGCTACCGACACGGCGGTCAGCGCCTCCATCTCCACGCCGGTCGGGCCGGTGGTCTTCACCCGCGCGACGACGGCGAGGCCCACGCCGTCCACCGGCGCGATCTCCACCTTGACCGAGCTCAGGGCCAGGGGATGGCAGAGGGGGATCAGGTCCGAGGTCTTCTTGGCGGCCATCACCCCGGCGATCTCGGCGGTGGTCAGCACCTCGCCCTTCTTGGCCTTGCCGGACAGGGCCAGCGCCAGGGTCTCCGGCGCCATCCGCACCAGACCTTCGGCCACCGCCTCGCGCAGGGTGGCGGCCTTGTCGGACACGTCGACCATGCGCGCACGCCCTTCAGCGTCGATATGGGTCAGAGTGGGAGCGTCGGGCATGGGCCTAGAGTTTCACCTTGCCGCCCTGGATGCGGGCGTAGCGGGGACGATCGATCGGCTGATAGCCGCTATCGCGTTCCCGCACATAGAGGGGATCGTCGGTCTTCGAGGGATTGAAGCCCTCCGCGACCAGCTCCACCTTGCGCCGCTTGAAGGTGCCGGTGGTGGCCAGTTCCGATTGCAGGCGGATGAACAGCGGCCGGGCGTAGGCGGGCAGCTTGCTGTCCACATGGGCGGCGAAGGCGGAGAGGTCGAAGTCGTCGTCCACCACCAGGGACGCCATGCCGGCGCGCCCTTCCTGGCCCTGCACCTCGACCCCATAGACTTCGGCGTCCTTGACCCCCGGCGCGGTCAGCAACTGCCCGGTCACCTCGCTGGCGGAGACGTTCTCGCCCTTCCAGCGGAAGGTGTCGCCCATCCGGTCGACGAAATAGAAATAGCCGTCGCCGTCCTGACGCATCAGGTCCCCGGTGCGGAACCAGGCGTCGCCCTTGGCGAAGACGTCGCGCAGGATCTTGGCGTTGGACGCGGCCTTGTCGGCATAGCCGGCGTAGGCGAAGCGGGCGTCCGCGCCGATGCCGCCGATCACCTCTCCCACCTCGCCCGGCTTGCATTCCTGGCAGAAGCCGTTGGCGCCGCGAACAGGGTCCTGGGTCTCCGGATCGAGGCGCAGCACCCGGACGTTGAACTGCTTGCGCAGATATTTGGGGACACGGCCGACGGCGCCGCGGCGGCCGTCGATGTTGATCAGGGACACGTTGCCTTCGGTGGCCCCGTAGAACTCCAGAATGCGCGGGATGCGGAAGCGGATCTGCATCTGATGCCAGACCTCCGCCGACAGTCCGTTGCCGACGGCGAGCCGCAGCTTGTGCTGTCGTTCTTCCGGCCGCTCCGGAAGGGCGACGAGATAACGGCACAGCTCCCCCACGTAGAAGAAGATGGTCGCCCGCTCCGCCAGCACGTCGTCCCAGAACTGAGCGGCGGAAAATTTCCGCTTCAGCAGAAGCACGCCGCCCCCAAGGAGGGCGGCCCCCACGGCGCAGAGCCCGCCTGTCGCGTGATAGAGCGGCAGGACGTTGTAGACCCGATCGGCCGGCGTGCTGTCCGTCGAGGCCCAGAAGCCGCGCATGTACATCTGCGCACGCATGTGGGTGATCTTGGCCGCCTTCGGCATCCCGGTGGTGCCGCTGGTGTAGACATAGAGGGCGACGTCCTTGGCCGTGAGGCCGGCCCGCGCCGTGGCCCGGTCGGGTCGCAGGGCCGAGACGCCCTTGATGGTGCGGTCGAGGTCTCGGTCGGCCCTCGCCCCGGGGGGCAGGCCGCCGATGATCCAGTCGGTCATGGTGCGGGTGAGCTGGTCCCGCACAGTCTCGAACACGGGCTGAGTCTCGGCGTCGGCGATCAGATGCACCGCGCCGCAGATGTTCAGGCTGTGCGCCAGGGCGGGCCCGGTGAGCTGGTTGTTGATCAGCGCCGTGGCGATGCCGACCTTGGACAGGCCATACCAGATTGCGACGTATTCGATGCGGTTGGGCATGAACAGGGCGACCACCTCGCCCCGCTTGATGCCCCGCCCCTTGGCCCAGTTGGCGTAGCGGTTGGCCAGGGCGTCGAACTCGCCATAGGTGACGGTGCGTCCCTCGAACACGATAGCCGGAAAGTTGCGCCGGCGGTCGACCGCCGCTTCCAGATCGTCGCAGGTGAGCCAGTCCGAATCAGCGGAGATCGAGCGTACGCGCCCCAGCGTACGGTAGAGTCCGCGGAGGAACCGCCACTCACGCGCGGCCCGCGACCACACTCCCATGGCGAGAATCCCTTGCTCCTAGTTGGCGATTTGACAGTGCGTGCGGCAAGGAGGTCAAGGCGCTAACGGTGGCAAAGTGTGAAGTGCTGCGACCTCCCGCCCGGGCGGCCGCCCCTCGACACCCCGCCCCGGGCGCCTATCTAGGTGACGCGCCCTCCCTGCGGGCGATAGGAAAGCGCGGTTGGACCGGCCGCGGGTGACGATATCTTGACCGAAATTCCCTCTCCCTCGTCCCCGACGGACGACCTCGTCGCCGCCTTCCAGATCGAGGCGCAGCCCGCCCGCGGACGCATCGTGCGCCTGGGGTCGGTGGTCGACGACATTCTCAAACAGCACGACTATCCCGAGCCCGTCGCCAACCTGCTTGGCGAGATCTGCGCCCTGGCGGCCCTGGTCGGCGCCAGCCTGAAGTTCGAAGGCCGCCTGATCGTGCAGGCGCAGGGCGAGGGTCCGGTGTCCTATGTGGTGGCCGACTACGACACCTCCGGCGGCCTGCGCGGCTACTGCCGGTTCGACCCGGAGCGCGTGGCGGGTGTGTCGGGAGGATTTTCCCGGCCGGGGGCGGATACGCTCCTTGGCAAGGGCCTCTTCATCATGACCATCGATCCGGCGGACATGAAGGACCGTTATCAGGGCGTGACGGAAATCGAGGGCGAGACCCTGGCCCTGTGCGCCGAGCGCTATTTCGCACAGTCGGAACAGACGCCGACCCGGGTGCGGCTGGCGGTCGCCGAGCTGCAGAACGAACAGGGCCGATCCTGGCGCGCGGGTGGGATCATCGTTCAGAACATCGCCGGAGACGACGCCCGCGGCTCAACCGACGACGCCTGGGACCGGGTGCAGGCCCTGTTCCAGACCGTGGCCGAGGACGAACTGGTTGATCCCCTGATTTCGCCGGCTACCCTGCTCTATCGCCTATTCCACGAGGACGGCGTCCGGCTGTTCCCGGCCAGGCCGCTGCGCGCCTTCTGCCGCTGTTCGCAGACGCGGGTGATCGACATGCTGCGGGCCTTCCCTCTGGAGGACCGTGCCGAGATGGTCGAGCCGGACGGCTCGATTCGGGTCACCTGCGAATACTGCTCGAAGGTCTATGACGTCGCCCCGGAGGCCGTCGCAACGGACTGACGCCGGGTCAGGCCGCCGCGTCGCCGGGGGTGTCGAAGGCGGCGCGCAGACGGTCCATCTGCAGCAGCACCGGATGGTCCGCGGCCTCGGTCGGGGCCTCCAGATACATCCGGTGGTCGAGGTGCAGCACGCGCTCGTGCAGGCGCTTGGACCGTTCGGCCAGGGCGGTGAGTTGGGCGGGGATGTCCGCCGACGGGTCGACCGGGGCCTTGGCTTCGCCGGACTCTGGAATGCGATAGCGGGGCTGACAGGCTTCGTCCGCCGTCATGTCGCCTTCGCGAACGGCCCGCTGCACCAACAGCCACGATGCGACCTGCATCAGCCGGGTGGTCAGCCGCATGCTTTCGGCGGCGTAGGCGAGGGCGCCTTGCCGGGACAGCAGCTTGGAGTCCTGCCGCCCGGGGCCGTCGAGATAGGCCGCGACCTCCTCCACCAGCTCCATGCCGTCATGGAAGGTGCGGGCGAACAGTTCGGAGCTGGCGAAATCCTGCACCACATTGGCGCGGACGGGCGCAACCGCCTCTGGTCCGAACTCGCTCATCCAATCCCCCTCGCCCTCAGGCGCTAAAAAACCTCAACCCTCCAGCGGCCTGCAACCCCTGTGCCACGGACGCGGCGTTAGGGCGCGGACCCTGGCCTATTCCCCGCCGAAGGAGAACAGGGCGTCGGCCGCCGCCCGCCCGGCCTGCTTTCGGTCCAGGACCCTGCGCGTGCGGCCAATCTCGCCTTCCAGGGATTGAATGCGTTCCTTGAGGTCCTCGACCGAATAGAGGTCGAGATCCTCCCGACCCAGTTCCAACAGCGTTGCGCCGCGAACCGCCCGGGGCGGCGGGGGATCTTCCATCATGGCGTCTCTCCTCATCCCAGGCGGGGAGAGTAGCAGACCGTGGGCGGGGTGGGGAGGCCGATGGACGCGCGCGCCCGGCGGGGGGTAAACGCCCTTATGGCCATCGGAGTCTTCGATTCGGGCGTGGGCGGCCTCAGCATCCACCACGCCCTCGTGAAGCGCCTGCCTTCGGCGGATTTCCTCTATCTGGCCGATCAGGCCAATGCGCCCTACGGGGTGCTGAGCGGGGACGAGATCGTCGAGTTGACGCGGCAGGGATGCGTGCGGCTGTTCGACAAGGGCGCAGATCTCGTGGTCCTGGCATGCAACACCGCCTCGGCCATCGCCCTGCGCCGCCTCCAGCAGGGCTGGTTGCCGGGCTATCGGCAGGCCCTGGGCCGTCCGGTCAACATCCTCGGCATCATCGTCCCTACCATCGAGGCGGCCACCGGCCTGCCCTGGACCCACGAGCGCGCACCCGGCCCGGCGATGGAGCGTGTCGAGGCGGTGGGGGTGTTCGCCACCCCGGCCACCGTCTCTTCGCAGGTCTATGAGATCGAGATCGACAAGCGGCGCGGGGATGTGGCGGTGGTCTCCGAGCCCTGTCCAACCCTGGCCCGGCTGATCGAAAACGGCGCCGGCGCCGATGCGCTTCAGGAAGCGGTCGGCGATCACGTCCGCAACCTGTTGAAGTCGGTCGGCCGGACGCCGGACCGGGCCATCCTGGGGTGCACTCACTATGAGATCGTCGCCGATCTGTTCGTTCGCGCCCTGCCGCCCGGCACGCCCTTGATCCACCAGCCGACCGCGGTCGCCGACGCCCTGTCGCGCTATCTCGCAGCTCACCCGGAATACGACCCCGGCCAGTCCGGCGGGCGGCAGTTCCTGACCACCGGGGCCCCCGGCGCGCAGAACCGGCTGGTGGAGCTGTTCTGGGGCGGCGCGCTGCACTTCGATCCGGCGTGAACCTTGCCGAAAGAGTTGCTGGACTAGGGTGAAACCCAGGCTTTCGCCCACCCGATCGGACTCCATGCCCATAGACGTCATCGCGCCGCTCGACCTCTCGCCAGGGGATGTCGCCGCTTGGTCGGCGATCCAGGCGGGGCGGCCGGATCTGCGCAGCCCCTTCCTGTCGCCCCAGTGGGCGCAGGCCTGCGCGCGCGTCGACGGCCCCGATCGCCGAAGCGCCGTGGTCGCTGTGATGCGGGACGACGATGGTGCGCCTCAGGGCTTTCTTCCGCTCCGCCCGACCCGGTTCGCCGCCCTGCCGCTCGGTGCGCCGATGGCCGACTATCAGGCCGTGGTCGCCCCTCTGGGCCAGCCGATCCGTCCGCGCCAGTTCCTGGAGGCGGCTGGGATCGGCCGTTTCGACTTCCAGAACCTGCTGTCCGCCTCACCCTGGTTCGCGCCCTACGTCAGAGGCCGCGGCGAATCCCAGGTGATCGACCTGTCCGAAGGCTACGACGCCTACGCGGCCCAGCGGCGGGCCGAAGGCCATGACATCCTGAAGGACTGCGCCAAGAAGCGGCGTAAGTTGGAGCGCGAGCATGGGGAGGTGGTGTTCACCGCTCTCTCGGCTTCCGCGGACCATTTCGAGCAGCTTCTCGCCTGGAAGCGCGCCCAGTACCGGCTCACCCGACAGACCGACATCTTCGACGCGGGCTGGCCGCTGGAGCTGGTGCGCAGCATCTTCGCGCGCCGCGACCCGGACTTCGGCGGCGCCCTTTTCACCCTCGAGGTCGGGGGCGAGCTGGTCGCCGCCCACTTCGCCCTCCGGTTCGGCGGGGTGATGCACTGTTGGTTCATCGCCCACAACGACGCCTTCGCCCGCTATTCGCCGGGGGTCGTGCTGATCGCCGACATGCTGCAGTGGGCGGGGTCCGAAGGGGTGGACGAATTCGACCTCGGGCCCGGCGACTACCGGTTCAAGCTGCAGCTCGCCAATGTGAAGCGGGAAGTCATGCACGGCTTCGTCGGCCGCGCCTCGGCCGCGACCTTGGTGCGCGAGGCCCAGTATCAGGTGCGTGCGGCGGCTGAAGCCCTTCCCCTGGGCAAGGCCTCCGCCCTGCCCGGCAAGGCCATGCGGCGTATAGACCTGTGGCGCGGATTGCGGTGACGCTCCGCCATCGTTAGTTTGCGCGGCCTTTTCCTCCCGCGTACATCCTCCCCATGAGCGTCACCTTCGAAGACATCCAGGCCGCAGCCAAACGGTTGAAGGGCCAGATCGAGCGCACGCCGATGCGCCATTCGCGCACCCTGTCGCAGATTACGGGCGCCGAGGTGTGGGTGAAGTTCGAGAACCTTCAGTTCACGGCGGCCTATAAGGAGCGCGGCGCGCTCAACAAGCTGCTGCAGCTCACGGACGCTGAGCGCAAGCGGGGCGTGATCGCGGCCTCGGCCGGGAACCACAGCCAGGGCCTCGCCTATCACGCCGCCCGGCTGGGCATCCCCGTGACCATCGTCATGCCGCGGCAGACCCCCTTCGTGAAGGTGCAGCAGACCCGCGACTTCGGCGCCGAGGTGGTGCTGGACGGCGACGGCTATGACGAGGCCTACGTCCATGCCCTGGCTTTGCGCGACGAGCGCGACCTGGTGCTGGTTCACCCGTTCAACGACCCGGCGGTGATGGCCGGCGGCGGCACCATCGCGCTGGAGATGCTGGAGGACGTTCCGGATCTCGAAGTCCTGCCCGTGCCGGTCGGGGGCGGCGGCCTGATCGCCGGCGTCGCCACGGCGGCCAAGTCGATCAATCCGAATATCCGCATCGTCGGCGTCGAGCCGGCCATGTATCCGTCCTTCACGGCCCGCGTGCGGGGCGTGAATACCGCGGTCGGCGGATCCACCATCGCCGAAGGCATCGCCGTGCGCGAGATGGGCGACCTCACCTACGCGGCGGCGCGCCCCCTGATCGAGGACGTGGTCCTGGTCGAGGAGCCCTTCTTCGAACGGGCGGTGGCGCTCTATTGCAATGTCGAGAAGACGGTGGCGGAAGGGGCGGGGGCCGCATCCCTCGCCGCCCTGCTGGCCCATCCCGAGCGGTTCCGCGGCCAGAAGGCGGGGCTGATCCTAACCGGCGGCAATATCGACACCCGTCTGCTGGCGTCGGTGCTGACCCGCGAACTGGTGCGGGCGCAGCGCCTCGTCTCGCTGCGCATCATCGGCGATGACCGGCCGGGCCTGCTGGCCAATGTGTCCGCGCTGATCGGCAAGATGGGGGCCAACATCATCGAGGTGGCGCACAACCGCCTCGCCCTGGACGTGCCGGCCAAGGGCGCGGAGTTCGACATCATGATCGAGACCCGCGACGCCCAGCATACCCAGGACATCATGGCTGCGCTCCGCGAAGCCGGCTATCCGCCCCGCGCTGTCTGAGGCCCTCCGATGACCCGTACCTTCAAGCTCTTCCTGGCGGGCGCCCTGGCCCTCGCTCTGGCCGCCTGCAACCGCGGCGACATCGCAGCGCCTGCGCCCGATCCGGCGGCCGCCGCTGCGGCCGAGGCCTTCATGGCCAAGAACGCCAAGGAGCCGGGGGTGACGACCCTTCCCTCCGGCCTGCAGTACAAGATCGAGCGGTCCGGGCCCGAGGGCGGCCCGCATCCGACCCTGCGCGACGAGGTGAAGGTCAACTACGTCGGCACCCTCACCAACGGCCAGATCTTCGACACCACCGACGAACGTGGCGTGCCGGCCATCTTCGAGCTCGGCGGCCTGATCGACGGCTGGAAGGAAGCGCTTCCGCTGATGAAGCCCGGCGATGTCTGGACCCTCTATGTCCCGCCGAAGCTCGGTTATGGCGAACGCCAAGCCGGGCCGATTCCGGCCAACAGCGTACTGGTGTTCCGCATGGAGCTGGTCGGCGTGCTGCAGAAGGGCGGAACGGCGCTCGGTTAGACCGCTTCGGCTATCCCCGGCGGCGCCGCTGGGGTTAGTCTCGGGGGATGTCTCTTCGCTCTACTGAAATCCTCGCCCATCGCGCCACCGAGGTTCTGGCCCGGCTGGTGGCCTTCGACACCACCTCGCGCAACTCCAACCTCGCCCTGATCGAATATGTCGAGGCCGAACTGGGGCGCCTCGGCGTCGCCGGCCGGCGCGTGCCCAACGCCGACGGGACCAAGGCCAACCTGTTCGCCACGGTCGGACCGATGACGGAGGGCGGGGTCGTGCTGTCCGGGCACACCGACGTGGTGCCGGTGGACGGCCAGCCCTGGACCTCCGATCCCTTCACCCTGACCCTTCGCGACCAGCGGCTCTACGGGCGCGGGACCTGCGACATGAAGGGGTTCCTGGCCCTCGCCCTCGCCGCCGCCCCGGGCTTCGCCGCCGCGGGCCTCAAGCGGCCGGTCCATCTCGCCTTCTCCTATGATGAGGAGGTCGGCTGCCTCGGCGCCCCGGACATGATCGCGGCCATCGCCGCCGCGTTGCCGCGCCCCGCTGCGGTGGTGGTGGGCGAGCCGACCAATATGGAGGCGGTTTCCGGCCACAAGGGCATCGCCGCCTTCAAGGTGACGGTGACGGGCAAGGAGGCCCACTCCAGCCTTCCCCACCTGGGGGTTTCGGCCAACATGGCGGCGATCCGGCTGCTGGGGCTGCTGGCCGACCTGTCGGCGCGCCTGGCGGACGACGCCGATCCAGCTTCGCCGTTCAATCCCAAGGGCGCGACCCTGACCATCGGCCAGATCAACGGCGGTACGGCGGTGAACATCCTCGCTCGCGAATGCGTCTTCGTGTTCGACCTGCGCTGCCCGCCGGGGGTGGAGCCGATGGCGGTGCTCGCCCCCTTCTACGCGGCGGCCGAGGCCCTGGACGTGGAATTGAAAGCCCAGGCGGAAGGGGCGGGGGTGCGGATCGACCGCCGCTCCCTGACGCCGGCCTTCGCCATCGAGCCGAACGGCGCGGCGGAGCGCCTCGCCCGCCTGCTGGCCGGCGACAACGGACCCCCGCGGGCGGTGTCCTATGCGGCGGAGGCGGGCCAGTTCCAGGGCGCCGGCTTTTCCACCGTGGTCTGCGGGCCGGGTTCGATCGATCAGGCCCACCAGCCGGACGAGTATGTCGAGGTCGCCCAGATCGAACGGGGGGCGGCCTTCATGGTCCGCCTCGCCGAACATCTCGCCGCGGGCTAGGGTCGCGCATGTCCGAAGATCGCCTTACGGCCCTGGAAGATCGCCTCTCCGCCTTGGAGCGGCAGAACGAGGCGCTCAAGGGTTTCATCGTGCCCGCCCTGTTCGACGTGCTCGATCGCCACTACGACCGCTTGGGTCCGGCTGCAGAGCCGCGCTGCCTCGCCTGCGATATCGCGGCCCCCGATGATCTCTTCCCCAAGCGAACCGACACCTGCGTGTTCGGCGGCGGGCGGCTGGAGCGGCTGGAGTGCCCGGCCTGCGGCTGCATCTTCGGGCCGATGAAATATCTGGAGACGCCGCTGCCAGTAGTCGATGCGGATTACCGCCTGCTCTACGCCAGCTACAGCGAGGGCGACTCCACCGAGCAGGAGCTGCGGGCGTTCGAGGCGTTGCAGCCGCGCAAGGACGGGCTCTATCTCAACTGGGGCTCAGGCGCCTGGAGCGCTTCGGTGGAGCGGCTGCGGGCGGAAGGCTACGACGTGTGGGGCTATGAGCCGCACGCCCAGATCGACAGCCCCCACGTGGTGAAGAGCCGGGGCGAGATCAGCGCCCGCTTCGACGGCGTCTTCTCCAACAATGTGATCGAGCATCTGTTCGACCCGGCGGCGCAGTTCCGGGATTTCCGGGCGATCCTGAAGCCCGGCGGGCGGATGGCGCATGCCTCGCCCTGCTACGCCTATGCCTACGCCTACACCCGCTTCCATGTCTTCTTCCCCTTGAACGAGGCGCCGGCGCGCCTTGCGGAGCGCACCGGCTTCACGTTGATCGGGTCAGAGGACGACGGCGACTATCGCGTGCGGGTGTTCGAGAGCCTGCAGGCTTAAGCGTTGGCCGCTAGGTGCTTGGCCAGGCGGGGGTACACCTTCAGCGCATTGCCTTCGAAGATACTCTTCTTGGCGTCGGCGGCCAGGGCGCTGTTGTCGATGTAGCGCTTGGTGTCGTCGTAGAACTGCCCCGTCTCCGGGTCGATCCCGCGCACCGCGCCGACCATCTCCGACCCGAACAGGATGTTCTCGGTGGGGATGACCTTCAGCAGCAGGTCGATGCCCGGCTGGTGATAGACGCAGGTGTCGAAAAAGACGTTCTTCATCACCCCTTCGGCCAGGGGCGGGCGCTTCATGTCCTGGGCGAGGCCCCGGTAGCGGCCCCAGTGGTAGGGCACCGCCCCGCCGCCGTGCGGGATGATCATGCGCAGGGTGGGGAAGTCCTTGAACAGGTCGCCCTGGATGAACTGCATGAAGGCGGTGGTGTCGGCGTTGATGTAGTGGGCGCCGGTGGCGTGGAAGCAGGCGTTGCACGAGCCCGACACGTGCACCATCGCCGGCACGTCCAGCTCCACCATCTTCTCGTAGATGGGATACCAGGACTTGTCGGTCAGCGGCGGGCTGGTCCAGTGGCCGCCCGATGGATCGGGGTTCAGGTTGCAGCCGATGAAGCCGAGTTCGTTCACGCAACGCTCGAGCTCGCGCACCGAGTGGGCGGGGGGAACGCCCGGCGACTGGGGCAATTGGCACACACCGACGAAATTCTGCGGGTAGAGGTCGACCACACGGGCGATCAGGTCGTTGCAGAGCTGCGACCACTCGAGGCTGGTCTGTTCGGTGCCGATGTGGTGCGCCATGGCGGAGGCGCGGGGCGAGAAGATGGTCAGGTCGGTGCCGCGCTCGCGCTGGAGCTTCAATTGGGCGCCTTCCAGGCTCTCGCGGATCTGGTCGTCGCTGATCTTCATGCTCTCGCGCGACGGGGTCTGCGCCGGATCCTTCAGGGCGGCGATCTGAGCCTCGCGGAAGTCCTGCAACGGCTTCGGCGCGGTGGTGTAGTGCCCGTGGCAATCGATGATCATGGACGCTTCGCTCTCTGAAGGCTGACGGCGACGCTTACTAGCAACTGGCCTCGCTCGGGGGGAAGGACTAAACGCCCGTCCCACGCGCGCCGTGGCGGGATTTGATCTATCACAAAGTGGGCGCCGGGGGCGTTCGGCTATGGCCGGCCCCCTCAAGGCTCCGCGCGGGTGGCGCAGCCCGCCAAAAGTGTTGTACACGGCGCCCCTGCCCCAGAAGGACCCTACGAGACCTATGGACCCAGACTGGCTGCCGTTTCATCCGAACCCGTCCAAGCCGCGCTTCAAGCCGCCGCCGGGCGCCGTCGACGCCCACTGCCACGTGTTCGGGCCGGCCGACCAGTTCCCCTTCGCGCCCGAGCGCAAATACACCCCCTGCGACGCCTCGAAGGACCAGCTGTTCGCCCTGCGCGACTTCCTCGGCTTCGACAAGAATGTGGTGGTGCAGGCGACCTGCCATGGTTCCGACAACCGGGCCATGGTCGATTGCATCAAGGCCTCGGGCGGCCGGGCCAAGGGCGTGGCGACCGTCAAGGAGAGCGTCACTGACGCCGAGCTTGAAGAGATGAACGCCGCCGGCGTGAAGGGCGTGCGCTTCAACTTCGTCAAGCGACTGGTGGATTTCACCCCCAAGGACGTGCTGCTGCGCATCGCTAACCGGATCGCGCCCCTCGGCTGGCACGTGGTGATCTACTTCGAGGCGGTCGACCTTCCGGAGCTGGAGGATTTCTTCAACGAGATCCCGACCGACCTCGTGGTCGATCACATGGGCCGCCCGGACGTGAAGCTGGGGGTGGATCATCCGCAATTCCAGCGCTTCCTCGACTTCATGGCGGGCAATGAAAAGATCTGGTGCAAGACCACCTGCCCGGACCGGCTCACTGCCGCCGGAGCCCCCTTCGGCGCCTACGACGATGTCGTCCCCTACGCCCGCGCTGTGGTGGAGCAGTTCCCGGATCGCGTGATCTGGGGCACCGACTGGCCGCATCCCAACCTGAAGAGCCACATGCCGGACGACGGCCTGCTGGTGGACTGGATCCCTAAGATCGCGGTCACCGAGGAGCTTCAGCACAAGTTGCTTGTCGACAATCCCATGCGGCTCTACTGGGCCGACTAACCGAGGCGCTTATGGCGGCTCATAGATATGCAGACTGAAGGGTTATCGACGATGACCGTGAAAAAGAACGAATATGACGACATCCCCGGGACGGTGGTGTTCGACGCCCAGCGCGCGCGCGTCGGCTATCATCTGAACGCCTTCCTCTATTCGCTGATGAGCGGCGACAACCGGAAGGAATTCCTCGCGGACGAGCACAAGTACCTGCTCAAGTTCCCGATGACGGAGGAGCAGCGGCAGGCCGTGATGGGCCGCCAGTGGAACCGCCTGCTGGAGCTCGGCGGGGTGTCATACGCCCTGGCGAAGCTCGCCTTCACGGACCAGAAATCCTATCAATTCATGGCCTCGCAGATGACCGGCGTTACCGAGCCGGAATATGTGCAGATGATGCTGGCGGGCGGGCGTTCCCCGAACGGCTGGCGCACCAAGGCCGAGCGCGGAGAAGCCTGATGGCAAAGATCATCGCCGGTATCGGCACCTCTCACACCCCCGCCATCGGCGCGGCGCTGGACCTCGGCAAGACGGGCGAACCCTACTGGGTCCCGCTGTTCAAGGGCTATGAGCCGACCAAGAAGTGGATGGCCGAGGTCAAGCCGGACGTTGTCATCATGGTCTACAACGACCACGTCAACGCCTTCGACTTCAAGATCATCCCGACCTTCGCGCTGGGCTGCGGCGCCGAATTCCCGATCGCCGACGAAGGATGGGGCGCCCGCCCCGTGCCGGTGGTGAAGGGCTACCCCGAACTGGCGGCGCACATGGTGCAGTCGCTGGTGCTGGACGAGTTCGACATCACCATCGTCAACGAGATGCAGGTCGACCACGGCCTCACCGTGCCGATGAGCGTCGCCTTCGGCCAGCCTGAGGAATGGCCCGTGCGGGTGATCCCGCTGGCGGTCAACGTGATCCAGTATCCGGCCCCCACCGGCAACCGCTGCTACAACCTCGGCAAGGCCATCAAGAAGGCGGTCGAGAGCTGGGACGAAGACCTCAAGGTCGTCATCTTCGGCACCGGCGGCATGTCGCACCAGATCCAAGGGCCGCGCGCCGGCCTGATCAACTCCGAGTTCGACAAGAACTTCCTCGACAACCTGTCGGCCGATCCCCAGAGCTTGGTGAACATCCAGCCCCTGGAATACCTGCGCGACGCTGGCGCCGAGGCCATCGAGCTGGTCATGTGGCTGATGATGCGCGGCGCCCTCGGCGAGCAGGTCGAAGAGGTCTACCGCTTCTACCACGTGCCGGCATCCTCGACGGGGGTGGGCAACATCATCCTCGAGACCAAGGAATTCCACGACCAACGTGCAGGAAAGGCCGCCGCATGAAGATCGTAATGGCCGGCCAGGGCGCCTTCGGTCAGAAGCACCTGGACGCGATCAAGAACATCCCGGGCATCGAGGTCGTCTCGCTGGCGGGCGGCAGCCCGGGCACCACCGAGGAAGTCGCCAAGAAGTACGGCATCCCCCACTGGACCACCGACCTCGGCGAATCGCTGAAGCAGCCGGGTGTCGAGGCGGTGATCCTGACCACCCCGACCCAGCTCCACGCCAAACAGGCCGTGCAGTGCATGGAAGCCGGCAAGCACGTCATGGTGGAGATCCCCATGGCGGACACCCTGGCCGACGCGCAATGGATCGTGGACGTCCAGAAGAAGACCGGGCTCGTGGCCATGGCCGGCCACACCCGCCGGTTCAATCCCAGCCACCAGTGGATCCATAACAAGATCAAGGCCGGCGAGCTGAACATCCAACAGATGGATGTGCAGACCTACTTCTTCCGCCGCACCAACATGAACGCGGCGGGCCAGCCGCGTAGCTGGACCGACCACCTCCTGTGGCACCATGCGTGCCACACGGTGGACCTGTTCCAGTACCAGACAGGGGAGGTCGCTTCGGTGGCCCGCGGCGTCGAAGGCCCGCACCATCCCGAACTGAAGATCGCCATGGACATGTCGATCCAGATGAAGGTGGCGTCGGGGGCGATCTGCACCCTGTCCCTGTCGTTCAACAACAACGGGCCGCTCGGCACCTTCTTCCGCTACATCTGCGACGAAGGCACCTACATCGCCCGCTACGACGACCTCGTGGACGGCTACGAGAAGCCGATCGACCTGTCGGGCGTGGCGGTGTCGAAGAACGGCATCGAGCTGCAAGACCGCGAGTTCTTCGCCGCCATCCAGGAAAAGCGCGAACCCAACGCCAGCGTCGCCCAGGCGCTGTCGGCGATGCAGACCCTGGACAAGATCGAGAAGAGCCTCCTCTAGCGGAACACCGGTATGCAGACGCGTAAAGTCGGCCCCTTCGACGTTTCGGCCATCGGCCTTGGATGCATGAGCCTGTCTCATGCCTACGGGACGCCGCCGGACACCGCGACGTCGGAGCGGCTGCTCCTCGCCGCCCTCGACTTGGGGGTGACCTTCCTCGACACCGCGGCCCTCTACGGCTTCGGCGCCAACGAGGAGCTGGTGGGGCGCACGCTGAAGCATCGCCGGAACGACTATGTACTCGCCTCCAAGTGCGGAATGTTCCGCAACGCGGCCGGCGTGCGCGAGATCAACGGGCGGCCGGAGGTGGTCAAGCAGACCTGCGAAGACAGCCTCCGCCGCCTGCAGACCGACGTGATCGACCTCTATTATCTGCACCGCTGGGACAAGACGGTGCCGATCGAGGACAGCGTCGGGGCGCTTTCGGAACTGGTCGCCGAGGGGAAGATCAAGACCATCGGCCTGTCCGAGGTCTCGGCCGACACCCTGCGCAAGGCCCACGCCGTGCATCCGGTCACGGCGGTGCAGACCGAATACTCCCTGTGGACCCGCAACCCGGAAGTGGCCGTGCTGGGCGCCTGCCGCGAGCTTGGCGCCGCGCTGGTGGCCTTCAGCCCGGTGGCGCGGGGCTTCCTCACCGGCAAGCTCACCGATGTGTCCAGCCTTCCGCCGAAGGACATCCGTCTCGGGATGCCGCGGTTCCAGGCCGAGCACTTCCCCGCCAATTTGAAGTTGCTCGACGGCTTCGCCGCGCTCGCCCGCGATGCGGGCTGCACCATGGCCCAGCTCGCCATCGCCTGGCTGCTGCACAAGGACGAGATCATCGTGCCGATCCCTGGCACCACCCGCATCGACCATCTCGAAGAAGATCTGGGCGGCGCCGACGTGGTCCTGACCCCGGAGCTGATGCAGCGGGCCGAAGTGCTCATCAATCCCCGCACCGTCAGCGGGCCCCGCTACAACGCCGCCACCCAGACCGAGATCGACACCGAAGAACTGCAGACGGCCTGATCAGCGCCCTCCACCACGTCCCTCCCAAGGCGGAATAGCCGTGGGCCTTCGCCTCGGTTAAGCTCTCCCCGGCCATAGGGGGGATCGATGGAGTATTTCACGCTCGCGCTGCTGGTTCTGGCGCTCATCGTCCTGTTCAAGTCGGTGAAGATCGTGCCCCAGGGGCGCGAATTCACCGTGCAGCGGTTCGGCAAATACACCCGCACCCTGAAGCCCGGTATCTCCTTCCTGACCCCGTTCATCGACGAGATCGGTCAGAAGGTGAACATGATGGAGCAGGTGCTCAACGTCCCCCAGCAGGAGGTGATCACCAAGGACAACGCCACCGTCCAGGTGGACGGCCTGCTGTTCATCCAGGTGATGGACGCCGCCAATGCGGCCTATCGGGTGGACAATCTCACCTACGCCATTTCCCAGCTTTGCATGACCAATCTGCGCACCGTGGTCGGTTCGATGGATCTGGACGAGGTCCTGTCGCAGCGGGATTCGATCAATTCGCGCCTGCTGTCCGTGATCGACGCGGCGACCGAGCCGTGGGGGGTCAAGGTCAACCGGATCGAGATCAAGGACCTGACCCCGCCCGCCGACATCACCAACGCCATGGCCCGCCAGATGAAGGCCGAGCGCGAACGCCGCGCGGTGATCACCGAGGCGGACGGAGAGAAACAGGCCGCCATCGCCCGGGCCGAGGGGGCCAAGCAGTCGGCCATCCTGCAGGCTGAGGGGCGCCGCGAGGCCGCCTTCCGCGACGCCGAGGCCCGCGAGCGTCAGGCCGAAGCCGAAGCCAAGGCCACCGCCATGGTGTCGGCCGCCATCGCCGCCGGCGACGTCAATGCGGTCAACTATTTCGTGGCGCAGAAGTATGTGGAGGCCTTCGCCGAACTGGCGCGCTCGCCCCAGGCCAAGACCATCATCGTACCCTCGGAAATGGGCGCCCTGGTCGGCACGCTTTCCGGCATCGGGGAGCTGGTGAAGACCGGGCGGGAGCAGACCGAGGCGCGCCGGAACCAGCCCCCGCCGCCGCGCCCGCGGCCGGCCGTGCCCCCGACCGAGGGCTGATCGATGCCGGATATCGCCAGCCTCTACGCCGCCTATCCCTTCTGGATGTGGATGGCGCTGGGGGCGGCGCTGTTCGCCATCGAGGCGCTGCTGGGGACCGAATGGCTGTTGTGGCCGGCGGTGTCCGCCGTCGCGGTCGGCCTGCTGGCGTTGCTGCGCCTGCCGCTGGGGCCGGTGGGAGAGGTCGCGGTGTTCGCCGCCCTCACCCTGATCACCACCTTCGCCGCCCGCCGGCTGGTCAGGCAGGTGCAGCCGGATGGCGCAGACCTCAACGACCGCACAACCCGGCTGGTCGGCCTGACGGGCGAGGTGGTGGCGCCTTTCGTGGAGGGACGCGGCCGGGTGTTCGTGGACGGGGCCGAGTGGCCCGCTGAGCTTGAGGGCGAGCCTAATCAGGCCGGCCACCGCGTCACCGTGGTCGCGGTGACGGGGGCCAGCCTTCGGGTCCGCTACTCGGCCTGACCCAGGCCTATTCCTCGTCGGCCAACTCGTAGAAGCCGCTGATCTTCAACACGGCGACTACCGGCTTGGCGGTGCGGTTCTCGAAGTACCAGCCGTGATTGCCTTCGAAGGGTGCGGTGAGCGACCCATGATGCGCTTCGCCAGTCTCCTTCTTGTAGAAGGTCACCTGCGCATCGTCGTGGCCATGGAACTCGTGATAGACGTCTGAGCCCTTGGGCATGATCAGCGAATAGACCAGGGTGTCGCCCGGCTTCATCTTCACCGCATACTCGGTCTTGTCCCGTCGGCGTGCGTCCTTCGCCGCGCCCAGGGTCACCTTGATGGTGTCGGTGCGGAAGGCCGTCGCATGATGACGGGCCGCCTCCGGATATGGGGTCTCCTTCAGCTCGCTCTGGGCGGACGCGGACTGGGCCGCCAACAGGGTCAGGGCGACGGCGGCGGCGAGGGCGAAACGCATGAGCAAGGGTCCGTGACGGGGGGATGAAACACCAAACAGCCTGCGCCCCCGTGGCGCAAGCTGTCAGCCTGACACCGGTCTCCGCCGCTCCGGCCGCATCGCGAACCGAAGGCTGCGGAAATCCCGGCGAATTCGTAGAAGCCCCATCCAGGCCCCGGTGGCGCAGACGAGGGTTACACCGGCGAGCAGAGGCAGCACCACAAGATCCCAGACCGGGCGGCGGCGCAGGCCTGCGAAATCCATCCCGTGCAGACCATTGCGCACCCAGCGCGACGCCCGCGAGACCTTGTCCACGGTACGCAGGGTCCCGCCCGTGACCGCGTCGATATAGAGCCGGGGGTCCTGGCCGTCGGCCAGCACCGCCCGATAGACCGGCAGGCGCACCGTCTGGTGGTGGCCATAGTAGAAGTCGTCTTCCTGCGTCAGCCGCGTGAGCGAGGCCACCGGCGCCCCGACACCGCCGAGAGCGCGCGCCACGTCCGCCTGGGCCATGGGATGCGGGCTGCCAGCCAGGTCGAAGCGGGCGAGGGGGCCGGACGCCCCCACGGTCGAAGCATAGAATTTCCCGGCCAGGGGCGCGGCCTCGATCTGCACGACGCCGGGTCCGGTCACGCGGTTCGCCGCGGTCAGGAAACGCTTCAGGTCCGCCCCCGTGATCTCGCCGGCGAGGTTGCGACGGTATGCGCCCGGGTCCTGGCTTTCCAACAGGCCCCACGGGTTCATGGTCATCAGCCCGCTCGCCACCCAGCTCAAAGTCAGGACGCCGAAGAACAGGCCGGCGAGGTGATGCCATAGCCAGATCCCGCCATAGGGCGACCAGCGGCCGGGCCGCGGGCGCAGACGTGAGATGCCGACGTAGAGGCCGGTGACGGTCAGGAAGGTTCCCACCACCGCGCTCCACACCACGACCTGGTTCCACAAGGCTCCGTTCTGGCGCAGGACCGTGGGGTAGAGCCAATGCGGAACTGCGCCGAGCCAGCCCAGCAGCCGCTCGCGTGCATCGGTGTCCTGGACAACCTCGCCGGTTGTCCCCGATACGTACAGTTCCACCCCTGCCGGACCGTCGAAAGCGATGTGATGAAGGGGCTGGTGACGGCCGGCCGCCTGGACCGACCATTGATCCTGCTCGATCTCGCCCAGGTAACGGGGCGGCCCGGCGATCTCGCGGCCCACGCCGAAGGCCTTGGCCACCGCCAGCGCCGTATCGGCGGTGACCTCTCCCATCGGCTGGCCGGTCCCGAGGTCGAGAATCCGCGGCGGCCCGAAGACGCGGGGCAGCCGCAGCATCGGCCGGCCCGCCAGCATCTCCACTCGAAAGCCCGCCATCACCTCGTTGTCAGCGATGTCGAGCTTGCCGGGGTCGCAGCAGCCGTCGAGCCGCAGCGGCTCCAGTCCCTGCAGCCGTTCCTCCGCGGTGGTCTCGGGAAAGGACTGGTACATCATCACGAAGCCCGAAAGGCACCACAGGGTCATGAGCAGGCCCACGGCCACGCCCAGATAGCGGTGCAGGATCAGGATCGGTCGCACGGGGCGCGGCCTTTCTCTCGAACGGACGAACGCAACGACTTTAGTTCACCAATGGGCCGTTCGGCTTGCCCAGGGTTTGGAGAAGGATCTTCCCATGCCGGCTGAATCGCCTGCCGGCAGTATGCAAGGACATACGCGCCCGATGGCGTTATCCCTCGTGGCGCCACACATGGCTGTGGGCGGCGGATGTGTGTCGGCGATGATCCGTAGTCTCTGGGTGAAGCTTTGGACCGTCGCCGTTTGTGGAGGCGCCCTGGCCGGTGCGATCATGGCGCTGGCCGCCCTCGGCGGACGGTTCAGCCCCTGGCTCGACGTACTGTCGCATTTCGCGCCTCTGTGGCTGACGGGCGGTGTCCTTGCCGCCGTCGTGGCCGCCGTCACCCTCAGGGGATCATTCCGCTGGATCGGCATCGCTGCGGCGGTCGTGGCCGTGATCGCCTCCAGCCTGCTGATTGTTCCCGAACTGACGCGGCCGCTTTCGCCGCAGGTTCAGCCGGCGGCGGGCGTTCGGCAGATCAAGATCATCCAGTTCAACGCCAGACGGGGGCCGGGCGAGCGCATGACCGCCGCCCGCTGGATCGTGGCCCAGCAGCCCGACATCATCGTCATGGAAGAGGTGACGCCCGCGATCCGCGACGCGATCCTGTCGCTCTATCCCTACCACCTCGACTGTGACCGGTGTGGCATCGTGGTGATGAGCCGGGTGAAGCCGGTGGAGACGGGATTGCGGGGGGAGTGGCTCGATCATTGGATCGCTTCCATGGGGCGCGCCACCTTCGCCGATGTGGACGGCGGCTTCACCGTCATGGGTGCGCACATCGGCTGGCCGATCCCGCCCGGGCATCAGCAGGCAAGCGCCGACCAGCTCGCCGATATGCTCGATCATTTCCCGAAACGGCGTCTGATCGTCGCCGGTGATTTCAACGCCACCCCGTGGTCGGCGGTGCTCCGGCGCGTGGACCGCCGCTTCGGCCTGGAGCGCCGGGACCGGGCGATGTTCAGCTGGCCCGCGGGGCCGGTGACCAGATGGAAGATCGACCTGCCCTTCGCCTTCCTGCCCATCGATCACATCTACGCCGGTTCCGACTGGCGCACTGTCAAGATCGAGCGGGGGCCGCGCGGCCTTGGCTCAGACCACCGTCCGCTGATCATCACCCTGGCCCTGCAGCCGGACACGCCCCCTGCGCCGCGGTGACCCTCGACTCCTCTTGCCGAAGGCTGCACATGCGATCGGCAAGTCTGAACTTTGGAAATAGCGCGTGATCCCTCGCACCCCGCCGGCCCGCGGTCCGAACCGCCTCAAGGAATGGCGCGAATTGCGCGGCCTGACGCAGGAGCAGCTCGCCGAGACCGTCGGCACGACGCCCCTCGTGATCGCCAACTTCGAGCTGGGCCAGCGCGGCCTGTCCGAGCGGTGGCTGCTCATCCTCAGCCGCGCCCTGAACATCGACCGGGCCGAGCTTGTGTCCGCGCCGGAAGACACGTCGTCGGAACTGCTGGACCTATGGGCAAAAATCCCCGACCACCGCCGCCGACAGGCCCTGGCGATGCTGCGATCGCTGGCGGCGCGATAGCCGCGGCTGCCCCTAGCTCCTACGCCCGGCCCGAAGGCGCGACTGACGTGGGGCAGGGTCTGGGTATGTCCCGCTTAGATCGACTGCGAGGCGGCTCGGAAGATCGGAAACTTATCAGGACGACCGATTGGCGCCCGGGGTCCCGCCCGATGCTCGGGGACTTGATCCTGACGCCTTGGCGGAGAGGGTGGGATTCGAACCCACGATACCCTTGCGAGTATGCCGCATTTCGAGTGCGGTGCTTTCGACCACTCAGCCACCTCTCCGGAGCGGGCGCGGAACCTAGCGAGAGGAATTCGGCTGCGCAAGTCCGAGTTGGTCGGCGACGCCATCGGCGGCCAACTTGGCGAACAGGCGATCGAGGTGCGCGCGCAGCCGGTCGAAGCCCCGGTGGGGCTCCAGCCGCCGCTCGTCGAGATAGAGGCCGCGGTTGATCTCGATCTGCAGGGCGTGCACCCCCTCGGCGGGGCGGCCGTAGAACTCGGTGGTGTACCCCCCAGCATAGGGGGCGTTGAGGGCGACGGCGTACCCCATCTCCTCCAGCGCCTCCTGGGCGAGGCGGGTGACCGCGGGGGCGCAGGCCGAGCCGAACCGGTCGCCCAGCACGAAGTCGGGGGTCCGCCCGCCGCGGCCGGCGGCGGCCTCTGCGGCGGCCGAGGGCATGGAATGCCAGTCGATCAGGACGGCGACGCCGAACTCGGCCTTGGCCTCGGCGATCAGGGCCGACAGGGCGGCGTGATAGGGAAGGTGGACCGTCTCGATGCGTTGCCGCGCGTCGGCGAAGGTCAGCTTGCGGGCGTAGATCTCCTGGCCCTCGGCGACCACCCGGGCGATGGCGCCCAGGCCCGCGGCCACCCGCGCCGTACGCGCCCGGGCGAAAGGCGGCAGCTCGTCCTCAAACATGGTCTGGTCGAGTTCATATGGCTCGCGGTTCACGTCCAGATAGGCGCGGGCGTAGCGCACGCTGATCAACGGAAGGCCGTGCTCCGGCGCGGCGTCCGCCAGCATGTCGACGAAGGCGTCTTCCGAGCGCCGGATCGCCGAAACGTCCAGCCGCGAGGCGGCCAGCATCTCCGGCGGATAGAGACGGCCGGAGTGGGGCGAGGCGAAGACGAAGGGCGTGGCGAGGCGCGCAGGCCGACGAACGTCGAACGGAGCGAGGTCCGCTGTCGCCTCGTGCAGGACCTCAACTGCCGTCATGGGGTGATTATTCGTGTCGGGGGCCGCCGGGTCAACGGATAGGCGCTGGTTTATCCGTGGTTTACCTTCCGTGGGTAAGACTTGAGCGTATGGACCAAGAGCTCGCCTCTCCATTGACGCGCATCCTTCTCGCTGAAGACGATGACTCCCTCAGGGCCTTCCTCGCCCGAGCGCTGGAACGCGCCGGCTATGAGGTTCGGGCCTGCCCCGATGGGGAGGAGGCGATCGCCGCCCTCAACGACGGCCCTTACGACCTGCTGCTCACCGACATCGTCATGCCGGGGGTGGATGGGATCGAGGTCGCCCGGGAGGCGGCGGCGCGCATGCCATCCTTGCGGATCATGTTCATCACCGGCTTCGCCGCCGTGGCGCTGGCGCCCGGCAATCGGGCGCCCCAAGGCGCCAAGGTGCTGTCAAAGCCCGTCCACCTGCGCGAGATCGTCGCCGAGGTGGAGCGGATGATCGCCGCCTAGGCCGGCGTCTCCGTCACGCCGTCCGGTCGAGGCGGCAGATGAAGAACCCGTCGATTCCCCCATGCTCGCGCCATTGGCTTGGCAGCACCCGCATGGCGCGGCCATCCATGACGGCGGCCTCCGCCGGCAGGCCGATGTCGGCTGGATCCGCCTTCGCAGCTTGAAAGTCCTGCCGCTTGCGCAAGAAGGCGTCGATCTGCGCCTCGCCTTCCTCCGGCTCGAGGGAGCAGACGCAGTAGATCAGCCGCCCTCCGGGCCGCACGCGATCGGCGGCGGTCGCCAACAGGCGCGTCTGCACATCGGCCAGCTTGGCGATGTCCGCGGGCTTGGCCAGCCACAGCACTTCGGGATGGCGGCGGAACGTGCCCGTGGCCGAACAGGGCGCATCCAGCAGCACGGCGTCGAACTGGCGCGGGTCGTCCCAGGCGGCGGCGTCCGCCACCACCACCTCGGCCTCCAGGCCCGTACGGGCGAGATTCTGCGACAGGCGGCCGAGACGGGTGGCGGACCGGTCGAGGGCCGTCACGCGGGCGCCTGAGGCGGCGAGCTGCAGGGTTTTGCCGCCTGGGGCGGCGCACAGATCGAGCACGGTTTCCCCCGGCGTGGGCGCCAGCAGGCGGGCCGCGGCGGCGGCCCCGGCGTCCTGCACCCACCACCCGCCCTCGTCGAAACCCGGCCATTCGCTGATCTCGCCGCGCCGCGCCGTGCGGAGGGAGCCACCGGGCAGGATCTCCGCGGGCAGGGCCTGGGCAAGGGCCCCCGCCGTCCAGGCGCCGGTATCGCCTGTCTTCAGCGACAGGTCCGTGGGCGGCTCGGCCGTGACCGATTCGGCGATGGCCAGCGCCGCCGCTTCTCCATAGGCGGCGCGCCAGCGGGCGTAGAGCCAGGAGGGCAGATTGGCTTCGGGGGAGGCGGCCGGCAGCCCGTCGCGAGCGAGGCCCCGCAGCACGGCGTTGACCAGGCCGGTGAACGCCCGGCCATGCCGGCTGATCCGCGCCAACTCCACGGAGGTGGAGACGGCGGCGAAATCGGCAGTGTCGCGGAACAGCAACTGCGCGGCGCCGAGGCGGAGGATGTTACGGACCTCCTCCGGCGGCGGGCGCTTCAGCCGGGCGTCGAGGGCGACGTCGATCAGGCCCAGGCGCCGGAAGACGGTGGAGGCGAGGGCGCGGGCGTAGGTCCGCTCCCGCCCTTCCAGGGTGCTGTAGGGCGGGCGGGCCATGGCGCTGTCGAAGCCGCCGCGGTCGGACAGGCCCTGGGTCAGCAGCTCCAGGGCGGCGGAACGGGTCTTCAGCCCGATCGGGCTGGTGTCGGATTCGGCCGTGGAGGGCTTGGGGTCGGCGGTCATGCGGCCTAGATCATGCGTTGGCCCGCGCGGGGCAAGCGACATTCGTCATGGAGGCGGCATGGCCGGCAATGTTCCGAAGGTGGAGACCACCCCAGACCATCCTCCAGGCGCGGCGCCGGGCAAGCCGTTGAGCGACGCCGCAAGGCGGGCGCTGGCCGAGGCGGCCGCCCGCCGCGCCGAGGCCGAGGCGAAGATCGCCGCCGGCGAGCATGGGGGGCCGTCGGGCCCGGAGCCCACCCGTTTCGGCGACTGGGAACGCAAGGGCGTCGCGGTCGATTTCTGATCGAGGGCGCTTGAGGCGCGGGATTTGCGTCGCGCTCCTTCGGGACGACCTTACGCATCCGAGGCGTCCTGAATTGGAGCGCGAGCTATGAGAAAGACGACCGTCGCGGGGCTGACCGCCGCCTTTTCGTCCCTGTTTGCAACAGCGGCCCTGGCCTGCAGCGGCCCTGGCTGCGTCTATGCGCCCGCCTCGCCGGGGTACGCCTTCGGCCCGCCCGTCGCCGACTATGCCGGCCCGCCGCCCGTGGCCTACGCGCCGCCGCCCTCCTATGGCTATGACCCCGGCCCTGCCGGTTACGCCCCCAGGCCGCGGGCCTATCCGCCGGGCTATCCCTGCCTTAGCTGTGCGCCGCCTCCGCAGGCCTATTACCCAACCCCTTGCCCCCATGCGCGTCACCCCGCGCCTTACGTCTGTGTGGCGCCGCAGCCCGAAACGGTCTCATTGAACGGCGACTTCTTCACCGGTGGGGTCGGCGATACCGGCGGCGCCTATGGCGGGGGAGGAGGCGGCTGGTGGGGCGGCGGCAACTTCGTCTATTCCGGCGTGCCCGGCTTTGGCGCCGGCGCCCGCGCGCAGGCGGGCGCCGCCGTGACGGTCAACGCCTCGGCTTACGCCAGCGCACGGGCAAGTTCGCGCAGCAGCAGCGGCGGTTGGAGCCGTGGCGGCAGGGGCGGCTGCAGCAACTGCGGCGGTAAGCACAGCGGCGGCGGCAAAGGCGGCCGCCACTAACGCTTTGCCTTATAGCCGACGGCCGCGGCTCGCCTGCCGGGCCCGCAGGGCGAGGGCCCAGTCGTCCGGCAGGGCCTTGGCGAGCACGGCGATGGCCTTGTTCGGCGCGCCGGTGACCGCCAGGGCGCGATTGGCTTCGGCCGCTTCGTAGCCGACGGCGGCCACTTCGTCGGGGCCCATCCACAGCCATTGCGGGACCTGCGCCAGCGCCGCGCGCAGCCCCGCCACATCGTGGAATTCGGAATAGGTCAGGCCGGGGCACAAGGCGGTCACGTGGACGCCCGCGCCCTGCATCTCCAGGTGCAGGCTTTGCGACGCCTTGATCATGAAGCTCTTGGCCGCCGAATAGAGGGTGTCCCCAGCCCCGCCGGGAATCAGGCCCGCGACGGAGGCCACGTTGACGATACGGCCGAAACGGCGTTCGGCCATGCCGGGGGCGAGGCGGTGCGCCAGCTCCATCGGGGCCTCGACCATCACGCGCAGGAAGTCGCGGTGCTTCATCCAGTCGGTGGCGAGGAAGCCGTCGGTCAGGGCGTAGCCTGCATTGTTCACGAGGGCGTCGGCCACCCGCCCGTTCGCCTTGAGGCCGGCGACGATCTTGTCGACCGCATCGGTGTCCGCGAGGTCGGCCGGCAGCACCAGGGTCTCGACGCCGTAACGCAGGCGCAAGGTCTCCGCCACCTGCTCAAGCCTATCCGTCCGCCGTGCGGTCAAGGCGACGTCGTAGCCATGGCTAGCGTAGATGCGGGCGAAGGCGGCCCCGATCCCGGCGGAGGCGCCGGTCACAAGGCACAGGCGGCGGTTCATGTCTTGGCTTTCAACGACGCGAGGGCCGAAGATTGGCCCTATGCGCCGCTTCGGTTCAAGCGACTAGGCCCGCCCGAGCGGTTCAGGCGGCGGAGGCGGTCTTGACGGCGTCCGCCCGGCGCTTGCGTGAGCCGGCGTATTCGCCCGAGTTGAAGCGCCGCCGGTCGGGGCCGATGTACATCTGCGCCTCGATCCAGTCCCGGGGTTTGGTGATCACGTTCTCCACCCGGCGGAACAGGTCGCCGGCGGTGTAGGGCTTGCGCAGGAATTCATGCACGCCGGCGTTGCGCGCGGCGATGATGGAGGCGGCGGTCGCCTCCGCCGTGACCATGATCACGGGGCAGCGGCGCGCTGGAATCGTGCTGCGCCGCAGGGCGCGGGTGAATTCCACGCCGTCGAAGTCGGGCCCCGCGAATTCGGTGAAGATGATCTGGGCGTCCATCTCCGCCGCATAGGCCATCGCCTTGGGCAGGCTCGGGGCGTAGGCGACACTGCGGCCGCCCATATCCTTCATCAACTCGGCGAGCAGCCGGGCCGCCGCGGCGTTGGGATCGACGATCAGCACACGCTGAAGACTGGGCGCCAAGCGCGCCAGCACCTTTGCGTTTGTGTTGAACACCGGGGCGGCTCCTCAGACTTGACCAACTCGGTCGGATCCTAGGGCGCCGAAGTAAATATCGGTTTGACGGCGCGGCCGACCCGGCAGCGTGGAGGTCAGAAGCCGAGCACGTCCTGCATGTCGTAGAGGCCTGGTGGGCGGCCGGCGACCCAGAGGGCGGCCTCAACCGCGCCGCGGGCGAACAGGCCCCGGTCGCGGGCGGAATGGGAGAGGGTGAGGATCTCGTCTTCAGCGGCGAACACGACACTGTGCTCGCCGACGATGCCGCCGCCGCGCATGACCGAAAAGCCGATCGTTCCGGTTTCCCGCGGGCCGGTGATGCCGTCACGCACCCGCACCGCCAGATCGGCTAGCGCCCTGGCCCGCCCCTTGGCGGCGGCTTCGCCCAGCATGAGCGCGGTGCCGGAAGGAGCGTCGATCTTGCGCCGGTGGTGGGCCTCGAACACCTCGATGTCATAGGCGTCTGCGGAGAGGGCCTCAGCCGCACGAGCGACCAGGCCCATCAGCACATTGACCCCGAGGGAATAGTTGCCGGACTTGACGATGGCGATGCGTTCCGCCGCCGCCCGAACGATGGCGTCCTGTTCCGGGGTGAAGCCGGTGCTGCCGATCACCAGGGCGGGGCCGCCCCGCGCGGCCGCCTGGATGGCGAGCTCGGCGGAGGCCTCGCCGTTGGTGAAGTCGACCACTACCTGGACGCGTCCCAGCGCCTGATCGCGCGGGATCAGGTCAGGATCTGCGGCGCTCGGCCGGTCGAAGCGGGCGGCCACGGCGACGCCCTCGCGGGCGTCGGCGGCAGCGGCGATGGCGCGGCCCATACGGCCAAGGGCGCCGGCGATAGCGAGTTGAACAGAGGCGGACATCACTCCGCCGGTAGCACGTTCTCCGACCGCTTGGCCATCAGGCGCTCGAACTCGGACCAGACGCCTTCGCCGCCATGCCATTGGCCGCGAGTGGCGGCCTTGGAGTATTCGGTGGCGCGCGCTTCGAAGAAGTTGGCGTGCTCCACCCCGGACAGCATCTGCTGCAGCCAGGGCAGGGGGTTTTCCTTCACGCCATAGACTTCCGGCAGGTCGAGCTGGCGCAGGCGCCAGTCGGCAATGAAGCGGATGTACTGCTTGATGTCCTCGGGGGTCATGCCCTGCACCTCCCCGGCCTCGAAGGCGAGGTCGATAAAGCGGTCCTCCAGGCCCACCACCGTGCGGCAGCAGTCGACGATGTCGTCAGCCACAGACTTGGTGACGCAGCCGGTCTCGGCCGAGAAGGCGTGGTAGAGCTTGATCATCCCTTCGCAGTGCAGGCTCTCGTCCCGCACCGACCAGGATACGATCTGGCCCATCCCCTTCATCTTGTTGAAGCGCGGGAAGTTCATCAGCATGGCGAAGCTGGCGAACAGTTGCAGGCCTTCGGTGAAGGCCCCGAACATGGCCAGGGTGCGGGCGATGTCCGCATGGGTCTCGACCCCGAACTGGCCCATGTAGTCGTGCTTGGCGCGCATCGCCTCATAGTCGAGGAAGGCCGAGAATTCCGCCTCGGGCATGCCGATGGTCTCGAGCAGCAGGGCGTAGGCTGCGATGTGGATGGTCTCCATGTTCGAGAACGCGGAGAGCATCATCTTCACTTCGGTCGGTTTGAAGACGCGGGCGTAGCGCTCCATGTAGTTGTCGTTCACTTCGACATCCGACTGGGTGAAGAAGCGGAAGATCTGGGTGAGCAGGTTGCGCTCGCGGTCGTTCAGCTTGGCCGCCCAGTCTTTGCAGTCCTCGCCGAGCGGAACCTCTTCGGGCATCCAGTGGACCTGCTGCTGGCGCTTCCAGAAGTCATAGGCCCAGGGATAACGAAACGGCTTGTAGGCGTAGGAGGGGGTAAGCAGGCCAGTGGTCGTCATCGCGCGTCGCAAGCCTCGTTCCGAATCGTGTCCTACCAGGGTCGACATCCGAAGGTTAACACTGCCTTCACTCCATATGGCAGTCCCGACCCGCTCCCTCCACAAGATATAGTGTCGCTGTGGATAAGTTCCGGTCAGTTGCGCTCTGCCAGAGACCGTTCGCGCGCTGGCCGGCCGGTTCGTATAAAAATGACGCCGACATCGTCGTGCCGCACCGACAGGCTGGCCTTGGACATGCGGCCAATCTGCCCTTGCGCCGCCTTCAGCAAATGCGCCGGGGTCGCAGGATGGTACAAGAACGAGTTTTCGCTGTTGACGGTGACTGACCAAAGCTCCTTTGGCGAGTCATATGCGGGCGCGCGAGGCTTGGCCGTCAACACCAGAGTGATATCGCGTCGGGAAGAGGGTTGCTCATACTCCACCAACCCGGCGAACTCTGTCCTCGGCGTGTAGGTCGTCGTCGTCACCTTCTCTCCACGCTTGTTGACGCGCTCGACGGAGCGGGAGGATTCAATACCGGTCTCGATATAGTTCGCTCGGTAAGACGTGTAGGAATAGGGCGTCCATTCTCCCACCGTGAAACTCGCCGTCACCAACAGATCGGCGTCGTCCGGCGCGTGTCCTGGCGAGAGCACAGTCAGGCCGGCGGCGGAGAGCGTACGTGCGGTTTGCTCGGCGAGCTGGCGGAATTGTGGATCTGCGCTCTGGGCCGCGTCCAGTGGGACGACCGCATGGATCAACGACCGATTGAAAGCGGGCTCGGCCCTACTGTTCACCTCGGCGTAGATCTCCTTATTGTCGTACATGAGCAGGGATACGCAGCCTCCGAGATGGCATGCGGCGAGCAACAGCAGCAGAAATCTAGCCATCGGCCTCACCTCGCGCCTGCAATCCTCGTTTGGGGATTTTGTTTAGGGGGCTCGTCAGTCCGGCCGTTTCCCGCCTTACCCTTTCGGCCACCGCTCTGGATAAACAGCACGCCGGGATCCTTGACGGGGGTGAAGACGAACTTTGATTCCGCACGCCCGAGATAGAGCTGCGCCGCTCTCAACATGTAAGGCAGGTTCACTTCCGGGTTCAGGCCGCCGTCGGTCATGTCGACGTTCACGGTCCAGAGGGGTTTGGCCAGCCCGGACGGTCCGGCCAAGGCGGCGGCGTCGAAGCTCTTCAGAACGAGGTGGAGCGGCGTGCGGGAGTTGGTGTGGGGGACGTCTTCGTACCCAACGATGGTTCGGTTGGGGATGTAGGTGGTCTCGGTGATCCTCTCGCCGCTTTTGTTGACCTTCTCCACCGTGCTGGACGACACGATCCCGGCCTCCATAAGGGCGGCGCTCGTAGGAGGATCGTAGGTCGTCTCCGTGATCTTCCGGCCCTTGCTGTCGATCCGTTCGACGGTCCTGGACGTGAAGCTTGGCGGCGCCGAATAGATCGGGTTTTGAGTCGTGTACCTCGTCACGATCGTCGGTTCGGCCGTGAAGGCGACCGTCACCACCGGTTCGGTCCCGCTGCGAGGCTCGTTCGCCGACAACACCTGTAGCCCGGCGCCCCTCAAGGCCCAGCGCGTCATTTCGGCAGTGACGGAAAATCTAGGATCGTTTCCCAGGGCGTCGCTCGCCGGCGCGACGACATGTGTTTTGCTGGCGTCCAAGCCGGCGCCGGCGGTGCTCACCACCCAAGACGTGACTGGATCGGATATGCAGCCGCCAAGGGCGACTGCGGCGAAGCTCATGAGGGCGATGCACTTTCGGAGCATGGAGGCCTCCCGGCGAAAAGTTCTTTTTTTGTTCTTGATCTCCCGCCTCGCCTTTGTCAACCTATCCGAGAAGTTGGGGGTGAGAATGGTCGCCAAGGTAGTGACGGTGGCGTTCGAGGGGGTGGAGGCGCGCCGCGTCGACGTTGAGGTGCAGGCTACCGGCGGGACGGTGGTCTTCCTGATCGTCGGGCTCGCCGACAAGGCCGTCGCGGAAAGTCGCGAGCGTGTGCGGGCCGCCTTCGCCGGGCTGGGGCTGGCGCTCCCCGCCCGCAGGCTGGTAGTCAACCTCGCCCCGGCGGACCTCCCAAAGGAAGGGAGCCACTACGATCTGCCGATCGCCCTGGCGCTGATGGCCTCCATGGGCGTGATCCCGCCCGACGCGCTCAACGGTTGGGCGGCGTTCGGAGAACTGGGCCTTGATGGCCGCATCGCGCCGACTGCCGGGGCGCTGCCCGCGGCCGTGGCGGTCTCCGCGATGGGGCTCGGCCTGATCTGCCCGGAGGCCAGCGGTCCCGAAGCCGCCTGGGCCGGGGACATACCCATCCTCGCGCCGCGGTCGCTGATCGGCGTCGTCAATCATTTCCGTGGAACCCAGGTCCTGTCGCCGCCGGCCCCGGGGCCGGTGCTGGACGGCGGGCCGGTGTCCGACCTGAAGGACGTGAAGGGGCAGGAGCAGGCCAAGCGGGCGTTGGAGATCGCTGCGGCCGGCGGTCACAACCTGTTGTTCATGGGCCCCCCCGGCTCGGGCAAGTCGATGCTGGCCCAGCGGCTGCCGGGGCTGCTGCCGCCCCTATCGGCGCGGGAGCTGCTGGAGACCTCTATGATCCACTCGGTGGCCGGGTTGATCGCCAAGGGGGCGCTCACCCGCGCCCGGCCTTTCCGCAACCCGCATCATTCGGCCAGCATGGCCGCCCTGACCGGCGGCGGGCATCAGGCCAAGCCGGGGGAGGTCTCTCTCGCCCATAATGGGGTGCTGTTCCTCGACGAACTTCCGGAGTTCAGCCGGCAGGCCCTCGACAGTCTGCGCCAGCCGTTGGAGACCGACGAGGTGGTGGTCGCCCGCGCCAACGCCCACATCCGTTATCCGGCGCGGGTGCAACTGGTTGCGGCGATGAATCCCTGCCGCTGCGGCCACGGGGGCGCCGGTCGCGGCGCCTGCGGGCGCGCGCCCCGTTGCCAGGTCGACTATCGCGGGCGGGTGTCCGGCCCCCTCATGGACCGCATCGATCTCGTGGTGGAGACCCCGCCCGTGACCGCCGCTGATCTCGCCCTGCCGCCGCCCGCCGAGGGCACGGCGGAGGTGGCCGCCCGGGTCGCGGCGGCCCGCAGTCTGCAGGAAACGCGTTCCGAGGATGCGGGCGGCGCCTTCCTGCCGAACGCCCGGCTGGAGGGAGAGGCGCTGGCCCGCGCCGCCAGTCTCGATCCCGCCGGCCAGGCCCTCCTGTCCAAGGCCGCCGAAGCCATGGGCCTTTCGGCGCGGGGTTGGACCCGTACGGTTCGTCTCGCCCGCACCATCGCCGATCTTGAAGACGCGCCCTCGGTGCGGCGCGCGCATGTCGCCGAAGCCCTGATCTATCGCGGCGCCTCCCCGCTCGGCGGTGCGCCAGCCTGGACGCCTGCGGCGCAACCTGCGCGGGTTTGATACGTGCGCTTGACCTGCGGTTAAGGGCCGCTGCGCTAGGCTGAAGCCACGACGCGGGAGAAGCGATGTTCGACGCCCTTGAAGTGCTCCAGAGCCTGGACCGGCCAGCGGCCGTGGTGGGCGCCACCGGAGATGTCGTGGCCAATGAGGCGTTCAAGGCCCTGCCCGCCGCCGTGCGGGCCCGCGCCCTGTCGCCCAACGCGGCAGGCTGGAGCGTTCGAGTCGGCTCCAGCGGTGCTCGGCTGATCTGGGCCGGCGACGGGATGGCCGAGCCCCGCCTTCTTGCACGCGAGCGGGTGCTGGCGACCCTCAGCCACGAAATCCGCACCCCCTTGAACGGCGTCCTCGGTATGGCGGCGCTGCTGGCCGACACCCGGCTCGATGCGACCCAGGCCTCTTATCTTTCGGCCCTGCGCGAAAGCGGGGAGCATCTGCTCGGCCTCGTCAACGATGTGCTCGATTTCGCCAAGCTGGACGCCGGCCGGCTTCAGCTGGAGCCGGTCGAGACCGACCTCGAGCGTCTGCTTCAAGGGGTCTGCGAACTGCTCAGCCCCCGGGCCTACGCCGCCGGCATCGAAATCTCCTGGGCGGCGGACCGCCAACTCCCCCGGGTCCTGGCCGACGACGGCCGGCTCAAGCAGATCCTGTTCAATCTCGCCGGCAATGCGGTGAAGATGACCAAGACGGGCGGCGTCCTGTTGCTCGCCGAGCGTCGCCCCGCGCCGGCCGGGCGGGTCGGCGTGCGGCTGTCGGTGCGGGACACGGGCCCGGGCCTGTCGGCGGAGGCCCAGCGCCGCGTGTTCGACGAGTTCGTCCAGACCGAAGCCGGTGCGCGGGCGGGGGGCGCGGGGCTCGGCCTCGCCATCGTCCGCCGGCTCGCCGACGCCTTCGGCGGCGAGGTCGGGTGCGAGAGCGCGCCGGACCAGGGCGCCACCTTCTGGTTCGAAGCGGCCTTTGACGCCGCCGGACCCCATTTCGCCAGTTCCCCCCTCGATGGAGTGGAGGTGGCGATCGTTTCCACCTCGTCGACCGTCGGCGAAGCGGCCACCCGCCAGGTGAACGCGTCCGGGGGCCGGGCCGAAGTCTTCGCGAATCTCGCCGCCGCCGCCCGCGGCAAGCCTGCGGCTGTGCTGCTGGTGGATCCGGATGCACGCAGCCGTCGCCGCATCACCTCGCCCCCTCCCGGCCGAACCGCCCTGGTGCTCCTGGCCCCCGAGGAGAGGGGGCTGATCCCCAAATACCGAGCGGCCGGCTATGCCGGTTATCTGATCAAGCCGCTACGCCGCACCTCGGTGGAAGAGCGGTTGTTGGCCGCGCTGAAGGGCGTCGGCCTGGGCGCGGCGCCGGCCCTTGCCGCGCCGAACGAGGATGACGAACGCGCCGCCCCGACGGGACGCTGCGGCGCCCGGGTGCTGCTGGCCGAAGACAATGCGGTGAACGCCCTGCTGGCGCGGGCGCTGCTGACCCATGCGGGCTGTTCGGTCGACCGGGTGTCGTCGGGCGACGAGGCGCTGGCGGCTCTTGCCGCGGCCCCTTACGACATCGTGCTGATGGACGTGCGTATGCCGGTCATGGACGGCCTGACCGCGACTCGGCAGTTGCGAGCGCGGGGCATAACCACCCCCGTCGTCGCCCTGACCGCGGACGCCTTCGAGGATGACCGCCGCGCCTGCCTGGAAGCCGGCATGAACGACTTCCTCACCAAGCCCCTGGAATCGGGCGCGTTGCGCGCGGCGCTGGCGCGCTGGACGGGACTGCCGGGAGTCGCCAAGCTCGCGTCTTGACTCGCGTCGGAGGCGACATGACCAGCGTTGCGAAAGAGGCGCGCCCCGCGCGCAAGAAGCGCAGCGCAGGGGAAGTGTTGCGCGCGCTGGGCCGGCCCAAGGTGGCGATCATGCTGGCCCTGGGATTCTCCTCTGGCCTGCCCTTTATGCTGATTGGCAACACCCTCGGCTACTGGCTGCGCGAGGGCGGCGTCAGCCTCGCCGCCATCGGCTTCCTGTCCTGGGTGGGCCTCGCCTATTCGTTCAAATTCCTGTGGGCGCCGTTGGTCGACCGGTTGGACGTGCCGGTCCTCGGCAAACGGTTGGGGCGACGGCGGGGATGGATGATCCTTGCACAGATCGTCGTCGGCCTTGGCCTCGTCGGCATGGCTTTGACTGGCCCGCAACTCGGCTTCACGGCTATCGGCGCCTGCGCTGTGGTCACCGCCTTCGCCGCGGCGACCCAGGACATCGTGGTCGATGCCTGGCGCATCGAAGCGGCCGACGACGCTGACGAACTGGGCCTGCTGACGTCGGCCTACACCCTCGGCTATCGGGCGGCTCTGCTCGCTACCGAGGCGGTCATTCTGGTGCTGGCGACCTATGTAGGTTGGCCGGTGTCCTACATGGTCTTCGGCGTCGCGATGGCCATCGGCGTGGGGGCCACTCTGCTCGCCAGGGAGCCTGCCAGAGCCGACATCGAGTTGGATCGTCAGGCGTCGGAAGCGCCGCTCTGGACGCCGCGCGGCCTACGGAACGCCATCGTTGGTCCTTTCGTGGAGTTCTTCCGCAAGCACGGGTCGCTTGCGGCGCTGATCCTGCTGACCATCACCCTCTATCATCTGCCCGACTATCTGCGGGGCCCGATCTCCAACCCCTTCTACCATGACGTCGGCATCGAGAAGGCCACGGTGGGCTGGGTGCGGGGGACGGTGGGCCTGTGGTCCACACTGGCAGGCGTCGCCCTCGGCGGCATCTGCGCGGTCCGCCTCGGCTACATGAAGACCCTGATCATCGGGGCCGTCATCCAGCCGCTGGCTATCCTGCCGTTTGCCGCCGTCGCGCTCTATGGCCCCAGCCTGCCCCTGTTCGGCAGCGTGATGAGCTTCGACGGTTTCTCGATCGGCTTCTCCGGGGTGGCCTTGGTCGCCTACATGTCCAGCCTCACCAGCCTCGGTTATACCGCCACCCAGTATGCCGTGATGACCTCCGCCCTCGCCTGGAGCGGCAAGTTTCTGAAGGGTTTCTCGGGGGAGGCGGTGGAGCTGCTGCAGCAGGGGCGGGACCCGCTCCAGGGCTACGCCTTGTTCTATATCGGCGCGTCGGCGATCGGCGCGTCGGCGGTGGTGTTCTGCCTGATCCTCGCCGCTCGGACCCGGACCCGCGACGCGGCTCTGGCTGAGGCGCGCGCCTGACGCCGCAATGCGGTATGTTTCCTGATTCGCCCGTCAATCCCTGGGTGAGCAGAAGGTTCGGACGGGCCGGATGGCCGCTTTGGACGCCGCATTCGCCGCCGCAGGAGGCGCCACCTGCCTCGCCTTGGCGGCGACCCTGTGGGCGTTGGCCCAGCGGCGCCGTGCGCAGGCGCGCATCCGCGAACTGACCGACGCCCTGCGCGGGACGGCGCGCCGGGCCGACACCGCCCACGCCTCGGCCGAGGCCTTCGATTCCGCCGTCATCGTCATCGAAGGCGCCGTCGCCCGTCTCGCCTCGGGGCAGGATAGTCTGGCCGCCTGCGCCAATGCGCTCGGCCTTGATACCGCCGCCGATCCGGAGGCGGTGGTGCAGGCCCTGATGCGGTCGGATCCGGACCATGCGGCCAAGCTCAAGGGACTGATCGAACGGGGCGAACCCTGCGATTTCGAGGCGCGGGGCCTTCAGACCTCGGCGACCGGGCCGCGCTCGGCGGTGGTCGTGGAGGGCCGGGCGGCCGGCGCCTTCGCCTGGCTGCGGCTGTCGCCGGCCTCCAGCGCAGGCCTGCCCTCCGCGGCGAGGTTCGCCGCCTTCCTCGACGCTCAGGAGAATCCGGCCTGGATCACCGGGCCGGGCGGGCGTCTCCTCTGGGCGAACCGCGCGTGGCTGGCCGCGGCGGAAGCCCAGTCTGTAGAGGACGCGCTGGCGCGGGAGGTCGTGTTCGATCGCGGGCTGGAAAGCCTGGCGGCGGAAGCGGCAGGGCTCGGCCAGCGTCGGGAGGGTCTGCGGTGGGCCCCGATCGGCGGCCGACGCCGGGCCTTCCACGTGGTCGCCCAGCCGTTGGAAGGGGGCGGGGCCGGGGCCATCGCCCTCGACGTCACCGAGGCGGAGGACACCCGCGAAACCCTGAAGCGGCATGTGGCCGCCCACGATGAGACCCTGAACCGGCTGGCCGACGCGGTGGCCATCTTCGATCCCACCCGTCGCCTCGTGTTCCACAATACCGCCTTCGCCGAACTGTGGGGCCTGGAGCCCGCGTGGCTGGCTGAGGCCCCCACGCACGCCGAAGTGCTGGACCGCCTGCGCCAGCGTCGCCGCATTCCGGAACAGGCCGACTACGCCGCCTGGAAGGCGCGGGAACTCGGCTTCTACGAGGCCCTTGGCAGCGCGCCCGACGAGTTGTGGAGCCTGCCCGACGGCCGCACCCTGCGGGTGGTGCGCCAGCCGCACCCGTTCGGCGGTCTGCTGCTGCTGTTTTCCGACATCACCGGCGAGCTGCGTTTGCGGGCCCAATACAACGCCCTAGTCCTGGTGCAGCAGGCGACTCTCGACAAGCTCAACGACGCCGTCGCGGTGTTCGGCTCGGACGGCCGGCTGCGGCTGCACAACGAGGCGTTCGAGCAGTTCTGGGCGGTCAGCCCCCAGGCGCTGGCCGACGCCAGCGACTTCGACGGGGTGGCCAAGCTCTGCACCCCCCTCGTGCACGACCGTCAGCTCTGGCGCGAACTGAAGGCTCGGGTGGCCGATCCGGATCCGCAGGCGCGCAGCCCGATCATGGGGGAGGTCAAGACCTCCGACGGGCGAATGGTGGTCTATCAGACCCGCCCCCTGCCGGACGGCGCCACCCTGATCGCCTTCGACGACGTCACGGCCACCCGGCGGCTGGAGCAGGCGCTGGCCGACCGCTCGGCGGCCTTGGCCGATGCGGAGCGGTTGAAGCGGGATTTTGTGGGCAATGTCTCCTACGAGCTGCGCACCCCTCTCACCACCATCCTCGGCTATGCCGAGTTGCTGGATCACCAGGGGGAGGCGCTGCCGGAACGTGCGCGGGCCTATATCGCCTCGGTCCGCACGGCGGCGGGGCAACTGGCGCGGTCGATCGACGATGTGCTCGACATCGCCCAGATCGACGCCGGAGAGATGGGCCTTTCCCTCGGCGACGTGGACGTGGCGGGCCTCCTCGCTGCGGGCGCGGCCCGCGCCCAGCGTGTGGCGGATGAGGGCGATGTGAAGGTGACGGTCGAGGCGGCGGCCGATACCGGCATGATCCGCGCCGACGAGAAGCGGCTGGCGCAGGTGATCGACCACCTGCTGACCCACGCCGTCCGGTCTACCCCGCCTGGGGGAGAGGTGCTGCTGGATGCGCGCCGCGCCCTCGGCGAGGTGCAGATCCGGGTGCGCGACACGGGCCGCGGCATCCCCTTCCACGTCCAGGCCCACATCTTCGACCGCTTCGTCGGGCGCGACCGGGGCGGCCCCGGCCTCGGCCTCGCCCTGGTTAAGGCGCTGGTGGAGCTGCATGGCGGCTGGGTGGCCCTGGAGAGCGAGCCCGGTCAGGGTGCGACCTTCACCTGCCACCTGCCCGAGGCCGCCGACGTGGGGGCGGCCCATCCGGAACTGGCGTTCGGCTAAACCCTTGTGGGATCAGCCCTTGCCCATGGCCTTGGCCAGGGTCGCGGCCAGCTCGTCCGGCGTGGTGTCCGGCCGGACCAGTTCGACGAAATCGCCCTTCGGATTGAACAGATAGAGGGCGGTGGAATGATCCATCAGATAGTCCGTCCCATCCCCGTTCTTGGCGTAGTAGACGCCGTAATCCTTCGCGACCTTGGCAATCTGGTCGGCGGAGCCGGTCAGGGCGGTCATACCCTTGGGGAAGACGGGGCTGGAGATATAGGCCTTCAGCAGCTTGGGCGTGTCGCGCGCGGGGTCGATGCTGATCAGGACGGTGTGCAGGTCCGCCGCCTTGGGGCCGAGCTGCTGGGTCGCGGCGCCAAGCTTGGTCAGGGTGGTCGGGCAGGCGTCGGGGCAGAAGGTGTAGCCGAAGAACAGCACCGTCCAGTGGCCCTTCAACACCCCCTCGTTGGCGGGCTTGCCGTCCTGGTCGACTAGGGTGAAGGGGGCGCCGATGGTGGTCTTGCCGAAGCCGCTGCCGGTCTTGGCCGCGTCACCGCCCTGTGGCGGCGAGCATCCAGACAGGACCGCCCCTGCGCCGCCCAGCGCCAGGGCGAGGCCGATGGGCACCAGCCGGCGGCTGATGGATTGCGCAAACTTGCGGCTCCCGCTTTCCCGCGGCGCCCGGCTCGTCCATGCTGCGCCTAGGGCCGCCGTCCTGTAGAAGCCCATGCCGCCGCTCCGATGACCGAGACAACCTTAAACGCCGTATCAGAGCCGGATAGTCTCCGCCGCGCCCCCTGGCAAGGCGATGGCGGGGCTGCGCCGTGGGACTGGTCCCAGGCGCGCCGCGGCCTGCGCCTGCGCACCCTGGTGCTGCTGCGATGGGTGGCGGTCGTCGGGCAGCTCGCCGCCATCCTCGGCGTGCATTTCGGCCTTGGCTTCAATCTCCCGCTCGCGCCCTGCCTGGCCATGGTGGGGCTCAGTGCGGTCATCAACATCTGGGTCCACCTGTCCTGGCCCCACCCCCGGCTGGCCGCCCACTGGGAGGCCACCATCCAGCTGGGCTACGACTTGGTCCAGCTCTCCGTCCTGCTCGGCATGACAGGGGGCCTCGGCAATCCCTTCGCCGTGCTGCTGATCACCCCGGTCACCGTGGCGGCCGCCAGCCTGCCCAAGCGGTACGCCGCCATCCTCGGCTTCATCGCCCTGGCGGCGGTCGCCGCGCTGGCGGTCTGGGCCGCGCCGCTCCCGTGGCGAGGGGGCGAGCTTTTCGTGCTGCCGCCCCTCTACCGCCTGGGCCTCGCCGCCGCCCTCGCCATCGGCGTCGCCTTCACCGGCGCCTACGCCTGGCAGGCCCAGGCCGAGGCGCAGCGAATGGAGCTGGCGCTCGCCGCCACCCAGGCGGTGCTGGAACGCGAACAGAGGATGTCCGCGCTCGGCGGCCTTGCGGCCCTCGCCGCCCACGAGCTCGGCACGCCGCTGGCCACCATCCAGGTGGTGGTCAAGGAGATGGCGCGGGGGGCGGAGCCGGGCACGCCGCTCGCCGAGGATGTGCAACTCCTGATCTCCCAGGCCGAACGCTGCCGGGAGATCCTGCGCCGACTTGGCCGCTCGCCCACCGACGCCGACGCCCATCACGCCCGCATGAGCCTCAGCCAGTTGATGGACGAGGTGGCGGAGCCCCACCGCGGCGGCGAGATCTTCATCAACATCGACGTGGCCTGCGCCCCCGGCGCCCCGATCCTGGAGGTCCGTCGCATGCCGGAGGCCCTGCATGGCCTCTCGGCCTTCGTGGAGAACGCGATCGACTTCGCCGAGACCGCCGTGGAGCTCACCGCCTATTACGACGACCGCCAGCTTCTGATCGAGGTGCGCGATGACGGGCCCGGCTTCTCTCCCGAGGTGATCAGCCGCCTGGGCGAGCCCTATGTGACAACGCGCGCGCAGGGGGAGGGGTCGCGGTCGCACCATCTCGGCATGGGGCTCGGCTTCTTCATCGCCAAGACCTTACTGGAGCGGACGGGGGCTCAGGTGGAGTTCCGCAACGCTCGCCGCGGCGGGGCCATGGTCTCGGCCCGCTGGGCCCGAAACCGGATCGAAGCGACCGTGACGTGAGTTATCCAGCAGAATGTGACCGGATCGCGTAAGACGGGGACTTGCGGCGCAGGCGCCCCCTGCGACATTCTGTCGTCCGAACGTGTTGAACGCACGCAAGGGTTGATTGGAGCGAGACCATGATGGACGTCTCCGCCAGCATTGAGCAGTTGCCTGATAAGAGTTTGCTCGTCCTCGACGACGATGCGCCTCTACGCACCCGCCTGGGGCGTGCGCTTGAATCCAGGGGCTTCGAGACCCGGCTGGTCGGTTCGGTGAGCGAGGCGGTTGCGGCCGTGAAGGAGCGCCCACCCGCCTTCGCCGTGCTGGATATGCGGCTGGAAGACGGCAATGGCCTGCTTGTGGTGGAGGCCATCCATGCGCAGCGTCCGGACGCCAAGGTGGTGATGCTCACCGGTTACGGCAACATCGCCACCGCGGTGCAGGCGGTGAAGGCGGGGGCCATCGACTATCTGCCCAAGCCTGCGGATGCCGACGACGTGGCCCGCGCCCTGCTGGCGGCCCGCGATGGATCGAGCCCTGCGCCGCCGGAAAACCCCATGTCGGCCGACCGGGTGCGCTGGGAGCACATCCAGCGGGTCTATGAGCTGTGCAACCACAACATCTCGGAGACGGCGCGGCGGCTGAACATGCACCGCCGCACCTTGCAGCGGATCCTGGCCAAGCGGGCCCCGCGCTGACGCGATCTAAAGCGGCCCTATCGCCCGCAGGGCCGCAAGCCGGGCGAAGGCCAGGGTCAGCGCCTTGCGGCGCGCCCCGGCCAGCGGCGTGACCGGCGAGGGTGTGATCACCGCCCCGCCGAAGCCGTCGGCAACGATCAGTCCGGGGCCTTCGGGCAGGATGTCGCGGGGAAACTCGGGCGCAACGGCGAAATAGAACTGGTCGCAGAAGGGGGCGTACTCCCCCCACTTCCGGTCGACCCGGTAGTCCTCCAGGCTGGATTTCACCTCGACGATGGCGATCTCGCCTTTGGGCGACAGCACCATCAGGTCTGCCCGGCGCCCGTTGGGCAAAGGCATCTCCGCCACCGGCGCCCACCCCAGCGCCGCCCATAGCCGCGCCGCCCCGCGCGTCACCGCCTCGGTGGTCTCCGGCCGGGATATGAGGATGGTGACGCTCACCCCGCCATAATGTTCCGGCTTCGTTCAGGGTGCAAGTGGCCGGCTATCCGGCATGGCGGGGACCCAGCAGGATCACGCCGGCGCCGACGAGGGCGATGGCCGCGCCGATCAGATCCCAGCGGTCCGGCCTGACGCCTTCGGCCAGCCACAGCCAGCCGAGGGCCGAAACGATGTAGACGCCGCCATAGGCCGCATAGGCGCGGCCGGCGTTGTCGGCCTACACCAGGGTGAGAAGATAGGCGAACAGCATCAGGGAGGCGACGCCCGGGACCAGCCAGAGGGGCGATTTGCCGAGTTTCAGCCAAGCCCAGAAGGCGTAGCAGCCGGCGATCTCCGCCACCGCGGCCCCGACGAAGGCGATCCAGGATTTCATGCTATCGCGCCCGCCGCAGGG
>Ga0182736_1000248_pt1 | contig 100163 bp, 100 predicted proteins | sample eDN5th30CKraftBY_FD_128882 | JGI IMG/M metagenome (GOLD analysis project Ga0182736, IMG submission 128882) | Enriched backyard soil microbial communities from Emeryville, California, USA - eDNA 5th pass 30_C Kraft BY (version 2) (version 2) | ecosystem: Environmental > Terrestrial > Soil >... | reverse complement strand
TGATTCCGCAGTTGTGGATCAACGGCCCCGCTGGTTACAGTCGCCGAATGCCCCGTCAGCGTGTTGAGAACCGCAGCCACCACCCCGCGCGCCGCGCCGGGGCCGCCGCCACAACCTCGGTGGGGACGTTCCTGGCGCTCGGGCTGGGTCCGCTGGCGATCGCACCGGCGCGCGCCGACTTCGACGATCTGTTCTCGTTCGACCAGTTCATCGCCGACATCGACGCCGCCGACCCGGGGCCGGCGCCGGACACGCTGGATCTGTCCCTGGTGGGCACCGATATCTACACCTGGGCGTCGGTGGCCGAGGTCGTCTTCGCCGGGCTGATCCAGAATCAGATCTACGCCACCATCCACGATCTGGGCACCCTGTGGATTATGGGGCCGGGCGCCCTGATCGATCCGATCATCAACCCGCTCTTCGCTTTTGACGGCGCGTGCGGCCTGATCTGTAACGGCGTCGACGGCACCGTCGACCACCCCGACGGTGGTGACGGGGGCTGGCTGTTCGGTGACGGCGGCAACGGCTACGGCGCCGGCACGGATGAGAACATCGCCGCCGGCGTGGTCGGCGGCCACGGCGGCAACGCCCTGATGATCGGCAACGGTGGCTGGGGCGGCGACGGCGGGGCCGGCGCCGACGGTGGCGACGGCGGGACCGGCGGCTGGTTGCTGGGCAACGGCGGCGAAGGTGGCTGGGGCGGAGACGGGCTGGACAGCGTCTCGGGCACCGCGGGGAACGGCGGCGACGGTGGCCTCGGTGGGGATGCCCTCTCCGTGTTCGGTGCCGGTGGTCGCGGCGGTGACGGCGGCGACGGCGGCTGGGGCAACGGGGGCGGTGACGGCGGCAGGGGTGGCAACGCCGGTGACGGCGGTAACGCGGTGGCCGGCTTCGGCGGTCCCGGTGGCTCCGGTGGCTACGGCGGCAACGGTGGTGCCGGCACCGCCGAGCACCCCAGCGGTGGAAACGGCGGTGACGGCGGGGCGGCCGGCAACGCCGGAGACCTGGTGTTCATGGGCAACGCCGGGCCCGGCGGGTTCAGCGCCCCGGGCGGCAACGGTGGCGATGCGCTCGCCGGTTCCGACGGCGACGGCGGTAACGGCGGCCGCGGCGGCGACGGCGGTTCGGGCGGCTTCGGCGGAGTCCCCAGCCACGGCCGGGTGGGCGGCGCCGGTGGAAACGGCGGCGCCGCGGGATCGTGGGCCGGCACGGCCGGCAACGGCGGCGACGGCGGGGACGGCGGCCAGGGCATGCTCGGTCACCCCGGCAGCGGTGAGAGCGGTGGCGGCGGCCCTGGTGGCACCGGCGGTGCCGGCGGCGCCGGCACGGCCACGCATCCCGACGGGGGCGCCGGCGGTTCGGGCGGCGACGGTGGCGATGCCGGGGACGGTGCCGCGGCGGTCGCCGGAGGTGCCGGCGGCGCGGGCGGTGCCGGTGGCGCGGCCGCTCCGGGCGGGTCGGTCGGACCGGGCGGACCGGGCGGCGTTGGCGGTGACGGTGGCAACGGCGTCGAGGCCGGAAAGGCCGGCGCAGGTGGCGCCGGAGGGGCCGGAGATCCGCCCGGCACGCCGGGACGGCCCGGCAGCCCGGGCACGTCTACCGGGTAGTCGTCTCTGCGCGGTCGAGCAGCAGGGTGTGCGGCACCCCGGCGCGCCCGAGCAGCTGGCGCCAGGGCGGCTTCAGCAGGCCGAGCGCCTCGCCGGTCGGCACCACCCGCGGATTGGTGACGGCGAAACTCTTGCCGTTCATCTTGGCTCGTCCACCCCCGGCCACCTGCAGATTCTTCACCCAGTCCCGCTCGGTTCCGTAGGGCAGCAGCACCGCGACGCCACCGGCGGTGTGAAACATCGAGACCGGGGTGCGGTAGGTCGCCCCGGAGCGCCGGCCGGTGTGCTCGACGAGGGACCACATCGGTATCCACCCGGAGATCGGGCGGACCAGCCGGTTGGTCGCGACCCGGTTGAACCGCGCGCGACGCTCGGAGAACCGCACCACCTCAGCTCTGCCTGGTCAGCAGCACCGCCTGCTCGAACGGCAGCCGGCCGAACGCGCGGCGACCGAAGCCGGTGACGTGCGGGGCCGCTTCGTCGCGGCTCACCACCCGGGGGTTGGTGACGGCGAAGGTCTTGCCGTGCCGCCGCAGCTTGGCGCCGCCGGCGGCGGTGATGTTCTTCAGCCAGTCGCGGTCGGGGCCGTAGGTGAGCAGGATGGCCACCCCGTCGTCGGTGCTGAACACACTCAGCGGGGTGCGGTAGGGCTTGCCGGAGCGCCGCCCGACGTGTTCGAGGATTCCGAAGCTCGGGGCCCAGCCGGCCCACATGCGCTGGATCGGGTTGGTGACGTGCCGGTTGAACCGGGCCAGCCGTTGCGGTAGTTGCATGAGTGCCATCCAACTCCGAGACCCAGGTCACCTCAACCCCCAAACAACTACACCCTGTAGTCGGCTGAGCCGCCCGAGCTGGGACACTGGTCGTCGTGGCTAGTGCGGATCGGACCACGGCGGCATCGGAGAAGCTTTTCGCCGAGGCCTGCGCGGTGATTCCCGGCGGGGTCAACTCGCCGGCGCGGGCGTTCGCCTCGGTGGGGGGTACACCCCGGTTCATCACCGAGGCCCAGGGCTGCTGGCTCACCGACGCCGACGGCAACCGGTATGTGGACCTGGTCTGCTCCTGGGGGCCGATGATCCTCGGCCACGCCCACCCGGCGGTGGTCGACGCGGTCCGCGCCGCCGCCGGTGCCGGCCTGTCCTTCGGGGCGCCGACGCGCACCGAGACCGAGCTGGCCGCCGAGATCATCGGTCGGGTGCCCGCGGTGCGCAAGGTCCGGCTGGTCAACTCCGGCACCGAGGCCACCATGAGCGCGTTGCGGCTGGCCCGCGGCTTCACCGGCCGGGCCAAGGTCGTCAAGTTCTCCGGCTGCTACCACGGTCACGTCGACGCGCTGCTCGCCGACGCCGGCTCCGGGGTGGCCACCCTGGCGCTGCCGTCGTCGCCCGGGGTCACCGGTGCCACCGCCGCCGACACCATCGTCTTGCCCTACAACGACATCGAGGCGGTCCGGCGGGCCTTCGCCGAATTCGGCGACCAGATCGCCGCCGTCATCACCGAGGCCAGCCCCGGCAACATGGGCGTGGTGCCGCCCGCGCCCGGCTTCAACGCCGACCTGCGGGCCGTCACCGCCGAACACGGGGCGTTGCTGATCATCGACGAGGTGATGACCGGTTTCCGGGTCAGCCCCAGCGGTTGGTACGGCATCGATCCGGTGGACGCCGACCTGTTCACCTTCGGCAAGGTGATCAGCGGCGGGCTGCCCGCCGCGGCCTTCGGCGGCCGGGCCGAGGTGATGGATCGGCTGGCACCGCTGGGGCCGGTCTACCAGGCGGGCACGCTGTCGGGGAACCCGGTGGCCGTCGCCGCCGGGCTGGCCACCCTGCGGGCCGCCGACGAGGATGTCTATGCCGCGCTGGACAAGAACGCCGACCGGCTGACCGCCCTGCTGTCCGAGGCGCTGACCGACGCCGGTGTGGCACACCAGATTCCGCGGGCCGGCAACATGTTCAGCGTGTTCTTCTCCGCGGAGCCGGTCACCGACTTCGCCGCCGCGCGGGCGAGCGAGACCTGGCGTTTTCCGCCGTTCTTCCACGCCCTGCTGGAAGCCGGCGTCTACCCGCCGTGCAGCGCCTTCGAGGCCTGGTTCGTCTCGGCCGCCCTCACCGACGATGCTTTCGAACGGATCGCCGCCGCGCTGCCCAGGGCGGCTCAAGCGGCCCGTGCCGCCACCACCCCGGAGTCCACACCCTGATGGCCGAAGAAACCCGCGTACACCTGATCCGCCACGGCGAGGTCCACAACCCGGACCGCATTCTCTACGGTCGCCTCCCGGGTTTCCGGCTCTCCGAGACCGGCCGGGCCCAGGCCGTCGCCGCTGCCGACATGCTGGCCGATGCCGACATCGTCGCGGTGATCGCCTCGCCGCTGCAGCGCGCCCAGGAGACCGCCGCGCCCATCGCGGCCCGCCACGGCCTGGCCGTCGACACCGACGAAGACCTGATCGAGTCGACCAATATCTTTGAGGGTAAACGGGTTTCGCCGGGTGACGGTGCCTGGCGCAACCCGCGGTACTGGTGGCATCTGCGCAACCCGCTCACCCCGACGTGGGGCGAACCCTACGGCCAGATCGCCGACCGGATGGCCACCGCGGTGGACAAGGCCCGGTCCCGCGCCGCCGGCCACGAGGTGGTGTGTGTCAGCCACCAGTTGCCGGTGTGGACGGTGCGCCTGCACCTGAGCGGCAAGAGGCTCTGGCACGACCCGCGCCGGCGGCAGTGCGACGTGGGTTCGGTGACCACGCTGATCTATGACGGTGATCGGCTGGTCGACGTCGGCTACCGTGTCCCGTCCGGCGGCTGACGATGCGGGCGGTGCTGATCGCCGGGGTGGTGTCCGCCGCCCTGATCTCGGGCTGCTCGGTCGGCGACGACGCGGTGACCCACGGCGGCACCTTCGAGTTCGTCTCGCCCGGCGGCAAGACCGACATCTTCTATGACCCGCCGGAGGCCCGCGGCCGGCCCGGCACGATCTCCGGGCCCGACCTGATCGACCCGCAGCGCACCGTCGGCGTCGACGACTTCCCCGGCCGGGTCGTCGTCATCAATGTGTGGGGCCAGTGGTGCGGGCCGTGCCGCACCGAAGTAGGCCAGCTGCAGAAGGTTTACGACGACAACCGCGACCGCGGGGTGGTGTTGCTGGGCATCGACGTCCGCGATCCCGAGCCCCAGGCGTCCCGCGACTTCGTCAAGGACCGCAAGATCAGCTATCCGTCGATCTACGACCCGGCGATGCGCACCATGATCGCGTTCGGCGGCCGCTATCCGTCGTCGGTCATCCCGGCGACCATGGTGCTCGACCGGCAGCACCGGGTCGCGGCCGTGTTCCTGCGTGAAGTGCTCGCCGAGGACCTGCAGCCCGTGGTGGACCGGCTGGTCGCCGAGGCACCGCAGTGAGCAGCCTGACCGCCACCGCCACCACCGGCCCGCTGCTGCTGGCCCTGGCGGTGTCGGCGCTGGCGGGATTGGTGTCGTTCGCCTCGCCGTGCGTGGTGCCGCTGGTGCCGGGCTACCTGTCGTATCTGGCCGCGGTGGTGGGGGTCGACGAACAGCCGACGCCCGGTGCGCTCAAGCCCCCGCCGTCGGCGCGGTGGCGCGTCGCCGGGTCGGCGGCGCTGTTCGTCGCCGGGTTCACCGTGGTGTTTCTGCTCGGCTCCGTCGCCGTGCTGGGCATGACCACCACCTTGATCAGCAATCAGGTGCTGCTGGAGCGGGTCGGCGGCGCGGTGACGATCGTGATGGGGCTGGTGTTCCTCGGTTTCGTCCCGGCGCTGCAGCGCTCACTGCGCTTCACCCCGCAACAACTGTCGACCGTCCTGGGGGCGCCGGTGCTGGGCGCGGTGTTCGCACTGGGCTGGACCCCGTGTTTGGGGCCGACGCTGACCGGCGTCATCGCCGTCGCCTCGGCCACCGACGGCGCCGGCGTGGCCCGCGGGGTGGCGCTGGTCATCGCCTACTGCCTGGGCTTGGGCATCCCGTTCGTGGCCCTGGCCTTCGGATCGGCCAGCGCGGTGGCCGGGCTGGGCTGGCTGCGGCGGAACACCCGGGCCATGCAGATCCTGGGCGGGGTGCTGTTGATCCTGGTCGGGTTGGCGTTGGTCACCGGCGTGTGGAGCCACTTCGTGGCCGCGGTGCGCGACGGGCTGGTCTCCGATGTCAGGCTGCCGATCTGATGACCATCACCTCTGGACCGCCGGCAGACACAAAATCGCCCAAAATCGCACGTTTCAGGGCGATTCTGCGTCTGCTCACCGGCAAGGCCCGCAACACCTGGCGGGCGCTGACGTCCATGGGCACCGCGCTGGTGTTGCTGTTCCTGCTCGCCCTGGCCGCGATCCCCGGGGCGCTGCTGCCGCAACGCAACCTCAACGCAGCCAAGGTCGACGAGTACCTGGCGTTGCACCCGGTGCTCGGTCCGTGGTTGAACCGGCTGGAGGCGTTCGACGTCTTCTCCAGCTTCTGGTTCACCGCCATCTACGTGCTGCTGTGCGTCTCGCTGATCGGCTGCCTGACCCCGCGGACCCTCGAGCATCTGCGCAGTGTCCGGGCTACCCCGGTCGCCGCGCCGCGCAATCTGGGCCGGCTGCCCAAACACGCCGCCGCCGAGCTGGCCGGCGACGCCGAGACCCTGGGCGCACAGATGGCCGGCCGGCTGCGCGGCTGGCGGCGCACCACCCGCACCAACGGCGGCGTCGTCGAGGTCTCGGCGGAGAAAGGTTATCTGCGCGAATTCGGCAACCTGACCTTCCATTTCGCGCTGTTGGGTCTGCTGGCGTCGATCGCGGTCGGCCGGCTGTTCGGCTACGAGGGCAACGTGATGGTGATCGCCGACGGCGGGCCCGGGTTCTGTTCGGCGTCCCCGGCCGCGTTCGACTCGTTCCGCGCCGGCACCACCGTCGACGGCACCCGGCTGCACCCGATGTGCATCCGGGTCAACGACTTCGACGCCAATTACCTGGTTTCCGGGCTGGCCACCTCGTTCACGGCGCACATCGACTACCAGGTCGGCGAGGACCTGCGCGCCGACCGGTGGCGGCCGTACCTGCTGGAGGTCAACCATCCGCTGCGGGTGAGCGGGGTCCGGGCCTACCTGCAGGGCCACGGCTACGCCCCCACCTTCACGGTGATCTTCCCGGACGGGCAGACCCGCACCCAGACGGTGCAGTTCCGCCCGGACAACCCGCTGACCCTGCTGTCGTCCGGTGCGGTACGCATCGACCCCCCGGCCGGGTCCTATCCCGATGCGACCGAACGCCGCAAGCATCAGATCGGCATTCAGGGACTGTTCGCGCCGACCGCGGAATTCGACGACGGGCTGTTGTCGTCGGCGTTCCCGGCGCTGCACGACCCCGCGGTGGCGGTCGACGTCTATCGCGGTGACACCGGCTTGGACACCGGCCGGCCGCAGGGGCTGTTCACGCTGGATTCCCGGCTGATCCACCAGGGCCGCCTGACCAAGGTGGCCCGGTCCAACCTGAAGCCGGGTGAGGAGATCCGCCTCGACGACGGCACCCGGGTGCGCTTCGACGGCGCCGTGCCGTTCATCAACATCCAGCTGTCCCACGATCCAGCCGAGGTCTGGGTGCTGGTGTTCGCGATGACGATGATGTCCGGCCTGGTGGTGTCGCTGGTGGTGCGCCGCCGCCGGATCTGGATCCGGATCACCCCGGCTAAGACCGGTACGGTGAACGTCGAGCTGGGCGGGCTGGCACGCACCGACAACTCCGGCTGGGGTGACGAGTTCGAGCGATTGACCGCCCGGCTGTTCGGCAAGGAGACCTAGATGAACACCACCCATATCGACGTCGGGCTGGCCCGCTACTCCGACTGGGCGTTCACCTCGGCGCTGATTGTGCTGGTCATCGCACTGCTGCTGCTGGCCGTCGAGCTGGCCTACAGCCGCGTCCGCACACCCGCCGAGGCCGAACTGGTGGCCGCCGGGTCGGTGACCGCCGACAGCGCCACTCCCGGGGTGGTGGCGCCGGCGCCGCGGCGGTCGTTCGACGAGCGGGTGGGCCGCGCCGGCCTGGCCCTGGTCTATTTGGGCATCGCCCTGCTGCTGGCCTGCATCGTGTTCCGCGGCGCCGCGACCCTGCGCCCGCCGTGGGGCAACATGTACGAGTTCATCAACCTCACCTGCTTCTCCGGGCTGATAGCCGCCGCGGTCGCACTGCGCCGTCCGCAGCACCGCAGCCTGTGGGTGTTCGTGCTGCTGCCGGTGCTGATCCTGTTGACGGTCTCCGGGCGCTGGCTCTATGCGACCGCCGCACCGGTGATGCCGGCGCTGCAGTCCTATTGGCTGCCGATCCACGTGTCGGTGGTGAGTATCGGCTCGGGGGTGTTTCTGGTGGCCGGGGTGGCCAGCATGCTGTTCTTGGCGCGGTGCTCGCGGCTGAGCGAACCCGACGCCCCGGGGGTGCTGGCCCGGATGGTGCGACGGTTGCCGGATGCGCAAACCCTGGACCGCATCGCCTATCGGACGACGATTTTCGCGTTCCCGGTGTTCGGCTTCGGGGTGATCTTCGGCGCGATCTGGGCCGAGGGAGCGTGGGGCCGCTACTGGGGATGGGACCCCAAGGAGACGGTGTCGTTCGTCGCCTGGATCATCTACGCCGCCTATCTGCATGCCCGGTCGACGGCCGGGTGGCGGGACTACAAGGCGGCCTGGATCAACGTCGCCGGGTTCGTGGCGATGATCTTCAACCTGTTCTTCGTCAACCTGGTGACCGTGGGACTGCACTCGTATGCCGGAGTCGGCTAACGCTGCTGACAGATAGGCTTAGGGCAGCTGCGCTACCCTGCGGTAACCGACGTCCACAGACTCGACCCAACCACCGTGATGGGGGAGATATCAGTGTCTGACCACGCACCGGGTGATGCCACCCAGGGCAACGACATGACGGATCATCCGACCACCCAGTTCCGGCCGTATCAGCAGGTCGCCGGGGCCGACGACGCCCCGGCCGGCAACCCCGACACCGGGCCGCTGCAGCAGCAGGGCGAGGCCGATGGGGCCGCGACCCGGTCTTTCGGCAGCTTCCGCACCGAACGCCGCTTCTCCGACCCGGTCGACCCGTGGCCGTCGCCCGTCGAGACCCAGGTCCAGCAGCAGTGGAACCCCGGCCCGGCGACCTGGGTGCCGCAGCCGATGGAGAACCCGGCGCCGGTCTACTACGGCGGCGCCCCGGGTGCCCCCGGCGGGAGCGCCCCGTATCGCCCGGCGGAGCCCATCGCACCGTTCTCGGACCTGTCCACCACGTCACTGCTGCGGCAGGTCAAGCCGCCGCCCACGTCCGGCTGGCGCCGACTGCTCTACACCCTGTCCGGTCAGCTGATCAACGTCGGGGAGAGCCCCCGCACCGCCCGCTACAACGACCTGGTGGTGCAGGTCAACCGGCCGCTGCAGGGCTGTCACCGGATCGCGGTGCTGTCCCTGAAGGGCGGCGTCGGCAAGACCACCATCACCGCGACGCTGGGGGCCACCTTCGCCTCCATCCGCGGTGACCGGGTAGTGGCCGTGGACGCCAACCCCGACCGGGGCACGCTGAGCCAGAAGGTGCCGATGGAGACCCCGGCGACGGTGCGTCACCTGCTGCGCGACGCCGACGGCATTCAGCGCTACAGCGACGTCCGCAGCTACACCAACCAGGGCCCCAGCCGGCTGGAGGTGCTGGCCTCGGAGAGCGACCCGGCGGTGTCGGAGGCGTTCAGCGCCGAGGACTACGCCCGCACCTTGCAGGTGCTGGAGCGGTTCTACAGCCTGGTCCTGACCGACTGCGGCACCGGCCTGATGCACTCGGCCATGTCGGCGGTGCTGGCCAAGGCCGACACCATGATCGTGGTCAGTTCCGGTTCGGTCGACGGCGCCCGCAGCGCCTCGGCGACGCTGGACTGGCTGGACGCACACGGCCACGAGGAGCTGGTGCGCAATTCGATCGCGGTCATCAACGCCGTGCGGCCCCGCGGCGGCAAGGTCGACATGCAGAAGGTCGTCGACCACTTCTCCCGGCGGTGCCGCGCGGTGCGCCTGGTGCCGTTCGACCCGCACCTGGAAGAGGGCGCCGAAATCGACCTGCTGCGCCTGAAGCGGGAGACCCGCGAGGCCCTGGTCGAGTTGGCCGCCATCGTCGCCGAAGCCTTCCCGGGCGACGACCGGTTCAACCAGCACTTCGTCTAGGTCGAAGTCGGGGAGGTCAGCGCCCTAGGGCTGGTTGTCGCCGTGGCTGAGCTGCCACAGGAAGTCCGGATCGTCGTCCGGCCCGATGACGCGGGTCTTCGGCCGCGCGCGATTGGCGCGCAGAGCGATGTAGATCAGCGTCCCCAGGGCCAGCACGAGGAGCAGGTAGAGCACGTGCGTCACCTCCTGGCGCCGAATATACCGTTAGCGGCGCCGGACCCTCTGGGGCTCGACAGTAGGCTTGGTGAGCGTGACAACAGGTCGGGCTTCGTTGGGCCGTGCGGTAGTCGATGTGATCGTGTACACCGTGGCGCGGCTGGCACTGGTGGCCGTATTGAGTGCGGTGATCTACGGGCTGGGGCGCCTGCTCGGGCTCAGCGACTTCCCGCCGGTGGTCGCGGTGCTCTTGGCGCTGATCGTCGCGCTGCCGTTGGGCATGTGGGTGTTCACCCCGCTGCGCCGCCGGGCCACCGCCAGCTTGGCCTTGGCCGGTGAGCGTCGCCGCCGGGACCGCGAGCAATTGCAGGCCCGGCTGCGCGGGGAGTGACCGCGCCGGCACCCGAGCCCCTCGGGGCCTAGAAGTGGATGACGCCGCGGATATTCTTGCCGGCGCGCAGGTCCCGCATGGCTTCGTTGATCTGGTCGAGCTTGTATCGCCGGGTGATCAACTCGTCGAGCTTGAGGGTGCCCGCCTCGTACATCGACAGCAGCCGTGGCATCGCCTCGCGCGGGTTCATCTCTCCGTACAGCACTCCTTTGAGCGTCTTACAGGAGCTCACCATGTCCGGCAGGATCAGCGGCACCATCATGTCGGAGACCTTCGCCATCCCGGTCAGCACGCAGGTGCCCCCCTTGCGCAGCAGCATCATGGCCATCATCACCAGCTCCGGCGGTACCACACCGGGGGACAGCACCACCCGATCCGCCATCACCCCCCAGGTCAGCTCCTTGACCAATTCGAGAGCGGCTGCGGCGTCGGGTGCGGTGTGGGTGGCGCCGAAGCTCGGGGCGACCTCGCGTTTGAATTCATTGGGATCCACGGCGACGATGTGCTTGGCGCCCGCGGCCTTGGCGCCCTGCACGGCGTTCATGCCGATACCGCCGACCCCGCAGACCACCACGGTATCGCCGACCTCGGTGCCGGCTGCAACGGAACCCGAACCGAAACCCGTTGTCACGCCGCAAGACACCAACGATGCGGCCTCCAGCGAGATCCAGTCGTTGATCTTGACCAGCGAACGTTCCGAGGCGACGACGTACTCGGCGAACGTGCCGACCTGCATCATTGCCATCAGATCTTCGCCGCCCAGGTGACGGCGCCGGGTGTGGTCGGTGGTCATGTCCTTGCTGTAGATGTCGGCGCCGACGTCACACAGGTAGGTATGACCGGTCACGCAGAACCGGCAACTGCCGCATGCCGGGAAGAAAGAGACGGCCACATGGTCGCCGGGCTTGAGGGTGGTGACGCCCGGTCCCACTTCTTCGACGACACCTGAGCCCTCGTGTCCCCCGAGCATCGGGAACCATTCGGGCACCGGCACGCCGGCAGCCCGCATCATCTCCTCCATCTCTGCGCTGGGCACGCTGTCGCCGGAATAGAAGTGCTCATCGGAGTGGCAGATGCCGGCGTAGGCCATCTTCACCAGCACTTCACCCGCTTTGGGCGGGTCGAGCTCTATTTCGCAGACTTCCCAATCGATTCCGACGCCCCGTAGCACCGCTGCCGCGCACTTCATGTTGCCGGCCAACCGACGGTTTTGGTCTCGGTGAACATCTCCAGACCCTCGAGGCCGCACTGGCGTCCGATGCCCGACTGCTTGTAGCCGCCGAACGGGGCATCGGCGCCGTACCACAGACCGCCGTTGATGCCGAGGGTGCCGGTACGGATCCGGCTCGCCACGGACTTGGCGCGCTCCAGATCATTGGCGAACAGCACACCGGACAGCCCGTAGATGGAGTCGTTGGCGATCCTGACCGCCTCGTCGTCGTCGGCGAAGCCGATCACCGACAAGACCGGTCCGAAGATCTCCTCCTGGGCAATGGTCATCGTGTTGTCGACGTTGGCGAAAATCGTTGGCTCGACGAAGAACCCCCGGGGCGTGCTGGCCGGAACTCCGCCGCCGGTGACCAGTCGGGCCCCCTCGTCCTTGCCCTTCTGGATATAGCCGAGCACCCGCTCCTGCTGTCGTTTGGATACTTGGGGACCCTGCAGGACGGACGGGTCGGTCGGGTCGCCGTACTTGTTCCGCTCCATGGCGACCTTCACGATCTCCACGGCCTCGTCGTAACGCGAATGGGGCACCAGAAGACGGGTGGGCATCGCGCAGCCCTGGCCGGCGTGCATGGAGATGAAGGCGCTTCCGCCGACCGCCCCGCTGATGTCGCCGTCGTCTTCGAGGATCAGATACACCGATTTCCCCCCGAGCTCGAGGAAGGTCGGCTTGATGGTCTGCGCGGCGGCGGTCATGATGCGCCGGCCGGTGGCGGTGGAACCGGTGAAGGCGACCATGTCCACCAGGGGAGATGTCGAGAGCACCTCGCCCACCAGATGATCCGACGAGGTCACGATATTGATGACGCCGGGTGGGATATCGGTCTGTTCGGCGATGATCCTGCCGATCCGGGTGGCGTTCCACGGGGTATCCGGCGCCGGCTTGAGCACCATGGTGTTACCCATGGCCAGAATGGGACCGATCTTGTTGAGGATGATTTCGAGTGGAAAGTTCCACGGTGTGATCACACCGACCACCCCGATGGGCTCCTTCCACACCTCGCGGGCGGCGGGGGCGCCGATGCCGAACGCATCCTTGTCGGGAAGGGAACGCTTCCAGGCGAATTGGCCGATCATGTCGGTCGGCCAGGTGAGCGCCTCCTTGAGGGGTACGTCAAGCTGCGGCCCGTAGGTGCTCAGCAGCGGACAACCGGCCTCCGCGATCAGTTCCGCACGGATGTCTTCGCGTTCGGCTTCCAGTGCCGCCTGCAGCTGACGAAGCCCGGCGATCCGCAAGTCGGGGTTGCGCGACCAGTCGGTGTGGTCGAAGGCCTGCCGCGCCGCGGCCACGGCCCGCTCCATATCTGCGCGGGTACCGTCCGCGGTGTTTCCCATGACCTCCTCGGTCGCCGGGTTGATGTTGTCGAACCGGCGCCCGGTCTCGGACTCGACGAGTTTGCCGTCGATGAGCATGCGGGATTCGTGAGCCATGTAGTTGCCGTCCTTTACCACTGTCGAAGTTCCTTGACCGCCGCAGACGGCCGGGGGGCGAGTGTCAGGTAGGGAATGAAACTGCTGTTGCCGCAGACCAGTACGGAGTGCACGACATCGGCCAGGTGGCCGGCGTCGACGAGGCCGCCCTGCATCTCGCCTCGTTCCATCCACAACCGGATCGCCTTCTCCAGGGCGGCAGGGTCCCAGTTCTTGTTGAACTCGGTCTGCGAGTCGCCCTGCCCCCCGAAGCTGTCGCCGACGGCGAGCCGGGTGAACCCGATGTTGGGATGTTCGATGCGCCAGGCCTCGACGAGTTTGTCGAGCGCGGCCTTGGTCACGGCGTAGGCGCCGAGTAGGGGCCAGGGGTTGGTGTAGGAGGCACTCAGCGATGACAGGTAGACCGCGGAGCCTCCCGAAGCCGCCAGAAGTGGCGCGGCCGCGGCGGTGGCCAGCGATGCGCCGGTGACGTTGGTCGCGAACAGTTGTGCCCATTGCGCGGCGTCGAGGTCCGCAAGCGGCGCCAGGATGCCCATCCCGGTGGTGTAGACGATGGCATCCAGTCCGCCGAATGTGTCGGCCACCTCGGACATGGCGGCGCGGCACGACTCGGCGTCGGTGACGTCGCAGACCACGCCGATCGCTCCGTTGCCGGCCTCTTTGGCGGCGTTGGTCAGTCGCTCGCGACGCCGGGCGAGAAAGGCGACACGTGCGCCCTTGGCGGCGAGGCCCATGCCGATGCATCGGCCCAGGCCGGCCGAGGCCCCCACCACGGCCACCCGCAGCGACCCGGTTCCGTCAGACATTCAGCTTCGCCCCGAGCAGTGGAGTCCGATGGGCCTGGTCGGTCATGAGTCTCCTCCGGTAGAGAACGAAATTATCATGATGCAGAAACTTCTACTCATCAAAAACGGTAATTGCAATTTTCACTAGGGTGGCCAAGGTCGACTTCGCATGTTGCTCCTAGGGCGACAACGTATTTCGGTCGTTCGCGCCGAAGCTCATCAGGAGCCGGTTGAAAACCCGGGCCGCCCGTTTGCGGGCTTGGTCCGGCCGGTCGGCATGGGCCACGAGCAGGGCTGCCTCCTCTAATGCCGAAACCAGCATATGGGTCAGTTCGGTGACCGGCTGGTCGTCGATGATGCCCTCGGCGATGGCGTCGCGGACGGCCTCTTCGATGAGCGCAATGCTGTTGCCCTCCTGGATGGCGCGCAGCGTCTCCCAGCCCAGCACGACCGGGCCGTCGAGCAGCATGATGCGCTGCACCTCCGGTTCCAGTGCGGCGTCGAGAAAACCGTGCAGTCCGGTGCTGAGCCGTGCCCACGGGTCCGACCCCGGCGGCGGCGAAGCCAACGACCGCAGCGTCAGATCGCGTTCCACTTCCTCGAACACCGCGCGGAACAGCTCCGACTTGTCCTTGAAGTGGTGGTAGAAGGCCCCGCGGGTTCCCACGCCTGACCGGCCGACCAGGTCGCCGATGCTGGTGTTGAAGTAGCCCTTCTCCACAAACAGGATCCGACCTGCGTCGATGAGGTTGCGCCGCGTCTGATCGCCCCGCTCGCGGCGTTCGTCGTCGGTGCCTCCACGCTTGGCCATGAGAGGGATGTTAGCAACATTCATGATGTATGTTGCCGGTATGGCTGACGACGAGGTTCGGGCATACGGTTCGGTCGCTCCGCTGAAGGTGGGTCTGCTCAACGACTATCCGACAATGGGCGACACCGACAACGACACCCTCGCCGCCCTGTCGCTGGTGATGGAGGAGGCTCACGCGTCCGGCCTGATCGATCGCCCGGTCGAGATCGTCCGGCGCGATGTGGTGGGCCTGCCCAACGGCACGTACCACGCTGTCGAGCAGGCCTTCGACGAGCTCGTCGCCGACGGTTGCCTGGCCATCTTCGGGCCTTGGGTATCGGACAACGTGGTTCCGCTTCGGCCGCATGTCGACGCCACAGCGCGCACCCCGATCATCACGTTGTCCGGTTCGGAGGGGGCGCTCGGCGAGTGGAGTTTCGCACTGAACAACGGCTCGATGGCCGAGGAGCCGGTGATGCTGGCAGCGGTGATGATCGGAGACGGCCGCTCGCGGATCGCCATCGCCTATGAATCCTCGTTGATCGGGAAGGAGTACCTCGCATTCTCCGAGAAGGCATATACCGCAGCCGGTCTCACGATCACCGCGACCGTGGCGATCCCCCAGGTGGAAGCCGAGAAAAAGGCCGCGGTCGAACAGTTGCGGGCGACCGATCCCGACGCGCTGGTGCATGTGGGATTCGGCCACGGACTCTGGGGGTTCTCCGACGCGCTGTCGAGCGCCGGCTGGGATCCGCCGCGCTACACGACCACGGCCTTCGAGATGGCGCATATCAACGCCGAATGGATGCGGCAGCTGCGTGGCTGGATCGGCCTGGACAGCTATGACGAGCGCAATATGGTCGGCCAGCGATTTCTGGACAGATTCGAAGCCAGATACGGACGTCGCCCCGGACATTCGATGCCGGGGCTGGCGCATGATGCGGCGACGGTGATCGCGCGCGGCCTGGCGACCGCTCGCCCCTTGACCGGAGATGGGGTGCGAGCCGGCATCGAGCAGGTGAAGTTGATTCCGGCGGCCAGCGGTGCCCCGGGAACCTTCCTGCGTTTCGGCCGCTACATCCGCCAGGGCTGGCTGGGTTCGGACTATCTGGTGGCACGCCGAGTGGTCGCCGACGGCAGTGCGCACGTCTTTCATGCCGTCCCCAGCGACAACATCGCCCGCGCCGTAGGCGTCGGCTCAGGCTAATCGAATGGCGCCGAACACCGGCGCGGTCACGATGCCCGGCGGCTGGGCGAGCACGTAGGGGATGGCGCGCACGGCGCTCATCGCGATCATCAGGTGACCGGGCATGGTGGTCACCTCGCCGGGTTGATGCGGTTGCTGCTGCCGGCCCCCCACGTCGAGTTGCAGCGTGAAGCTGGGATCTCCACTGATCTCCGCGCGGATCAGCGGAGCCTTCTCGCCTGGTTTCAGCGGGCTCAATCCCCATTGTGGCAGATCCCGCGTCAGCACCCACTCCTCGTGGATGGCCAGCAGCACCCGGCCGGACCAATATCCGGTCCAGGAAAACCGTTGTCCGACAACGGTGCCCGCTTGGATCGTCCCGACCTTGACCTCGATGTCATGCGGCAGGGTCGTGGCGTCGACCGACACCTCGATATTGTCCAGTTCGATGCCCAGCACATCGGCGGTCGCATTCAGCGCCTGCCGGTAGGCCATGTCGAGCTTTGCGATGATGGGCGAGTCGACGCGGACGTCGGCCGGCGGACGTCCCATTCCCATCAGGTCGACCAGCATCGGTCGACTGTCCACCCCGGAGACGTCGGTCGCTTCGTAGAGGTCGATTCTGTCGACGGTCTTGCTCAGCCCGGTAACGGTTGCCACCAGGCGTTCGAGCATGAAACCGGGATTCTCACCGGCCGCATGGAAACGCGACCCCCCGGTGCGGCAGGCTGCGATGAACGTGGCCTCGGTTTCGGCGCCGTAGGTGGGCAGGTGGTTATACGACGTCGTGGAGATGACGTTGATGCCCGCGGCAAGCAGTCGGCAGATGTCCTCGGCGTTGGTCTCCACCGCGTGGGCCTTGCTGGCGGTATGAATCACGACATCGGGCCGCAGTGCCGTGATCCGATCCTTGTCGCGGGTGGCGGGGACGGCCGTCGACGGCGGCAGACCGCAGAGCGCTCCGGCGTCCACACCGTCCTTGGCCGGGTCGTAGACCAGCACTCCGGCCAACTCGAAGCCGGGATTCTCGATGATCTCTCGCAAGGCCGCACGGCCGACGGCCCCGGTCGCCCACTGAACTACTCGCGGTGTCAATCGATCACTCCTGGTTGTGCATTCGAGATCCGCCGATGCCTGGTGGCGACCAACATACATCATGTAAGTTGTCAACCGACAGTGTGAATGTTGACCCTGTCGTGGCAAGGGTGAGGAGTCATCGCGTGGTCCAGCAGGCAACCGTGGAGGAACTCGAACAGGGTGTTCGCGACGCTCAGCGCAGGTTCAACGAAGGCATGGGCGCAGACGGGGACGCCTCGCCCTATCCGCTGCTCAAGGAGTTGCGGGCGCAGGCGGCGGTGCACCCCGGCTGGCCCGAGATGGGCATGGTCGGCAAGGACGGTGACGGTCCGCAGACCTTCACGGCTTACTCTTTCGACGCGGTGAAGGCCATATTCGCCGATCACCTGACCTTCAGCACCCGTTGCTATGAAACCGTGGTGCGCCCGCTGCAGGGCCCCACGATCCTGGAAATGCAGGAACCCGAACACGCGACGTACCGCAAGCTGCACGAGTTCGCGTTCGCGCGATCGTCCATGAAGAGGTGGGACGGTGAGCTGGTCGGTCCGTTGGTCGATCGGACCGTCGCCACCTTCAAGGCCGACAAACGGGCGGATCTCGTCGACGCCGTTTTCTCACCGATCCCGGTGCGGGTGATCGCGGCTCTGCTGGGCCTGCCCGACTCCGACGTGCTCTGGTTCCACCGGCTGGCGATCGACATCCTGGGATTCCGCGGCGATATGGACACCGCCATGAAGGCGTCTGCGGAGTTGCGGGAGTACTTCGTGGGGGTTCTGGCCGACAAGCGCCGCAAGCCGGGCGACGACATGGTCTCGATCCTGGCCGCCGCGGAAGTCAACGGCGTCAAAATGTCCGATGAGCAGATCTACGGGTTCATGCGGAATCTGTTGCCGGCCGGGGCTGAGACCACGTCGCGGTCCACCGCCACCCTGGCGCTCGCGCTGTTGACCCATCCCGACCAGTTCGAGGCGGTGCGCGCGGATCGCGGCCTGTTGCCCCAGGCCATCGAGGAGGGCATCCGCTGGGAGACGCCGTTGCTCAACTTCATGCGGGAAGTCACCTGCGACACCGAGCTGGCCGGGGTCCGCATTCCGCAGGGGTCGACGATGATGCTCAGTCTCGGCAGCGCCAATCACGACGAGACCCGGTGGGATGAGCCGGAAGAGTTCAACATCTTCCGGGAGCGCAAGCCGCACCTCGGTTTCGGCTACGGGGCACACGTATGCCTGGGCATGCATCTGGCGCGCTTGGAAAGCACCAAGATCTTCAATGCGCTCTTCGACGAACTGCCCGGGCTCCGGTTGGATCCCGATGCGCCGGCGCCCTACATCTCCGGGACCATGTTCCGGTCGCCGCCTCGTCTCGACGTCGTCTGGGATTGAGGGCCATCGCATGACACGGGTGATCCAATGGGCGACCGGCGTGACCGGCATGATGGCGTTACGGCACGTCATCAACCGGCAGGATTTGGAACTGGTCGGCGTGCGGGTCTACGACCCGGCCAAATCCGGTGTCGACGCCGGCGAACTGTGCGGCCTGCCGCTCACCGGGGTCACCGCCACCGACGACCGGGACGCTGTCATCAACGCCGATGCCGACATCGTCCTCTACATGGGAAAAGTCGAAACCGATACGCCGGGCTGTTTCCGCGACGTCTGTGATCTGCTCGCTTCCGGCAAGGACGTGATCGCCACCGGCAGCAGATTCATTCACCCGCGCTCGCTGGATGCCGGCCTGGCAGACGGCATCGAGTCCGCCTGCCGCGCGGGGTCGTCGTCCTTCCTCGGGCTGGGCCTCTATCCGGGGTTCATCGCTGAATCGCTTGCACCGGTCCTGACCCGGCTGGCCGCGCACGCCACCCACATCGGGGTGCGCGAGGTGTTGAACTACTCGACCTATGCCAGCCACGACCTGATCTTCAACGCCATGGGATTCGGACACCTACCGGCGGACACCACGCCGCTGCTGTCCAATCCGGAGTACGCCGCCAGCGCCTGGATCGGCAGTGCAACCGTGTTGGCCCAGGCCCTCGGGCTGGACATCATGGGGGTCAAGGGATACCGAGAGGTGGTCACCACACCGCGGGCGCTGACCGTAGCCGCCGGCCAGATACCCGAGGGCACCGTGGCGGCCATGCGCTTCGGCGTCAACGTCGATTGCGGCGACCTCAGCCTGTCGGTCGAGCACCTGACCCGGATGGCAGACGACCTGGCGCCGGACTGGCCGGCCGACATCGGCTACCAGGTGACTGTCACCGGAGAACCCGACATGCGTTTGCAATTCGTGATCGGTTCCGAGGGACAGGACCATGCCGAGCAGGGATGCCTGGCGACGGCCATGCACGCCATCAATACCATCCCTACCGTGCTCGCCGCGGAGCCCGGGCTCTACGACCTGTCGACGATCACGCGGTATTCCCGCACCGGCCCTTGAGGCGCACTGATAATATCAATTCTCGTCTGATGTAAAGAATCACTCTCACAGATGTGCAGATCGAAGGGATGCCGCCGATGGAGGACGTGCTGGGCTATGCAGGGCAGTCCGTTGTAGTGACCGGTGCGGCATCGGGCATGGGGGAGGCCACCGCCCGCATCCTCTCCGATCTCGGCGCGGAGGTCACGGCGCTCGACATCAAGCCCACCAGCGCCGAGGTCGCCCGCTCTCTGACGATCGATCTTCGGGACCGGGCGAGCATCGAAGATGTCGCCGCGTCGATCGACGGCCCCATCGACGGTCTGTTCAGCTGCGCCGGGCTGCCGGGCCCGCCGTTCAGTGAGTGGGACACCATCCTCGTCAACTTCGTCGGGGCGCGGCATCTCGCGGAGCAGCTGGTACCCAAGATGTCGCAGGGATCGGCGATCAGCGTGATCTCGTCGTCGGCCGCGATCGGGTGGCAGAACCACATCAAGACCGTCACCGGTCTGCTCGAGACGGACGGTTTCGACGGCGCCGTGGAGTGGTTGAAGGCGAATGAGAGTAAGTGGTCGTGGAGTGGATACGCCTATTCCAAGTACGTCATCGACGCGTGGGTGGGCTGGTGGTACCCGGAGCTCGGACGAAAGGGCATCCGCATCAACTGCATCAACCCCGGCCCCACCGAGACCGCGATGATGCCGGCTTTTCAGGACGCATTCGGTAAGAAGACGCTCGACGACGCCGTCGGGCCGGTCGGGCGTTACGCCAGGGCCGAGGAGCAGGCCTGGCCCTTGGTGTGTCTCGGCAGCCGCAGGCTCAGCTATGTCGGCGGTACGGTGCTGTGGACCGACGGGGGATGGAACGGCGCGGTCACGATGGACCGCCACAGCGCGGAATGGACTGACACCGCCGCCGACCAGATGGCCAAAAAGGGCTGAAGCTTGCGCGCCTTCAGATGAAATCTGATCCGCCGTCGACATTGACTGTCGCGCCAGTCACGTAGCCGTTCCTGCGCGACGCGAGATAGACCGTCGCCGAAGCGATCTCCTCGGGGAGACCGGCGCGTCCCAGATCGCAGGGGTGTCCATAGGTCTGCTCGACCCAGCGCATGACGTCGTAGGGATCCGAGGAGTCGAAACCGGCGGCGCCCAGCACGTCTCGTAGGTTCTCGGTGAAGCTCGCCGTCACAATGGTGCCGGGACACACGCAGTTGACCAGGATCCCCTCGGGTCCAAGGCTCTTCGACAGGTTCTTGGTAACGCTCGACAGGGCCGCCTTGGTGGCCGTGTAGGCCACCAGCCGGGGACTCTGCCGTTGGATGGAGTGGGCCGACAGGGTGACGATGCGGCCCCACGGGGCGGCCCGCAACAGCGGCAGCGCGGCGCGGACCGACCGGACGGCCGACATCGTTCCCAGGTCGAAGGCCGCATGCCAGTCGGCATCATCGAGCTCATCGAACGCGCCGGCATCAGGCCCGATGGTGTGCACCAGCACGTTGAGCGCGCCCCACGCCTGCTGAACCGAACTGAATCCCGCCGTTATGGATTCGGCATCGGACATGTCGACACTGATCGGCAGGACCTCCGGCGCCCCGGCCGACCGGATACGTTCGGCCGCCGCGTTCAAGGCGCCGCGCCCGCGTGCCATGAGGGCCACCGAGGCACCCTCTGCGGCCAGACTCTCGGCAATCGCCAGGCCCATGCCCTTGCTGCCACCGGTGACCACCGCCGTGGACCCCGCATAGCCCAGATCCATAACTGCACTCCCTAATTCGGTCTTGGAATACGCGGCGCGAGGTGAACCGCCTCGGTGACCACCGACGGATTCGCACGAGCCACCGCGATCAGCGACAGCATCGCATTGGCGACGTCCTCCACCGCCGACATCCGGGCGGGAATCTGGCCTTCCTGCGCCCAGGCGCCGTAGAGGTCGGCCAGCAGGTCGCGGTCGGCCCCGCGCAGTATCTCGGTGTCTTCGGTGGGGCCGACACTGACCCGGATGACGGGCAGCTCCGGGTGCTCGGCACGCCAGGAGCGCAGAATCTCGTCGAGGGCAGCCTTGCTGGCAAGGTAGGCCGACACTCCGGCTCGCGGACGCCCCACCTCGTGGCTGGAGGCGATCAATGCGACGGCGTCGTCGCTGAGGTGCGGCAGGGCCGACCGCAGCAGGTGCGATGCACCCACTGCATTGACGGCGTACGCGTGCATCCAGGTGGTGACATCAGTGTCTTCGATCAGCGCGAACGGTACGACGGCACTTGTGAAGACGACTGCGTCGATGCTGCCGAACCGGGCGGCCACCCGATCGACCACCTTCTCGATCTCGCGTGGGTTGGACACGTCGAGCTCATGAGCGGTCCCGTCCAACTCGCGGGCGAGTTCACCGAGCACCTCGACCCGGCGGGCGGCCAACGCGACGGTGGCGCCCCGCAGATGGGCGGCCCGGGCCAGTGCCCGCCCGATCCCCGATGACGCTCCGACGATCAACATGCGAATGCCGGCGATGTTCGAATGGCGATCGCTCATCTGCGCCCCTGTCTACTCGTGATGTCCTTGCGGACTACTGCCGATCGTTGCCTGGGGCCTGAGGGCTTCGCGCACGCGGCGCCCCGGGTGGGGGTGCTCATGGTGGCGTCTCTGCCGTGACTGCAAGCCGCTCCCGGATCTGTGCGGCCAGTTCGCTCTTCTTCAGCTTTCCGCTGGCGGTGAACGGCAATTGTTGCTTGTCGGCTATCCAGATGAACTTGGGCACCTTGTACGTGGACAGCCGGGTACGCAGCTCTGCGCGCAGCACCTCGGAGTCGAGCACCGCCCCGTCGCGTGGCACGACGGCCGCAGCGACGACGACTCCACGGTCTTCGTCTTCGACACCGACCACGTAGGCCTCGAGTACACCCTCGCAGTCATCCAGTGCGAGCTCCACTTCCGAGGGGGTGACATTCGTGCCCCCGCCGGTCTTGATGAGTTCACCGAGGCGACCCGAGAACGTGATCCACCCGTCGGCGAACCGGACGCCGCAGTCGCCGGTTCGGTAGTAGCCGTCCGGGGTGAAGACCTCGTCACGCTCCTTCTTGTGAAGACGGTGCATGAGGGAAGATCCGCGTACCCAGATCTCGCCGGAGACGCCGTCCGGCAGCTGCGAGCCGGTGTCCGGGTCGACGATGATGTGCTCCAGACCGTCGAGGGTCCACCCGCCGGTACCGGCGCGCTCGGGGGGCTGCGCGATGTAGGGGTCCACACCGATGTGGTTACCGCACAACTCGGTCATGCCCAGTGCGTTCGGACCTTGCGGCCGTCGGTCCGGGGGCACCATGGCCGGCATGCTGGTGCGGATCACAGAACTGATGTCCCGGGTTGTGAAATCGGGATGCGCGGCCATACTCGTGCCCTGCTGAGGCCACCCCAGGGTGATCGTCGCCCGGTGACGCTCGATCAGCTCCAGGGCCTCGCCGGGGTCGAACGCCGGTTGTGTCACCAGGGTTGCGCCGTGATGGATCACCGCGTTGAGCCCGGTGATCAACCCTCCGATCCAGAAGAACGGCATTGAGGTGAATATCACGGCGTCGGCGGTCACGCCGTAGCAGAAGGTCAGGTTGTAGGAGTGACGCACCACCACGCCCTGGGTATGCACGGGGGCTTTCGGTTCACCGGTGCTGCCCGAGGTGTAGATGATCAAGGCCTCATCGGCAGGGGTAACGCAGGATTCGACTGCCGCCAACAGTTCCGGGTCGATAGTTGCGCTGTCGTCCCCGGAAAGACTCGTGGCCCAGGGCCGGTCGGTGTCGTGCCAGATTGCCACGGTGCGCAGATACGGAGCCGACAGAACCTGGATCCGGCCCGGTTCCTGCACCTGCGACAACCCGGGTAGAGCCTCTTCGAGGAGCCGACAGAAATTCTGTTTTCGAAATGATGGCCAGGCGACGATGGTCCGCAGGTCGGCATGGCGGATGGTCCATGCCAGTTCCGACGCCTTATGGAAGGTGTTCAACGGCACGGCGACGGCGCCGATCCGCGTGACGGCGAACCAGGTGATCGCCCACTCCACACTGTTGGGCATGAGCAACCCGACATGGTCGCCTTTGCCCACACCCATCGACAGCAGACGCAGCGCCAGCCGCGCTGACCGGCGTTCCAGGTCGTGGTAGCTCAGCACGGCACCGTCGGCGATCAGAAACGGCCTGTCCCCGAAGCGTGCGGCCGCGGATCGCACCAAGGCGGGAACGGCCGGGGTGATCGCAGGGGACGGCATGAGCGCCAACAATACCGAAAAGAGAATGATTATTCTCGCTCACGGCAATCCCCCCGATCTCCCGCCGGACGCCACCGGCCCGGCGTGCCCCCGCCGGCCCGACAGCCGGTTCGAAGGTCGCACGGTCTCCTGTCGAGTCTGAACCGGCATGTTGGGCGTCCAACCCGGCCCGGGCTCCCGCGACCGGAGAGGCCGGATCCGTGGCTGAGGACATTGTGCGTCGGGTATCGTTCTCAAAATCAAGAATTATCGTTTCCATAGCTGCACCGCCGCCTTTGCGTCGGCAAAGCCGCACGAACAGTGGAGGGTTGATGTCTCCCGACAAGGTGCTCAAGGGAGTACGGGTGCTCGAGGTTGCGGCGTGGACGTTTGTTCCGTCAGCCGGTGCGGTTCTGGCGGAATGGGGCGCTGAGGTGATCAAGGTGGAACCGCGAGTGGGCGGCGATCCGCAGCGCGGGCTGGTGACCATGGGAATCGTCGACGAAGGCGGGGGTGCGGTCAACTACATGATCGAGATTCCCAATCGCGGCAAGAAGTCCATCGGCGTCGATCTGAGCACGCCGGGCGGTCGGCAGGTGGTCCACGAACTCGCCAAGACCTGCGATGTCTTTCTGACCAGCTACCTGCCGGAGCGCCGGAAGAAGCTCGGGATCGACGTCGACGACATTCGGGCCGTCAATCCCACCATCATCTACGTCCGGGGGTCCGGACACGGGCCGAAGGGCCCCGATTCCGACAAACCCGGCTATGACGGTGTCTCGTATTGGGCCCGTGGGGGTATTGCGGCAATGTTGACCGAGGGCGCAGACGAGCTGGTGCGATCCCGCCCGGCCTTCGGCGACCTGCTGGGTGGCATGACGATTGCCGGCGGGGTTGCCGCCGCACTGTACAAGAAGGCCACCACCGGTGAAGGCTCCGTCGTCGATGTGTCGCTACTCGGGTTGGCGGCGTGGAACCTCAGCCCGGACGTCGCTGTGGGCCAGATCCACGGCGGCACGTCGATTCCGAACTACAGCCACGCCGACGCGCCGAATCCACTGGTTGGCACCTACCGCACCAGGGACGGTCGCTACGTGCAGCTGATGATGCTGCAACTCGACAAGTTCTTCCCGGAGGCCATGTGCGCCATCGGGCTTGCCGACCTGGTCGACGACCCCCGGTTTGGTGACCCTGCCGCGCGCTACGAGAATCGACGTGCCCTGATCGCGCTGCTGGACAAGGCGTTCGCCGAGCGCACACTTGCCGAATGGCGTGCGGCGCTGGCCGGTCTGTCCGGCGCGTGGGGCATCGTGCAGACGCCCGGCGAGCTCTACGCGGATCCCGCCGTGGTCGCCAATGGATATGTCGCGCAGACCACCACGATGTCCGGGGTTGACTATGCGCTGCCCACCAATCCGGTCCAATTCGACGAGCAGTCGGTCGTTCCACCGGGCGCTCCCGAGCACGGACAGCACACCGAAGAAGTCTTGATGGACGCCGGAATGGCCTGGGAGACCATCGAGAAATACAAGGAAAGCGGTGCCATCCTGTGAAGCCCGTCGAGTTCGACCCGTTCTCCGAAGAGTTCTTCAACGGCGCGTACGACACCTACCGCCGGCTGCGGGATGAGGCGCCGGTCTACTACAACGCCCACTGGGACTTCTGGGCGCTGTCGCGGTACGAGGACGTCGCGGCCGCTTCGAGAGACCACGAGACGTATTCGTCGGCCAAGGGGGCGACGCTCGACATGGCCAAGGCACATGATGACGCCATCCCGGTGCCCAGGGTCATCATCTCGATGGATCCGCCCGATCACACGAAAATGCGCAAGCTTGTCAGCAATGTGTTCACCCCGCGCGCCATTGCGTCGCTAGAGGACATGGTGCGGGAGAAGGTCTACGAGCGCATCGAGCAGGTGGACGCGGACGCGTTCGACGTCGTCGCCGACTTCTCGACCCTGTTCCCCAACGACGTCATCACCACCATGCTGGGGGTGCCCAAAGAGGATCGTGCGCAGATCCGCGAGTGGCTGGATCTGCTGGTGGAGCGACGAGTTGGTGAAATCGCAGTCCCCCCGGAGGGTTTCGAGGCGTCGGTGAAGACGTGGCTCTACTATCTCAACCTGATTCAAACCCGTAGGGCTCAGCCTCAAGACGATATGATCAGCCGCCTGATCGAGACCGAGATCGAGGTCGAAGACGGCTCGAGGGAGCGGCTCACCGACATCGATATCGCCGGGTTCGCAACGATGTTGGGCGGGGCGGGGGCCGAGACGGTGACTAAGCTGGTGGGCAACGCGATGGTGGCCTTTGCCGATTTCCCGGAGCAGTGGCAGGAGCTGCAGAACGACCGCAGCAAGATCCCGGCAGCGATCGAGGAGTTGCTGCGCTATGAACCCCCGTCGCAATATCAGGTCAGAACCACCACATGTGATGTCACGCTGCATGGCAAGACCATTCCGGCCGACAGCACCGTGCTGCTGATCACCGGTGCGGCTACTCGAGATGAGCGGAAGTTTCCCGACCCGGACCGGCTCGACATCGACCGGGAGCGCAAGATGGGATTCAATCTCTCGTTCGGCTACGGCGTGCACAGCTGTCTGGGCGCGGCCCTGGCTCGGATGGAGACTCGTATTGCGCTGACCGCCCTGCTGGACCTCCTGCCCGCTTACAAGGTCGACCGCTCCGGTCTTCGGCGCGTCGCCATGTCCAACGTCAGCGGGTGGTCGAATGTGCCGGTGCAACGCGCCTGTTGAGGCCGGCGGCTAAGCGGGCGGCAACAGCGGCTCGGCGATGGTGTACCGCCGCTTTCCGTGTCGGAAACACTCGACATCAGTGACATCCGGTGTGAGCCCGGCGGTGCGCATCGCGTGTGACTTGAAAGCCTTGGCGGCCGAACTCAGCCGATGCTCGACTTCGCCGATGCCAGGGCCCAGGTCCGTGGGCCAGCATCCGCCCCACATCGCGACCTCTGTGCGATTTCGCTGGGTGGCTGCTTGGAACAGGCGGCGCACCAGCAGATTACGCCGGTAAAGTTCGGCGCCGACGATCAGGAATTCCGGCCATTTGGCGAGTTCGAAGGCGGGTGCTGGCAAGAGTTTCCGGACACCGAGGATCTGCATCGCACGGGTGTCGGCCTCCGTGGCCACGTCATCGAGATAGGCCTGGACATCCCAGCCGGCGCCTGCCCGGTCGACGAGCAACCCGCCCGCCGAGGCGATCACGTCGACCGGGTTTTTGGCGAACACGAACAGCCGGTGCTTGGCGGCAAGTCCGCTGCCGGACAGATGCTTGGCTGATTCGGCAGTGGGAGAGGCCTTGACCATGAGTGCAGCCTACCTATTGAGAATCTACATTTTCAATAGTGTAGTGGGAGCATTTCCGCAGGCTAGCGACGTGATTGGTCGTCGATGAGCCCGCGGACCACAAAGGGCCGGACGAACTCTGCGACCGCCTCGTCATCGCGCATGTCGACCTGCAGCGAGGGCGTGCTGAACAGGGAGAACAACATTCGCGCAAGCCATTCGCCGGCAGCATTGACGTCGAGGTCCTTGCGCACCTCCCCGGTGTGCCGGGCCGCCGACAGATACGGTGCGATGAACTCGGCGCATTCCTGCAGCAGGTTGGCCGCGTTCTTGGTCAGCATGAGACCGACTTCTTCTTGGTCGAAGTACACCTCGGGTTCGACGACCCGGCGAGCCTGGCAGACGAACACCGCCGCACGGACCAACTTGCCTTCCAGGGTGCTGCCGCCATGGCGGTCGATTGCCGTTGCCATGTTGCGATAGAAGCGCTGTGACGCCGCTTCGGCGCAGGCCGCGACGATGGTCTCCTTGTCCTTGAAGTACTCGTAGACGGTGCTTCGGGAGACGTCCGCGGCCCGCGCGATGTCGACGATGGTCGTCTTCGCGAGCCCGCGGGTGCGAAAGCAGGCGAAGGCCGCCGCGATGATTGCGGCTCTGGTGTCGGTGGCCGCGACTTGCGTCATCTGGGCAAGTTTAGTGGTCCGGGGCCAGGATCAGCCCGCTGGTGGGGACGCCGGTGCCCGAGGTCACCAAGACGTGCTCGACGTCGGTGACCTGGTTGTAGGAGGTGCCGCGGATCTGGCGGACGCCTTCGGTGATCCCGTTCATGCCGTGGATGTATGCCTCGCCGAGCAGGCCGCCGTTGGTGTTGATCGGCATGCGACCGCCGATGGAGAGTTCGTCGACGTCGACGAAGTCCTTCGCCTCGCCCCGGCCACAGAACCCGAGCTCCTCGAGCTGGGTGAAGACGAACGGGGTGAAGTGGTCATAAAGGAAGGCCGTGGAGATGTCGTCGGGTTTGAGTCCGGAGTCGGCCCACAGCTTGCTGCCCACCACGCCCATCTCGGGCAAACCGGTGATGTCGTCGCGGTAGTAGCTTGTCATCACCTCGCCGTCGTAGGCGGCGCCCTGGGCGGCCGCGGTGATGACCGCCGGCGGGTGCGGCAGGTCGCGCGCACGCTCCACGCTTGTCACGACCATCGCGACCCCGCCGTCGCTCTCCTGGCAGCAGTCGAGCAGGCGAACCACGGGCTCGATGATCCAGCGGGACTGCTGGTGCTCCTCGATGGTGATCGGTTTGCCGTAGAACCAGGCATCCGGATTGTTCGCCGCGTGCTTGCGGTCGATCACCGAGATCTTGCCGAAGTCGGCATTGGTCACGCCGTAGGTCGACATGTATCGCTGGGCGTGCAGCGAGACCCAGGCGGCCGGCGTCATGAAGCCGAACGGGGCATACGGCGCCATCCACAACGGAGTGACGCCGGGTTGCCTTCCGGCACCGCCGAATCGGAAGCCGGAGCGCTCATTGAAGGCCCGGTAGCACACCACGGCTTCGGCCGCGCCCGTGGCGACGGCCATCGCGGCCTGCATCACGGTGCCCGCGGCCGCACCGCCGCCGTGCGGGACCCTGGTGAAGAACGTCAGGTTCTCGATGCCGACGTTACGGGCGACCTCGATCTCTTCGTTCTCGTCGACGGTGAATGTCACCATGCCGTCGATGTCGGACGGGCGCAGCCCGGCGTCGGCGATCGCGGCCTTGACCGCTTCGCAGGCCAGCTGCATCTCGGTTCGGCCGGACTCCTTGGAGAACTCGGTCTGGCCGATGCCTGCCAGGGCCGCTTTTCCGCTGATTCCGCTCACTCGCCCACACCCTCGAGGAGGCTGAGCACAGCGGTACCGGAAACGTGATCGCCGAGACGGTTGGTCCCCTTGAGCGAAACCTCGACCAGGCCTTCGCCGTCGCCGGCGGACTTGCCGGTGACCGCGCCGGTGAAATGCAGCGTGTCGTTGGGAAACGTGGGGACGCCGAGGCGAATCGACAACTTCTTGACCATCGCCTCGGGGCCGGCCCAGTCGTGGAGGAACTTCACGCACAACCCGTTCGTGGTCAGGATGTTCAGGAAGATGTCCGGTGAACCCTGACGAGTGGCGAACTCGCGATCGTGATGCACCGGCATGTAGTCCCGTGAGGCGATCGCGCCCGCGACGATCAGCGTGGCGGTGACGGGCACGTCCATCGGCGTGATCTCGTCGCCGACCTGAATGGCATTGAACGGCAACGTGGTGTGCCGGGTCGCAGTGGCGTTCATCTGTGTCCTTCCAGGTACGCGTTGCCGAGTCGGGTCAATTGTTGGGAGGCGGAGCCCAGTGCGAGCTCGATGTGCTTCGCCCACAGGTAGTAGCGGGAGAGTGGATAGGTGACGTCGATGCCCATTCCGCCGTGTACCTGCTGAGCCGTGCCCAGCACGCGCGCCCCGGCCTCGGCCGCCCAGAACTTGGCGATCGCCGCTTCCCGGTCGGCCGGGCGGCCCTCGGCGATCAGCCAGGCCGCGTGCCACGTGGTCCAGCGGATGGCCTCGGTGTCGATGAATGCGTCGGCCATACGCTGTTGCACCGCCTGGAAGGAGCCGATCGGCCGGCCGAACTGCTCACGCTGGCCGGTGTAGGTCGCTGCCAGTCGAAGAGCCCGCTCGCACACCCCGATCTGAATTGCAGCCATCGCGACCAGCGCCCGGGTGTACAGCGACGTCACGAGGCCCGGGTCGGCCGATCCCAGGCGGCGGCCGACCGCGCCCGCGAAGGACAGGTCGGCGTACGGCTCGCCGTGGGTGGTCGCCGCGGGCCTGACCTCCACAGCTGCGGCGTCCGGCTCCACGATGAACAGGCCTGGGCCGTCATCGGCGTCGGCTGACACGATGACCGCGTCGGCGAGTTGACCGGCCGGCACCAATTCCTTGACGCCGTCGATCCGCCAGGCGTCGCCGTCTCGCCGGGCTATCGTCGAGCGCGGCCTGTCGGCAGCTGAATTGCCCGGTTCGGTCAGCGCCGCCGTGAGTATGGTGCGGCCGGCGACGACCTCTGGCAGATACTGCTGCTGGATCTCGGTATCACCGTGTCGCGCAATGGTGTCGGCACCCAGGACAAGCGTGGGGTAGACGGGTACCGGCGCGACGCTCCAACCAACCTCTGCCAGCAGAATTCCCAGCTCGAGAAAGCCGCCGCCGCTGCCGCCGAAGGGTTCCGGCAGGCTGATGCCCAGCAGATCCGATGCAGCCAGCTCACTCCAGAGCGCGGGGTCGTAGCGGACCTCGCCGGATTCGACTTCGGTGAGCCGCTCCGGTGTGGCGTGGTGATCGAAGAGCTGACGGGCCACCTTGGCGACGGACTCTTGATCGTCGGTGAAAGTGAAGTCCATGTGTCCAGCCTCCGGTCAGCGCACCGGTCGGAATTGGTGCAGCACCAATTCGTCTCCGCTTGGCAGGGCTTCGAACGTCTCGTAGAAGGCCTGAACGGGCATGCCCACCGTGATGTCGCCGGGCTCGATGTCACACAGGTTCGAGACGATACGCGCACCCTCGTCCAACTCGATCAACGCGACGACGTACGGGTACTGCAGGAACGGCAAGGGCGGGTACTGCGGCATCACAAAGCTGTAAACCGTTCCCGCGCCGGTGGATACCACGTAGTCCCAGTTCAACGACTGGCACTTTCCGCACATCGGACGCGGCGGCACCCGAAGGGTCTTGCAGTCGGCGCACCGCTGTATCCGCAGCTCGTGATCCTTGAGACCTTGCCAGAAGAACTCGGTGTCGGGGCTGATCGAGGGTGCAAGTCTGCGGGCCATGGTCAGCCGTCCTTCTTGAAGCGCAGCGTGCGGAACCGCTGGCGTCCGAGGACCTCGCCGCTCTGGGTCCGGTACGTGGTGACCCAGGTGACGAAGAATCCGGTGCCCATCCCCGTCTTCTTCTCATCGGAGATGCTCTCGAACACCGTTTCGGCCGTAATGTCGTCGCCGACGCGGGGGTAGCGTTCGATCTCGAATTCGGAGTTGGTGGCGACGATTCCGGTATAGCCGGCGTCGGCGAGGCACTGCAGCGGATTTTCGCCGATCTCGATCGGCACGCCTCCGCGTTCGTGGATTCCCTCGAGTTTGGGTGGTGCCATGGTCCACGACTGCAGCATCACCGGAGGGGACACGATACCGCCGTAGCGCGAGTTCTTCGCAAACTCCTCGTCGAGGTATGCCGGATTGAAGTCGCTCAGCGCGTATGCCCAGTGCCGGATCATGGGAGCATTGACCGGATCCGGTGCCTTGACTGGCTGTCCCGAGCTGATCGGTTGCCCGACGAGTGCGTCAAGGCGCTGTCGCAGATCGTCTTTCGTCATTTCTGTCACGTGAAACCCTTCCTTTTAGGAGGCTCGCGTATCGCGGGGAGCCCGGGGCATGCCCAAGCCGGCCATGGCGATGATGTCGCGCTGGATTTCGTTGGCGCCGCCACCGAACGTGTTGATGACCGCCAGGCGGTAGGCGCTTTCCAGTTCCCCCTGCAGCGGCGCGGAGGAATCCTTGCGGAGGCCGGCTTGGCCGACGATGTCAAGTAGCTCGCGAGCGACCTGTTGTGTCAGTTCGGTTCCGAAGACCTTCGTGGCGGATGCCTCGCCCATACCGAGCGCGCCGGCGCTCATCGTGGTGTTCACCCGCAGGTTCATCAACCGGTACGCCGCGACCTGCGCCTCGACGCGTGCCAGAGCTTGGCGAACCCACGGCTGGTCGATCACCAATCCGTCATCGAGTTGCGTCGACTCGGCCCAGCTGAGCGTCTTGCGGAACAGCGGTTCCAGAGCGCCGAGGTTCCCGAGTGCAGCCCTTTCCAGGTTCAGCTGGTTGGTGACGAGTTTCCAGCCTTCGTTCTCCCCGAGCACGATGGAATCCGCCGGTACCCGAACGTCGTCGTAGAAGGTGTAGTAGGTAGAGACGCCCGGCATGGTGTGTAGCGGTTTCCACGAGAATCCCGGACTGTCTGTCGGTACGATGAACAGCGTTATTCCCTTGTGTTTCTTCGCATCTGGATCGGTTCGTGCGGCCAGCCAGATGTAGTCGGCGAATTCGGCGCCGCTGGTGAACATCTTGGATCCGTTGATCACGTACTCGTCGCCGTCGCGCACCGCACTCGTCCGCAGGGAAGCCAGGTCGCTGCCAGCGCCGGGTTCGGAGTATCCGACCGCGAAATCGACCTCGCCCTTCAGAATCGCCGGCAGGAACCGGTTCTTCTGCTGCTCGGTTCCGAACTGAATCAGTGTCGGACCTACCGTGTTCAGCGTGATCATCGGCAGCGGCGCATGGACCCGGCGAGCCTCCTCGTCGAAGATGTACTGTTCCAGCGCCGTCAGGCCGTGGCCGCCGTATTCGGTCGGCCACGCGACCCCGAGCAGGCCGGCTTCCCCGAGCGCCCTGCGGCATTCGGCTACCGCCGGACCACCTTCGAGACGTCCTACCATGGCGGCGCGTCGTTGTGGGGTCATCACCGCTTCCAGGCGTGCCCGGTAGTCCCGGCGCAGCTCTTCCTGCGCAGGCGTGTAGTCGAACTCCATCAGGACCCCGAACTCAGTCGAACCGGCATCCGCTTGACGCCCGGGACCATGGTGGCCCGTAGGCGGGTCACGTCGCCGGTCAGTTCTATCGTCGGATAGGCGCCCAGCAGCACCTCGAACATCACCCTGGCTTCGAGGCGGGCCAATTGCGCTCCCAGGCATGCGTGTTCACCCGCGCCGAAGGCGATGTGCGGGTTCGGCCGGCGGGTGATGTCGAAGGTCTCGCTGGTGGCGCCGAAGATCTCTTCGTCGCGGTTCGCCGATCCGTACAGCATGACCACGACGTCGCCGGCCGCGATCTGCTGTCCACGGATCTCGATATCCTCGGTGGCCCGGCGCGCCATATGGGTGACCGGGCTGGTGTACCTGAGCATCTCTTCGACAGCGTCCGGCAGCAACGAGGTATCCCGTCGCAGCAGTGCGAACTGGTCCGGGTGCTCGATCAGTGCTTTGGTGCCCAGAGCGAGCAGGTTGCGGGTGGTTTCGTTACCGGCCACCAGCAGCAGGAACGAGAAATTGAGCAAGTCCTCGTCGGACAGTCGCTCGCCGTCGACCTCGGCCGCGGCGAGGATCGAGAGCAGATCTTCTTGTCCGCCGGCCTCGCCGCTGCGGCGATCGGCGATCAGCTTGGTGAAGTAGTTGTACAGCTCGGCCAGTGCCTGCAGGGAATCCATTTCGATGTCGGGGTCTGCGGTCCCCACGGCCGCATCCGACCAGGTGCGGAATTGCTCCCAGTCCTCCGGCGGTGCCCCGAGCATCTCGGCGATCATCCGGGTCGGCAGCGGTGCGGCGATCTCCTCGGCGAACTCGTACTCGCGGGTGGAATCGATACCGTCGACGATGCCCTTGACCAGGTTGCGGATTTTGGGCTCCAGCAAGGTGACCTGCCGGCGGGTGAAGCCGGCGTTGATGAGATTGCGGAGCTGCCGGTGCCGCGGCGGATCGGTGAAGATCAGGTTGCCCTCTTGAACCGGCTCCGGCTGCGAGGGGTCGGGGATGGTGATGCCCTTGGTAGAGGTGAACAGGCCCGGGTTCCCGGAGACGAAGCGAATGTCTTCGTACTTGCACAGCGCCCAGAAGTCGGTGACGTCGTTCCACACCACCGGTGTGGTGGCGCGAAGTTCGCGGTAGGCGGGGTAGGGGTCGCCGGCGTAGAAGTCCGGTGAATGCAGAGGATGCGTGGTGGTGGGTCGACTGACGCGCTGCGTGGCCAATGGAGGTTCCCTTCCTTGACAGAAAGACAGCGGACAGTCATCCTTCAACTGTCGGGTTACGTGTCAGTCTTACCAGCTGGGATACGGGCGCGTCAATCGGCGAAAACAGTCTATATAGCCGTGTTTCGCGTCTAGCCTGAGTCCAGGCCATCGTGCATCACGGTGAGAAATGTAGTTTCAGATCCGACACTTGTCGGCTGAATGCAAGAGGGGCTGGGTGGCGGGATGGCCGATCCGCAGGCGCTGGTCGACAACTCTGGGCACTACATCGACGGGCGGTGGATCGAGGCCGACGCCGGCCGCTATGACGTCATCAACCCCGCGACCGAGCAGGTGGTGGCCTCGGCTCCGAACGCGAGCGTCGACCTCATCGGGAAGGCCGTCGGAGCGGCGCGCAGCGCGTTCGACTCGGGCGTGTGGTCGCAGGCCGCACCCGCCGAGCGAGCCGATTGCATCCAGCAACTCAGCACGGCGCTACTGGCCCACGCCGAGGAGATCAATGCGCTGGCGCAGGCCGAATGGGGCTGCACGGCCAACGAACGGATCATTCATGTCGAAGGCCCCGCCGTCATGGTGGGCAATGCCGCAGAGTTGGCGCGCGAGCCGGCAGAGGCACCGCTTGACGCCTGGGGCGCCTCCGGAAAGACCCTGCTGCGCTACGAGCCCCTGGGCGTCGTATCGATTCTGACGCCGTGGAACTTCCCGCACACGCTCAACGCGTTGAAGGTCGGTGCGGCGCTGGCGGCCGGTAACACGATCGTGCTCAAGCCCTCGCCGTTGACGCCGCTGGCTGCGCTGACGCTGGCGCGCCTGATCGATGAAGAGACCGACATCCCGCCCGGTGTGGTCAACGTCGTGACCCCGGACAGCGTCGAGGCGAGCGCGGCGCTGACCCGGGACCCACGCGTGGACATGGTCAGCTTCACCGGAAGCTCCGCGGTGGGACGGGCGGTGATGGCTGCTGCCGCACCGACGATGAAACGTGTGCTGCTGGAATGCGGCGGCAAGTCGGCCGCCGTTCTCACCGACGACGTCGAGGTCACCGACGAATTACTGGAACGACTGCTCTTCGACTGCTGCACCCTGCACGCCGGGCAGGCCTGCATACTCAACAGTCGCCTGCTGCTTCCGGCGTCGCTTCACGACGATGTGGTCGGGCGGTTGGCCGAGCTGGCGCGCGGCGTCGTGGTCGGCGATCCCACCGATGCTGCGGTCACCATGGGCCCGCTGATCAGCGCCGAACATCTGGACCGGGTGGAGGGCTTCGTCAGCCGGGCGATATCCGACGGGGCGACCGTGATCACCGGTGGGCGCCGCCCGAAGGAGCTGCCTACCGGCTTCTACTTCGAACCGACCATCCTCACCGACACGACGCCTTCCAGCGCCATCGCCCAGGAAGAGGTCTTCGGACCGGTGCTGACGGTGCTGCGCTACCGCGACGACGACGAGGCCGTCGCCATCGCCAACAATTCGCAGTACGGTCTTGGCGGGGCGGTGTGGGCAGGCGACGTGGACCGGGCCGTCGCGATCGCGCGCCGCATTAGGACCGGCCAGATCTCCATCAACGGAACCATCGCCGGCGATGCGCCGTTCGGTGGCTTCGGGCAGAGCGGGATCGGTCGCGAAGGCGGTGTGCTCGGACTCCGGTCTTATATGGAGCCCAAAGTGATCGGGGTGCCTGCATGACCGGGGCCTTGGCGGGGCTGCGGGTCGTCGAGATCGGCGGACAGATCGCCGGCCCCTACTGCACCAAACTGCTGGCCGACCTCGGCGCGGAGGTCCACAAGATCGAGCCACCGGACGGCGACCCGCTGCGGACCTGGGGCTCAGGAGGCGGACTGTTCGCGTATCTGAATGCCGGGAAGTCCAGTACAACGGCGGCGGACATCGACGCCGTGCAAGAGCTGATCTCCGGTGCTGCTCTGCTGGTCGAGAGCCTTGCGCCCGGGTCCCTCGACGACTGGGGCTTGGGCGCCAGTGCCCTGCAACGCCTGAATCCACGGCTGGCGGTGGTGCGCATCTCGGGATTCGGGCAGCGCGGACCGCTGCGTGACAGGGAGACGACGCCGCTGACAATGCAGGCGGCCGCGGGGTGGGTCAACGACCGGGAACCTGGCCGGCCTCCCGTGCAGGCCGGCCTTCGCATCCCGGAATACATCGCGGGCGGCTACGCGGCGATGGCGGCGCTGACCGCCGTGAGCATCGCGGCCGCCGGTGCCGACCAGCTCGTCGAGGTCGACGTCTCCGTGTTCGAATGCCTGCTCGCGACGCTGCCGTACCCGATGCTGATGGCCGAGCGCCTCATGAAGATGGGCCTACCGGGCAATGCCAAAGGCGCCCCGATGCTGGGCATCGTCAAGGCGGCCGACGGGTGGGTCGGCATCAACTGTCTGACCGGGCAGCACTGGCTCGATGTGTGCGCCATGGTCGGGTTGCCGGAATTCGCCGAACACCAGATCGCCATCATGGTCGGCGGACCCGAACGCGAGGAGTTCTTCGCCAAGGTGCAACCGTGGCTTGACGCCATGCCGGTCGCCGACATCGTGGAGCTGAGTCAGGCGATGCGGATTCCGGCCGCGCCCGTCACCGACGGCGCGACGATTCTGCACTGTCCCCAGTACGCCGAGCGGGGATTCTTCGTCGAACAACCCGGCTTCGGCGGCACCTTTACGCGCCCCGGCGCGCCGTTCCGGCTCTCCAAGACACCCGTGCCGGCGCCGCGCCAGGCGCCGGTACTGTCCTCGGCGCCCACCGGTTGGTCGGCCGCCGCCGCAAAGGGATTCACGCCGGCCACCGATGCCGCGCAACCGTTCGCGGGCCTGAAGGTATTCGACCTGAGCACCTTCTGGGCCGGCGCCTACCTCACCTGCTACCTGGGGGCGTTTGGTGCCGATGTGGTCAAGGTCGAGTCGATTCAGCGGCCGGACGGGCATCGCTATTCGGGCTCGTTGCTCCGCAGCGGCGATGACTGGTACGAGCGCGGGCCGCTGTGGCAGGGAACGAACCTCAACAAGCGCGATATCACGCTGGACCTCTCGTCGGAAGCCGGTCGTGACCTCGCGCTGCGGATGGCCGCCGAGGCCGACGTGGTGGTGGAGAACTACTCGCCGCGGGTGGTGGAGCAGTTCGGTCTGGACTACGACTCCCTGGCGGCGCTGAATCCCGGTGTCATCATGGTGCGGATGCCGGGCTTCGGACTGGCCGGGCCGTGGCGCGACTACGTCGGTTGGGCACTGAACATCGAACAGCTGTCCGGGATGTCGGCGTCGACCGGATACCCGGATGGTCCACCCTGCAACCTGCAGGGACCGGCCGACCCGATCGCCGGGGTCCACGCAGCGGTGGCTTTGCAGGCGGCGATCGAACACCGGAACCGGACCGGCGAAGGCCAACTCATCGAGGTGGCCCAGATCGAGGTCGGCGCGGCGGTGGCCGCCGAGCCCGTCATCGAGTTCTCGCTGACCGGTCAGGTGCCGCAACGCGAGGGCAATCGTCACCGCGAGTACGTTCAGGGTGTCTATCCGACGTCGAGTGCCGACGACTGGGTGGCGCTTTCGGTACGCGATGACCTGGATTGGGCCGCGTTCGCCGACGCTGCCGGGCAACCTGCCCTCGTCGACGATGCGCGATTCGCCACCGCGCAGGCGCGGCGGACGAACCACGACGCATTCGATGCCGTGGTGGCGGAGTGGACGCGTGGGCGCCAACCGGAGGCGATAGTGGCGGAACTGCACAGTCGCGGGGTGCCCGCCGAACGGGTGCTGACACCCGACCGCATGTATGACGTCGAACAGCTGGATGCGCGCGGGTTCTACCAAGAGCTGCGCCATCCCATCACCGGCCCCCATCGCTATCCCGGCTGGCCCTTCCGGATGTCGCCGGGGCCCCGGCAGCACCACCGCTCGGCGCCGCCGACCCTCGGCCAGCACAATGAGGAGGTGCTGTCGGAGCTGGGTTTGACTGCGGAGCAGATCGAGACGCTGCGTGCCGGCGACGTGATCGGCGAGCGTCTTCGGGACCGATAGCGCCGCCGGCCTGGAGGGCATCCGAAGTCGATGACACGTTCGGCGGCCGATGTGAGAATAATCATTTACAGTACCTGAAAGGTTCGCTTTACTGTCTCGGAGGGGCGGTCGATAGCCATGACCAACGGCGGGGGGAGCCTACTGCGCGCAGCCGTAGGGCTTGCCACGATCGTCGCCATCGGGTCGGTCATTTGGTTTGCCGCACAACTGTTCAACGGGGTCCTGTTCGACAAGTCGGTGCCGGTCATCGTCATCGTCGACCGGGCCGGACTGATGATGAACCCGGCGGCAAAGGTCAAGATGCGCGACGTCGAGGTCGGCAGGGTCGCCTCGATCGAGGAACGCCACGACGGAACCGCGGTCATCCGTCTGGCCATCGATCCGGCGAACCTGAAGATGATTCCCGCCGATGTGTTGGTAGATATCTCTGCGACAACGGTTTTCGGATCCAAGTATGTGCAGTTGACTGCCCCGGACACTCCCTCACCGGGTTCCTTGCGGGCGGGCCAGACCATCACCGCCGACCGGGTCACCGTGGAGGTCAACACCATCTTCCAGCAGTTGAACGAGCTGGTCTCGGCGGTGCAGCCCGAGAAGTTGAACACCGTGGTCACCGCGCTCGCCTCCGGGTTGGGCGGTCGTGGCCAGAAGCTGGGTAACACCATCACCGACACCGAAGACCTGCTCGCCCGGCTGCGGCCCAGCCTTCCCAGCCTTCGCCACGACCTGGCCGCGACGCCGGCAGTGGTGAGCACGTTTGCCGATGCGACGCCCGATCTGATGACGACACTGGGGAATTCGACCCGCCTCAGCGGAGTGGTCGTCGACGAGCAGGACAATCTGGATCGGTCCCTGGTCAGTCTGGCCGGTTTGGCCGATGCCGGCAACGACGTCATCGGCGGAAACCGGGGCGCTCTCTCCGATACCCTGCGCCTGCTGGTGCCGACCACCGATCTGCTGGACCGTTATAGCCCGGCCCTGTACTGCCTGCTGAGCGGGATTATCCCCTTGGTCAAGGCCCCACCGCTGCGACTGCCCGGCGCGGAGGTCAGTACCGGCTTCACGTGGGGCGTCGAACGCTACCGCTATCCACAAGACCTGCCCAAGGTGGCGGCTACCGGCGGACCGCAGTGCACGGGGTTGCCCGTTCAGTTCGAGAAGCGCCCACCGTATGTGGTCGCCGATACCGGCGCCAACCCCTACTGGTACGGCAACCCCGGCATCGTGCTCAACGCCGATGGGATCAAACAGTTGCTGTTCGGCCCGACCGACGGCCCGCCGCGCAACACCATGCAGATCGGGCACCCGGGATGAGCGGCGCGCTACGAACACTCATCAAGTTCGGTGTGTTCGCCGTGGTGATGTTCCTGGTGACGGTGGGTCTCGTGGTGGTGTTCAGCGAGTACCGCGGCGGCCGGGCCAACGCCTACTCGGCGACCTTTGCCGACACGTCGGGACTGAAGTCCGGCGACTCCGTGCGAGCCGCAGGTCTGCGGGTGGGGACGGTGACCGCCGTCTCCCTGACGCCGGACAAGACTGTGCTGGTCGACTTCAACGCAGAACCGTCGGTGGTGCTCACCGCCGGAACCCGGGCCGCGGTGCGCTATCTGAATCTGGTGGGCGACCGCTACCTGGAGCTGGTCGACCAACCCGGCTCCACCGCTGTCCTGCCGGCGGGCAGTCACATACCGATCGATCAGACGGCGCCGGCGCTCGATCTCGACGTGCTGCTGGGTGGCCTCAAACCGGTCATCCAGGGACTCAATCCGGCAGACGTCAACACGCTCACGGCGTCTTTGGTGCAGATCATGCAGGGGCAGGGCCCCACGATGGAATCGCTGTTCTCCAAGACGTCGTCATTCACCAACTCGTTGGCAGACAACCAGCAGGTGCTCGAGCAGCTGATCGACAACCTCAATACGGCGATGGCCTCGATGTCGCGAGACGGTGATCAGTTCGCCGGAGCCATTCAGCGGCTGGACCGGCTGGTCGGCGAACTGGCACAGGAACGAGAGCCGATCGGCGCCGCGATCGACGCGCTGAGCGCGGGAACCACGTCACTCGCCCAACTGCTCACGCAGGCCCGGCCCCCGCTGACCGCGACGATCGCCGAGCTGGGACGGCTGGCCCCCAACCTCGAGGGCGGCAATGACGACCTCGACGCCGCCCTGATGAAGGCGCCCGACAACTATCGCAAGCTAGCCCGGATCGGGGCATACGGCAGTTTCCTGAACTACTACCTGTGCGGCATCCAGGTCCGGGTGAGCGATCTGCAGGGACGAACCGCGGTGTTCCCCTGGGTCAAGCAGGAAACCGGAAGGTGCGCCGAGGACCCATGATCAGATACCGCGGTGTACATCTGGTGCGGGGCGGCATCCTGGGGTCCGTTGTCATCCTGCTGATCATTGCTGTGGGCATGCAACCGGAGCAGCTCACCCTGTGGGCGACGTCGACTCGCTATCAGGCCGAGTTCGTGGAAGCGGGCGGGCTCAGCGTCGGCAACAAGGTGACGGTCTCCGGGATCAAGGTCGGATCGGTCACCGACGTCGCCTTGGTGCGCGGCCGGGCGATGGTGGACTTCACCGTCGAACGCAAGGTCGAGCTGGGATCGGAGACCACCGCCCACATCCGAACCGGGACCCTGCTCGGTGAGCGAATCCTCACCCTCGAGTCCGCCGGCCCCGGGGTGCTCGCTCCCCGAGCAGTGATTCCGGCCGCACGGACGGCATCACCTTATGCACTGTCGGAGGCCGTCGGCGAACTGACGGCCAACACCGCCGGAACCAGCTTCGAAACCCTGAACCAGTCACTGGATACCCTTGCCGACACCATCAACGAGATCGCTCCCCAACTCGGTCCCACCTTCGATGGGCTGACCCGCCTGTCGAGATCGATCAACAGCCGCAACCAACAGGTGAGCACGCTGCTGGACTCCACCCGGAAGGTCGTCGGAACCCTCGCCGATCACAGCCGGCAGGTCAACCAACTGATCCTCAACTCCAATGATCTGCTGGCGGTCCTGGTGCCGCGGCGGCAGGCCATCGTCGCGCTGCTTCAGGCGACCTCCGCCCTTTCTCGGGAGCTGTCGGCTCTGATCGCCGACAACGAGCAGGTCCTGGCGCCGATGCTGGCGAAGCTGAACTCGGTAACGGCGGTGCTGGAAAAGAATCGGGACAACCTGGCCGAGGCGCTTCCCGGTCTCACCAAATACCTGTCCACCCTGAGCGAGATCGTCTCCAACGGGCCCTACTACACCGCATACGTGCCGAACCTGATCCCGGGACAGTTCACCCAGGCATTCCTGGACTACATGTTCGGATTCAGAAGGGGTGTCAACGCCGGCCAGCCCCCCGACAACGCCGGACCTCGAGCGGAGCTCCCGTTCCCGTACAACGGAATTCCGGAGCGGCCATGACGACACTGAGAAGCGTGCCACGGCGGGTGGCCGTGGCGGGTGCGGTGGCCCTGATCGCGGTGATGCTGGTCGGGTCCGGCTTGATCATCCGCGGAACCGTGTTCAAACCCAAGACGTTCAGCGCGTCGTTCACCAAGGCCACCGGCATCTACCCGGGAGACCAGGTGCGGGTCGCCGGGGTGAAGGTCGGCATGATCAAGTCCATCCACGCCCAGGGTGATCGAGTCGTGGTCACCTTCACCGTCGCGCACGACGTACCGGTGCCGGCCGAGGCATCGGCTGTCATCGTCGCCCCGAACCTGATCTCCGCCCGATATGTGCAACTGACTCCGGCCTATGTGGACAGCGGGCCCACCATGCCCGACGGCGCGGTGATTCCGCTGGAACGCACCGGCATTCCGGTGGAGTGGGATGAGGTCAAGGAGCAGCTCAACAGGCTGGCCACCGAACTCGGCTCCAGCGACGGAGTCTCGGGCACAGCACTGTCGCGATTGGTCGACAGCACGGCCGCCGCGTTCGCCGGCAACGGTGACAGATTCAGGGAGACGCTGCGTCAGCTGGCCGGGACCGGCCGGATCCTGGCCGAGGGCAGCGGTGATCTGGTCGAGACGATCAAAAACCTCGCTACCTTCATCGGCGTGCTGCGCGACAGCAACACCCAGATCGTGCAGTTCCAGGATCGGCTCGCCACCCTGACAAGCGTCATCGACGGTAGCAGATCCGACCTTGATGCGGCGCTGTCCGACATCTCCGGGATCGTCGCGGATGTAAGACGTTTCGTCAACGGCACGCGTGCCGGAGCCGGTGAGCAGATCCAGCGACTGGCCACCGTCACCCAGGTTCTCGTCGACGGGCAGCGCAATCTCGAGCAGCTCCTCCATGTCAGTCCGACTGCGATCGCCAACACGCTCAACTTCTTCGATCCCCGCGACGGCGGCATCGTGGGCACCTTCGCATTCGCCAACTTCGCCAATCCGCTGAAGTTCATCTGCGGTGCGATCCGTGCGGTCGAGAACGTCACGGCGGCGGAGTCGGCGAAGCTGTGCGCCCAGTACCTCGGACCGGCGCTGAACGCCATGGACTTCAACTATCTGCCGTTCGGCGTCAATCCCTTCTTGGCGGCGGTGCCGCCGGCGCAGGACTACATCTATACCGAGCCTGAACTGGCCCCGGGCGGATCGGGGCCGGCCCCGGGGCCGCCGGAGACACCACCGGCGACCTCGGCCTACACCGGTGCCGACCACGATGTAGCCCCACCGGCGGGGTACGTTCCACTGCCACCGATCTCGGCGCACAGCCCGAGCAGCCTGCCCGAGATGCTGTTGCCCGAGCCGCAGAACGACGAGGGCGCGGGCCGATGAGGATGGCTTCGATCGCCAGTCGGCTGACCGCGTTGGCCTGCTGCGTAGCGCTGACGACGGTCGGTTGCGGATTCCGGGGGATCAACTCCCTGCCCCTGCCCGGCACCGTCGGCACCGGGTCGGCGGCACTGCTCTATCACCTTCAGATCGCCAACATCGGCACTCTGGAATCCAATTCGCCGGTCATGGTCGAGAACGTGGTGGTGGGCAGTGTTCGCCAGATGCGGTTCAACGACTGGCATGTCGACGTCGACGTGACGGTGCGCCCCGGGACCCGGGTTCCCGCCAATGCCGTCGCCACCGTCGGCCAGACAAGCCTGCTCGGTTCGATGCATGTGGCCCTGGATCCGCCGCTGGGCTCGGCGCCGGAGGGGCGCCTGGAACCCAACTCGACGATCCCGCTGTCGGCGACCTCGTCCTATCCGTCCACCGAGCGGACGCTCGCCTCGCTGTCGGCGCTGGTCAACGGGGGTGGCCTCGGCCAGATCGGCGACATCGTGCGCGGCGTCAACACCGCGCTGTCGGGACGTGAACCGCAGGTCAGAGAACTGCTGGGACGCCTGGAGGAACTCGTCGACCTGTTCGACCAGCAGCGCGGCGATGTCACCGAATCGATCAAGGCACTCGAGCGGCTGTCCGGTCAGCTGGCCACCCAGCGTGAGGTGTTGTCCTCTGCGCTACACAGCCTTCCGGCCGCCCTGGACGTGTTGATACGACAGCGGCCCGCCTTCACCTCGGCCCTGGAAAAGCTGGGCCGGCTGGGGGACACGGCGAATACCCTGGTCGATGAGTCCCAAGCCGATCTGGTCGCGGATCTGGAGAAGCTCGCACCCACCCTGAAGGCTCTCGCCGATGTCGGACCTGAAATCGCCAGTGTCCTAGGCTATCTGCCCACCGCGCCGTTCAATCAGAACGTCGTTGACCGCGGCGTTCGGGGCGATTACATGAACCTGTTCATCATCCTCGACTTCACGACGGCGCGGCTGAAGCGAACTCTGCTGGCGGGTACTCGCTTCGAGGACCAGAACGCGCAACTCGTGCCGGCGCCCGGTGATATCGGGTACGACGCGTATTACACCCGAAATCCGTTGGGCGCCCCGATCTCTCCTCCGCCGGCTACCTGGGAGGACGCGTTGAAGATTCAGCCACCACCTCAACCGGACGGTGGTGGCTGATGTACACCCGGTTTGTGCGAGTCCAGTTGATCATCTTCACCATCGCCTCGATCGTCGGGATCGCGGTGATGGCCTTCGGCTATCTGCGGGTTCCGGTCCTGCTCGGGATAGGGCGCATCACCGTCACCCTGGAACTTCCCTCTGCTGGCGGGCTTTACCAATTCGGCAACGTGACCTATCGGGGAGTGCAGGTCGGGGTCGTGGTGGACGTCGCACTGACCCCGTCGGGAAGCGAAGCCACCCTCTCGCTGGACACCGCCCCGCGGATACCTGCCGATCTGATCGCGGAGGTGCACAGCCTGTCGGCCGTGGGCGAGCAATACGTCGATCTGTTGCCGCGCGGATCGGGACCGCCATATCTGGAGAACGGCTCGGTGATCTCGGTGCGCAACAGCACGGTCCCGCAGCCCGTTGGTCCCATGCTCGATAACGCCAGCGCTCTTTTGAACAGCCTCCCCAAGGACAAGATCGCCGCGTTGTTCGACGAGTCCGCCAAGGGACTCGACGATGCCGGATATGACATCGGATCGCTGATCGATTCGGCTGCCGGCATAGCGCGCGCATCCCACGGCGTGACAGCGCAGATCATTTCACTCATCCAGGACAGCGAGCCACTGTTGGACGGGGCAGCGCAGTCGGCGGACGCGACCCGAATCTGGGCACGCGCAATGGCCGGTATCACCGACCAGGTCGTCGCCGACGAACCGCAGGTGCGCACACTGCTCGCGCAGGGGCCGGCCACACTCGACGAGGTCTCGCGGCTGCTGCAGGACGTCAAGCCCACGCTGCCGGTGCTGTTGGCCAACCTGACCAGCCTCGGTCAGGTCGCTGTGACCTACAACCCGTCATTGGAACAGCTTTTGGTGCTCGTTCCCCCGTTCTTCGGGGGAATGGGCGCACTGTCCCACATCGCGAACGCGACGGGATATCCGCTGGGAGACTTCCGGGTGGGACTCAATGATCCGCCGCCGTGCACGGTGGGTTTCCTGCCGCCGTCGCAGTGGCGTTCACCGGCCGACACGACCACCATCGATACCCCGGACGGGTTGTACTGCAAGCTGCCCCAGGATTCACCGATTCTGGTTCGGGGCCTACGCAATCTGCCTTGTATGGCTCACCCCGGTAAGCGTGCTCCGACCGTGGAGATATGTGACAGCGACCAACCGTTCCAACCCCTCGCGATGCGCCAGCACGCGCTCGGCCCGTACCCGTTCGATCCGAATCTGATCGCCCAGGGCATCCCGCCCGACAGCCGGGTCGACGAGGGTGACCGACTGTACGCGCCGGTCGAGGGAACCCCGCCGCCACCGGAGGCACATCCGAGCTCGGCACTCACCACCGGCGACGGCGGTCCGCGGGTCGCGGTGGCCACCTACGATCCGCAGACCGGCCGCTACCTGGGGCCCGACGGTGTGGCCCGCAACCAATCGGATCTGAAAGTATCCACCGCAGAGCGGAGTTGGCAGGATCTTGTCCTGCGTGACGGGTGAGCCATGCGCGGAATCGTTGTGACGACGGCAGTGTTGGCGGCCCTGGTGGTGATGGGTCCGCCAGCGTCTGCCGACCCGAACAAATACGCCGTCAACGGACGGTTCACGGTGATCTCCGACGGGCGGTGGGCCAAGACGAATGACCGGTACCATGACGAGTCGACGGTGACCAGTACCTGGACTATCACGACCAGTTGCACCACGGTGCTTCAGTGCTCCGGCCAGGTGACCAGTGACCAGGGCTGGACGGCGGACGTGAGCTACACGAAGCCGATGTGGTACGTGACACGCCGGATTGAGAACTGGATCACCTGCCCCGACGGCACGACGGTCGCTGGACAGCAGACGTTCAAGTTCTTCGTCGACGAATACGACAAACCGTTTCTACGCGGCTGGGACAACACCGTGGGCCCCAGCGGAGCGTGCGGAGTCAACAAGGTGCTCAATATCGAGATGCCGCTGAAGCTGATCCCGTTGGACTAATCCACCATCAACGCGATGGTGTCCACCACACATGCCGGACGGTCGGACCCGTACACCTCTACCGACACCCGCACGGTTGCCTTGGCACCCTTCTTGTCCCGCTCCACGCCGATCAATTCCGCGCCGCCGCGGATACGTGAGCCGACCGGTACCGGCGCGGGAAACCGGAGCTTGTCCACCCCGTAATTCATCTGCATCGACAGCCCCGTCACCTGGTAGATCTGCTTGACCAGAATCGGGATCAGCGACAGCGTCAGATACCCGTGGGCGATGGTGCGCCCGTAGGGTCCGGAGGCGGCACGCTCGGGATCGACGTGGATCCACTGGTGGTCACCGGTGGCGGCGGCGAACAGGTCGATCTGCTCCTGGGTGATGGCGTGCCAGTCGCTGTAGCCCAGGTGCTCACCGACATGGGCCTCCAGGCCGGCCACGCCCTGGTAGATCGTCGGCCGGGGCGGGGCCTGGGTCACACCGCAACCTTGGTGAGTCGCAGCTGTTTGAGCGCGTTGCCGCCCATGATCTTCGCCTTGGCGGTGTCGGACAGGCCCTCCAGCCGATCGGTGAAGCTCAACGGCTCGCCGATGCCCTCCGGGTGCGGGTAGTCGGAGCCGAACATCACGTGGTCTTCACCCATGATCTCCACGATCCCCTCGATGTCGTCTTCCAGGAACGGGTGAATGTAGATGTTGCGCTTGAAGACCTCGACCGGATGCTCGTCGAACTCTTTGGGCATCACGCGGTAGGCCTTCTCCAACTGGCGGAGCAGATTGCGCACCCACCCACTGCCGTTCTCCACCACCAGGACCCGGAGATCGGGGAATCGAGACAGCGCTCCGTGGCAGATCAGTGCCGCCAGCGTGTCCTCGATGGCGCGGAACCCCATCACCACCTCGCGCAGGGCACTGGTCTTGAAGGACAGGTACTCGTCGCCGCCCTCCCATTCCATCAAGTGCTTCTGATATCCGCTGTCGGAGGCGTGCAGCGTCACCGGCATATCCGCCTTGACGACCTCCTCCCAGAACGGGTCGAACTCGGGCAGGCCCATGGAACGCGACCCCCCGAACCGGCTGGGAACCGGCGCGGGCCGCACCAAAAACGTCTTCATGCCGCGCTCGAGGCCGTAGTGGAACTCGCGGATGGCTTCCTCAACGATGGGAAGGCAGATCACCGGGGTCGCAAAGATCCGGTCCTGATAGTTGAAGGTCCAGTGCTCGTGCATCCATTCGTTGAGCGCGTGGATGATCGCATGAGTCAGGATGACGTCATCGGTGGTGCGCTCTTCGATGAGGCTCGCCAGGGTCGGATACATCACGCACTGGTCGATGCCCAATTCGTCCATCAACTCGATGCGCGGCGCCGGGTACTGATAGGCGGGGATCACATCCATTGGCTCGCCGATGAACTCGCGAAAGTTCAACCCCTCAGGATTGTTGCCGAGGAAGTAGTCTTCGGCGCTGCCGGGGCGGGCAACCCGGGCGAAGGTCGGGTTGGGGATCATGTGGCTGATGTGGTCCTTGACCACCAGTTTCGGCCGCCCGTTCACCTCGACATAGCCGACCTTGCCCCTGTGCTCCCTGGGAAGGTATTTGAGCAGCGCATCCTCTGTTTCGTACATGTGGTTGTCGATGTCGAACACCGGGTAGGGAAGCGAGCGGGCAGGCATGAGGCTGAATCCTCCTCGGACCAGTGATAATTATCATTTACTCTCAGCGGAAATGACGTTATCACTCTGGCTGCCCAACATCCACATCTGCGTCGAATCAGCGGTTTGACCAGGCGGCAATGACGTCATCGGTGGACGTCACGGTAGCCAGCAGCGCCAGGGTGTTGTCGATCACCGCCTCGGCGTATTCGCTGGGGTAGCCCGCGACTGCATCGCGGGGCAGCACGAATTGATAGCTTCGGTTCACGGCGTCCATCACGAAGTTGGTGATCGCCACATTCACCGAAACGCCGACGCCGACAATGGTTGTGATGCCCATGTTGCGTAACACGGAGTCGAGGTCGGTGCCCGTCATGGGGCTGAGACCGTGGGTGCGGGTGAGCACCAGATCGGACTCGTGCGGGCCGAGTTCGGGCAGCAGTGACGCCCCGGCGCTTCCGGGGGTCAGCTCCGCGCCGAACGAGCTGCCGGCCGCGAACAGCCGGGCATTCGAATTGGAGCCGCGGCCGTCGCGCCGACGCTGGATCAGGCAATGCACGACGGCGACGCCTGCGGTGCGGGCCGCCGGCAGCAGCTTGGTGATGTTGGGGATGGCCTCTCGCTCCGCCTCACGCGCCAGCATCGGCAATCCGGCCTGGGGGCCGATCACACCGCCCTGGCACTCCTGGGTGACTATGGCGGTGGTGCTCGGCGAGATGAGGTCACGAAGGTCGGGTCGGGGCATGAGAACACACGTTATCGTCTGAGCCGGGGCGATTTCTAGAGGAGATTCGATGCACCAGTGGGAGCTGTTGATCCGGGAGTCGGTGCGGCAGATACTGGCCGACTACACCGCGGCGACGGACCGTTTCGACCTGCATGCGCTCGCCGCGTGCTTCGCACTCGAGGGCGTACTGGAGTTCACCGGCGCAGCCGAGCCACTTGTCGGGGCCGCGGCGATCGAGGCCGGGCTGGCCGCGGCGATGAGTCCGCGCGATGCGACGCGCAAGGCTCCGACGTTTGTGCGACATCACGTCTCCAGCATCCGTTTCGGATCGGTCGACGCCGGCAGGGCCGAGGTGAGCAGTTATTTCGCGGTGCACACCGACATCGGGCTGGACCACTGGGGCAGGTACCGCGACGTGCTGGTGCCCGAGAACGGTGTCTGGTTGTTCGCCCGTCGCCGGATCTCGGTGGACGCCTTCGCCGCGAACAGTCTGATGGCGCCCTGATCGGCGTGTTCAGGCGCCGATGAATTCCTTGGCGAAGAGCTGCGCACGTTCGATGTACCCGTCACGGTCATCGCCGCTGGGAGCGACCGTCAGCCACGTCACGCCGGCTGCCGCCAGTCGCCCGATCACGTCGTGCCGTTCGTCGGCGGAACGCTTCTCATCCAGCATGTTGCCCGCCGAGAAGCAGATGTCCAGTGGTGCGGTACGGCCGACCTCCTCGGCGTAGCGTTGAGCCCAGGCGATCGCCGATTCCAGTTCCTCGACGGTCGAGATCTCGGCGGTGCGCGACGCGGTGGCGTAACCGAAGGTGTTGAACGGCGCCCATCCCTGACCCCGGTCGATCGCACGCCGAACCGCGGTCTTGCTGTTACCGCCGATCCACACCGGCGGCGGGGTCACCTCGGGGCGAAGCCGAACCCCGCGGGCCGCGAACGACGTCCCGGCATAAGCGACGTCGGCGCCGCTCAATACCTTGTCCAGCACGTCCAGTGCCTCGTCAAGCAGTGCACCTCGTCGATCGAAGTCCGCACCGAGGGCGAGGAATTCAGGCTTCAGATACCCGGCGGCGGTCCCGAGGATGAGTCGGCCGCCGGACAGGGCCTGCAGACTGTGGATGGATTTGGTGCCGAGGAAGGGGTTGCGGTAGCCGGCGATGTAGACGTTGGTGAGCAGCCGAAGCCGCGCCGTCGCGGCCGCCGCGAACGACAGGGCGACGAACGGGTCCAGCGCGTGGTGGCCGCCGTGGTCGAGCCACTTGGTGTCCGGTGCGGGATGATCGGTGACGTGCACGGCCGCATACCCCCCCGCTTCGGCAGCCCGCGCGATATCGGCGATGGCCGAAGCGCAGACGAACTCATCCGAGAGCTCGACGCGCTGGGTGGGCAGCTCCAGAGAAAAGGAAATCGTCACGGGTGTCCTCCTGTCAGGCGGGTGTGGTGGCGACCAGTTCGCCGAGTCGTAGCGCATGAAGGTCGGGTTCGCCGAACATGAGTGAACTCGCCTTGGCTCGCCGCACATACAGATGCGCGTCGTGTTCCCAGGTGAAACCCAGACCGCCGTGGATCCGCATGTTGTCGAGGGCGACGTGGGTGAACGCCTCCGAGGCAACCAGTTTCGCCACTGACGCGGCGACGGCGAGCTCTTTGGGATCGGTCACCGCGGCCGCGTGCCCGACAGCCGAGCGGGCGCCCTCGACAAGCACCAGCATGTCGGCGCACCGGTGTTTGACGGCCTGAAAGCTTCCGATCGGGCGACCGAACTGGATCCGGTCCTTGGCATACCCGACCGCGCTGTCCAGGCAGCGCGCTGCGCCGCCGAGCTGCTCGGCCGCCAGCAGCACGGTGGCGATGTCGGATGTCAGTGACAGGCCGGGCGCCGCACCTCCAGCGCACCCGATCAGCCGGGCGGGTGTGCCGTCGAATTCGAGCTGGGCGATTTGGCGAGTGCGATCCAGCCCGGCAAGGCGACGGCGCGACAGTCCTGGTGCGCCTCCGGCGACGGCGAACAACGACGGACCGGCATCGCAGACGGCGGCGACCAGCAAGATGTCGGCGGTGTGGCCGTCGAGAACCATCGGAGCATCGCCGTGGACGGTGTAGCCCCGGTGGTCGTCTCCGTGGGCGGTCAGCGCGACCGCCGACGAATCCCACCCGCCGAGCCGACCGTTGAGGATCAGTGTGGCCGTGGTGGTGCCGTCGGCAAGGGCCGGGATGAACTCCGCGATGGCCTCGTCGTCGGCGCTGGTGAGGATGGCTGGGATGGCCAGTGCCACGGTGGCGAAGAACGGCGCGCACAACAGGGCGGCACCCATCTCCTCGAACACCACCGCCAATTCTGCGGTGCCCGCGCCGGCACCGCCGAACCGCTCGGGGACCGCGATACCGGGCAAACCCAGCTCGGAGGCCATCCGATGCCACGCATCCTCGTCATAGCCGGTGTCGCTGTCCATCAACGCTCTGACTGTCGCGCTCGGGGACGTCACGGCCAGGAAGTCGCGGACGGCCTGCCGTAGTTCGTCCTGCGCTGAGGTCATGGTCTCCCTCACTGTAGACAACCTCGATATGGGCATGGCCGATTCAGGATAGTATCCTTTCTGAAAACGGAGAATAATGATTCTCGCCGAAGGGAGACGGTCGGTGGCCTCCAAACTCGACTACGGGATCTTTGACTGCGACACCCATTGCTACGAAACCCGCGACGCCTTTACCCGGTATCTGCCCAAGGAATTTCACGACCGAGCCATCACGGCGGTGCGCGGGGCCGACGGCTCCGAAAGCATCCTGGCCGGACACCGGATCGCCACGTTCAACAGCGAGGCCGGACTCGGATTCGACCTGGCCTACCGGCCGGGCTCGCTCAAGGAGATGCTCAAACAGATGGGATCGGGAAACCCCGACGAGACCTATGAGCCCCAACCCATGCAGCCCGAATGGCTGGAACGCGAACCGCGGCTACGGGTGATGGCCGAACAGAACGTCGAGCGCGCGGTCATCTTCCCCGCGGGCATGGCGTTGGCGGCCGAACACTACGTCGACGACACCCCTGCGCTCTACGCCAATCTCCGGTCCTTCAACCGGTGGTTCGACGAGACCTGGGGCTTCAACCATCAGGACAAGATCTATGCGACCGCCCTGCTCTCACTGCGCGACCTGGAGTCCGCGATCGCCGAGACCGAGGCGATCATCGCGCAGGGCGCCAAGATGGTGCTGCTGCCCACCGGCCCGGCGTACGGGCGTTCGCCGGGGGACCCGTGCTTCGACCCGATCTACGCGCGCCTTCAGGAAGCGGGTTGCACCCTGGTCTTCCACATCCAGCCGTTCTGGTACTTCAACGCGATCTCTCCGGCGTGGGGGCACAACCCCGACCCGTCGGCCTGGCGCATGTCGGCGTGGCAGTGGATGAACGTCTACGGTCAGCGGCCCATCGAGGACACGGTGTCGGCACTGATCTTCGACAACCTCTTCGGTCGCTTTCCCGGGCTGAACGTCCTGGTCGCCGAGCACGGAGCGGAATGGGTTCCGCAGTTCGTGATCCACATGGACAAGAGTCGGGGCATGGGACGCAACGGACCGTGGATCGGTGGCAAGCTCACCGAGCGCCCGTCGGAGATATTCCGCCGTCACGTGGGCGTCGTGCCCTACCCCGAGGACGACATCCCGGCCATCGTCGACCGGCTCGGGTACGACGAATGCCTGCTGATGGGGTCGGACTACCCCCATGCCGAGGGCTTGGCCGAGCCGGCCGACTTCGTCAAACTGCTTGACCCGCTCGACGATGACGCGAAGCGGCGGATCATGCGGGACAACGCCGCCGCGTTGCTGCGCCGGAGCTAATCCGCGGTGCCGACCGACGACCATCTCGACGTCGACCTGGACTTCCTGCGTGTCTCCGCACGGGACTTCCTGGCCGGTCGGGGCGAGAAGGACTCCATCGAAGAGCTTGCCCGGCTGGACTGGACGGGCCTGCTGGTCGCCGATGCGGACGGCGGCGTGGGGTGGCGCCCGGTAGAGGCTGCCGTCATCGCCGAAGAGATCGGTCGCGCCGGGGACCGCTCTGCATGGCTGGGCAGCGCGGTGGCCGCAGCCGCACTCGCCACCGCTCCAGATGCCGTCCGGCAGGAACTGCTGCCGGGCCTGCTCGACGGATCCGTTGCCGCCGCAGTGGCGCTGCCGACCTCAGCCGAGACGGTCCGGGTGGCCAGGGCCGACCGCTGCGCGAGCCTGGTGCTCTTGGCCGACGACGGGATCGAGCTCATCAACCCTGTCGATGGCCTGCCACGACGCGACGATGCGGATCTGCTCGACGTGAACAGACCCGTCCACCGCGTGGATGTCAGCGGTGCGCCGCGACAGAGCATCGGAACGGCCGAGCGGTCCGCCGAGCTGCGAAGGGTGGCCCGGCTGCTCGTCAGTGCCGACTCCATCGGTGCGCTGTCGGCCACCTTCGATCGGCTGGTCGGCTATCTGAACGACCGGATCGCCTTCGGTGCACCGATCGCGAGCTTTCAGGCCGTGCAACACCGCCTGGTGGACCTGCTGGTGCTGCAGGTCAAGTCCCGGGCGATCGTGATGAAGGCCATGCGTGCGGTGGCGGCGGGCGATCCGCAGGCCGCGCTGCTCACCGCGTCCGCCCATGCCTTCGTGGCCGCCAAGACGACCGCGGCGGTCGATGAATGCATGCAGCTGTCCGGAGGGATCGGCTTCACCTGGGAATATCCCCTGCACCACGAGCTGCGCCGGGTCTTCGACAACGCGCAGTTGTTCGGCACGGCCCGCGCCGGCCATGCCGAACTGATGGAGGTGGCGGGCTGGTGACCACCGCACCCGTTCGGCCCAATGCCGAGTCGCTGGCGGAGTTCCGTTCCACGGTAAGGAAATTCATCGCCGATAATGCCCCCGCGGTTGTCGCCCGCGAAGGGCACCGGGCACCCGTGGATGCCGCCCAGGAAGCGCTGCTGCGCCGCTGGTTCGCGATGCTGTTCGAGGCGGGATTCGTCGGTGCGGACTGGCCCGTCGAGTACGGGGGCCGGGCCGATTTCCACCCGCTGCGCGATCGCATCGTCAGCGAAGAGATCCTGCGCGCACGGGCGCCGAGGCCTATCGACCAGGTCAACCTCGCCGCACACGTACTGCTGCACTACGGATCGCCGGAACAGAAGCAGACCCTGCTTCCACCGATACGGAGCAGCGAGCACGTCTGGTGCCAGCTGCTGAGCGAACCCGACGCGGGAAGCGATATCGCCACCGTGCGTTGCCGGGGGGCGCGCCAGGCAGACGGCAGCTGGGTGCTCGACGGCCAGAAGACCTGGATCACCGACGGTCACTGGGCGGACATGGGGTTGGCGCTCATCCGCACCGATCCATCCTCATCACGTCACCACGGCCTGTCGGTCTTTGCGGTCCCCCTCACCGCGGCCGGTGTCGAGGTGCGACCCATTCGCACGGTCGGTGACGCGATCGAGGTGAACGAGGTCTTCCTCAACGGGGTCAGACTCTCGGCGGACAGTGTGGTCGGTGAGCCCGGGCAGGGCTGGTCGATAATCATGACCGGCCTCGACTACGAACGGTTCGGTATCGGCGGTAACGTCATCCTGCTCGAGCTACTCATCGATGATCTTATTGTGCTGGCCAAATCCGGTGCCGTGGACGGTGTTCCAGCTCTGCACTGCGCCGACATCCGTGAGAAGCTGTCCGAACTAGCCGTCGAGGTCGAGGTGGCAAAGGCATATATCGACGATCACGTCGAACGCATGATCGTCGGAGCAGATGAGGTTGGCGACGGTTCGATCGCCAAGCTGAGTTTCGCCGAGACCTACCACCGCGTATCGGCCTACGGTGCAGAGTTGGCGGCTGCGACGCTGCTTGACGGACCGAGCGACTCGGCCGCCCACGGCGCCAAGCAACGTCTGCGGGAATGCTGGCTGTGGTCACGCGCGTACACGATTTCCGGTGGTAGCTCGGAGATCATGCGCAATATTCTCGCCAAGCGCCGGCTGATGCTGCCGAGCCGGTGACGACATTTTGGGACCTGGTCGACACCACGGCCAGACAGCATCCGGACCGCGTGGTTCTGATCGATGATTTCGGCCGCAGCCTGACCAACGCGCAGCTGCGTGCCGCCGCACTGCGCACCGCGGCGGCCCTAGCGGGGCACGGGGTGTCGGCCGGGACCGTGGTGTCCTGGCAGTTGCCTACCACCCTGGAGACGATGGTCGCGATGGTGGCGCTGACCCGCCTGGGGGCTGTGCAGAATCCGATCCTGCCGATCTGGCGTTCCAGCGAGTTGCGTTTCGTGACAGCTCAACTCGGTACCGAGGTTCTGATCATCCCCGGGGTGTGGCGGGGTTGCGACCACCGGGCGCTGGCCGCCGAAGTCGCCCGGGAACGGGACATGTCCGTCGTGGTGATCGACCACGACATGCCCGTTACCGAGGGTCTGAGGCTTCAGGCCGGAGATCCGGCTGTGCTCGGCCCGGCGCCGCAATCGGAGGAAGACCCCCGGTGGGTCTACTACTCCTCGGGAACCACCGCGGCCCCCAAGGGCATTCGGCATTGTGACCGTTCGGTCATCGCAGGCTCGGCCGGTGTGGTCGAGATGGTGGGCGCGTCCAGCGACGATGTCAACCCGATCGCGTTCCCCGTCTCGCACATCGGCGGCGCGGCGATGCTGGCGGCCGCGCTGTTGACCGGCATGCGGCTGGTCCTGTTCGACGTCTTCGACCCGATCGACACGCCGAAGGCGATGGCCGCCCAGGGGGCGACCCTGCTGGGATCGGCCAGCCCCTTCTTCGTGGCGTTCCTGGCCGCGCAGCGGGCGCACGGACGCGAGCCGCTGTTCGACCGGCTGCGAGGGTGCGTCGGCGGGGGCGCCCCGGTCACCGCCGAACTCAGCCAGCAGGTGCGCGAGACGTTGTCGGTGGCCGGCGTCGCCAATGCCTGGGGTTTGACGGAATTCCCGGTGGCGACATCGCCGCGCCTCGATGGCGACGCGTACACCCTCGATCACACCGTGGGCAGTCCGGTGCCGGGGGTCTCGGTAAGGGTGGTAGATGATTCCGAACGCCAGGTGGGCGTCGGGGAAGAGGGGGAGTTGCGGCTGAAGGGGCCGCAATGCTTCCTGGGCTATGTCGACGCCGCACTGGATGCGGACGCATTCGACGGTCAGGGTTGGTTCCGCAGCGGCGACCGAGGACGAATCGACGCGCAGGGCAATGTGATTGTGACCGGGCGGATCAAGGACACGATCATCCGCAATGCGGAGAACATCTCCGCGCTGGAGATCGAGGGCGTGCTGGCTTCGCATCCCGGGGTGGCCGACGTCGCCGTGATCGGTGTTCCCGATGTGCGGAGCGGTGAACGGGTCTGCGCTGTCGTCGTCGCCCACTCGGCGGAGGCGGTGACGTTGGCGTCTCTGGTGACGCACTGTCAGGGGCGCGGACTGAGTCGTCACAAGGCACCGGAGCGCCTCGAACTGGTGGAAGCGCTTCCGCGCAACCCGACCGGCAAGGTCCTCAAGACCGAGTTGCGGGCGAGGTTCGGCAGGACTGATGAGGGAGCCGTGTGATTCGCGATATCAGAGAGCTCAGCGACGATCCGGCTGCCTACGCCGCAGAGCTGCAGCGCCGGTGGGGCGGTCTGCTCAGTTACCGCTATATCGGCCGGAACCACTCCTCGATGAATGTCGGGCCGGCCGACGACACCGTCACGCTCCGCTCGGACATGTGCGATGACGGGGGAGGGATTCTGCTGTGCGTCTTCGGCATCGCTTCTCCCGAGGGTGGTCTGGTGTCCGATCTGGAGGCTGTTCCGAATCCGGTGGTGCATTCCTGCCAGGTGCTCGACCCGGGTGTCGGCGTGACACGATTCGAGGTACGCACCGAAGATCTGAAGCGGGGTCAACGGATGTCCTACAGCCGATCGTTGATCGTCGACGCGGACGATCCGGCCCGCGTGCTTGCGATGACCGAGGGGCAGGGCGTGACCATCGGTGTCCCCCCGGAGGGGCTGCAGAAGATGACGGTGGAGCCGATCGAGGTCGTGGATTCGCCCGATCTGCCGCCGCTGTGGCAGGTGTTCGGCGGCAGCCGGGTCGACGCCCGAACATGGTTGATACCTCGGCTGTCTTCAAACGTCGCCTCACCGGACGCGGCTTTACACGTGGGTCCGCAGTTCGTGCTGACCGAGACCGCGGCCCGCAGTTGTGTCGCCGACTCGGTGCACACGGATGCGTTCTTCGGCGTCTCTTCGCACACCATGTTCCTCGCCAGGGCCAAAGTCGGTCCGTTCCGCTTCGTGGCCGAACCTCTCCCCGAAGTAGATGGCGCCCTTGCCGCACGCACGCGGGCCTACGACGACGGTGCTGACGGAAAGCTGGTCACCGTGACGACACATGTGTTCAGACGGTTCTGAAGGGAAGAGCTTTGTCCCGCACCGAGATTTCGCCGCTAAGTCGTGAGTCGGTGACTGGTCAATGAGGAGGCCGCCGTGGCGATAACCGTGGTTCATGCCGGGACGGGATTGACCGGCCGCGAAGCCCTTCGAGGCGTGCTCGATGACCCGGATCTGGAACTGATCGGGCTGCTCGTGTCCGGTCGGGAGAAGGTCGGCAAAGACGCGGGCAGCTTCTGTGGACGGGGTGACACCGGTGTCCTGGCTCATGCCGATTTCGACGCCGTCCTGCATCAGCGGCCGGATTGCGTCACGTACTGCTCGACGGCGGTGGGACGCGAAGAAGCGGCGTATGGCCAGATCGCTCGGCTGTTGCAGTCGGGCATCAACGTCGTGACCATCTCGACGATCCCGATGGTCTACCCTCCCGCAGCGCCGACCCAGTGGCGATCATTGCTCGAATCGGCCTGCATGCAAGGCGGTTCCACGTTCTACGCATCGGGATGCGAACCGGGGATCATCAGCATGCAATTGCCGGTCGCGCTGCTCGCGGGTGCTGGCCGGATCGACAGCTATCGAATGGATGAGTACGCGGTCGGGTTGGACCGGGTTTACCCGATTTGGGATGTGCTCCACGAGTCCATGGGCTTCGGAAAGCCTGACGGTCACGTGCCGGCACGGATCGCGTCGGGGAAGGTCCGCCACGACTGGGAATCGGTGGTGCGTTATATCGCCGATGTGCTCGGCCTGCGGCTGGACTGCGTAGATCTCGAATGGGAGACATTACTGGCCCCCGACGATCTGGAGACCGCACTCGGTTCGATCGGCAAGGGGACCATCTGTGGTCACCGCTGGAAGCTGGCGGGCATGGTCGATGGCCGGCCACTCGTTGCCGTTCAGTACTTCGCCACAGTGTCGTCGACACCGTGGCCCGACTCGTGGCCCAAGCCCGAGGGTGGTGCGGGAATGGTGCACCGTATTGTCGGGCGTCCCAGTCTGCGAGTGCAGGTGAGCTTCGATGAAGGGCCGGGCGAGAACACTAATCCATCCCTGGTCTTCACCGGGCAGGCGATCGTCAACGCAATCCCCCATGTCGTCGAAAGTCCGCCCGGACTGCTGGAACCGGTCCTGGGACGATCGGTTGCCACGCGAGGGTCGCGGACGGCGGTCAGGACGTGATCGCGGGCAGTAGATCGCGTTTGACCACCTTGCCGACCTCGTTGCGCGGAAGCCGATCGACGAACACGATGCGCGCGGGCACCCGGTAGGGGGTCAGCCGTTCCCGGCACCAGGCGGACAGACTCTCCTCGGTCACGGTGTCATCGAGTCGGACGACGAAGGCCCACGGCACCTCGCCGAGACGTTCGTCGGGGACACCGACCACGGCGGCCTCCCGCACCCCGGCAGCAGCCAGCAGGACGTCTTCCACGGTTCCCGGGAACACCTTCAACCCACCGCGGTTGATCATGTCCGACACCCGGCCGTCGAGCCAGAGGAACCCGTCATCGTCCAACCAGCCGAGATCGCCGGTGTGAAACCAGCCGTCGGCGGTGAGCCGGTCCCAAAAGGCCGGGTCGATCTTGCGGGCCGCTGTGGTCGGGGTGCGCACCAGCACCTCGTCATCGGCGATCGTGACATCGATACCGGGCAGCGCGCGCCCGACCGACCCCAGTTTGGTCTCACCCCATTCGCGGGCGTCGGCAGCCGACCAGCCGACCACCTCGCCGCCGAGTTCGGTCTGGCCGTAGGAATTGAGCACCAGTACACCGAATTTGTCGCGGAAGGCCGCGGCCTGTACCGGGGACAACGGGGCGGTGATGGATCGCACGATCCTCAGCGGTGACAAGTCGGTCACCGTTGGCTCGTGCAGCACCATGGTCAGTGCGGCCGGGGGCAGCACCGTGGAGCGCAGTTGATGTCGCTTGACCAGGGTGGCGAATTCTCCGGCCGTGAAGCGCTCCATCAGCACCACGCCGGAGCCCGCACGGAACGCGAACAGCACCTGGTAGATACCCGCCCACAGCGACAACGACAACGGCACCAGATTCGGCATCGGCGCACGTTTTTCCTTGGGCTGGGCGGCGTCCGAGTTGTTTCGGAGTTTGCTCAGCAGCCGGTCGATGAGATCGAGCACCGTGGCGTGCCGCAGCGGCACCGGCTTCGGCGTCCCGGTGGTGCCCGAGGTGAACTGCAGTAGCGACACGTCGGCGTCGTATTGCCGGAGGTCGTCCGGGGCGGCGCCGCCGGCGGACGGCTGCCAGGCAAGTCCGGCCCCGGTGACCACAGGCAGTCCCGAAGGAGCGAACCGATGCGCCAGATCTGCCGTCGTGATCACGGCGACCGGCCGCAGGGTGGCCAGCTGCTCGGCAAGTTCTGCGTCGGCGGCCCGCGGATTGAGCGGGGTATAGACCCCACCGGCAAGCCAGGTGCCGAAAAGCGCTGCGACGGTGATGGCGTCGTTGGGCAGCATCGCCGCCACCACCTGCCCGGTCTGCAGTCCGGTGGAGGCCAGCAGGTCGCCCAGTCGCTGGACACCGCCGATCAGTTCGTCGCGGCTGGTGTCGTGATCGACCGTGTGCACCGCGACCGGCGGCAGGCCCTCGAGCAGTTGCACCAGGTTCATGTGTCCGCGTCCAGCGGGAGCCATTGTGGAGAGCGCTTGTCGGCGAAGGCGCGCGGACCCTCATCCTGGTCGGGGTGACCCCACAGCGACGTCAGGTGTTTCGCACCTTCACGGCACGCGTCGGTCAACCCCTGCTCCAGGGCACCCCACAGGGCGCGCTTGGTGGCACGCATCGCCGCGGGCGAGTTCTGGGCGATCTTCTCGGCCAGTTCCTGGGCGGCGTCACGAAGGTCCTCCGGCGGATCGACGACTTGGCTGATCATGCCGAGCTGGTAGGCGCGCTGTGCGGTGAGCCGCTCGTGACTGCCGACCAGCGCCATCCGTAGCACCGCCTCGGCGGGCATCTTGCGCATCAGCGCGATGGTCTCCAGCGCGCTCACCTGGCCGATCGACACATGCGGATCGACGAACGTCGCATCCGAGGACGCGATGACGATGTCGGCGTCGGCGACCCAGTGCAGTCCACCGCCCGCACACACCCCGTTGACCGCAGTGATGACCGGCTTGCCGACGTTGCAATGCCAGGCGGTGAGACCGAGGTCGAGGGAGGACATCGTCTCCCCGAACTGCTCGGCTGCCCCTTCATCGAGTTCCTCGACATCGGTGCCCACCTGGAACGCGCGCCCATTGCCGGTGTGCACGATGACCCGGACGTCGGGGTCGGCATCGAGTTCGGCCCACGCCCGCCGGAACTCCTGGCGCATGAGCAGGTCATAGGCGTTGAGCCGCTCGGGCCGGTTGTTGATGATCCACCCGACCGGGCCGCGGCGTTCCACGATCAGTCGCTGGTACGTCATGACACCTCCGTGGGATGGCCGCTCATGTGCCGGATCGCTTCGGCCGCTTCGCGGCGGGCCTGCGTCAGTCCGACCTCCAGTGACCGCCACAGCGCCTGCTTGGTCACCCGCATCGCGGCCGGAGAGTTGGTCGCGATCGCGGCGGCCAGGGTTCGCGCTGCGGTGCGCAACCGGTCGTGGGGGACGACGTCGGATGCAATACCCAGCTCGTAGGCACGGTCGGCGGAGATTCGTTCGCCTCGTCCGCTCAACGTCATTCGGGTGATGGCTTCCATCGGCGATGTGCGCAGCAGCGTGATCGCCTCGTAGGCGACGGCCTGGCCTACCGAGACGTGCGGGTCCACGACCCAGGCGCGCTCGCTGAGTATCACGATGTCTGCGTCGGCGACCAGATGCAGGCCGCCGCCCGCACATACCCCGTTCACCGCGGCGATCACGGGTTTCCAGACATCGCAGTGCCAGGACGAGATCTTCAGCTCGGCGTCTCGAGTTCGCCGGGAGTGCTTGCGCATGGCGTCCTTGTCGCGGGCCACCTGGACAACGTCCATGCCGGTGCAGAACGCCTTGCCGTTCGCGGTGTTGACGATGACGCGAACATCGGGGTCGGCGTCGAGCTCGGCCCAGGCGTCTTCAAGCTCGTCCAGCATCAAGGCATCAAAGGCGTTGCCGGCCTCCGGGCGGTTCAGGATGAGCCAGCCGACGCCACCGGATTTCTGCACAATCAGCCGTTGGTAGTCGGTCACGATCGTGGAATGTCTTTCCACGGCTTCCCTTTCCACGGGTCAGGTTCTCGGGGCAGGCCGAGCACCCGTTCGCCGAGGATGTTCTTGTTGATGTCGGTGGTGCCGCCTTCGGTGCCGTTGGCCAGACTGCGCATCCAGCCCTGCACGTCGCGCGGCAGCGCGTCCACATCGTCGGTGGCCGGCCAGGCAAGTGCAGCGGTGCCGGTCAGGTCGACCATCAGGTCTTGGATCTGCTGGTTGAGGGTCGCCTGGTGGACTTTTCCGATGGACGACGCGGCACCGGGTGACTGGCCGGCCTTCAGGGCCGCCCGTACCCGGGTGTTGGTCCAACCGCGCACCTGCTCCTGCGCCCACAGCCGCATGATCTTGGCGCGGATGACGGGATCGGCCCAGCGTCCGGTCTCCTGTGCCACCGTGATCAACCGCTGCGCGCTGGAACCGCCGAGCCGGCCCATGCCGCCGGAGCCCGATCCGGAAACCATCTGCCGCTCCACGGACAGGGTCGATGCGCTGACCCGCCAGCCGTCGTTGAGATCGCCCACCCGGTGCGCGTCGGGAACGCGTGCGCCGTCTAAAAACACCTCGTTGAACTCGCGCTCACCGGTGATCTGCCGCAGCGGGCGCACCTCGACACCGGGCTGGTGCATGTCGAGCAGGAAATAGGTGATGCCCTTGTGCTTCGGTTGCTCTGGGTCGGTGCGGGCCAGCAGGATGCCGAAATCCGCTTCATCGGCCCACGTTGTCCACACCTTCTGACCGGTGATCACCCACTCGTCACCGTCGGGTACGGCACGGGTGGCCAGCGACGCCAGATCGGAGCCGGCGCCGGGCTCGCTGAACAACTGGCACCACTTCTCTTCGTTGCGCACGATCGGGGGCAGGAATCGCAGGCGCTGCTCCTCGGTGCCGTGACTGAACAGGGCCGCAGCGGCGTTGTTGAGCCCCAACGGGTTCAGTCGGGTCAACCGCAGCGGCGCCAGGACGTCCTCGATGGCGCGTGCCACCTCGTTGGGCACCCCGAGCCCACCGTGCTCAGGAAGCCAGGTCGGCGCCACCAGGCCGGACGAGGCGAAGGTCGGGTACCACCGCCGGTAGTCGTCCGGGGTGCGGGCGGCGCGCAGCGCCCGTGGGCTCTCGGCGGCGGCGGTGCACCAGTGTTCGGGCACCTCGGTCCGTATCCATTGCTCGACTGCGGCCACCGCTTCCTCGGTGGTGCTCGACGCATCGATGGGCAGTGTCATCGGCCGTGAAACTCCGCATCTCGCTTTTCCCGGAAGGCTGCCAAGCCGGCCTTGAAATCATCGCTGCGAGTGGATATCTCGAGAGCCATCGCCTCATTGTGCAGGTGGCGGTCCAGGTCAAGCCCGTGTCCGCTCTGCAGCAGCCACTTGGTGAGACCCAGCGCGACAGTCGGAGCGGCCGCTAGCTTGCCCACCAGTTCATCCGCGGCGGCATGTAGATCGGTGGTGGCATAGGCCCCGTGGATTATCTCCCACGCTGCGGCCTGAGCTCCGGAGATCTCCTCGCCGAGCATCAGCAGCCGTCGGGTGCGCACCATCCCGATCAGCCGGGGCAGTAGCCAGGCCGCGCCGCTGTCGGGGCTCAAGCCGCGCGCCATGAACGGTTCCCAGAATCGGGCGTCGGCAGCGGCCAGGCAGAAGTCGGACGCCATGGCGATATGGAAGCCGAGTCCGGCGGCCCAGCCGTGCACCACCGAGACGATCGGCACCTGCGTCTCGAGCATCAGCGGGATGAGCCGGTTCGCCTTGTTCGGCAGTCGGCGCTGGGTGCTGCCGACGCGAGGTTTCCGCTGCGAATGTGCGGTGTTGGCGATCAGGTCCGAGCCCGCGCAGAAGTCCGGTCCATTGGCGTCGATGCGAATGACGCGTACCGCCTCGTCGGTGCCGGCCGCCGCGAGATGCTCGATGACGGCGTCGAGGACGACATCGTTGATGGCGTTACGCCGCTCGGCACGGTCGAAGGTGAGGCGCAGTTCGGCTCCTCGGTGTGCTACCACGAGGCCCGGGACACTGGAGTAGGTCATATTCAGCGCTCCGCGAACTGCGCTGACACGGCGGTCAGTAGCTGGGCGAGGTCGGTTGCTCCGCCGGGCGGATCGGGCAGCCGCACGGGACCTCGCTCACGGCTGGGCAGAAGGATGGTGGCGTGGCCCGGCGCGGTGATCTCCTCGCGATGGTTGGTGGCCGCCAATTCCAACTCGACCGCCGGCCGGTCGCCGTCGGCGAGGAACTTGCGCACCACCGTCCCTGAGATGGTGTGCAGGTCCCCGACGTAATTGAACAGCCGGAACTCGCAGTTCAACTTCCACAGCCAGGCGTCATCGCCCATCCAGTCGGTGCACAGATGGATGAGCCACGTCTCGCGCATCCGGCCATAGTCGAAGGTGGTCGGGTTTCCGGCATCGCGGGCCGCGGCCGGGTCCCAGTGGACGCGCTGCGCAGCGTCGGGGACACCGTGCTCGTTGGGCGTGTAGAACCGGGGGATGCGTTGCCGGTTGCGCCATGCCAGCCCGAGCGGTCGCACGCCGTACATGCCGGTGCCCATGCCGACGTGCCAGCAGACCATGTCGGTGACGGTGAGTGGCCCCTTGGTCAGCGGTCCGACGGTGTCCCCCTCATGGACGTCTTCCCACCAACGTGGCTCGGACCCGCGAGGAGCCTCCTTCGAAAACCGCGCGTCGATCTCGGCGATCTCCGCCGGCGTCCAGGTCTTGAGCTCGGTCCCCTGGTATTTCTTGCGACCGCGGGCCTTGCCGCGTTCGGTGCGGATCATGTTGCGGTATTGGCCGCCGAGGATGGTGCCCTCGTCGTCCCGGAACACCTGCGCTGACCATTCGTGGACGGCACGCTCGGCGAATTCGCTCCTCTTATCCAGTGCCGCCACCAGCGCATTGCGCCGGAAGACCCGGTGGCCGGCCCGCAGCGGAGCCCACCACTCCCGCGATGACGACGCGTAGAAGGCGTGGACACCGCGCAGCGGATCGCCCTTGGTCAGTGCCCGGTCCGCATCGGACAGCTCGGTGACCTCGTCCTCGCCGATCACGGTGTCGCCGCCGATCAGTGGCGGTGGCGCGATCGGTTCGCCCCACACCGATTTGGTGGCGTAGTCGGGATCGGACCACAGGGGGTTTGGATCCCCGTAGCTCTCTGCGACATGGCGGAAGGCATCCTCATTGGGGCGCCGGTAGTGCGGTGGCTGCGGGTTGGGGACGGCGATGCCGATGGTGGCCCGCAACCGGTCCAGCGCCTCATCGGTGATCTGGCCGGTGCCGGTCATCGCGCAACCTCCTCAAGGCGCATGCACTTGGTCGAGACCAAAGTGAGAATTAAGATACCCGAAAACGGAAAGCGACGTTAACGTAGGGCGGGTTTCAATGGCGGCGGAACCGATCGGGATTAAGTACGAGGTAGGGGCCGATAATGTGGGCCGCATCGTCATCGACCGCCCGGACGTCGGAAACTCCTTGTCGCCATTGGCCCGAGATGCACTTGCGAATGTTCTGATCGATGCGCACGCCGACCCCGCAGTCCGGTCGGTGCTACTGACGTCAACGGGTTCGCGGCACTTCTGTACCGGTGCGGGCTTGGCGTCAAAGCCCACGGATGTGGACGGCCAGCTGGCCCCCGACCGCCGTCCCGGTGATATCGCGCGCCAATTGGCGCAGGGCTGGCAACGGCTGGTGGGCGCGGTACTCGACTGCGACAAACCGGTGGTGGCGGCGGTCAACGGAACAGCGGTAGGCGGCGGGGCGAGTCTGGTGCTGGCGTGCGATCTGGTGGTCATGGGGCAGCAATCGGCGTTGGTCGAGGGATTCGTGCACCGCGGCATCGTGCCCGACGGCGGGGCAGTGCATCTGCTGACCAGGATTGTGGGCCTGCGCAAGGCCACTGAACTGCTCATGTTGGGCGAGCCCGTGGGCGCCGACGAGTGTCTGCGGCTGGGTTTGGTGAACCGCGTCGTGCCCGCAGAACAGGTGGACCAGACTGCGGAGTCGCTGGCAGTACGGTTGGCGACGGGGCCGTCGGTGATGCTTGGCCTGACCAAGCGACTGCTGTCGGTTTCGTCGGAGTCGCCGCGGGAGCGCGGGTTCGAGCAGGAGGCGTGGGCCGCCGAACTGAACTCCCGCACAGCTGATCTGCAAGAAGGCCTGCAGTCCTTCGCCGAACGCCGATCGCCCCGCTTTCGCGGGCGGTGAGCGGCCGTCACCCGGCTGCGGGCCCGCCCCGTATGGTGAACGAGGAGCTGTCGTCGATCTGGTCGATCGCGGCGGCCACACCCTCTGCGGTCAGGGCGGGGTCTTGGATTCCTTTCGTCACACCGATGAACACCCGAGACACCTTGCCGGCCCCGACCGAATAGATGTGGGCCGTGCGTTCGCAGCTGCGGTGCGCCAGGTACACGACCACCGGGGTGACCAGCTCCGGGTCCATCTCCTTGGCCGCCTCGCCCATGATGTCCTCGGTCATCCGGGTCCGTGCGATGGGTGCGATGGCGTTGACCGTGATGCCGTTGCGTGCCCCCTCGATCGCCAGCACATGCATCATTCCGACCAGCCCCATCTTGGCGGCCCCGTAGTTGGCCTGGCCGAAGTTGCCGAAAAGACCGGTGCCCGAAGTGGTATGCACTATCCGGCCGTAATTCTGCTCCCGCATGATCGGCCACGCTGCGCGGGTGACGTTGAAGGCGCCGGTGAGGTGTACTGCGATCACGGCGTCGAACTGGTCGGCTGTCATGTTCTTGAAGGCCGCGTCGCGCAGGATGCCGGCATTGTTGACCAGGATGTCGACGCGCCCGAACGCGTCGCGTGCCGCCGCGACGATGGCCTCACCGCCCGCTTCGGAGGCCACCGAGTCGGCGTTCGCGATGGCTGTTCCGCCCGCCGCGGTGATCTCGTCCACGACGCGCTGGGCGACCGAGCCGGAGGCGCCGCTGCCGTCGACTGCGCTGCCGAGATCGTTCACCACCACCCGGGCCCCCCGGCGCGCCAGTTCGATCGCGTGGCAGCGGCCGAGCCCTCCGCCGGCTCCGGTCACGATGGCTACCTGGTTGTCGAATGCAATTGTCATGGGTGAGAGGTTACATTCGCAACATCGAGAATTGTCGTTTGCATCGGAGGATCTCATGACGTGCCCGACCGGCCTTCTGGGCAATGCGGCGCAACGCGCAGCAGGATTGCGAGCGCGCTACCGGGCCGCCGGGCATTGGTCACAGCAGCCGCTGGATCTCCTGCGCTCCACTGCGTCAAGGTATCCCGCGCGGATCGCACTGATCGACCGCGAGCAACAGATCAGCTTTGCCGAGCTGGACAGCCGCATCGACAGGGTATGCCGGGAGTTGACCGAGGCCGGTGTGGTGGCGGGGAGCGCGGTGGTCGTGGTGGTCGGCAACGACGTCGACTCGGTGGCCGCGGTGCACGCGGTACTGCGCTGTGATGCCGTCGTGCTGCTGGTGCCGCGCGGCGCCGGCGCCGCACAAGTCGCTCAGATCATCGATCGCACCGGGGCGTCGTTCGGTGTGGCGCCGAACTGGCCGGCGGCGACCGCAGATCTGGCGACGAGGTGCCGGTGGATCGTGAGCCCGGATGACTCGCCGGGCGCGCTGAGACCGTGGCGGCCGCACCGGCCCGCCGATGAACCGTCGTTTGTGCTGTACACCTCCGGTACCACCGCCGAGCCCAAGGGGGTGGTGCACTCGTTGAGCACCTTGCGCAAGGCGTCGGCCAACTACATCGCAGCGGCCGGGCTGGGGCCTGCGGACCGGATTTTTCTGATCAGCCCGCTGGCGTCGGTCACGGGCGTGGTGCAGGCGCTGTTCATCGGTCCCATGCTCGCGGCGCCGATCGTGCTGGAGGACCGTTGGGATCCCGCGGCGACGTGCGAGTTCCTGTTGTCCAGCGGGGCGACGTGGTACGGCGGACCCGACCGCCTGCTGGACCGGTTGCTCGACGAGGCGGTGGCACGGGACGGCTCGGTGCCGCTACGCGCGGTCTATCTCGGTGGCACCATGCTCGACCAGCGGATCGTCGAACGCGTCGAGGATGAATTCGGCGTCGTCGTGATGCGCGCGTACGGGTCTTCGGAGGTTCCGGTGAGTACCTCCGGCCAGCGGACCGACACCCGGGAGGTACGACACGCCGACGACGGCCTGCCGCTGGCGGATGTCGAGGTGAGACTGGGCTCCAGCGGGGATCCGGCTGAGTGTTGCATCCGTGGTCCGCACACCTTTCTGGGCTATACCGATGCCGTCGCCGACGACACCGCCTTCGAAAACGAGTGGTTCCGCACCGGCGACGTCGCGACGCTGGACGGCGGACGGGTCCGCATCGTGGGCCGGATCAAGGACATCGTGATCCGCAACGGGATGAAGATCCCGGCCGCCGAGGTCGAGCAGGCGGTGGCCAGGATCGCCGGGGTCGGCGAATGCGCGGCGTATCCGGTGCCCGATGCCACCACCGGAGAGCGACTGGCCGTGGCTCTCGTGCTCGACGGCGACGCCGAGTTGTCGCTGGCAGAGTTGACCGCGGCGCTGGTATCGGCGGGTCTGCCCAAATACAAGCTGCCCGAGGAACTGGTGTTCTGGGACCAGCCGCTGCCGGTCAATCCGAACGGCAAGGTGGCGCGGAACAGGCTGCACGAGAACGCAGCCGGTCGGCCACGGGTGGTGGCCGACCGCCTGGTCGCAACGGAATGACCGCCAGACGTCAGTCCGAGCCGCTGACGTTGACGGTGGCCTCTTTGATCTGAGCCTGCCAATCCGACGACCGACCACTGTGGTCCCGTTTGGACAGCGCCTGGATCGAGACATCGTGGCCCTCGGCGGACTTGCGCAGACTTCCGACGGTGGCCTGTTCTCGGGTGATGTGGGTGAACGGGTCCCAGTGATACCAGCGCATGGCGTTCTCGTACGTCATCTTGTTGATCTCGTCGTCGGGAACGTCGAACTTCTTGAGTACCTCGTCGAGTTCCTCGGGGGCGCTGGGCCACATGGAGTCCGAGTGCGGGTAGTCGGCCTCCCAACAGATGTTGTCGACGCCGATCGTGTTGCGCAGTTCCACCCCGACGGGGTCGGAAATGAAACAGGTCAGGAAGTGTTCGCGGAAGAACTCCGAGGGCTTCTGGGCGCCGAAGTCCTGACCGGTCCACGTCGAGTGCATCTCGTAGGTGCGGTCGATGCGATCGAGGAAATACGGGATCCACCCGGTACCGCCCTCGGACAGCGCGATCTTGAGACCCGGGTATGCCTTGACCGGCTTGGACCACAACAGATCCGCGGCGGCCTGCACGATGTTCATCGGCTGCAGCGTGATCATCACATCCATCGGGGCGTCCGGGGCGGTGATGGCCAGACGGCCCGAGGAGCCGATGTGCACATTGAGCACGGTGTCGGTGTCGGCCAGGGCGTCCCACATGGGTTTCCAGTGCTGCAGGTCATGGAAACTCGGATAGCCCATCGCAGCCGGATTCTCGGTGAAGGTCATCGAGTGCACACCGCGGGCAGCGTTGCGCCGGATTTCCTTGGCGCAGGCTTCGGGATCCCAGATCACCGGCAGCGTCATCGGAATGAACCTGGCCGGATAGGCGCCGCACCACTCCTCCACGTGCCAGTCGTTGTAGGCCTGGATGAGCGCGAGGGAGAAGGCATGGTCATCGGTCGCGAACAGCCGGCCGGCGAAACCGGGGAAGGAGGGAAAACACATCGAACCCAGAATGCCGCCGGCGTTCATGTCCATGACGCGTTCGTCGACGTTGTAACATCCGGGCCGGATCTCATCGAGTGCCTGTGGCTCCAGGCCGTATTCCTCCTTCGGCCGTCCGGCGACGGCATTGAGCGCCACATTCGGGATCGTGACGTCGCGGAATTGCCATCGGTCGCTGCCGTCGGCGTCGTGCACCAGTCGGGGAGCTTCGTGCTGGTACTTCTTGGGCAGGTGGTTGGCAAACATGTCCGGCGGTTCGACGATGTGGTCGTCGACGCTGACCAGGATCATGTCGTCTTTGTTCACTTCATTTCCTCTCGAGTGCCGGCGTGAAAATCGGGATGGCGAAACCGTCTGCGTCGTGGCGAAAGTCGAGAATGAGCTCCAGCCCGGCCTCCAGCTCCTCGATCGTGCAGTTCTCGACGTGGGTCATCAGGCGCGGTCCCTCGGCCAGGTCGACCATGGCGATCACGTACGGCGTGCGTGCGTCGAAAGGGGCGGCGTTCTGGTGGACCACGGTCCAGGTATAGAGCGTTGCGCGACCACATGCCGGGGTGGGCACTACGTCTTCACTCCAGCAGTGTGGACAGAACGACCTGTGGTGCAGTGAGTTTCGATCGCAGTCCCGGCACGCGTTGAGCAGCAGCGTGCCGTTCTGGACCGCCGACCACCATGCTTCGCTGTCGCCGTCGATGGTCGGTCGATCGGGGCTAGTCATCACTGCCTCCCCAGAATCATCGTGGCACTGTGGCTGAAAAAGCCGCCGGTAGCGTGTACGCAGGCGAGTTCGGCATTGCCGACCTGACGCTCTCCGCACTCACCGCGAAGCTGCCGCACCGCTTCGACCATGAGGAACATGCCGCGCATTCCCGGGTGACAGGCGGCCAGGCCGCCGCCGTCGGTGTTGGTCGGTAGCGCACCCCCGGGCCGCAACGCCCCCGACCCGATGAACGCGCCGCCTTCGCCCTTGGCGCAGAAGCCGAGGTCTTCGACGGTGAACAGCACCGTGGCGGTGAACGAGTCATAGAGCTGGCATACGTCGATATCGGCGGGCCGCACTCCGGCCTGGGCGAAGGCCGCCGGGCCGGACACCGCGCCGGCCGACGTGGTGAAGTCGTCCCACGCGCTCATGCTGACGTGCGAGGCGGCGTCAGCGGAACCAAGCACCCAGACCGGCTCCTTGGCGCAGTTGCGGGCCACGGCTTCACTGGCCAGCACCACCGCGCCGCCGCCGTCGGTGCGCAGGCAGACGTGTTTGGCGGTGAAGGGATCGGCCAGCATGGGTGCTGCCGCCACATCCTCGATGGTGAGGCGTTCCCGGTCGAAGGCGTTCTCGTTGTCCGCGGCCCACTCGTGTGCCGCGACCGCAACCTCGGCCAGCTGCTCCGCGGTGGTCCCGAACTCGATCATGTGCCGGCGGGCGGCCATGGCGTACTTGGCGATCAGTGTGGCGCCGTAGGGAGCCTCGTACTGCATGGCCCCTCCCGCGCCGACTGCGGCAACCGAGGCGCGAGTCCGCCGTTTGACGTCAGAGCGGGCGGTGGAGCCGTAGGTGAGCAGGATGACGTCGACCTCGCCTGCGGCGATGGCGGCGACGGCATGTCGGGCCATCACCTCCCACGAGGATCCGCCCACATTGGTGGCATCGACCCAGCGCGGCCGCAGGCCGAGGTACTCGCTGACCTCGATCGGCGGTAGCAGCGTCCCGTGGCCGCCGAAGCCTTCGATGTCGTCCTTGGACAGGCCGGCGTCGGCGATGGCCCGGCGTGCGGACTGGGCCATCAGCCCCATCGCGGTCATGTCGGGCACCCGCCCGCAGTCGGAGAGTCCCGCACCCACGATGGCGACACGCTTGGACGGCATAGCACATGGTAACCACACCGGTAACGGCGTTTCCCGAATGGCGTCAATAACGATTCTCGTTCCGCTACCGTCAGGTGATGCGGAGGAACCTCAGGGCGGAGTTGCGCGGCGACCGGTTGGTACTGTGCCTGGCCCTGCTGAATTCTCGGACGCCCGAGGCGCCGGCGATCGCTGCTGCTTGCGGTTATGACGCCATCTACGTCGACCTTGAGCACACCTCGACGTCGCTGGACACCGCAGCGCTGATGTGCGTGGGCGCCGTCGGTGCGGGCATCGCAGGCTTGGTCCGGGTGCCCTCGCAGGACTCCGGTGTCATCGCGCGGGTGCTCGATGCCGGTGCGGTGGGAGTCATTGTTCCCCATGTTAATTCGGCGGACGAGGCAGCCGCCGTCGTGGCGGCGGCCAGGTTTCCTCCGATCGGGCGGCGATCGATCTCCGGTCCGAGCGTGGTCAGCGGGTTTCATCCGCTGGGCCCATCCGAGCTCACCGCCGAACTGGAGAGGCAGACGGTGGTGGCGGTGATGATCGAAACCGTGGAAGCCGTCACCGATTGTGAGCTGATTGCCGCCGTCCCCGGCATCGACATGATCCTGTTGGGTCCCAGTGACCTGACCGCCGAGATGGGGATCCATGGAGATTATGAGAATGAGGATTTCCATTCTGCGGTACGCTCTGTTGCAGCGGCTTGTCGTAGACACGGCGTGGCGCTGGGAATCGCCGGTATCAAGTCGGTTGAACTGCTGGAACGATTTGTGGACTTGGGTCTGCGATTCATTTCGGCGGGGACCGACGTCGGGATGATGACCGAGGCGGCTAGCTCCCGCGCGCTGGCGCTCCGTGCTCTGTCGGCGGGTCGCTGACAAGCACACAGGCCGCGCCCGACGACAGGAGCCCCGGATGCCCACCGCGATATACACCGCACAGGTCAGCGACTCGATGGCCTGGACCGGCGCCGACTTGAGCAAGGAGGACCTCTGCTTCGACCTGTCCACTCGCAATGTCGCGGCGCTGGAGTCGATCCTGGCGAAGACCGCCGCAACGGCCCGGGATGACATCACCTTCGACGACGTGCGCCATCCCGACCTCGATGACGACCTCGCCAGGCTGTACCGCGACCTGATGTTCGGCAAGGGCCTGGCGTGCGTGCGCGGATTCCCGGTCGAGCAGCACTCGATCGAGGATCTCGAGCGAATCTACTGGGCGTTCTGCTGGCACCTGGGATACCCGGTGTCCAACAACTCGTTCGGGGACCGCTTGGTCCGGGTCCAGGAAGAGATCCTGCCCAATGGTGTGCAACCGGCCCGGGGCACCAAATCCAGCGCGGAACTGGCGATGCACAACGATGCCGCCGACATTCTGTCGCTGTTGTGCGTGTATCCGGCCCTGTCCGGTGGCGAAAGCCAGTTCGCCAGCGGACCCGCGGCGCACAATCGCATCCTGGCGGAACGTCCTGACCTGCTGGAGGTGCTGTACCAGGGTTTCCCGCACCACCGGCGCAGCGAGCAGCCGGATGATCAGCCCGATGTCACGCCGTACGACGTACCGGTGTTCTCGCAGATCGACGGTCGGATCTGCATCAACTTCACCTACAGCAGCATTCTTCCCGCGATGAAGACCCTGGGCCGTGAGTTCACACCCGAGCAGAATGAAGCCATTGAGTTGCTCCGGCGGGTACTCATCGAGCAGCAGGTCGAGTTCCGGCTCGAATCGGGTGAGGCCGCGGTGGCCAACAACTTCGCGATGTGCCACTCGCGCTCTGACTTCGTCAGCAGCACAGACCCGAAGAAGGCCCGCTGCTTCCTGCGAGCGTGGATGGAAGTGCCGCGCGAGGACCGCCGACTGCCGTTGGGCCGCGAGTACTTCCACATGGAGAACAAGGACTTGCGGCTCGGGTATGACGTGGTGGAGGGCCGGGACGGTGCCATCGCGCGCAACGACTACAAGAATGTCGACGCCGAGTTGGCCGCCATGTTCAAGGCCGCCCAGGTGAAGCCCAAGCCGAGCCAGTGAGCAGGACTTACCCGCGGTTGGTGTACGAGCGGTGGACCGACCCCGTCGCCGGCGAGGTGCTGGAGCCCGCCGATATCGACGTCATCAAGCTGGATCTGTCGGCACCGGCAGAACGCAACTGGTCGGTACTGGAGTCGGCGCACGGCTACCAGGTGGCCACCCGGACCGACACCGCGTCACTACCCGGCGCATCGCAGTATCTGGCCGGGGCCGACCTTATCTCGCGGTGCGAGAACCTGCTGGCGGTGTGTTCTGCCGGCGCCGGCTATGACGTGATCGATGTGGAGGCGTGCACGCGCGCCGGGGTTGCGGTGTGCAACAACTCGGGGCCGGGCGCCGAGGCGGTCGCCGAACACGCGCTCGGGTTCATGCTCGACCTGGCGAAGAAGATCACCGTGTCAGACCGCAGGCTGCGAGCGGGGCCGCTGGAGAACCGGTTGACCCTGCGCGGAACTCAGCTGCTCGGCAAAACCCTCGGGGTGATCGGCCTCGGCGCTATCGGATCCCGACTCGTCGAACTGTGCGCTCCGTTCGGGATGACCGTGCTCGCCTACGATCCGTACCTGGACGAGGCGAAGGCAGCGGCCCTCGGGGTCACCGGGGTGGAACTTGCCGAGTTGGTGCGGCGCTCGGACTTCGTTCAGGTCACCTGTCCGCTGACCGCCGAGACCGAGGGACTCGTCGGGCGTGCGGAGTTCGCAGCGATGAAACCCACCGCGTACTTCATCACCACCGCACGCGGGCCGGTCCACGACGAGCACGCACTTCTGGACGCGCTGCGCAGCGGCGCGATAGCAGGGGCGGGCCTGGATGTATTCCATACCGAGCCACCCCGGCCGGATGATCCGCTGCTGCAGCTGGACACTGTGGTGGCCACCCCGCACACCGCCGGTATCACACTCGAGGCGGCACGCGATATCGCGATCGCCACCGCGGCCCAGTGGAAGGCTATCTTCGCCGGTCAGCTACCGCCGCGGTTGCTCAACCCCGATGTGTGGCCGCGCTACTGTGAGCGGTTCAACGACGTGTTCGGTTTCCGCCCGAACGCCAACTCTGACCCGGCAGAATCTGATTCAAACCGAAGGTGAGCACCGTGGGATACCAGACGATCGAGTTCGAGGTGCGAGGGCACACGGCATGTGTGACCCTCAACCGGCCCGAGGTGCTCAATGCCATCAACGACGAAATGATCGCCGAGTTGGCCGAGGTGTACACCGAGGTCGAGACATCACAGGACATCTGGACCCTGATCATCACCGGCGCGGGCCGGGCGCTGTGTGTGGGCGCCGATGTCAACAAGGCCGCCGACCACGACATGGAAAACGCCGCGGGAATCGACAACCAAGGCGAACCCATCCTGAGCTCGCTGCGCCAGTGGGAAGCCCCGCAGGAGGCGACGCCGCCGTGGCTGCAGATGAGCAAGCCGATCATCTGTGCGGTCAACGGGATCGCGTGCGGCGCCGGTATGGACCTGGTCACCACGGCGGACATCACCATCGCCGCGGAGAGCGCCTCCCTGATGGACCCGCATGTGAGCATCGGCGTGGCGTCGGGGCGCGAAGCCGTACGCCTGGCCCGGATACTGCCGCTCCCGGTGGCGATGCGGCTGGTGCTGATGGGGCGTCATGAGCGGCTGAGCGCCCAACGCGCCTACGATCTGGGCATTTTCACCGAAGTGGTACCCGACGCCGCATTGTTGGAGCGGTCCTGGGAGATCGCCGAGATCATCAACGCGAATGCGCCTCTGGCCGTGCGCGGATCGCGGATGGCGGTGCGCAAGGGGCTGACGCTGCCGATCAACGAGGCCGAGTTGCTGGCCGAGAACTACCGCATGAAGGTGGCGCTCACCAAGGACGCGATCGAGGGACCGCGCGCATTCTTGGAGAAGCGCCCACCGCAGTGGCAGGCCCGCTAGATCGTCGCGCTGCCCGTCGGCGGGGCAGCCCTTCTGCTACGCCAAGCCGAAGAAAGTCTTCGCGTTGGTGGACAAGACCTTTCGCTTGGTCTCTTCATCGAGGCCCTCGGTCGCCTTGTTCGCGACTTCGGTGCTGTGTGGCCAGTTGGTGTCGTTGTGCGGATAGTCGGTCTCGAACATGAGCTGATCGGGTCCGACGAGGTCGAGGATGCGGAACGCCACCGGATCGCCGAAAGTGGAGAACCACACCCGGCCGGGCACCTGTCTGCTCGGCGGTTCGGTGAGTAGGGGATGGACACCGCCCCAGCCCCTACGGTCTTCCCACACCTCGTCGACCCGCTGTAGGTAGTAGGGGATCCACCCGGCTTGAGCCTCCGCGAAAGCGAGCTTGAGCTTGGGAAACTGCGTCAACTTTGCCGAGAACAGCCAGTCCACCAGTGCGATCGTGCAATTGACCGCCATGAGCGCACTGGTGACCACGTGTGGGGCGTCCGGCGAAGACTTTGTCAGTGAAGAGCTCGACCCGATGTGCACCATGATGCCGACGTTGTTGCGTTCACAGGCGGCGAAGAACGGATCCCAGTATCCGCTGTGGATGGAGGGCAGATCCAGACGTGCGGGCAACTCGGAGAAGCACACGGCGGGCATCCCTTTGGCCGCGACCCGCTCAACCTCTTTGGCGGCGAGTTCCGCATCCCACAGCGGGATGATTCCCAGTGGAATGAGCCGCCCGTGTGAGCCCGCGCCCCACTCATCGACCTGGAAGTCGTTGTAGGCCTGAACACAGAGCAAGGACAGGTCCTTGTCCTTACCGTAGAGGAACCGCTGGCCGCAGAACCGGACGAGCGTGTTGGGGAAACACGCCGAGGCCTCGATCCCGGCAATGTCCATGTCGGCGACACGATCTGCGACGCGATAGCAGCCCGGGCGCATCTCGTCGTAGGTGATCGGGTCGGTGGTGAGTTCGTCGATCTCGTAGCCGGCCGCCGCGCTGATCAAAGGAATAGGGATGAGCGAATCCTCGTAGTGCCAGATGTCGGCGTCGCGGCCGTCTTCGTCGTCGATGAATGCAACGTCGGAGGTGACGCTGGGGTCCATCCGGCCGCGGTGCCTGACGATTCGCGGCCCGGTGTCCCGGTAGCGCGAGGGCAGCCTGCTGGTCCACAGGTCGGCCGGCTCGACGAGGTGGTCGTCCGGCGAGACGATCGGAATGTCTGCAGAGCTGGTGGAACTCAACGCGGTACTCCTTCAGGGCGCCCCGACAGCAAGTATTCGTTAAAATCGAGAATGATCGTTTCCACGATAGCGCATGAGCGTCACCTCCTGGGCCGCGATGGAGGGACGGCGGGCGAAAACCAACATACTCGTGTAGGTAGACGGTCAATTCTCGAAGTCGATCCCGTATCCTTCGAAGCATCATGAACGCGAAGAAAGGCACCCCCGGCGGCGCACAGGCCGGGCTGGAGATCGTCGAAGCCGAACTGGAGAGCCCCGGCACGACTTGGCAACAGCGAACCATCGACCGACGGCTCAGTGCCGCCCGGGCACGCGCCCTGGCGCGGAGTTCGCGGTTCCTGGCTACCGCACTCGAGCTCATCGAAGAGTCCGGGCGCGCCGACTTCACCATTCAGACGCTGATCGATCGCTCCAGCCTGAGCCTGCGGGCTTTCTATCAGCACTTCGCGGGCAAAGAAGAATTGCTGCTCGCGCTGTATGAAGACGTCACCAGCCAGTTCACCGAAAGCATCCGCCAGGAGGTCGCGGCCGCCGACGGGCCGATGGACCAACTCGAGGCGTTCTGCCGCGGATTTCTCTCCCGCGCTGAATCCTCGGAGAAGGCCGGCGGCCGGGTCATGACCATCTACAACCTCAGCCTGGAGATCGAACGCCCCACCGACTTTGCGAAGATCTGGGAGCCGCATCAAAAGCTTCTCACCAAGATCGTGACGGCCTGTTCGCGTGCCGGCCTGGTGCGCAAGGATCTGACACCCGCGCAGCTGACCACGCTGTTGAACTCGACCTTGACCGCACTCGCGCAGATCGGTGTATTCCAGCTCGGCACCAAGGGTGCCGAGCTGACCGAGGATCAGCTGTGGGCCTGGTGCAAGCAGGCGATCTCGCCGCCGGCGGACGAGAAGCCGTCATCGGCACGGGCTTCGCGTCCGTCGCGCACGAGGACGGCCCGTAAGTAGCGCGCACGCTACCGGGGTAAGCCCAAGCCGTGTTGCGCGATGATCGATCGTTGTACTTCGCTGGTACCGGCGTAGATGGTGGTACCGAGCGAGAATCGCAGTAGCTGTTCGAACCGGCCCCGCTCGGGGGAGGTCGGGTCTAGAAAGGCGCGCATCGCGTCGGGGCCCACCATTTCGACGATGTCCTGACTCGCACGCTCGAGGGCTTCGGTGCTGAAAACCTTGGACATCGGTCCCTCTGCGACCGGTTGTCTGCCCTGCTCGGTCAGCCAAACGCACCGTCGCTGCAGCAGCATGGCGACCTCGGTCTCCATTGCGACCCTGGCGATTCGGCGTCGCACATCGGTCTGGCTCATCGGTGCCGCGCCACCGTCCGGCGGGGTCGTCTGTGCCCACCGCTCGGCGTGGTGCAGCAGACGGGCGATGTGCGGTCCCCAGCCCGAGGCGTGCTCGTACTCGAGTGAGAGCCGCAGCACCTGCCAACCACCGTCGATCTCGCCGATGCGCCACTCGTCGCCGATACGTACATCGCTGTAGAAGGTGATGTTGGTGCGTTCCCCGGACAGCGTCCACACCGCCTGCGCCTCGAAACCGGGGCTGTCCCGCGGCACCAGGAACATGGTCAGCCCCTTGTGCTTCGGCTTGTCCGGGCTGGTCCTGGCAAGCAGGAAGACATAGTCGGCGATGTGGCCGTTGGTGGTGAACATCTTCGATCCGTTGATGATCCAGTCATCGCCTTCGCGCACCGCCCGGGTGGCCGCCGCTGCGACGTCCGAGCCGCACTCGGGTTCGGTGAAGCCGAGCGCGATGGTGATATCGCCCCGCATCGCCCCGGCAACGATCTTCTCCCGCATCGCGGGGGTGCCGGCGGTTTGGATGATCGTCGCCACCATGCGGGTGGTCTCGGACAGGTACACCGGCGCGTCGAAGCGCATCATCTGTTCTTTGACGACTTGTTCGGCCCATGGTCCACGATTCTGGCCGCCCAACTCGACCGGCCAGGCTGGGGCGAAGTATCCCTTGTCCACCAAGCCCTTGGCGAAGCTCTCATCGTGGGAGACTCCGCTGCGGTAGGTCTGCTCCTCGAACTCGGGCGTCAGCACATCCTGAAGATGTGCCTGTACTTCAGCGCTGAATTCTGCGGTCTCCGAGTCGAGCCGGAAATGCATGCCCTCGCACCAATCTCTCGCTGGAACACCTGAACGATACTGCTAATCTCAAAAGTGAGAGCAATCATATCCGCTGGAACGGGGCACTGACTTGGACCTGAGTCTGTCCGACGAGCAACGTCAGCTCGTCGACTCCTTCGCGGCCCTGTATGCGCGCGAGTCGACCTCGGAGCGGGTGCGAGCCGCCGAGCCGCTGGGTTTCGACGCGGCCCTGTGGCTGGCGTTGCGGGAAACAGGTGTCGTGGAGATGGCCGTACCCGAGCGTGACGGTGGTTGGGGCGCCTCGGTGCTCGATCTGGCGTTGCTGGCCGAACAACTCGGCAGGGCAACAGGATCGGCTCCCGTCATCGAGGCACAGGTTGCGGCCGGGTTGTTGGCGGCATGCGGCGGGCCCGGGGCCGAATTGCTGGCATCGGCGATGTCGGGCCAGAAACTGATCACCTTCGCGCCGCGTCGCTCCTCCGGTTCAGAGCTGACGCTGGTGCCGGCGGGCGCCGTAGCCGATGTAGTGATCGCACTGGTCGGTGATCGGCTGGTGGCGTCGAGCATCGGCGAAAGGACCGTGGTCGAGAACCTGGGGACCCTGCCGTTGGCGGACGTATCGATCGACCCGCACGCCGTCACCCTGGCCGAGGGCGCCGACGCGGTGGCCCTGCATGCGTCTGCGCTGGATCGGTGGCTTGCGCTGACCGCAGCCGCGCTGGCCGGTATCGGCGGTCGCGCGGTCGAGGTGGGTGCACAGTACGCCAAGCAGCGCAAAGCGTTTGGTGTGGCGATCGGATCCTTCCAGGCGGTCTCCCACCCGCTCGCCGACAGTGCCACGGCCATCGACGGTGCGCGGCTGCTGGCGTTCAAGGCCGCGTGTGCATTCACCGATGAGGCCCAGCGGGCGACTGAGCTCTCCGCCATGGCGTTCGCCTTCGCCGCCGAGTCCGCCCGGGATGCCACCCGCACCAGCCTGCACGTGCACGGGGGATACGGTTTCGGCATGGAAGCCGATGTCCAGTTGTACTACCGGCGGGCCCGCGGCCTGACCATGGTCTACGGGGATCCGCTGACCGCGTTGGACCGCGTCGCCGACGCGCGTTACGGCGCCGCCGGTTGACGGGCCGTCATTCCAGCGCCCGGACCCGATCCTTGACGGCCAGAACGACCGGTGGTGCACTACGCCAGTCCGGGACTCCCTGCTCGGGACCGGCCGTGGCGAGCTTGTCCTCGCGAATGCCCGACCAGTGTGCGTGATTCAGCTGGTGCAGGGTGAAACAGGCTTGCAGCGAGTTGTAGAAGCCCATGTTGTCCTGGGTCTGGTTGACCGACTCCTTGATGAGCAACGCGGCCATCGTCGGCACCTCGGCGACCCGGCGGGCCAGCTCCAAGGTCCGGTCGGGGAGCTCCTCGCGCGTGAAGACCTTGCTGACCATGCCCAGTCGGTGTGCCTCGTGGATGTCAATGGCGTCGCCGGTCAGCATGAGTTCTTTGGCCTTGCGAGCCCCGAACTCCCACGGGTGGCCGAAGTACTCCATGCCGCACATGCCCAGGCGGGTACCGACCACGTCGGCGAACCGGACATCCTCACTGCCGACGATCAGATCGCATGCCCACATCAGCATCAGACCGGCGGAGAACACATCGCCGTGCACCTGAGCAATGGTGATCTTGCGCAGGTTTCGCCAGCGCAAGGTGTTCTGGAAGAAGTAGTGCCACTCCTGAAGCATGCACTTCTCGGCACCCTCACGCGTACCGCCGTTGATGGCCGCCGTCGGGTGCTGATCGGGGCCCGGCAGGTACTCGCTGATCGCCTGCTTTGACCCGATGTCGTGGCCGGAGGAGAACATCTTGCCCTCGCCGGCCAGGATGACGACCCGGACGTTGTCGTCGGCCTCGGCGGCACCGAAGGCCTCGTCGAGTTCCACCAGCATGCCGCGGTTCTGCGCGTTGCGCTGGTCCGGTCGGTTCAGTGATATCCGGACGATCCGGCCGTCGTCGTAGGTCTGCCATTTCAGGAACTGGTACTCGCCCACCGCTCTCCCTCTTCCCGCTATGGTAATAATGTTATCGGTCAGTGAGAAACCATATTCTCACGCCTACGTTAGGAGTCGCCATGGCCCCTCCCGTCCGTGAGATCTGGGACGCCGACAACCATCTCTACGAGCCTGCCGACGCCTACACGCGGCACCTCCCTCGGCAGTATCGCGACGCGATCCAGTGGATTCAGGTCGGTGGCCAGACGAAATTGATGATCAAGGGGCGGCTGACCGACACCATTCCCAATCCGACGTATGAGGTGGTGGCGTCGCCGGGCGCCTGGGCCGACTATTTCCGCGGGATCAATCCCGACGGTAAATCGTTGCGGGAACTCGCCGCTCCCATCGCCTGCCCGGACTCATTCCGCCGCGCCGACCAGCGGCTGGCCTTGCTCGACGAACAGGGTGTACAGGCCTGCGTGATGTTTCCCACCACCGGCGGGATGCTCGAAGAGCGCATGACCGACGACATCGAGCTGGCGCACGCCGTGGTGCACGCGTACAACGAGTGGCTGTTGGAGGAATGGAGTTTCGACTATCGCGGGCGCATCTTCGCGACTCCGGTGATCACCCTGCCCGACGTCGACAAGGCCGTCGCCGAGCTCGACTGGTGCGTCGAGCACGGGGCGCGAGCCGTGCTGGTGAACCCGCGGCCGGTGGCAACGCCCTCGGGTCGCACCACCTCGATGGGGAAGCCGTACTTCGATCCGTTCTGGGCGCGTCTGAGCCAGCACGGAATACCGGTGCTCATGCATGCCTGCGACTCCGGATATGACCGCTACAGCCGGGACTGGGAGGGTGCCGGCGCCGAGTATCAGCCGTTCAAGCCGGATGCGTTCAAGACGATCGTGTACGAGGACGCACGCTCGATCCTGGACACCTGTGCCGCGCTGGTCGCCCACGGTGTCTTCACCCGCCACCCCGGGGTGCGGGTCGGTGTCGTCGAGAACGGCGGTAACTGGGTGCCGCGGCTGATCGACCTCTTCGATCGCGTCTACAAGAAGATGCCGACCGAGTTCGCCGAACATCCCGTCGCCGTATTCAAGCGACACATCTGGGTGAACCCGTTCCACGAGGAGGACATGGCCGGGCTCATCGACCTGATCGGCGCGGATCGCGTGCTGTTCGGCTCGGACTACCCGCACCCGGAGGGGCTGGCCCATCCGGCGGAGCTGACGCCGGAGATCGCCGCCCTGGACGAACCGGTGATCGAACGTATCGTGGGCGCCAACCTGCGTGAGCTGCTGACGGCGGTGCCCGGTGGCCGATAACCCGCGGGTGATCCTCTGGGGGCCGGGTCAGGTGGGCATCGGGGCGCTGCGCGCGGTCATTGCGCATCCCGGCCTGGACCTGGTCGGGCTGATCGTGCACTCCGAGGCCAAGGCCGGTCGCGACGCCGGGGAGATCTGCGGCATGCCCGCGACCGGTGTGATCGCCACCCGCGACATCGATGGCGCCCTCGCCATCGATGCCGAGGTGGTGGCGTTCTTCGCCTCCGGCGATTATCGCTACCGCGAGGCCGCCGAGGACGTCGCGCGGTGTCTGCGGGCGGGCAAGAACGTAGTGTGCACATCCCTTGTGCCACTGTGCTATCCACCGGCGGCCGACCGCGAAACCGTCGAGCTCCTCGAGGATGCCTGCCGCGAAGGCGGCACGAGCCTGTTCAACAGCGGCGTGGATCCCGGCTGGGCAAACGATGTCATCGCCTTGACGATGACCGGGTTCAGCAGCCGGGTCGACACCATCACGATGCTGGAGATCCTCGATTACGGTCCGATCGCCCAGCCGGAGATCATGTTCGATTTCATGGGTTTCGGTCACACGCCGGATTACCCGGCCCCACTGTTCGATCCGGCGCGGCTGAGCGCCTTGTGGTCGCCGATCGTCCACCTGGTCGCGGACGGCGTCGGGTTGCCGCTCGATCGTGTCGTGACGACCATCGACAAATGGCTGGCCACCGAGCGGTACCGGGTTGCCTCCGGCTGGGTGGAGCCCGGGACCATGGGCGGAATGCGCTTCAAGCTGGCCGGGATGCTGGACGGCGAGGAACGCGTCGTGCTGGAGCACGTCACCCGGATGGGTGAGCATGCGGCACCGGACTGGCCGCGGCATCCGTCGCCGCACGGGGGTTACCGCGTCATCGTCGACGGGATGCCGACCTACACCGTTGACATCGAGATGCACGGGCGCGGAAACAACATGCGCGGACTGACCTACGCGACCGTGATGCGTGAGCTCAATGCGATCCCGGCGGTGATCCGCGCAGAGCCGGGCCTGCTGTCGACGCTGGACCTGCCGCTGGTCACCGGGCCGGTACGGGGCGGTGACTGGCAGGGGGTCCTGCCGCGGAGGGTGCATGAACCACAGCCCGGTTGAACCCGTCTCGGATGATTTGTGGACGGTGATGAGTACCGCGACGGCGGTGCGGCGCTACCGCGACGAAGCCGTCCCGGACCACACCCTGCAGAAGTGTCTGACGGCAGCGTCCTGGGCGCCGTCGGGTGGCAACGGGCAGCCCTGGCGATTCGTCGTGCTCGACTCGCCTGAGCTCCGTGCCCTGGTCACCATCGCAGCGCAGCGCACCTGGGAGGTGATGAAGGACTTCTACCGGCTGCCGGACATCACCGACGGCGCCGACGATCCCAAGTCACGCACGTTGCGCACCATGGCCGAGCATATGCGCGTCGGTGGCGGCGCGCCCGCGTTGGTGCTGTTCTGCGTGCAGCCGCAGCGCGGCACGACGGAGCTGCAGCAGGGCGGTTCGATCTTCCCCGCCGTCCAGAACTTCCTGCTGGCGGCGCGTTCCCAGGGGCTTGGGGCGGCCATCACCCTGTGGCAGGACGCCTGCGACGCGGAGTTGCGCGAGGCCGTCGGCATACCCGACGGTTGGAAGATCGCGACGCTGCTCACCGTCGGCTGGCCGAAAGGGCGCCATCACCGGGTCCGGCGCAAGCCGCTTGCCGAGGTTGCGGTGCAGGACCGTTGGGACCGTCCCTGGACGCCGGCGTCGGCGGGACTCTCAGCCTCGAGCGCCCCGTCAACCCAGCGCTAAGGCGGTTGCCTCCGCGATCGCCCACACCAGCATCGCCAGCCCGGTGTCGCGCAGCACCGGAATCAGTGCGGCGCCACCCAGCCCGGAGCGCACCGGGGCAGCGGCGCGCAGTGCCAGGGGAGTGGCGATGAACCCGGCCGCACACCACGGGGTTGCCCGCATCAACGCCAGCGTCAGCACCCCGGCGAGCGCCAGCAGCAGCGCAAACAGCACCCGGGTGCGGGCATCGCCGAGGCGTACCGCCAGGGTGATCTTGCCGGCCGGCTTGTCGGTTGCGATGTCGCGCAGATTGTTGGCCACCAGCACCGCCGACGACAGCGCACCGATACCCACCGCCAGCGCGGCGCCGACCCAGTCCACCCGCAGCGCCTGGGTGTACTGGGTGCCCAGCACCGCGACCAGCCCGAAGAACACGAACACCGCGATCTCGCCGAGGCCGGCGTAGCCGTACGGCCTTGACCCGCCGGTGTACAGCCAGGCCCCGGCGATGCAGGCGGCGCCGACGGCCAGCAGCCACGGGGCGCTGACCAGGGCCAGCGCCAAACCGGCCAGGGCTCCGACCGACAGTGCGGTGACCGCTGCCGTCAGCACAGCGCGCGGGCTGGCCAGCCGAGCACCCACCAGGCGCACCGGCCCGGTCCGGTCGTCGTCGGTGCCGCGGATACCGTCGGAGTAGTCGTTGGCGAAGTTCACCCCGATGATCAGCGCCAGCGCCACGATCAGCGCCAGCAGCGCCTTCCACCACACCGCGGCGCCCAGCCAGGCCGCCGCGCCGGTCCCGGCGATCACCGGAGCGATCGCGTTGGGCAGGGTCCGGGGACGGGCGCCTTCGATCCACTGTGCGAAGCTGGCCTTTTGCGACATGGGCACGATCCTTGCATGTGGGAGGAGCACGACTTGCTGGGCGTGATCGGCGGTAGCGGCTTCTACTCGTTCTTCGGTGACGACGCGCGCCGGGTGCCCTGCGACACTCCCTACGGGAAGCCCAGCGCGGAGATCACCCTCGGTGCCGTCGGCGGCCACGAGGTCGCGTTTCTGCCGCGCCACGGCGAACGGCACGAGTATTCGGCGCACACCGTGCCCTACCGGGCCAATATGTGGGCGCTGCGGGCCCTGGGGGTGCGGCGCATCCTGGCGCCGTGCGCGGTCGGCAGCTTGACGCCTGAGCTGCCGCCGGGCTCGGTGGTGGTGCCCGATCAGCTGGTGGACCGCACCCGCGGCCGGGTGGACACCTACTTCGACCAGGGCGGCGTGCACGTCGAATTCGCCGACCCGTACTGCCCGACGCTGCGGAGCACGGTGACCGGGCTGCCCGACGTCGTCGACGGCGGCACCATGGTGGTCATCCAGGGTCCGCGGTTCTCCACCCGCGCCGAAAGCCAATGGTTCGCCGCGGCGGGTTTCCGCCTGATCAACATGACCGGGTATCCCGAGGCGGTGCTGGCTCGCGAACTGGAAATGTGCTACGCGGCAATAGCTTTGGTGACCGACCTGGATGCCGGCGTCGACGTCGGCAGCGGCGTGAGGGTCACCGACGTGTTCGCGGAATTCCAGAAGAACATCGAGCCGTTCAAAAAGCTGGTGCACCAAGGCATCGAGCGGGTCGACGAAGAGCGCAGCTGCACACACTGCCTGCCGCACGAGGGCATCCAATTGCCGTTCGAGCTGCCCTAGCGGGCTCTCAGAGGCGGGAGACCGCGAAGTCGGCGCCCTGGTCCGTCATCCCGTTGGCCCCGTACATCGCGTGCGCCATGGTCGGCCCGGCGGCCGGCGCGCCATCACAGATGGTGTCGCCGTCGGCGCACAGCTGCAGGGTCTTGGACGCATAGCCCGGGCCGATCCGGACCGGGGGCGCGCCGTTGGGTGCCAAGAACTCCGCCGAGGGCGTGCCGAACAAGACGACCGCGGCGACGTGATCGGCCACCGAAGGCGGCATCGGCTGCGGCAGGTAGGACCGATACTCGGCGGGCACTTCCCTGGGGATCTCGGCCGAGGTGGTGTAGCCGGCCAGCGCCGCGCCCTGCGAAAAGCCGCCGAGCACGATCCGGGTGTTGGGGCAGCTGGCGGCGGTGTTCTCGATATGGGTACCGGCGTCCCGGATACCGTCGACGACGGTGCGGGCGAAGTCGACGCCGCCGCCCAGATCGCTGCTGGCGGCGTAGTTGACCGGATACACCGCGAAGGAGCGCTCACCCACCTTGGCGCGCAGCGCGTCGACGAAGGATTGGCCGATGCCGCCGACGCCGGGTGGCTCGCCGGTGCCGCGCGCGAACACCACCTCCACGTCCGAGCAGGGTTGCGCCGAGGCGGACCCCATGCCCGGGGCCCACAGTGCGGCACCGCCTATCAGCGTCGCGGCGCCCAGGCGGGTGATGGAACGTAGCGTTGTTGCGACCACGTGGATGTTCATCGTGAGACCTCATCTGTATCGCTAGAGCGCTGTCTCGGCTACCCGGCGGCCGCGTTCGGTAAACGCATTGCCGCGCTGCTCACGCCCCTTAACCGCGGCTCAGCTACGGCTCGAGCCGTCCTGCGCCGGCGCGCCGGGCGAAACGTCGGCTCCGCGGTAGATCTTCGGTCCGCCCGTGCGTGCGAGCGGCGTCGAGTTCGGCGACCGGAAGATGTGCGGTGAGCCGGGGTCGCCGGGCTTGGGTCGGTCATCGGCGGGCAGGGCGAAGCGGCCGGCGATGATCGTGACCACCAGAGCGCCCAACGCCAGCCCGCACAGCACCACATCGAACGTGCTGGTGATCTGCTGGGCCAGTCCATTGCCGTACACCGGGTGGGCCAGTGCCGCGTCGCGCTGGGAGTCCGCCAGGCGCGGTGCCAGCCCGATTCCCACCACCAGGCGCGCGATCGTGAACCCGAACAAGACCGCGGCCACCGACCACAGGGCGGGTGCCGGCAGTGACCGATTGCCCAGGTTGATCCACAGCCACACCGCGACCACCGCGGTCACCACGTCGAAGGACGCCATCGCCGCGCTGTCATAGGGCGAACGCGGCAGGTCCAGAGCGGCCGCCACCACCAGGTCGTTGATGCGCATCAACGCCGACCCCAGACCCCAGAAGATGATGAGCAACAACGCATTACGCGTCGCGCCCAGCCAGGTCGTCGGAGTTGCGTCGCGCAGCGCGACCACCGCGAAGATGGCCGCCGCGGCCGCCCACACCAGATAGCCCTCGAACCCGACCCCGGCCGTGGAGGTGTTCTGCGCGATCCCGTGAAAGCCGTCGATGACACGGCCGGCCGGCAGCACCCACACCAGGGCGCCGCCGAGCAGGGTGGCACCGCCCAGCATGACGATGCTGAGCTGGGATGCCTTGTCGCGCCGCAGAATCCACCGCGAAGCCGTCAGTACCGCGAACCAGGCGACCGCCCCGTACACCAGCGCGGTCACGATGATCGCGACATGCTGCTTACCGAAGCCGCCCACCGAGTGCGCATCGGGCAGGGCGTAGCGCACCCGCCAGTAGAGATTGAACAGCACGCTCGCCGCGGCACCGGCGATCGCGGCGTAGCCCAGCACGCGGGCGCCCCGCTTCCAGAACCGGACCGGCCCGGCGAGCACCGGTTGCCCGGCCAGCAACGCTCCGGTGACCCCCAGCCAGGCACCCGGGCCGACGCCGCCGGGGGGCTGCGAGCTGCCGCCGAATCGGATGGTCTGCACCACGTCGACGACCACGACACCGAGCGCCAGCAGCAGGTACGGCGCCACCAGCCACCGGCGTAGCCGGCCGACGACAGTCGGGTCGGGGTGTGCGCCCAATAACGCCCGGGGGCCGACATAGGTCGCGGCGACCGACCCCAGCGCGAGCACCGTCGCTGCGGCCAGCAGCATCAGCAACCGGGTGTCGCTGCCGGGAACTGCGACCCCGAAGTACAGGCTCCAAGGCAGCGCGGGCGCAGTGCACAACAGCACCGCAGCGGTCACGTCACGGCCGATGTTCCAGCGCCTGGTCGACTCGGCGATCACCTGCTCACCATAACCGCGCGGCGACCGCGCGCCGCTGATCAGCGGGGATCGGCGCCGCCCGGCTCCGGGTTCCCGCGACTAGACTGGCTAATCGAAGTGGCGGCGGAAGGAGACGCGCAGATGGATGTCGCGCTGGGCGTCTCGGTGACCGGCGCGCTGGCCCGCCTGGCGCTCGTCGAGTCGGATGCCTACGGTGACGCCGTTCTCGACGAGTCGATGCTTGACCTGACGCAGGCTCCGGTCGCGACACTGGCCGAGACGGTGACCGGCACGCACCGGATGCTCGCCGAGGAAGGCCATCGGCTGGCCGCCACGCGGCTGTGCTGGTCGGACCCGGAATTGCTGGCCGACCTTCGCCGGGCACTCGACGAGGCGGGCCTCGAGAACGTCTCCGAGCAGTCGCATGCGCGCTCGGCAGTGGCGTTGGCGCGCAACGTTTCGGGCGAGGACGGCGAGACGACGATGCTGCCGGCCCCCGGTGGGGAGGCGACGACGGCCGCACCGGCGGCGACTGCCGCCGAACCGACGCTGGCGGCCGCTGCGCTGCCCGACATCGACGCCGCGGACGGAACGGCCACCGCGGTGACACCACCGGTGCCCGATGCAGAGCCCGACCAGCAGCTGGCGTACTCGATGACCCATGACGACTCCGAGTTGCTGCCCGTGGAGTACGCCGACGACGACTACGAATTCGGCGCCTACGACGACGCCGAGGCCGCCGCGGACGACGAGTTCGACGCCCCTCCGCCACCGGTGGGTCGCGCACTTCTGGTGGGCAGCACGGTCGGTGGCATCCTGGTCGCCGGGTGCGCCGCGCTGGCGGTGGCCGTCACGATCGGTATCCGCCCGACCGCCGCGACCACCCCGTCGCAGCCTCCGGTGGTGGCACAGCCGCCGCAGCCCCAGCCGGTGCCGGGCAACTTCTTGCCCGCGTTGCCGCCCCCCAAATCGGTGCCGCGGCCCGCTCTTCAAGTCCCGGCGCCCAATCCCGGTGTGGCCCCGCTGAGTCCGCAGCCTCCCGCGGCGGTGCCTTCGCCACCGGTCGTGGCCCCGGCGGCGCCGCCTGCCGCACCTTCGGCGCCGGGGGTGATCCCGTTCCCGATTCCGATCCCGATCATCACCGGCCCCATCGTCGGTGGCGGCGGTGGGTTCGGCGGTAGCGGCGGCAGCGGCAGCGGGGGAGGCGTCGGGTCCGGCGGTGGTCACACCGGGAGCGGCCAACCCGGTGGTGACGCCGGTTCCGGTGGCAGCGGTTCGGGTGGTGACGCCGGTTCGGGCGGAAGCGGTTCGGGCGGTGACGCCGGTTCCGGTGGCAGCGGGTCGGGTGGAAACCACTCCGGTGGCGGCGATGCCGGCGGCAGCGGTTCGGGCGGCACTGACTCGGGCGGAAGCCATTCCGGCGGTACTGGCACCGGCGGTGATGACGGGAGTACCGGTGGCTCCGGCAGTAACCCCGGCGGCAGTAACCCTGGCGGCAGTAACCCCGGCGGCAGTAGCCCTGGTGAATCGGGCGGTGACGCAGGCGGTTCCGGCGGCAGTGGCACGGGCGAACAGTCCGGCAGTCCCGGTGGAACATCCGGTGGCAGCACCGGGCCGAGCGGTTCCGACTCGGGCGGGACCGGCACCGGCGGCAGTGACACCAGCGGATCCGGGAGTAGCGGGTCCGGAGGCAGCCCGGGTGGCTCAGGCAACAGCTCCGGTGGCTCGGACAGCAGCGGCTCCGCCGGCGGCGGCTCGAGTTCCGCGGGCGGCGACACCGGGGGCACCTCCAGTGGTGGGTCCAGCGGTGGTTCGAACGGTGACTCCAGCGGCGGTTCGAGCGGCGGGTCCGGCGGCGGGTCCAGCGGCGATTCAAGTGGTGGTTCGAGCGGCGGGTCCAGCGGGGGTTCGAGCGGCGGCTCGAGCGGTGGCTCGAGCAGCGGCGGCGACGGCGGGACCTGAGCCCGCGCCCTTCGGCTCAGTCAGCGAGAAAACTGGCGTACCAAAGCTTTTCGGTCCAGTTTTCCGATCCCGCGTCGGGGCAGCGCGTCGACGATGTGCAACTCGCGCGGCGCGGCCGTGGCGTCCAGCGACGCGGCCACATGAGCACGCAACGCCTCTAGGGTCGGCGGCGTGACACCGGCCACCACCACCGCGGCCGCGACCCGCTGCCCGAGCCGATCATCGGTGATCCCGAACACCGCGCACTCGGCCACCGCGGGGTGGGTGCACAGTACGGCTTCCACCGGCCCCGGTAACACCGTCAGCCCCCCGGTACTGATCGCATCGTCGGCGCGCCCCAGCACGCTCAGGCGCCCGGAATCATCCAGGGCGCCAACGTCGTCGGTCTGAAACCACCCCGGTTCGGCGAACGGATCGGGTTCGACCCGATTGCGGTAACCCCGGGCCAGCGTCGGTCCGCCGATCGCGATCCGCCCGTCTGCGCCGATCCGCACGCGGACTTCCGACAGCGGCACGCCGTCGTACACGCAGCCGCCGGCGGTTTCGCTCATGCCGTAGGTGCGCACCACCCGCACGCCTGCGGCCGCCGCGGCATCCAGGATCGGTTGTGGCGCCGGCCCGCCGCCCAGCAGCACCGCATCCAGTTCGGCCAGCGCGGCTGTCGCGGCGGGCGTTCGCAGTGCCTTGGCCAGTTGCGTGGCCACCAGGGAGGTGTAACGCCGCGCGGACCCGAGAGCGGCGACGGCCGCCGGTAGTTGGTCGACGTCGAAACCCGTTGCCACATCCAGCTGCACCGGGGTGGTGCCGGCCAGCAGGCTGCGTACCACGACCTGGATTCCGGCGATGTGATGCGGCGGCAACGCCAGCAGCCAGCGGCCCGGACCGCCCAGGCGGTCGTGGGTGGCGTCCGCGCTGGCCCGCAGCGCCGCGCCGGTCAGCTGCGCGCCCTTGGGCGCCCCGGTGGTTCCCGACGTCGTCACCACCAGCGCGACATCGTCATCGATGGGTTCCCCCACGCGTAGCGCCTCCCGAACCGACGGATCGCCGTCGGGGGCAACCGGGGTCAGTGCGGCGCCGCGGCCGTCCAGGACATCGCGCAGGGCGGGCAGCAGCGTCGACACCGCACCGTCGGAGGGGACGACCAGTGCACGCAGGCCGGCTATGGCGTTGCTCCGCCGGTGGGGGCGTCGTCGAGCAGCCAGCCCTTGGCGGCCAACCGCTCCCGCACCCGGTCGACATCCTCCTGGGCGGGCAGCTCGTTGGTGAGCCGGGCGATCAGCACCCCGATGTCGACGTGGTCGAACTCGCCCCGACCGATCAGCTCCCCGGCGACCGCCTTGACCTCATCGTTGGACAGCCGTCGGGACAGCAGCGCCAGCAGCGGCACGTAGTCGGTCTGCGGGACACCGTCGGGATATCCGGCGCGCAGCCAGGCAACGATCGAGGTGAGAAACTTATTCATCCTGCGTCAACTTCCCGGCGCCGACACCATGTCAGGGTCGATATTACGGCTAATCGGCTCCGAACACGTCGTCCCACACGTCCCAGTCATCCCACTGCCAGCCGATGCGGTGCTCGATGAAGTCGCGGCTGATGAACAACACCCCGACCAGCACGATCGTCAGCAACAGCGCGAACACCGCCCACCGCAGCACACTCAATTCCCGACGGTGCTCGGTGGGGCCGTCCGCGGCCGCTCCCAGGCGCACCCCGATCGCGAACAGTCCGGGCATCGCGGTGCCGATCAGCAGGCCGAAAATCAGGATCTTGGCCGTGGCCACATAGTTGAACCAGGCGCTGAGTGTGTTCATACGTCGACCTCCTCGGCGTCAAGTCCCCCCGCTGATGAGTGTGGAACCGGGTGCGGTGCAACGACTTCAAGTCCGTCGGTCATGTTCTTACCCCAGTCGGCGGTCACATTGGTGTGATCGACCGGGACCTTGCGGGACTGCACCCAGATCAGCGTCGCGGCTCCCACCAGCAGGACCAGCCCGGTGATGGTGCCCGGGAATCCGCCGATGGTGTGGACCAGCCGGTAGGTGAGCGCCCCGATGGCGCCGGCCATCGGGAGGGTGATCAGCCAGGCGGTCGCCATCCGGCGGGCCACCGCCCAGCGCACGTCGGCGCCGGGTTTGCCCAGCCCCGAACCCATCACCGACCCGGTCACCACCTGGGTGGTCGACAGCGAGTAGCCGAAGTGGCTGGACAGCAAGATGATGGCCGCCGATGACGACTCGGCGGCCATGCCCTGGGGTGGCTCGATATCCACCAGCCCCTTGCCCAGAGTCCGGATCACCCGCCAGCCGCCGAAGTAGGTGCCGGCGGCCATCGCCAGCGCACAGCACACGATCACCCACAACGGCGGCATCACGTCGGTCTTGCGGGCGGCGCCGTAGGAGATCAGCGCCAGAAAGATCACGCCCATCGTCTTCTGGGCATCGTTGGTGCCGTGGGCCAACGACATCAGGGCGGCCGAGAAGACCTGACCGCGACGGAACTCCCGCCGGGTGCGCCGCGCGGGGACATCACGGGTCAGCCGGTAGACCAGCCGGGTTCCGACGGTGGCGACCAAGGTAGCGGCCAGCACGGCTACCACGGTGGGCACCAACACTTTCGACACCACACCGTCCCAGCGCACGCCGGACCCGCCTGCCGCGGCGATCATCGCCCCGACCACCCCGCCGATCAGGGCGTGCGAGGAGCTCGACGGTATACCCAGCAGCCAGGTCAGCAGGTTCCACACGATGCCGCCCACCAGGCCGCCGAACATGACCTCCAGCGTCACCAGATGAGTGACCACCAGATCCTTGGCGATCGTCGCGGCGACCTGTGTCGACAGGAACGCACCGATGAGGTTCAGCGTGGCGCACAGCGTCACAGCGGTTTTCGGTTTGAGCGCACCGCTGGCGATTCCGGTGGCGACGGCGTTGCCGGTGTCGTGGAAGCCGTTGGTGAAGTCGAAGGCCAGGGCGGTGATCACGACCGTGATCAACAAGAACAGCTCCAAGGTCACCCGGCGAATTTTTGCAGCCGCACACCCGCCTTGTCGAACCGGGTTACTTCGGTTTGGCCCCGAGCAGGTACCAGCCGAAGTGATGGCCCAGGAAGTCGCGGGCGATGAACAGCACCCCGATGACCACCACGGCCAGCACCGCCAGGAAGATCGCCCAGCTGAGCGCGATCAGCACCGACCGCTTCGCGTTCGCGCTACCGTCAGCGGCCGCGGGGACGTTGGCGCCGATCGCGTTGACCCGCACCCCGACCGCGAACAGCGCCGGCAGCGCCCCGCCGACCAGCAGGCCGAACACCAGGATCTTGAGGGTCGCGGCGTAGTTGAACCACTCGCTCATGACCGGACGACTTCACGCGCAGGGGGAGCGTCGCTGGTGATGACGGTCAGCTGCGGTACCTCGGGGTCGGCCTCGAACGCGGTCCGCAGTGCCTGCTCGACCAGTGGGCTCTGCGCCGGCGCCGGCACGTGAGCGTCGATGTCGGTGAGGCCGCCGGTCAGGCTGCCTTCCCACTCGGCGTTGACGTTGTGGTGGTCGATGCGCGCCCGGCGCGAGCGCAGCCAGATCGCCAGGGTCGCGGTGATCAGCAGCGCCACGCCGACGATGATCCCGGGGTAGCCCCCGATGCCGTGGACCAGCCCGTAGGCACCCGAGCCGACCCCGCCGGCCATCGGCAGCGTCACCAGCCAGGCCGACACCATCCGGCCGGCGACGCCCCAGCGGACTTGCGCGCCCGGCTTGCCGACACCGCTGCCGAGCACCGAACCGGTGGCGACCTGGGTGGTGGACAGCGAGTAGCCGAAGTGGCTGGACAGCAGGATGACTGCCGCGGCGGCCGACTCGGCGGCCATGCCCTGCGGGGGCTTGATCTCGACCAGGCCCTTGCCCAGGGTGCGGATGATGCGCCAGCCGCCGGTGTAGGTGCCGGCCGCCATCGCGATCGCGCAGCTGACGATCACCCACAGCGGCGGCAGCGTCGCAGACGTGCTGACCGCGCCGTAGGACATCAATGCCAAAAAGATCACGCCCATGGTCTTCTGCGCGTCGTTGGTGCCGTGCGCGAGCGAGACCAATGCGGCCGAGCCGATCTGGCCGCGCTGGAACACCTTCTCGGCGTGCTTCTCATCGACGTTGCGGGTGATGCGGTAGACCAGCCAGGTGCCCACCGAGGCGATCAGGGTGGCGATCACTGTGGCCACCACCGCCGGGACCAGAACCTTGGAGACCACGCCGCTCCAGATCACACCGTGCCCGCCGACCGCGGCGATCATCGCCCCCACGATGCCGCCGATCAGCGCGTGCGAGGAACTGGACGGGATGCCCAGCAGCCAGGTCAGCAGATTCCAGACGATGCCGCCGACCAGGCCGGCGAAGACCAGCTCCAGGCTCACCAGGTGGGCGTCGACCAGGCCCTTGGCGATCGTCGCCGCGACGGCGGTCGACAGGAACGCGCCGAGCAGGTTCAAGCACGCCGAGAGGGTGACCGCTGCCTTGGGCTTGAGTGCACCACTGGCGATCGAGGTCGCCATCGCGTTGCCGGTGTCATGAAAGCCGTTGGTGAAGTCGAAGGCGAGCGCCGTGACCACCACGATGATCAAAAGGAACAGATCAAGGCTCACGAGAGCATCACAGCGCCAATTCTGGCTGGCGGCGCTGTCGTTGTCTAACGATCACGCTCGCGAAACGCCGGTGTACTTCGAGACGTTTTCAACTGTTCGCCTGCTGTTCACTTTGGGGTTCGGCCCGTTTGTCCTGGCGGGAGTCCCGGCGCAGGGGGTGATCAGCGGGAACCTCCACGAAAATGAGGGTGATGCCGTCGGGATCCGTGACATGCATCTCATGCAGTCCCCAGGGCTCGCGGCGGGCGGTGCGGGCGATCGCAACGCCGCGGCTCTCCAGCTCGGACTGGGTGGCGGCGACGTCGCGTACCTGCAGCCACAACGCCCCCGGAAAGGGCGCCTCGGTGCGCTCGGGGTTGCCGTGGCCGGCCAGCTCGATCAGCGACTGCCCGGCGTAGAACACCATCCCGGCGCCGTAATCGCGGGCGATCGCCAGGCCGATCTCGTCGCGGTAGAACCGCAGTGAGCGTTGGTAGTCGGCCGGTCGGAGCAGCACCCGGCTGGCCAGAATCTCCATACCTTCGTGTCTATCACGTACCGCGCTGCATGACCGTGGTGACCAGCCCCGGGGCCATCACGTCCAGGGCGCGCGCGGTCACCGCGATCCGCGGGGCGATCCGAACCGGCCGGCTGCGCGCCGCGGTGATCATCCATTCGGCGGCCTCGTGGGCGGTGAGCGCCGGACGGTTCCGGAACGCCTTGGTCGGTGCGATCATCGGGGTCGCCACCAGGGGGTAGTACAGCGTGGTGGAGTGCACCCCCTTGCCGGCCCACTCGGTTTCGATGACGCGGCTGACCGCCGACAGCGCCGTTTTGGAGGCGTTGTACACCGCGAACAGCGGTGAGGCTTCGGTCATCACGCCCCAGGTGGCGACGTTGATGATGTGCCCGTCGCCGCGCTCGAACATGCCGGGGGCGATCGCGCGGATCAGCCGCAGCGGCGAGTAGTAGTTCAGCGTCATGGTGCGCTCGACGTCGTGCCAGCGCTCCAGTGACTCGGCCAGCGGTCGTCGGATGGACCGGCCGGCGTTGTTGACCAGGATGTCCACCCCGCCGAGCCGCTTCTCGACGTCGGCGGCCAGCGCGTCCACGGCGTCCATGTCGGACAGGTCGCAGGGGATGGCGATTGCGTTGCCGCCGGTGGCGGTGATCCGGCCCACCACGTCGTCGAGCAGGTCCTTGCGCCGGGCCGCCGCGACCACGGTGGCGCCCTGCGCGGCGAACAGTTCGGCCGCGGCCTCGCCGATGCCCGACGAGGCGCCGGTGAGCAGCACCCGTTTGCCGCGCAGCTCGATCGGTTTGGCCAGCGGTCGATACGCCAGTAGCTGCGGCGCGACGGGCGGGCGCATCGCGGTCAGGGCGACCGCCTCGGTCAGGCGGCGTAACGGGCTCTTGCTCATGGATAGACACTCTATGCGGCGCGCCGGATGCATCGAGCCTGTAGTTACCGCGAAGCCCACTCGCACTTCTTCACGCCAACTACAGGCTCGCGATGCAGCGCTCAGAAGTAGCGGGGGAAGGGGCTCCAGTCCGGATCGCGCTTCTGCAGGAACGCATCACGGCCCTCGACGGCCTCATCGGTCATGTAGGCCAGCCGGGTGGCCTCGCCGGCGAAGAGCTGTTGGCCCACCAGCCCGTCATCGAGCAGGTTGAAGGCGAACTTCAACATGCGTTGGGCCTGAGGGGATTTACCGTTGATCTCCTTGGCCCACTGCACGCCGGTGGCCTCCAGCTCGGCGTGGTCGACTACCTCGTTGACCGCGCCCATGGCGTGCATCTGTTCGGCGGTGTAGGCCCGGCCCAGAAAGAAGATCTCGCGGGAGAACTTCTGGCCCACTTGCCGGGCCAGATAGGCGCTGCCGTACCCGCCGTCGAAACTGCCGACGTCGGCGTCGGTCTGCTTGAACCTGGCGTGTTCCCGGCTGGCCAGGGTCAGGTCGCACACCACGTGCAGGCTGTGCCCGCCGCCGGCCGCCCAACCGTTGACCAGGGCGATCACCGGTTTGGGCATGAACCGGATCAGCCGCTGTACCTCCAGAATGTGCAGGCGTCCGGCCCGGGCGGCATCGACGGTGTCCGCGGTCTCTCCCGAGGCGTACTGGTAGCCGCTGCGCCCGCGGATGCGCTGGTCGCCGCCGGAGCAGAACGCCCAGCCGCCGTCCTTGGGCGAGGGCCCGTTGCCGGTCAGCAGCACCACGCCGACATCCGACGACATCCGCGCGTGATCGAGCGCCCGGTAGAGCTCGTCGACGGTGTGCGGGCGAAAGGCATTGCGCACCTCGGGGCGGTTGAACGCCACCCGCACCGTGGCGTCCGTGACGTGGCGGTGGTAGGTGATGTCGGTGAGATCGGCGAAGCCGTCCACCGACCGCCAGATGCTCTCGTCAAACGGGTTGCTGCTCAAGGCTGTTGAACTCCATTCTGGATCGGCTCGAACCGGAACACCGGGCATACCCCGGCGAGTGCTTCGAACTCCTCGGGGCGACCGTCGGTGATCAGTCCGGATCGTTTCATGAAGCCGACACCGGTGGGGACCTCGCTCGGCCAGCGGCGCAGCAACGGCCGGGCCTCGTCGACGCCGAGCTCGACGATCCGCACCTGCTCACGACGCCGGCCGCGGGCCACGGTGGCGTGCCGGGCCGCGCGCACATTGGCCACCCAGTCCGCGCCCGGGAAACCGCCGACGACGTATTCGACGCCGTCGACGATCATCGGGGTGACCGGTGTCGAGCGGGGCTGCCCGGACTTGCGACCGGGCACCGTCAGCACGACCGGGCTCTCGCCGCCGAACCGCAAACCCAGCCGGGACATCTGGATGAAGATCTTGTTCGCCGGCTTCAGCCACCACGGCGGTCGGACCGGCTTGCCCCTGCTCACCCTGCGACGGTACCCGGCGGCGAGATCAGGTCGCCGCGGCTTCCCGGAGCGCTTCGCGCAGGCTCGCGGCGTAATCCGGGCCCTGCCCCGGGGCGGTGACGGCATCCAGGCGGGCGACGGCGTCGTCGCTGAGCACGATGTCGGCCACCGCCATGTTCTGCTCCAGATGCGCGATCGATCCGGTGCCGGGGATCAGCAAGGTGTTCGCCGAAGTGGTCAGCAGCCAGGCCAGCCCGATCTGGGCCGGTGTGGCGCCGAGTTCGCCGGCGATCTCGCGGACCGTCGTGTTGTCGGTGACCTTCGGGAAGCCGGGGAACGCCGAACCCAGCGGGAAGTAGGGCACCCACGCGATGCCTTCGTCGGCGCAGAAGTCCAGCGTCTCCTCCTGCGAACGGTCCAGCAGGCTGTAGGCGTTCTGCACGCACACGATCCCGGCCGGCAGCGCCCGCTGCACCACGTCCAGGCCCACGCTGCTGATGCCGATCGCGGCGATCTTGCCCTCGTCGCGCAGCGCGATCATCTCGGCCAGCTGGTCGTCGAGGCCGACGTTCTGGTCGCCCTCCGGGGCCGGTGCGGGCCCCAGGTCGTAGCGCCGCAGGTTGACCACCGGCACGGTGTCCAGGCCCAGTTGGCGCAAGTCGTTTTCGACGGCGGCGCGTAGTTCGGCTGGTTTCTGGGCGGCGGTCAGCGGAACGGGGCCGACGCCGGTGTAGGCGGCGCCGACCTTGCTGACGATGACGAGGTCGTCGCGGTAGGGCGCGAGCGCCTTGCGGATGCGGTGGTTGACCTCGCCGCCGGCGTAGAAGGAGGCGGTGTCGATGTGGTTGACGCCGAGTTCCAGGGCGCGGTGCAGCACCGCCACGGCGTCGTCGGCGGGGATGTTCTCGTCGAGCTGCATGGCGCCGTAGCCGATGCGCGCCACGTGCTGTGTGCCGATGCGGCCGGAGCCGCCGGGCGAAATATGGTCGGTCATGGTGCTCCTGTCAGCGGGAAGTGAGACACTGGTGGTTAGCGGAGGGCCCTCCGCTTGGTCAGCGTAGCAGAAACGGAGGTCCCTCCGCTTTGGTCGGGAAATGTCGTGCCGATGCGCGCCGCAACCGGGAGCGGCTACTGGCCGCCGCCGCCGCGGCGTTCGGCGGCTCCGACGGGAGCCCGGTGCCGCTGGAGGCGATCGCCCGCGACGCCGGGGTGGGGATCGGCACGCTCTACCGTCACTTTCCCAATCGCGAGGCGTTGGTCGAGGCCGTCTACCGCGCCGAGCTGAGCGACGTCGCGGCGATGGCCGAAAAGCTGCTCGCCGACCACCCGCCCAAGGTGGCGCTGCGGCGCTGGCTAGATCGCTACGCCGCCTTCGTCGCGGCCAAGCGCGGCATGGCGGAATCGCTGCGGGCCATCGTCGAATCCGGTGCGATGGAGCCCAATGAGACCCGCGAACGCATCGTCGGTGCGGTCGATCTGCTGTTGCGGACCGGTGCCGAGGACGGCAGCCTGCGCGCGGACGTGCGGGCCGACGACGTGGTGTCGAATTTGATCGGCATCTTCTTGACCAGCGCCTCGCCCGAGCAGACCGGGCGCCTACTGGACCTCTTGGTCGCCGGAGTGGCCGCCACGGGCTGAACCCGGTGGCTACGGTGGGGACGATGACCATCGACGTGTGGATGCAGCACCCGACCCGCCGTTTCCTGGCCGACGACATGCTGGCGTCCCTGCGGCGCTGGACCGGCGGGGCGATGCCAGATCAGGAGATCCCGATCGAGGCCACCGTGTCCGCGATGGATTCCGCCGGGGTGGATTTCGGCTTGCTCAGTGCCTGGCGCGGACCCAACGGCATGGATCTGGTGTCCAATGACGAGGTCGCCGAATGGGTTCGGGCGCACCCGAGCCGCTTCGCCGGCCTGGCCACCGTCGACCTGGACCGCCCGATGGAGGCCGTCCGCGAGCTGCGACGCCGGATCGATGACGGGTTCGTCGGCCTGCGGGTGGTGCCCTGGTTGTGGAATGCGCCTCCCACCGACCGGCGCTATTACCCGCTGTTCGCCGAGTGTGTCGAACTCGGTGTCCCGTTCTGCACCCAGGTCGGCCACACCGGCCCGCTGCGGCCCTCGGAGACCGGGCGCCCGATTCCCTACATCGACCAAGTGGCACTGGACTTTCCAGAACTGGTCATCGTGTGCGGGCACGTCGGCTATCCCTGGACCGAGGAGATGGTCGCCGTCGCCCGCAAACACGAGAACGTCTACATCGACACCTCGGCCTACACCACCAAGCGGTTGCCCGACGAGCTGATCAGGTTCATGAGAACCCGGACCGGGCAACGAAAAGTGTTGTTCGGCACTAACTATCCGATGATCATGCACGGGCATGCGCTCGACGGACTGGATGATCTCGGCCTGGATGACGACACCCGGGCGGATTATCTGCACGGCAATGCCGAGCGGGTGTTCAAGCTGGGGATCGGAAGCTCGAGCGAATAACCGCCTTCCACTGGTCAGTCGCATATACGGGTGACTGGCGGAACCGCCATTAACCTTGCTAGCTTTCTGCTCCAGGGCTCCAACGGAGGTGCGAGCATGGCTTCGGTACCGAGTGATCCCGCGAAGCTATCGGTTGATCCCGCGCAGTTGCACGCCCACGCCTCGCGGGTGGCCGACGCGACCGAGGTGTCGCGCACATTCGCGGCCCGACACGCCGGCTACGTGGGCGAATGCGCCGCGGCCTGGGCCGGGTCCTCCGCGGAAGCCCTGGCCGAGTTGAGCGCGCACTGGGAGGCAGCCGACGCGCGGTTGCACGGGCGGGTGCACGCGTTCGCCGAGGCCATCCATGAGGGCGGTCGTCGCTATACGGCGATGGAGCAGGAGCACGCCAGGATGTTCACTGTGCTCGTCCCCAGAGGAACCGGCGCTTCCTAGCGGATGACGATCACCACCGACGGCATCGAGAAGTGGAATCTCGAAACTCTGGACACGGTGTTCGAGATCGCCACGGAACGCGCCGCGCGCAAGGCCGACTTCGGTGCAGCGTTAGGCGACACCGGCAGCGGCCTCAAGGACTGGGAAGGTCGCGGCGGCGACGCATTCCGCCGAGAGTTGGGCAAGCACCGGGCGGACATTGCCAGTCACCAGAGTGAGGCGACGGCGATCGCCAACGCCTTCTGCACCGCTCGGGCTGAGGTCTCGGCCTGCAAGACGGAGTGGGCCTCGATCAAATCGGCTGCGGCGAGCAATGATTGGGCGGTCAGTCCCGATGGACGGTTGAGCGGACACGTCACCGAGAAGAAGCGCAACGATTTCGACACCCTGCAACGCCGGCTGACCAAGCTGATGGCCGACGCAAGCAGGGCGGACCAGGATCTGGCCACCGCTATCCGCGCAGTGGTCGGTGACACTAAGGTCAACGCGGATGGTCGCGCGATATTCGGCCCGCCGATGCCGGACGACGCCACGAAAGCGCCAGCCGCGAAGGCGCCGCCGACCGACGCGCGGAGGGCGGGTGACGCCTCCGGCGATCCGGCGGCTGGAAGCCTGCCCTGGCTGTTGAGCCAGGCGAAGCAGGGCGGTGGGCCCGCCCCCCAGTGCCGTTGAACCCCAAGGACGTCGAGAGCTTCAAAGTAGCTGCTAGGCAGGTGCTGGCCAACGACGGTGTTCCGGCGGATCAGATCGAGGCGCGGATCAATGCGGCCGTGGTCGCCGCCCAGCAGCCGCTGCCGCGATACATCCCCCCTGCGCCGCAACGCGGACCGGCACCCGGGTTCGGCGACGGATTCGGTGACCGGTGGCGCGCCACCGAGCAAGGCGTCAAGAATCTGCTGGGACAGGGCGGACCGGGCGCTCCGGGTGTGCTGGAATCCTGGGGCGGAATGGCCCAAGGCATTGGCAGTGCCATGATCAACCCCGTCGGTGCAGGCGTCGCAGAAGTCAAAGACGCCATCAATTCGCCCAGTCTTCCGTACTACCTCGGAGAAAAGACCTTCGATGCCGGCTCCGCCGCGGCTACCCTTCCGTTCGCCGGGGAAGGTGCCATGGTCCGGGCGGGGCTTCCGGCCGAGGTCCTTACTCCGGGCGGCGCGCCCGCCGCAGTTCTGCGGGACTGGCACCCCACCGGCGGAATGCCGTCGGCGGAGTTTGAAGCCCGGTTTGGCGCCCCAGAAGCCCGGATCTGGCCTGGCAACGACGGGTTTCCGCCGGGGTACGTACCGCAGCCTGCGCAGCTGCCGGAAGGCACGATTATCGGGCTCTTCCCGATCGGGAGTGCGTGGGCGGGCGCGGCTGACCGGGTGAGGTTGGGGATGTAGGCGGGTCCTGGGGTGTGACGATAGGGGTTCTCACACACCAAATCGAACACCCACAGGACC
>Ga0182736_1000247_pt1 | contig 100530 bp, 99 predicted proteins | sample eDN5th30CKraftBY_FD_128882 | JGI IMG/M metagenome (GOLD analysis project Ga0182736, IMG submission 128882) | Enriched backyard soil microbial communities from Emeryville, California, USA - eDNA 5th pass 30_C Kraft BY (version 2) (version 2) | ecosystem: Environmental > Terrestrial > Soil >... | reverse complement strand
GGCGCCGGCGACCAGGGCCTGATGTTCGGCTACGCCTGCACCGAAACGCCCGATCTGATGCCCGCGCCGATCTGGTATGCGCACCGCCTGGTCCAGCGCCAGAGCGAGCTGCGCAAGGACGGCCGCCTGCCGTGGCTGCGGCCCGACGCCAAGTCGCAGGTCACCTTCCGCTACGTCGACGGCAAGCCGGTCGAGGTCGACACCGTGGTGCTGTCCACCCAGCACTCGCCCGATGTCAGCCAGGAGACCATCCGCGAAGCCGTCATCGAGGAGATCATCAAGAAGACCTTCGCCGACGGCCTGATCACCGACAAGACGCGCTACCTGGTCAACCCGACCGGACGCTTCGTCATCGGCGGCCCGCAGGGCGACTGCGGCCTGACCGGGCGCAAGATCATCGTCGACACCTACGGCGGCGCGTGCCCGCACGGCGGCGGCGCGTTCTCGGGCAAGGATCCGTCCAAGGTCGACCGCTCGGCCGCCTATGCCGCCCGCTACGTCGCCAAGAACATCGTCGCCGCGGGCCTGGCCACGCGCGCGCAGATCCAGGTCAGCTATGCCATCGGCGTGGCCGAGCCCATCAACATCACGGTCGACACCTACGGCACCGGCGTGATCCCCGACGACCAGATCGCCAAGCTGGTGCGCGAGCACTTCGACCTGCGTCCGAAGGGCATCGTCAACATGCTGGACCTGCTGCGCCCGATCTACCAGAAGTCGGCCGCCTACGGCCACTTTGGCCGCTCGGAGCCGGAGTTCAGCTGGGAAGCCACCGACAAGGCGGCGGCGCTGCGGTCGGCGCGGTAACGCCCCGCTACCCGCCGAAGTCGCCGTAGACTTCGCGCGGGTTCTGGACGAGGATCCGTTCGAGCACCGGACGGTCCTCTATCCACTCTCCCAGCAGGTCGAACAGATCCCCGTCGTTGGGCATGGCCCTGCCCTGCATGTTGGTATGCGGCCAGTCGCTGCCCCAGAGCAGGCGTTCGGGCGCATGGCGCACCAGGGCACGCGCCATGGGCGTGACCTCGGCATAGGGGTAGTCCTGGGCCGTGCAGCGCATGGGACCGGAGATCTTCACCCAGACGCGCCCGGTGTCCAGCAGCTCCAGCAGCCGCCGGAAAGCCGGCTGGTCCACCCCGCCCTCGGCGGGAATGCAGGCAAAGTGGTCCAACACGATGCGATTGGGCAGGCGCAGCAGCGCATCGGCATGCTCGACCAGGTCGGTGCCCCGCGGATAGAACTGCACATGCCAGCCGAACTCCGCGATCAGCTCGGGAATCCGCGGCGACGACAGCCGGGGCAAGGCGCCGCCGTGGCCGTGGCTGACGAAGCGCGCGCCGCGCACGCCCAGCGCGTCGAGCTCGGCCACGCGCGCGCGGCCCACGTCGTCGGGCAGCAGCGCCACGCCGCGGAAGCGGCCCGGGAAGCGCCGCAGCACCTCGGCCAGGTGGTCCGGATTCTGGCCGTAGCCGGCGCCGCTGACCACCACCGCGCCGGACAGCCCCAGCGTCTCCTGCAAGGCGATGTTGGTCTCGGGCAGCGCGTCCGCCGAGCGGTACTTGCTGCCCGGGTGGAACGAATAGCGGCTCGCGGGTCCGAACAGGTGGACGTGGCAGTCGATGGCGCCCGCCGGCGCGGCCAGCCGGGGTTTGCGCGGATGCGGATCGGGCGGCGGCGTCAGCGGGAGCGCATCCTGGCCGGACATGGAATTCTCCATCAGTTGGCCGTGATGCGGGCACGCCGCACCACGTCCTTCCATTGACGGATCTCGGCCGAGATCATGCCGGCGAATTCTTCGGGCGTGCTGGTCCTGGGCTCCACGCCCGCCGCCTGCAACTGGCTGTTCCAGGCGGGATCCTTGCCGATCTCGGCCATCGTCCGGTGCAGCGCGTCGATCACCTCGCGCGGCGTGCCCGCCGGCGCCAGCACGCCCAGCCACAGAATGCCTTCGTAGCCCGGCACGCCGGACTCGGCGATGGTCGGCACCTCGGGCAGCAACGCCGAGCGCTTCGCGCTGGCGATGGCCAGCGGCTTGAGCCGGCCACTGGCGAAATGGGGCTGCGAAGTGGTGACGGTGTCCATCTTGACCGCGATCTGGCCGCCCAGCAGGTCGTTGAGCGCCGGCGCCGCGCCCTTGTACGGCACGTGCACGACCTGGATGCCAAGCCGCTCCAGCAGGAGTTCCGTCGTGACGTGGGGCAGCGTGCCATTGCCCGCCGACCCGTAGGTCAGCTTGCCCGGGTTCTTGCGGGCGAAATCGACAAAGCCCTTGAAGTCGTCGAAGGGCTGGTTGCCGCTGGCCACCAGCAGCTCGGGGATCTGCGCCACGAGCCCGATGGGCGCGAAATCCTTTTCCGTATCGAAGGACAGGCGCGGCGTGATCGCTGGATTGATGGTGTGGTTGGGCGTGGTGAACAGCAGCGTGTAGCCGTCCGGTGCCGCGCGCGCGACGCGCTGGGTGGAGATCACGCCGCCCGCGCCGGGCACGTTCTCGACCACGAACTGGGCATTGAGCCGCCGGCCGAGCTGCGCGGCCAGCATGCGCGCCACGGCGTCCACCGACCCGCCGGCCGTGAACGGCACCACCAGCGTGACCGGCCGGGACGGATAGCGGGCGGCCAGGGCCGGCGCCGCCAGTGGCAGGCTCGCGGCCAGGCAGGCCAGGCACGCGCGTCGGACAAGGGATGGACACGGCATCGGATCTCGCCTCCTGGTTTGCGGGACGCTGAGCTTAGAGGCGGTGGCCGGCCCGCCTCAAATGATTGTTTTGCACCAGTCCATGAATTCCTTGCATGCCGCCCCGCTGGTGATGATCATGTCGCTGTGCCGTTTTCCCTGACGAGGCATCCATGCAAATCGATTTCCTCGGCATGCAGGCCTTTCTCTGCATCGTCGAGCAAGGCGGCTTCCTGCCGGCCGCCACCCACCTGAACCTGTCCCAGACGGCGGTCAGCCATCGCCTGCGCAAGCTGGAAGACAGCCTGGGCATGAAGCTGCTGACCCGCACCACGCGCGCGATCACGCTGACCGACGCCGGCCGCGCCCTGCTGCCGCGCGTGCGCAAGGCCATGCAGGAGCTGGAGCTGTCCTACGACACCGTGCGCCAGCACGCGGCGGCCACGCCGCGCTGGCTGGTGTTCGGCTGCCTGCCGACGCTGGCGGTCACCCAATTGTCGCCGGCGCTGTTGCGCTTCGCCACGCGGCATCCGGACATCTCGGTGCGCGTGCTGGACGACTCCATCGGCGAGATCGCCGAGCACGTGCACAACGGCACCGCCGCCTTCGGCGTATCGCTTGCCAGCTCGAACCGGTTCGGCCTGGACATGGACGTGTTCGCGCAAGAGCCTTTCGTGCTGGCCTGCCCGCCGCGCCATCGGCTGGCGCGAGCCAGGGAAGTGGACTGGGAACGCCTGCGCGGCGAGCCCCTGATCCGCATCAGCCTGCCCGCCGGCAACGCGGCCACCATCGACGATGCGCTGGGCGACCGCCGCCTGCAGTTCCGCTGGGCCTACGAGGCCCAGCACACCTCGATCGCGCTGGACTTCGTCGCCAGCGGACTGGGCCTCACCGTGGTGCCGGCGCTTTCGGCCGTCAAGGCGCCCGGCGTGGTCACGCGGCCGCTGTCCGGCCCCTCGGTGGCACGCCATCTGGCGGTGGTCACGCGCCGCGGCGCGGTGCTTGCGCCGGCCGCGCAGGCCATGCGCGACCTGCTGGTCGCCGAGATCCGCGGCCGGCTGGCGGCAGCCCATGAACGGCACGCATGAATCCGACAAACAATTCATTTGTCCGGGATACGCCCCTTGCCTAGACTGGCGACGAATCGACGATCCTCCCGCGCGCCCTGGCCGCGGGTCCGGACCGCGCACGAGGAGATCGCCATGTTCCACCATCACGTCATGCGGCGACCGCGCCTGGCATTCGCCGCCGCGCTGATGTTCGCCACCGCCCCGCTCCATGCCCAGGACGACCGCTACCCCGACCAGCCCATCCGCGTGGTCGTGCCGTTCGGCGTCGGCGGCCTGGCCGATATCTCGCTGCGCCTGGTCACGCAGCGGCTCTCTGAACGCCTGGGGCAACAGGTCGTGATCGAGAACAAGCCCGGCGCCGGCGGCGTCGTGGCCGCCAACGCCGTGCTGGGCGCGCCGCGCGACGGCTATACGCTCGCGGTGTTCGCCAATGGGACGGCGATCAGCAAGACGCTCTTCAAGCTGCCCTACGATCTCGTCGCCGACTTCGAGCCCGTCTCCACCGTTGCCTATTTCGACCTGGTGCTGCTGACCAACGCCAAAGGCAGGCTGCAATCCCTGCCCGCGCTGCTGGCCGAGGGCAAGAAGCGGCAATTGGTGCTGGGCACCATCAATCCCGGCAGCACGCAGAACCTGTCGGCCGAGCTGTTCAAGTCCATGGCCGGCATCGATGCCATGGTCGTGCCCTTCAAGAGCACGCCCGAGGTACTGACGGCCTTGCTGCGCGGCGACGTCGACGTCATGTTCGAGTCCTACGCCGCGCTCAAGGGCGCCATCACGTCGGGCCAGGCGACGCCGATCGCGGCCACCGGCAGCCGCCGCTCGAGCTGGCTGCCCAAGGTGCCCACCGTCGCCGAGAGCGGCGTGCCCGGCTACGAAGTCGCCGGCTGGAACGCCGTGTTCGCCCCGGCCGGCACGCCGCCCCGCCGGCTGGACCGCCTGAACGCCGCGCTGAACGAGGTGCTGCGCGAACCCGCCGTCCGCCAGCGCCTGGAGGAACTCGGCACGCAGGCCCAGGGCAGCACCCGCGAGGAACTCGCCGGTGTGTTCAAGCACGACATCGCCAAGTGGGCCGACGTCATCCGCAAGGCCGGCATCCCCATGCAGCAGAACTAGCAGGAGCTTTTTCGTGACCTTCGCCATTTCCCCGGCCGACGCGGTATTGGTCGATGCCCACGTCCACGTGTTCACGCGCGACATGCCGCTCATCCCCAACCCTCGGCACAGCCCGGACTACAGTTTCACCGTAGAGCAACTGCTGGGCACCATGGACAGCCATGGCGTGCACTATGCCGTGATCGCCGCCGCCAGCCCCTGGGGCGACTACAACGACTACGTCATCGCCTCGCTGGGCAAATCGGCACGGCTGCGCGGGACGGTCATCGTCGAACCCTCGACCGAAAAGGTGGTGCTGGACCACATGCATGCGGCGGGCATACGCGGCGTGCGCCTGCCCTTCATCAGCCTCGACCGCCTGCCCGACCTGGATTCCTGGGATTACCGCAAATTCCTGCGCCGCCTGGTCGACCTCGACTGGCACGTACACGTCCATCTCGACGGGCCGCGCCTGCCCGAAGTGCTGCCGGCGCTGCAGCGCTCCGGCGTCAAGATCGTCGTCGATCATATCGGTCGGCCGGACCCGGTCGCCGGAATCGATAGCGAGGGCTTCCAGGCCATGCTGCGCGCCATCGAAGAAGGACGGACCTGGGTCAAGTTGTCCGGCGCCTATCGATTGGGCGCCAACGCCCGCGAATGCGCGCAGGCCTTGTGCCGGGAGGCGGGCCACGAGCGCCTGATGTGGGCCAGCGATTGCCCCTTCGTCGGCGCCGAATCGACCATGAGCTATCCAGCCGCGATCGATTGGCTGGTCGACACCATTGCCGATCCGACCATCCGGCGCCGGGTGTTCGGAGACACGGCCCTGCGGTTCTATTTCTCCTGACCCCCGGGCGGGACGCACGCAGCCGCGATCTACTCGCCGGTAATTCCGGCGTCCTTCACCACCTTGCTCCACTTGGCCGTCTCGGTCCGGACAAAACCGGCAAAGGCCTGCCTGTCCAGGGGACTCGTCTGTATGCCCTGCCCGAGCAGGCTGTCGGCCACCTCCCTGTCAGCCAGCGCGGCGTTCAATGTCCGGGACAGCCGTTCCAGCACATCCGCCGGCGTGTCCCTGGGCGCGAAGAGCCCCATCCACAGTTCCGCGCGATAGCCCGGCAGCCCGGATTCGGCCACGGTCGGCACGTCGGGCAGCAGCGGCAGCCGCTGCGCGCCCGTCACCGCCAGGGCCTTGAGCGTGCCGTTCTTGACGTAGGGCAGGACGGGCATGACCGAGCCGAACTGCAGCGCGATGGTGCCGTTGATCGTGTCCGTGACCGATTGCGCCGAGCTCTTGTACGGAATGTGCGCCAATTGAATGCCCCCCTGATAGGCCAGCAGTTGCGCCGCCAGGTTCGCCATGCTGGCGTTGCCCGCCGAGGCGTAGGTGAGCTTGCCGGGCTGGGCCCGCGCCTCGCCGATGAAGGCGGGCAGGTCCTTGGCCGCGATGCGCGACGCGCTGACGAGCACGTACGGCGATGCGCCGATCAGGCCGATCGGCGCCAGGTCCCTGGCCGGATCGAAGGACATCTTGCTGTTCAGCCCGACCGACACCGACTGGGTGCTGACCGTGCCGAGCAGGATCGTGTAGCCATCGGGAGCCGCGCGCACGACGGCCTCGGCCCCGATCAGTCCACTGGCGCCGACCCGGTTCTCGATGATGACCGGCTGCTTGAGCAACGCCGCCATGCGCAGGCCCACCACCCGCGCCGCCGAGTCGGTCGCGCTCCCCGCCTGGAACGGCACGACCATCCGGACCGGCCGGTCCGGCCATGCGTCCTGGGCCAGGACCGGCGCAACGTCGGCCGCCAGCGCGGCCACCGCGGCCCAACCCGCTATGTGTCGAATCATGGGATGTCTCCTGTGGCGCGACGAGGCGCCTGCTTATTGGAAATGGCCTGCCCGCGGCCGCCTCAGCGACCCAATGCCCGGTCCAGGCCGGCAACCAGTTCCTCGAAATCGGCGGTGGCGTTCAAGCGCGGACTGCCCGCCATGTGAGGGGTCAGCACGACCTGGGGATACCCCAGCAGTTCATCGTCGTCGGCGCCGGGCTCGCTCCACAGCGTATCCAGCCCCATGCCCGCCAGCGTGCCGTCGCGCAGCGCCGCCAGCGTTGCCTCCCGGTCCATGACCTGCGCCCGGGCCACGTTCACCAACCGCGCGCCTTTCTTGAGCTTGGCGAACCTGGCGGCATCCAGCAGCCCCTCGGTAGAAGGCGTGGCCGGCAATTGCGGCACGAGCCAGTCGCTCCGGCCCAGCAATTCATCCATCTCCAGGTACTCGACGCCGAGCGCGGCTTCGTCCTCGGCCGCCAGCCGGGTGCGCTGGGTATAGACGATACGCATGTCGAAGGACCGGGCGCGCTGTGCGATCTCCCGTCCGATCTCGCCCATGCCGATGATGCCCATGGTCGCACCGCTCAGCATGGAAATGCCCGGTACGCGCGCCCAGTTGGAACCAGGCGTGTGCGCCCGGTCGAACGGCGCCGGCTGGAACCCGGCTTCGCGCAGGCGGCGCACGGTCGTGCGTCCGTTCAGTTCCGCCAGCCGCTTGGCCAATGCCAGCACCATCATCATCGCCTGCTCCGCGCAGGCGATATTGGCGCGCCGGCGCAGGGTCAGCACCACGACGCCGTGGCGCTCGCACGCTTGCACGTCGATGTTGCGGGTCACCACGCCATACTTCTGGACCGCGCGCAACCGCGGCGCCAGCTCCAGCTCCTGGCGTCCCACCGCCAGCGATTCCACCAGCACCGCGTCGGCTTGCGGCAGCTCCCTGCGCAGTTCCGACGGCGAGGCGACGAACACCACCCTGGCGGGAAACACCTGGCGGCAGCGCGCGCGCAAGGCGGCGAGCCAGCCGCGAAAATCGGGAATGTCGTGGGCGAAGAAGTCTTCGAAGGCCGCCACGCGGGCAGCGTCGGTGGACGGGTCGAGAATGACGCCGAGGACGCGAGTGAATACGTCTTCTTCGACGACGATACGGGGACTGGACATGGCCTATCCGATGATGAGAAGGAAAAAAGCGCCGGCAGGCGGCTATTCGGGATCGATTTCCAGCGCGTTGATGACCCGGGTGTGCATGTTGTAGGCGCCGATCAACACCGACAGCTCGACCACCTGGCGCTCGTCCAGGAAACCCCGCACGCGCCGGAACACCTCGGGCGACACCTTCGCGCCGCGGGTCGATTCGTCCACATAGGCGATGACCGCCGCATCCGCCTCCTCGAACACCCCTGGCGGCACCTGCGCCCGGCACAGGGCATCGCACTCGGCGGCACCCAGGCCATCCGCGCCGGTGAAGTGGCGGCGATGCACGTCGATCACGTAGGCCGCGTCGTTCAGGGCGGCGACGCGCAGGATCACCAGTTCGCGTACCCGGGCATCGAGCCGGGTGCGCCAGCGCACCGCGTTGATCAGCGCCAGCCAGGCACGAGCCACGTCGGGGCTGTGCAACAGCAATCCGTAGACGGGAATCAGCCTGCCCCGGCGCTCCTCCCTTATTTCTCCGATCAACGCCGCCAGTTCGGGATGGGAACTCTCATCCACATAGGAAACCCTGGCCATCGCTTGTCTCCGTCCGGTGTCATGTTCTTTTCACGAAACAGATTTAAGCAGCCCGCAGCGCCGTGATCGATAGTGTCGAATCGATGGCATTATTCATTCCATTCAATAGTCCCGATCACTCGCAGGAGGCCTCGCATGCCTGGTCGACCCCCGGTCTCTCCCGTCACCCTGCAGTTGCTCGTACAGTTCGAGGCGTTGATACAGGAGCGCCACGTCACCCGCGCCGCCGAACGCATGGGCATCAGCCAGTCCACGATGAGCGCGGCGCTGGCCAGGCTGCGCCGGCAGTTCGACGATCCGCTGCTGATCAGGACGGCCAATGGCATGGTCCCCACGGCCAAGGCGCTGGAACTGGCCAAGCGCGCCCGGGTCGCGCTGGAACTGCTCGAGCCGGACCGCCTGCACGGACGCACGTTCTCTGCGCACGAGTCCGAGCGGCACTTCCGCATTCTCACGACCGAAGGCCTGGCGCTGTTGCTCGCTCCCCTGATCGCCGCCCACCTGAGGCAGCATGCCCCCGGTGTCCGGCTCACCATCCAGCCGTCGGACATGCGCGGCACGGTCGAATCGCTGCGGGACCAGGCCTGCGACCTGACCATCGGCCACATCCTGCACCCCCCGTCCGACCTCAGGAAGAAGCTCATCTATCCCCAGGGCGCATGCTGCATCGTCAGCGCCCGGCATCCCGAGATCGACGGCCGCATCACCCTGCGGCAATTCCTCAAGTATCCCCACGTCGTCTGGGGCGCGGACGAGACTTCCTATCGATCCATCGAAACCTCGGTGGCACGCGCCCTGGGCAACGCCAGGCATCCGCTCAAGCACGCCATCCGGGTGCCTAACATCCTCATCGTGCCGGCGGTGGTCGCGGCCACGGACATGATCGCCACCGTCCCGCTGCGCATCGCCCGCGAGGCCGCTGAGCGCCTGGACATCAAGACCGCGCAGCCGCCGTTCAAGATCGCCAACCCGGACATCAGCATGTACTGGCACGAATTGAACCACCGCGATCCCGCCCACATCTGGTTCCGGCTCGCGATACAAGCGATCGCCCAGGCGGTCCGGGAGCCATGAACGAGTCAAGGCCGCGGCGGTCATGCCCCATCGCGACGGCTAGCGCGCCGAATCCCCCCAGCGGTAGACCTGCGTGAGCTCGTCCAACCGCTGCTTCAGGCCGGCGTCGAGCACGTACTCGGCCGCCGCCAGCGTATCGGCCAGTTGATCGGGCCGGCTGGCGCCCAACAGCGGCGCGGAAATGAGCGGATTGGCCAGCACCCAGGCCACCGCCAGCGTCGCCAGCGGCACGCCCGCTTCCCTCGCCAGCGCCTGCAGCGCATCCACCGTGTCGAAATACCGGTCGGCCCAATAGCGTTCCTGGTAGCGTTCGGCCGCGGTGCCCAGCGTGAAGCGGGTGCCTTGCGTGGGCGCGCCGCGGCGGTGCTTGCCGGTCAGCAGCCCTCCCGCCAGCGGGTTGTACGGAATCACGCCCAGGCCCTCTTCCTGCGCCAGCGGCAGCAGTTCGCGCTCGATCTCGCGGAACAGCAGGCTGTAGCGCGGCTGCACCGAGACCACGCGCACGAGGCCGTGCAGCTCGGCCTTCCCCAGCGCGCGGGCCAGGCGATACGCCAGGAAATTGGACACCCCCACATAGCGGGCGCGGCCGGAGCGGACGATGGTGTCCAGGGCCTCCAGGGTCTCGTCCAGCGGCGTGCGCGTATCGTCGCCATGCAGCTGATAAAGATCGACATAGTCCGTCTGCAGGCGCGCGAGCGAGGCATCGATCGCGGCCAGCAGGTGCTTGCGCGACGAGCCCTGGTCCCAGGGATGCGGACCGGTCCGTCCGAACGCCTTGGTCGCCACGACGAAACCGGCGCGCCGGCCGGGCGCGTCGCGCAGCCAGCGGCCCAGGATTTCCTCGGTGGCGCCTATCGTCTGCAAGCCGCCTCCCAGCGGGTAGACGTCGGCCGTGTCCAGGAAGTTGATGCCGCCCTCGGCGGCCTTGTCGAGGATCTGGCGGGCGACGGATTCCTCGGTCTGCAGGCCGAAGGTCATGGTGCCGAGCGCGAGGCGGCTGACGGTCAGGCCGGTGCGGCCCAGGCGGGTGGTGGACAGCGTCATGGTGGGGGATAGGCAAAAGGATGGACGGACCTTGCATGCTAGAACAGCCTGGCGACTCCTGGAACCAATCAACGGAAGTAAAGATATGCCGGAAGACGTCCGCCGGGGCGCCTCGTCCGCCGCCCGGACCCGGTACCCGTGCTTTTGGGCGGCATGGCGGAAAACCTGCTTGTTCTCCGCTGATTGCACGTGGGCCGCCCGGCGGTATGCTCAAGCCATCCAGCGAGACAAGCGGGGGCGGAACCATCATGAAGGGAACGCACAAGAATCTCACCTCCCTGCGCATTTTCGAGGCAGCCGCGCGCACGCTCAATTTCAGCCGCACCGCCGAGGAACACCACCTGACCCAGGGGGCGATCAGCAAGCACATCGCCGGGCTGGAGAAACGCCTCGGCACCGTCCTGTTCAAACGCACGCCCACCGGCCTGCGCCTGACCCACGCGGGCGCGCTGTACCTGGAGAAAATCAGTGCCGCGCTGCGGCTGCTGGACGAGGCCGACGCCACGGTCGCCCACCCGGGTTCGCGGGTGGCGCTCAACATCGCGGTCTCGCCGTCGTTCGCGCCCTTCCTGTTGATCGGCCGCCTGGCCGAGTTCTTCAACCGGCACCCGGACATCCGGGTGAACATACGGCCACGCCTGATCTACGGCCGCCCGGCGGGCGAGCGGTTCGACGCGGAGATCCAGCTCCACACCGGCCACATATCAGGCAAGACCGCGCAATACCTCTGCGGACGCGAGATGACGCTGGTGGCGGCGCCGTCCCTGCTCGAACGCCGGCCGGTCCGCGGCATCGACGACCTGCAGCACCTGCCCCTGCTCAAGCGCGCCCAGCGCGGCTATGGCTGGGACGAATGGCGGGCGGAGATCGCGCCGCACTGGGCGGGCCCCGGCCAGCATGCCGCGGAATACGAAGGATTCTCGCTCTTGCTGCCAGCCACCTTGCACGGCCTGGGACTGGCCATCGTGCCGATCTGCCTGGTTCTCGAGCACCTGCGCGCGGGCCGGCTGGTGCGCCCGCTGGGCGAGGTCGTTGCGGGACGCCACGCCTATTACCTGCTCCAGCCCCGCCCCGACACCAGCGGACCGTGCACGCAGGCGTTCTGCGACTGGATACGGGAAGAGAGCCAGCGCGTGGAAGACGCCGTCCAGGACTACCTGGCCTCCTGATCCCCCTGCCTCCGCAAGATCCGGCCCGCTCCCAGGGCACCGGGATATTCCAATCAGGAATGTCTCATGCGAATACTTCCTTTGCCCACCTTGCCAGGGGCTGCCCACAATGCGGGACCGTCCATCCTCCGTCCCGTCCCCATGAACACGCTGCACAAATGGCGCGGCATCCTGGCCTTTTCCGTCTTGGCCAGCACCGCCGTCTCCGCCTATCCCGACAGACCGGTCAAGATCGTCGTTCCCTACGCGGCCGGAGGCAGTTCCGACGTCATCGCCCGCACCCTGGCGGATCAGTTGGGCGGGGAACTGGGCCAGCCCGTCATCGTCGAGAACCGGGCCGGCGCCGGCTCGATGGTAGGCACCGCCTACGTGGCGGGCGAACGGCCGGACGGCCACACGCTGCTGATCGCCGACGTGCCCTTCACCATCGTGCCGGCCCTGTACGCGAACGTCGTGAAGTACGACGCCCGGCGCGCATTCGTGCCGGTCGCGCTGCTGGGTGTGGCGCCCATGTACCTGTTCACCCATGCCCGGTCCTCCATCCTATCGGCCCCGGAACTCGCCGCCACGGCCAGCGCCCGGCCCGGCACGGTCTCCATCGGCTCCGGCGGCAACGGCTCGCTGACCCACCTGATGGCCGAACTTTTCATGATCCAGACCGCCACGCAGCTGACCCACGTGCCCTACAAGGGTGCCTCGGCATCCGTCGCCGATCTTGCGGCGGCCCAGATACAGGCCAGCTTCACGACCATGCCGACGGCGGCCGCCCTCTACCAGGCGGGGCGCCTGCGGGCGCTGGCCGTCTCGTCGCCGCAGCGGCAGGCCGATACGCCGGACGTCCCCACGTTCCAGGAACTGGGCATGCCCGGCCTGACCGTACAGAGCTGGTGGGGCCTGATGGCGCCGGCCGGCACGCCGGCCGAAACGATCGCCAGGCTGGAGGCCGCCACCGCCAAGGCACTTGGGTCGGCCGCGACCGCCCGGCGTCTTGCCGCCACGGGGGTCGGCATGCCGGCCAGCGCGAACGCCAGCGCGCTGCGGGAGTTGCTCGACGCGGACTTCCTGCGCTGGCAGGACGTGGTACGGCGCACGGGGGTCAGGGCTGAATGATGGTTTTCCCCCACCTGCCGTGGCTGATCGCCACCGACAACGACCCGGCGCTCATGGCCGATTTCGCGATACTGTGCGCGTTCGGCGGACGCCTGTCCGGCAGCGGCCAGGACAGCGCCGCGCTGAATTGGGCGCTGGGTCGGCTGCGCGCGGCGGGCGCGCGCGCGACCCGGCTCGATGTTCCCTATGACGGCTGGCGCTGCCTGCGCTCCAGCCTGGCCTTGGCCGGACCACGCGCGGCGGCGCTGTCATGCTGGCCGCTGCTGCGCTCGGCCAGCACGGCGGCGGGCGGCCTCGAAGCCGAGGTGGTCGACCTGGGTCCGGGGCGGCAATCCGACTTCGCCCGCCTGGGCGGCCGGCTGCGTGGGCGCATCGCACTGGTTTGCCATGAGTACCCCTACGCCGCCGGCCATGTGCACCACCACCGGAAATACGACATGGCGGTCGCGGCCGGGGCGGCGGGCTTCTTGATCGCCAATCCCTGGGAAGGCGGCGGCCTGCTGGCGGGGTGGTCTGGCCGCCCGCGCGGCACGGCGGGCATTCCGGCCGCGTCGGTCGACCACGCGTCCGCGCGGCGGCTGTCGCGGGCGGCGCAAGCAGGCCCGGCCAGGGTCCGCATGGTGGTGGAAGGCGAGGAAACGCCGCGCGCACGGGCCGGCGTGGGAGTTGCCGACCTGCCCGGTGGCCGCGACGGCTGGATCGTCATCAGCGCGCACGTCGATGGCCTCGACCTGGGAAACAGCGCGCTGGACAACGCGAGCGGCGTCGCGGTCGCGCTGGCTGCCGCGCGCGCGCTGGCCCGGCGGGTGGGGCCGTCCACGCCCGGATTGAGGATCTGCCTGTTCACCGCGAAAGAATGGGGCCTGGCGGGTTCGGCCCGATATCTCGCTCAGATGGGCGACGGCGAACGCAACAGCCTGAAGCTGAACATCAATCTGGACACCGTGGCGGGAGACGATTCGTTGACGGCGCTGACCAGCGGCTTCCCCGGATTGCCTGCGCTCGTACGGCGGGCGGGCGATGTGGCCAGCCTTCCGATCGGCGTGCATGAACCCCTGATGCCCGATTCGGACCATGCCAGTTTCGCATGCCACGGCATTCCGGCACTGCGCCTGCTGGCGGGCTTCGAGCGGCCGGCGTCGCGCGCACGGGCCGTCCTGGGAGCGAACGACCGGACGTCGATCGTGAAGGAGGACGAACTCCAGCGGGCGCTGCGGGCCACCTGCGCGATGGCTGGATTGGCGATGGCCCTGTCCGACGCCGAACTGGCAAACCTGGCCGAACGAAGCTGAGGAAACGCCGGACGGAATGGCTGCCCGGGCCCGTGGACGGCCCGGGAAGGGCGGCCGCGGTTGGCGTTACACTGCCCTCATATGACCGCCAAGTATCCTGCTTCCGACTCTCCCGCTTCTGCCTCCCTCCCCGATTCGCCCTGCGTGGCGGTGTGCTCCACCTTGTTCGACGACATCTGCCGCGGATGCGGCCGTACCGCCATGGAAGTCGCCAACTGGGTGCAGATGAGCCACGAGGAAAAACAGGTGGTGTGGCAACGGATCCGGGCCCAGGGCTACCCCCGCCGCAAGGGCTGACGCGGCCATGGCGCCCGCGTCATGACAGTCTTCGGCCTGTCACATTGCACAGGCTAAATGGGTCCCATCGCACCCACCCTCACGGCCCATGCGCATCGTCCTCGTCACGGATGCCTGGCATCCGCAAATCAACGGCGTCGTCCACACCTGGACGTACATGCAGAAAATGCTGACGTCCTGGGGCCACGAGCTCGTCATCGTCAGCCCCACCGGCAGCCGCACCATTCCCACGCCCACCGAACCTGACGTCCGGCTGTGCGTGGAACCGCGGCGGCACCTGCTGCGCACGCTGGCCGGCCGCGAACCCGATACCCTGCACATCGCCACCGAAGGGCCGCTGGGCCTGGCCGCGCGGCGCCTGGCGCGGCAACGGGGCTGGCGCTACACCACGTCCTTCCACACCATGTTCCCGGACTACCTGCAGGCCCGGATGGGCATACCGGCGAACTGGACCTGGCGGTTCATGCGCTGGTTCCACCGGCCCTCGCAACGGGTGCTGGTCCCGACGCCAACCGTGCGGGACACGCTCGCGGCCAGGGGCCTGGGCAACCTCCACATCTGGGCGCGCGGCGTGGATACCGAGCGGTTCCGGCCCGAAGCGGGCAGCGCGCTGCCCTACCCCGGCCCGGTCTTCCTGAGCGTGGGCCGCCTGGCCAAAGAGAAGAACCTCGATGCCTTCCTGTCCCTGGACCTGCCCGGCACCAAGGTAGTGGTGGGTGGCGGTCCCGACGAAGCCCGGCTGCGGCGCAAGTTCCCCGGCGCGGTGTTCCTGGGCATGAAGCCGCACAGCGAGCTGGCGCGCTACTACGCCGGCGCCGACGTATTCGTCTTCCCCAGCCAGACCGACACCTTCGGCCTGGTCATGCTGGAGGCGATCTCCTGCGGCACGCCGGTGGCCGCCTACCGCAGCGAGGCCCCGATGGCGGTCGTGAGCGAAGGGCACACCGGCGTCCTGGACGACGACTTGCGCACGGCCTGCCTGGGCGCGCTGGAACTGTCCGGCACCGACATCCGCCAGCATGCGCTGGCGCACAGTTGGTCCGCCATCGCCTCCCGTCTGTTGGAGTTGCAGGTGCCGGCCGACCCGAAACGCGAAAAAACCGACCTGGACTGGTGTCCGCGGAGCGCGGCGTAGCGTCCCCGCGGCCCGCGGGCCGACACGCGCCTCTCCAGGCGCGGCGGACACGGCATGCGTTCGACGCGCCCTGGCCCGGATGCGCGACCGTCCGGATTTGCTCAGATTTGCTCAGATAAGGAAACGACACCCCTCGTATCCTTTGTGTTCCCGACTGCAGGTCCATGGACATGGACGGCAGGTCGAGAGAACTGACGGTCGAAGGCAGCATCCCATGCAGGTTACCTATCCATTGCCAGCGCACCCGGCCGGGACGCTGGCGGGCGTTCGCGGCCACAGCGCGCCGCCCCTGGTCCACCACCTGCTCGCTCCCCCCGACATCCCCGAACCCGGCGCCCAGGCGCTGGCGTTCCAGCCCGTCTCCTCGTTGCTGGACGGTACCCGCAACCTCTACCAGAGCGTCACCGTTCGGCTGCTGGCGGCGCCGGATGACGACGCGCCGGCCGCGCCCGGCATTCCGCTCGTCCAGGCCGTGATGGCGGTCCTGCGCGACCATTCCTGGGTCACGCTGGGGTGCGCCGTTTCGGCGGGCACGCTGGCCGACGGATCGGGCTGGGCCGAGGTCCTGGATGAACTCCGCGCCGACAACCAGCTCGCCCGCCGGCTGGTGATCGAGCTGGCCCAGGACGACGACCGGCTCCGCACCCGGCAAGCCCTCGGACTTGCCGCCCGGCTGCGCCGGCTGGGCTGCCTGCTGGCCGTCGACGACTTCGGGACGGCCGGCGGTACCGTGGACTTCCTGCTGGATGCCCGGCCCGACATCGTCAAGATCGCCCCGGCTTACCTGCGCCGCGCGCGCAGCCTGCATGGCGCGGGCGAAACGTCCGGCCTGATCCGGCTGTGCCGCCGCCTGGCTCCCGCGGTCGTCATCCAGGGCGTGGACGACCCCGCCGACCTGCCGCGCCTGCCTCGCGAGGCAGGCGTCTGGATCCAGGGCGGCCTGTCGGGCCCCCCGGTGCTGCGCTCGCCCTGGCTGCGGCACAGTCCCTGGCGCCTGGCGACTTGCGCCACGCCGCGGGTGGGCGAACGCCATTGAGCGGCGAGACGATATCCATGCCGCCCTCGCACCCCCGGAATGAACGCGGCGCCTCCGCCGCCACGGCCCGCCCTTCGCGAAAGGCGCCGCGCCGAAGCGCCAGGCGCATCCCGCACAGCGATTTCGCGCTGGCCATCGCCCCTCCGGCTTCCCAGCAGGCGCGTACCAACAAGCGCGTCCTGGTGGCGGACACGGGCAAGCGGTTCTGCGCCGATGTCTGCGACTTCCTGAGCCAGCACGGCTGCCACGCGCGAGCCGTCCACGATCTGCGGCATCTGCTCCAGGCCCTGGCCGAGTGGCAGCCGACGACGCTCTTCCTGAACGCATCCCTGCCGAGCCTCGATCTGGCACAACTGGCGCCGCTGTACGCCCAGTTGCCGCGGGATTTCCTGATCGTCCTGCTGCAGGAGCCCGGCGCCCCCTTCACCTTGTCCGTACCGCCCAAGACGCCATGTCCAGCCCGTCTCCTCAAATCCCCATGCCTGACGGATCTGCGCCACTTCCTGTGACCAGGCAGGCCGCCGGCCCGGAAACCCCCGGCCGGGACAACCTGCGCCCCGCCTCCGGATGGCGCCGCATCCTGGCCCGGTTCGTCAGGAACCATATCCATGGCATGAGGCGCCACGAGCGCTACCTCATGGACGCCACCGGTAGCCGATCCCCGTCGTTGCGCCCCGCCACGCGGCGCTGGCCGGCCGGGAGCGGTCCCCGCTCCATGACCGCCCCCCGCGCGTTTTCGTTCCAGGGCATCGAGCGCGTCCTGCCGGACTCGCGCGGATGGCACCATCAACCCTGGGGCGAGGACTGGATGGGCCAACTGCACCGCTTCGACGACCTGAATGCCGCCGACGCCGACCAGCGGCAGGGCTGGCACCGGGCCCTGGTCCTGAACTGGACCCTCGCCAACGGCCCTGGGCACGGCCCGGGCTGGGCCGCGCCCAGCCTGGCGCCCCGCATCGTCAACTGGATCAAATGGGACCTGCGCTGCGGCGGGCTGGCCAACGAGACCACCCTTCGCAGCCTCGTCGTCCAGGTCCGCTACCTGCGCCAGTTTTTCTCGCGCCACTGGCGCGACGGCTCGGCCCCGGACGTCGCCAAGGCGCTGATCTTCGCCGGCAGCTACTTCGGCGACAGCCGCGAATCGCGGGCCTGGCTGCGCAAGGGCCTGCGAGCCCTGGGCACGCTGGCGCCGACCGACCTGTCCACGGAAGACCTGCGAGACCTGGCGCTGCTATCCCTGGTCTATCCGGACCTGCATCCGCCCCACGGCCACCGCTGACCCTTACGCGACGCCGGCGGGCAGCGGCGATGCGTCGGCATGCTCGATCATGGCGGCAAGCAGCAGATCGGTCAGCTCGGCGCGCCGGCTGGCCGCCGCCGGATCGGCCCAGAGATTGCGCTGTTCCAGCGGATCCTTTTCCAGGTCGTAGAGTTCGCACAACGCCCGGTCATCCGACTGCGTGATGCGCCACTGTTGCGTCAGCAACGTGCGCAGCCGGAAACGCCGCGGACGCCCGAACTGGAACATGACGGGCTCGTTCTCGATCAGCACGCCCGGCCTCGGCAGCGCAGCGCCGCACGCCAGGGCATCGCGCAGGCTCAGGCCCTGCATGCCGTTGTAGGCGGCGATGCCCGCCCGGTCGAGCACGGTCCCGGCGATGTCCAGTGTCCCGGCCGGCCCCTCGAACCTCGCTCCGCGCCTGGCATCCGGCAGCGCGGGGTCGCTCCAGATGAAGGGCACCCTGACCACGCCCTGGTAATGCATGGGTCCCTTCAGCATGACGCCATGGTCCCCCATCATGTCGCCGTGGTCGCTGGTGAAGATGACGAGGGTGTTCTCGCGCAGCCCCAGGCGGTCCAGCGCCGCCATCACGCGGCCGACCTGCTCGTCGATCAGGCTGATCATGCCGTAGGTCAGGGCCGTGATCTCGCGGCACTCTCGTTCCGAGACGGGGAAGGCCGTGTAGCCCTCGCGCGTGCCGCCGCCGCGGCCGTAGTCGTGCACGCCCCGCACCAGCGGCGAGCTGCCGGGCGCGTGGAACGACGCCGGCAGCGGCACATCCGCCGGATCGTACATATCCCAGAACCGGCCCGGCGGCGTAAAGGGATGATGCGGGTCGGGAAAGGAGCACATCAGGAAGAACGGCGCCGCCGGCCCGGCTTTCGCGGCCAGGGAGGCCAGCCAGTCGCAAGCCCGTTCGCCGATGTAGGACGACGGATAGAGCGACTCCGGCATGCTCGTGCGCCAGGCTTGCGGCGCCCCGTACCCCTGGGCCGGCAGCGCCTGGTCCCGCCCGCGCAGGCTGTCGGGATCCGGATGGCGTTCGGCCAGCCAGCGGGCGTAGTCGCCCTGCACCTGGTCGCCGTGCAGCGTGCATAGCTCGACGTGATCGAAGCCGTAGTAGGGCGTATCCACGCGCCGCCGGCGCCCGGCCTTCCAGTCCGGCGTCCATTCGTTGCCATAGCCTTCCCCCATGCGCGGCCGCTTGGTCGCGTCGCGCAGGCCCTCGGCGGGCGGCCGGCGCCCTTCGGCGGGCAGCCAGGCGCGCTTGTCGGGATGGTCGTAGCCGAAGCATTGCAGGTGCGACTTGCCGATCAAGGCGGTGGCGTAGCCCGCGTCCCGCAGCAGTTCCACGAAGGTGGTCTGGTCCAGCGACAGATTGATGCCGTTGTGGACGACCCCATGCACCGAGGGCAGGCGCCCCGTCATCAGCGTCGCGCGATTGGACATGCAGGTCGTGCTGGCGGCGTAGAAACGCTCGGCGCGCACGCCCGCCGACGCCAGCGCATCGATGTGGGGCGTACGCAGCGCGGGATTGCCGTAGCAGCCCAGGTGGTCGGCCCGGTGCTGGTCGGTGATGAAGATCAGGATGTTGGGCGCGGACATGGCTCAATCCGCCTGGATCTTGAAGCGCTTGACGATCTCGCCGTATCGCTCGTAGTCGTCGCGCGTGGCCTTGGCCAGCACCTCGCGCGGTCCGCCCACGACCAGTTCACCGCGCTGCTTGAAGTGCTCCGCGGCATCCGGTTCGCGCAGGGCCGCGTCGATCCAGGCATTCAGCCGGTCGGCCAGCGGGGGGGCCAACCCTGCCGGACCATAGACGCCGAACCAGATATTCACGAACACGCCCGGGAAGCCCTGCTCCGCCATCGTGGGCAGGTCGGGGATCAAGGGGCTGCGGCGCTCGTCCACGACCGCGAGCGGCACCAGCCGCCCCGCCTCGATGTAGGGCCTGGCGCCGCCGTAGCCCAGATAGATGAGCTTGACCTGCCCGCCCAGCGCGTCGTTCAGCGCCGGCCCCACCCCGCGGTAGGGAGAATGCAGCAGCGACAGCCCGGCGGCGCGATTGAACAGTTCACCGGCGATGTGCATGGGCGAACCGTTGCCGGAGGTTGCATAGGCCAGGGGCGGCCCGCTCCGGGCAAGCTCGGCCAGTTCGCGGGCATTCCTCACGCCCAGGCTTGGATGCGCCAGCAGCAGCATGGGCGTGGAGGAAATCATCGCGATGGGCGTGAAGTCCCGCTGCACGTCGAAGGTATAGCCCAGGTTCCGGGGCAGGACGTGAGGGGCCATGGCGAAGGTGTTGGCGGTGACCAGCAGGGTGTAGCCGTCGGGGTCGGCGCGCGCCACCATGCCGGTACCTATGCTGCTGCCCCCGCCGGGACGGTTGCTGACCACCACCGGCTGTCCCCAGGCCTTGCCCAGCTTCTCGCTCAGCAGCCGGGCGATGGGGTCGACCCCGCCCCCTGGCGGGAAGGGCACGACCAGCGCCACCGGCCTGGCGGGAAACCCCTGGGCCACCGCTGACCGGGGCAGCAGCCCGCCGCCCGCGAGCCAACCGGCCGCCAGCCCGGCCGCCATGCGCAATCCCGCGCGCCGGCCGGGCCCGAAGCCGTCCTTGCACTTGCCATCCATGACTCGTCTCCCCAAAGGCGTTCGATGCACGCGCAGTCTAGGGTGGTCGATATTTATCGTGTAGTAGATAATCGCTTGAATCACTTTCAATTTTTATTTGCAAATAAATGGACCACCTGCGGCTCATCGTCACGTTCGCGCGGGCGGCGGAAGCGGGCAGCTTCAGCAAGGCGGCCCGGACGCTGGGTGTGACGCCGCAGGCCGTCAGCGCCCAGATCCGGCAGCTCGAACAGCAGGTGGGCGTGCGCCTGTTCTACCGCACCACCCGCAGCATCAACCTGACCGAGGAAGGCCGGGCTTTCCATGAGCGCTGCCGCGCCGGCATGGAAACCATCCAGGGCGGACTCGACGTCCTGCGCGACCGCACCGAACAGATGGTGGGCACGGTCAGGCTGGCGCTGCCCTATGCCATCAGTTTTGAGCTCGTCGCGCCGCTGATGGGGCGTTTCATGGACCACCACCCCCAGGTCAGGGTCGATATGCTGACCCTGAATCAATTGCCGGACGTCGTGGAGCACGGCGTGGACGTGGGCATCATCGGCGGCGAGCTTCCCAGTAGCTCGCTGGTCGCCCGCAAGGCCGGGGCCTTCAACCATGTGCTGTGCGCCTCGCCGGCCTACCTGGACGAATGGGGCATGCCGGGCCACGTGGACGAATTGCGGGACCACCGCTGCGTGCTGCTGCGCCACCCCCGCACGGGCAGGCTCTGGCCCTGGACCTTCCAGTCAGGCGGCGACATCGTCACGCTCAACCCCGAGGGCGCGCTGTCCGTGCAGGACGCCGAAAGCCAGCACCGCGCGGTGCTTCACGGCGCGGGCATCGGCCAGATCGCCAGCTACTACGCGGCGCCGCACATCCGCGCGGGCAGGCTGCGCCCCGTCTCCATCGGCTACGTCTCGCGCCAGGTCGACGTCCATCTCTACCTGCCCCAGCGCGACCACATCCCCCTGCGCTGCCGCGCGCTGGCCGACTATCTGCTGGCCGAACTCAAGCGCAATCCGGACCTGGTCCCCGCGACATTCTGATGCCGGATTCGCCCGCACCGCGCCTTCGCCTGTCATGCCGACGACGCGGGAACCCGCTACAATGCCCCCCACCTGAGGAGCGTTGCGACGACCGGCATTCTTGCCAGGCCGCCAGGCTCAGGTAACGGATCGGACCCGGCCCGCCAAGGCTCCGCCGGTCCACGGCAACGGCGCTCGCCCCACATCCTGCCCCTTGCAGGCCATGCGGCGAGCCCTCCCGGCTCACGCCGCGGCGTCAAAGGGCAAGCACTTTGGAGTCCTCATGAACGCTGTACCCAACGCCCAGACCCCCGACCACCGCATCGCCGACATCGCCCTGGCCAACTGGGGCCGCCGCGAGATCAGCATCGCCGAAACCGAAATGCCCGGCCTGATGGCGATCCGCGAGGAATTCACCGCCACCCAGCCGCTCAAGGGCGCCCGCATCGCCGGCAGCCTGCACATGACCATCCAGACCGCCGTGCTGATCGAGACGCTCAAGGCGCTCGGCGCCGACGTGCGCTGGGCCTCGTGCAACATCTTCTCGACCCAGGACCACGCCGCCGCGGCCATCGCCGCCTCGGGCACGCCGGTGTTCGCGATCAAGGGTGAATCGCTGGCCGACTACTGGGAATACACCCACCAGATCTTCGAATGGCCGGCCGGCGCCCACGCCAACATGATCCTGGACGACGGCGGCGATGCCACGCTGCTGCTGCACCTGGGCACCCGCGCCGAACAGGACGCCACCGTGCTGGCCAAGCCCGGCAGCGAAGAGGAAGTCGCGCTGTTCGACTCGATCCGCAAGACCCTCGCGCGCGATCCGAAGTGGTACTCCACCCGCCTTGCCCAGATCAAGGGCGTGACCGAGGAAACCACGACCGGCGTGCACCGCCTCTACCAGATGTCCAAGAAGGGCGAGCTGGCCTTCGCCGCGATCAACGTCAACGACTCGGTCACCAAGTCCAAGTTCGACAACCTGTACGGCTGCCGTGAATCCCTGGTGGACGGCATCAAGCGCGCCACCGACGTCATGGTCGCGGGCAAGGTCGCGGTCGTGTGCGGCTACGGCGACGTGGGCAAGGGCTGCGCCCAGGCGCTGGCCGCGCTGCGCGCCCAGGTGTGGGTGACGGAAGTCGATCCCATCTGCGCGCTGCAGGCCGCGATGGAAGGCTACAAGGTCGTGACCATGGACTACGCGGCCGACAAGGCCGACATCTTCGTCACCGCCACCGGCAACTACCACGTCATCACGCACGAGCACCTGGTCGCGATGAAGGACGAGGCCATCGTCTGCAACATCGGCCACTTCGACAACGAGATCGACGTCGCCTCGCTCAAGCAGTACAAGTGGGAAGAGATCAAGCCGCAGGTCGACCACATCGTCCTGCCCTCGGGCAAGCGCATCATCCTGCTGGCGCAGGGCCGCCTGGTGAACCTGGGCTGCGCCACCGGCCACCCGTCGTTCGTGATGTCGTCCTCGTTCGCCAACCAGACCATCGCGCAGATCGAGCTCTGGAGCCGCAACGAGAACTACGCCAAGGGCGAGGTCTATGTACTGCCCAAGCATCTGGACGAGAAGGTCGCGCGCCTGCACCTGAAGAAGCTGGGCGTCCAGCTGACCCAGTTGCGCGCCGACCAGGCCGCCTACATCAACGTGCCGGTCGAGGGCCCCTACAAGCCCGGGCACTACCGCTACTGATCGTCCCCTTCCGGGGCCATCGCGCCCCGGACGCCCACCCCTTTTCCCTCTGGCAAGGAGTTCGCGATGACCCTCTTACTCGTCTGGTTGCTCAACGCCGTGGCACTGCTGGTCGTGGCCTATCTGCTGCCCGGCATCACCGTGGCGAGCTTCGGCTCGGCGCTGATCGCGGCACTGGTGCTCGGCCTGCTGAATTCGCTGGTCAAGCCGGTCCTGGTGCTGCTGACGCTGCCGATCACCGTCGTCACGCTGGGCCTGTTCCTGATCGTGTTGAACGCGCTGCTGTTCTGGTTCGCGGGCTCGATCCTGAAGGGCTTCCAGGTCAACGGCTTCTGGTGGGCGGTCATCGGCGCGCTGCTCTACAGTCTGATCTCGGGCCTGTTGTCGGCCATTGTGCCGAACTGACCCATTTTCTACAGGTTGCTCCCAAGTGAGTTCATCCGTTTCTCCCGGCGCGGCGCCGGCCGAGGCCGCGCCGGTCTTCAGTCTGGAGTTTTTCCCGCCGCGCGATAGCGCGGCGCAGGAAAAGCTGGTCCGCGCGGCCGAGCAGTTGCACGGCCTGCATCCCCATTTCGCCAGCGTGACGTTCGGCGCGGGCGGCTCGACCCGCGACGGCACAATGCTGGCGGTATCGATGTTGCAGAAGCTGGACTACGAAGTCGCACCGCATCTGTCGTGCATAGGTTCGACGGCCGAGAGTCTGCGCGACGTGCTTTATACGTACCGGCAGGCCGGGATCCGGCGGCTGGTGGCCTTGCGCGGCGACATGCCGTCGGGCATGGGCGACATGGGCGAGTTGCGCCATGCGCGGGACCTGGTCGATTTCATCCGCCGGGAAACCGGCGACTGGTTCCATATCGAGGTGGCGGCGTATCCGGAGATGCACCCGCAGGCCCAAGGGCCGGAGGCGGATCTGGATCGGTTCGTGGAGAAGATGCAGGCGGGCGCGGACAGCGCGATCACGCAGTATTTTTTCAATGCGGATGCGTATTTCGATTTCGTCGATCGGGCGACGGCGAAGGGGGTGTTGGCGCCGATCGTGCCGGGGATCATGCCGATCACGAATTTCACGCAGTTGGCGCGGTTTTCGGATATGTGCGGGGCGGAGATTCCTCGGTGGATACGGTTGCGGCTGGCGTCGTATGGGGATGATCGGGCTTCGATCCGGGCGTTCGGGCACGATGTGGTGACGGAGTTGTGCCAGACGTTGCTGGATGGGGGCGCGCCGGGGTTGCATTTCTATACGATGAACCAGGCGGATGCCACGCAGGCTGTTTGGAAAGAGCTGGAGCGTTGATGAGCGTTCGGGTTCTTTAGACGGTTGTTTCCGCCCTTGGGGCGCGGGGCGCCGTGAGGCGCAACGCAGCCGGTCCCGGCTTTGCCGGGGCTTCCCGGAGTTGGCGCGGTTGGCTGGGCGGAAACAACCTGCGGCGTCTTATGGTGTGCTGCCCTGGTCCGTGGTGTGGGGGCCGGGCATGCAACCTTCTTCGGTGATGATCGCGTCGAGCCGCATGTCGTGCGGCTCGGGTACGTGCACGTCGGGGGCCAGGCGGCCGCAGGCGTAGGCGATGCCCAGGGCCAGGGTCGCGTGGCCGCCCTGGCGCAGGGCGGCCAGGGTGCGGTCGTAGTAGCCGCCGCCGTAGCCGATGCGGTCGCCGTCCATGGTGTAGCCCAGGGTCGGGACGAGGACGATGTCGGGGACGCGGGCGGGGGTGGATTGGGGTTCGGGGATGCCGTAGGCGCCGGGGGCCATGGGAGTGTCGGGCGGCCAGGCGCGGAACTCCAGGGGGGCGGCCTTGGTCAAGATGACGGGCAGGGTCAGTTCCAGCCGGTCGTCGCGGGCCCAGGCCTGCAAGGCGGGGCGCAGGTCGGGTTCGTCGCCGATGGGCCAGAATGCCGACAGCACCACGCGCCTGCCCCCCCACGGGGCCGCGGCCAGGCAGTCGTGTATCCTGCCTTGCAGGAGGCCGGCGATGCGGGCGTCGGCCGCGGCTCGCGCCGTGGCGCTCATGGCCGCGCGCAAGGCGCGCAGGCGTGGGCGCAGGGCGGCGGCGGTGGCCTCCCTGGGTTTACCCGATGCTATTCTTGCTGCCATGGCCTATTCAGCTCTCCTCAACAGAATCCGCATTACAGCACTTGCCGCCGTCCTGGCAAGCGCCGCCGTGGGCACCACCGCCTGCGCGCAGGTCTCGGCGCCCGGGTCCGATGACGCCCTGCTGGCGGCGCGGACCGCGGTGCAGACCGGCAACTGGGACATCGTCCGTTCGCTGATCCCGCGGACGGAAGGCCATGTGCTGGCGGCCTATCCTCAATACTGGCTGCTGCGGCAGCAGTTGAACGATCCGCGCAAGCCGCTGCCCGAGTCCGAGCTGAACGAATTCGTGAACGCCCATCGCGGCACCTACCTGGCCGAGCGGTTGCGCGGCGAGTGGCTGCTGGCCGCCGCCAGGCAGGCCGACTACGCCACGGTGCGGACGCTGGCCGATACCACGGTGAACACGCCGCAGGTGGACTGCGCGGTGCTGTTGGCCATGCACGCGCGCGGCGAGCGGATCACCGCCCAGCAGGCCATGTCCAAGTTCGAGCCGGGCGACAGTTGCTGGTCGCTGTACGACCGTCTGCAGGCCGACGGCGTCATGCAGTGGGACGACTTCTCCGCGCAGATGCGCAACCTGCTGGAGACCAACACCGTCGCCCATGCCAAGCGCATGGCCCGCTATGTGTTCGACCCGGCCCAGCAGAAGACACTGAACGGCGTGCTGGACCAGCCCATGATCTGGCTGGTGCGGCAGAACACGCTGCCGCGCGACCGCGCCGGCCGCGAGCTGGTGGTGACCGCGCTGGGCCGCCTGGCGCGCAACGACCTGCAGGTCGGCTACGACTATTTCGAACGCAGCTGGGCGCGGCAGTTGCCCGCCGACGATGCCAGCTGGGTGCGCAACCAGTTCGCGCTGCAAGCCTCGTTCAAGCTCGATCCGGTCGCCGTCGCCTGGTATCGCGCCGGCGAAGGCGGCAGGCTGACCGAATACAACCAGGCCTGGCGCGCCCGCATGGTGCTGCGCCAGCAGCCCGTGGATTGGCGCACGCTGAACCGCTACATCGAACAGATGCCGCCCGCCATGCGCGAGGACCCCACCTGGGTCTATTGGCATGCGCGCGGCCTGGTCGCGCAAGGCGCCGTGCAGGACGGCCAGGCGGGTTACCGCAGCATCGCCGGCCAGTTCAATTTCTACGGCCAGCTGGCCGCCGAGGAATTGGGCATCGCCACCACCATCCCCACGTCCACGGCGCCGATCACGCCGGACGAACTGGCCAAGGCGCAGTACAACCCGGGCCTGCAGCGCGCGGTCGCGCTGTTCCGGCTGGGCTGGCGCACGGAAGGCGTGCGCGAATGGAACTACGCGCTGCGCGGCATGAACGACCGGCAACTGCTGGCCGCCGCCCAGCTCGCCCACCGCGAGAACCTGTACGACCGCGCGGTCAACACCGCCGAGCGCACGCGCGACCAGCACGATTTCAACCTGCGTTTCCTCACGCCTTTCCGCGATCAGTTGGTGGACAAGTCGCGCGAGATCGGCGTGGACGCGACCTGGGTGTATGGCCTGATCCGCCAGGAGTCGCGCTTCGTCATGGATGCGCGCTCCAGCGTCGGCGCCTCCGGCCTGATGCAGCTGATGCCGGCCACCGCCAAGTGGGTGGCGCGCCGCATCGGCATGAGCGACTACGCGCAGCACCGCGTCAACGACATGGATACCAACCTGACCCTGGGCACCAGCTATCTGCGCATCGTGCTGGACGACCTGGGCGGTTCGCCGCTGCTGGCCTCGGCCGGCTACAACGCCGGGCCCCGGCGGCCCCACACATGGCGCGCGACCCTGCCGGGCCCGGTGGAAGGCGCGATCTTCGCCGAGACCATTCCCTTCACCGAGACCCGCGACTACGTCAAGAAAGTGCTGTCCAACGCCACGTACTATGCGGCCTTGTTCACCGGACAGCCGCAGTCTCTGAAGGCCAGGCTGGGAACGGTCGTCCCGCAGACTGTGGAGACCACCGCCATACCCTGAGGAAGCACACGCCATGACCATGATCTATCCACGCATACTCGTGCTGGGCGGTTCGGGCTTCATCGGCAGCCACCTGGTGGCCCGTCTGGCTGGCCAGGGCCGCAAGCTGCTGGTCCCGACCCGCCGCTACATGAGCGCCCGCCACCTGCTGCCGCTGCCCACGGTGGACATCGCCCTGGCCGACCTGTCCGACGACGCCACGCTGGCGCGCCTGGTCCAGGGGCATGACGCGGTCATCAACCTGGTCGGCACGTTGCACGGCGAACGCGGCACGCCCTACGGCAAGACTTTCCGCGCACTGCATGTCGAACTGCCGGAACGCCTGGCCCGGGCCTGCGTGGCCCAGGGCGTGACCCGGATGCTGCACATGAGCGCCCTGGGCGCGGACTCCCAGGGCGCCAGCATGTACCAGCGCTCCAAGGGCGACGGCGAGACCGCCGTGCGGCGCGTGTTCGATGCCTGGCCCGAGGGCGCGCTGACCATCTTCCGGCCCTCGGTGGTGTTCGGCCCGAACGACCGCTTCCTGAATACCTTCGCGGCACTGGCCCGCTGCTTTCCGGTCCTGCCGGTGGCGGGCGGGTCGGCGCGCCTGCAGCCCATCTACGTGGGCGACCTGACCGACGCCATGGTCAACGCGCTGGGCGACCACCGGACCTACGGCAAGACCTATCCGGTGGCCGGGCCGCAGGCCTATGCGCTCAAGGAACTGATCGAGAAGGCGGCCGCCTGGAGTGGCCATCCCCGCCGCGTGCTGCCGCTGCCCATGGGCCTGGGCAAGCTCCAGGCGGCCGCCATGGAGATGCTGCCCGGCGCGCCACTGGTCTCGCGGGACAACCTCGATACCCTGACGCGGGACGCGGTCCTGGACGGACCGCTGGCACCGGAGCTGGACATCCACCCCAGCTCGCTGGAAGCGCTGGCGCCCGACTACCTGGGGCAACGCGAACACACGCGCTTCGACATGTTCCGCATGCGCCATGGCCGGCGCTGACCTCGCCCGGCCGGTGCCGGATCCGGCCACCGCCGGACTGGCGGTCTTCGTCGTGGGCGGCGCGGTGCGCGACCAGTTGCTGGGGCTGCCCGCGGGCGACCGCGACTGGGTAGTGGTGGGCGCCACGCCGGAACAGATGTCGGCCCGGGGTTTCGTGCCCGTGGGCGGCGACTTTCCCGTCTTCCTGCATCCCGTCACCCGCGAGGAATACGCGCTGGCCCGCACCGAGCGCAAGTCGGGGCGCGGCTACAAGGGCTTCACCTTCCACACCGGCGCCGACGTCACGCTGGAAGACGACCTGGGCCGTCGCGACCTGACCATCAACGCCATCGCGCAGGCGCCCGACGGCCGTCTGGTCGACCCCTATGGCGGCCGCGACGACCTGCGCGCCCGGCGGTTTCGCCACGTCGGCCCGGCCTTTGCCGAAGACCCCGTGCGCATCCTGCGGCTGGCGCGTTTCGCCGCCCGTTTCCATGACTTCGCGGTGGTGCCCGAGACCCTGGAGCTGTGCCGCCGCATGGCCGCCGACGGCGAGGTCGACGCCCTGGTGCCAGAACGCGTCTGGCGCGAACTGTCGCGCGGATTGATGCAGGAACGGCCCTCCCGCATGGTGCAAGTGCTGGCCGATACCGCGGCGCTGCCCCGCGTCGCCCCCGGCCTGGCGGTGGACGGCAACCTGTTGGCCATCCTGGACGAGGCGGCTGGCGCGGGCCTGCCGCTGGCCTCGCGCTATGCGCTGCTGTGCTCGGACAGCGCCGATCCGGCCGGACTGGGCAAGCGGCTGCGCGCGTCGAACGACTGCAACGACATGGCTCGCCTGCTGCAAGTGGCCCTGGCCGACCTGCCCGGCGCGGGACAGGATCCGGAGCGCGTGCTGGCCTTGCTGGAACGCACGGACGCCCTGCGCAAGCCGGAACGCTTCGAACAACTGCTGGAAGCCGCGCGGCGGCGGCAGTCCGTGGACGCGGTCCGATGGATGGCGTGGCGCGACACGGTCAAGGCGGTCGACGCCGGCGCCATCGCCGCCCGGCATGCCGGCCAGCCCGGCGGCATCCGCGAGGCCGTGCGGGCCGCCCGCCTGGCCGCCCTCGCCCCCGCCATGGACACCGGCGGCGCCTGAGCGTCCGGCCCGCCGGCTCCCGCAGGAGACGCCATGCCCACCCTGTCCCGCACCCTCGCGCTGCTTGCGGCCTGCCTGGCCGCGACGGCCGCGCACGGCCAGGAAACCGTCTCGCTGGCGCGCGCCGACGGACAGTCCGTACCCGCCGTCGCCTATGCCCCCGCCGGCCCGCGCTGCCAGGGCATCGCGGTGGTGTCGCCCGGCGCGGGGGGCTCCGAGAAGGGATACGGCTACCTGGCCCGGGCCATGTCGGACCAGGGCTATCTGGCCATCGTGGCCGGGCACGTCGAAAGCGGTCCGCGGGCCCTGCGCTCGCGCATCCGCGAGGAAGGCCTGCGCGAGGGCCTGGCCGAACTCGTGGCCGACCCCCAGGCCTACCGGGCGCGGCTGATGGACGTGGCCGCGGCGCGGGCCTGGGCGGCGAGCCGCTGTCCCGGCGGCGATGCCATCCTGCTCGGCCACTCCATGGGCGCCGCCACCGCCCTCATCGAGGCCGGCGCGCGCAACCGGCTGGCGGTGCACGGCCGCGACGCCTTCGACGCCTATGTCGTGCTGTCGCCCCAGGGCCCGGGCAGCGTCTTTCCAGAACAGGCCTGGCGCGGCATCGCCAAGCCGGTGCTGTCGATTACCGGAACCCGCGACGGCGGACAGGACCGGACCGACTGGCACGCACGCACCCTGGCATTTGCCGACATGCGCCCCGGCTGCAAATGGCTGGCGGTCATCGACGGCGCGACTCACCTGAACTTCGCCGGCCTGGGCCTGGGCCAGGCGCGCGTCGAAGAAGCCACCGTATCGGTGCTGCGGTCTTTCCTGCTGGCCCGCGGCCAGGACGGCTGCACGCCTCCCGACCCGCCCGGGCGGGTCGAGATCCGGGCCAAGTAGCGCCGGCCCGCTTTAAGCGGTCTTTAAGACAGTATTGATAGCGTGGAAGCCATTTCCACGCGGATGCCCGTCATGTCCCTCGCCATGCCCCGCCCCGACGACCCGGCCGCAGACGCCGGCCCGGCCCCCCGCGACATTCGCGGCCAATTGCGCCTGGGCGCCACGTGGCGGCTGCTCAGGCCCTACTGGGTGTCCGACGACCGCGGGGCGGCACTCGGCCTGCTGGCCCTGGTCGTGGGCCTGAACCTGGCCCTGGTGGCCGCCAACGTCTGGCTGACCAACTGGAACCGGGTTTTCTACAACGCCCTGGAAGCGCGCGATTTCGCGGCGTTCAAGCTGCAACTGGCGCACTTCTGCGCGATCGCGGCGGCATTCATCGTCATCGCCATCATGAAGCAGTTCTACACCATGATGCTGGAGATGCGCTGGCGCACATGGCTGACCGACCACTGGCTGCACCGCTGGACCGCGGGGCAGGCGTACTACCGGGTGGAGCAGTCGCATGGCGCCGACAACCCCGACCAGCGCCTGGCCGAGGACCTGCGCACACTGGCCAGCACCAGCCTGACGCTGTCGCTGGGCCTGCTCAATTCGGTGGTGACGCTGCTGTCCTTCGTCACGCTGCTGTGGACCATCTCGGGACCGCTGGTTTTCGCGCTCGGCGGCAAGACCATTTCCATCCCCGGCTACATGGTGTGGTTCGCCGTCCTGTACGCCGTGGCGGGATCCTGGCTGACCCACAGGATAGGCAAGCCGCTGATCGGCCTGAGCTTCCGCCAGGAACAGACCGAGGCCGATTTCCGCTACGCGCTGATGCGGCTGCGCGAAAACGCCGAAGGCATCGCGCTGTACGGTGGAGAACCCGCCGAGCGCGCGGGGCTGCGCGGGTCGTTCGACCACATCCGCGAGAACTGGCGCTGGCTGATGGTCTATACGCGCCGGCTGGTGTTCGTGAACTCGGGCTATGGCCAGGTCGCGATCGTCTTTCCGCTGATCGTGGCCGCCCCGCATTATTTCTCCGGCGCCATCACGCTGGGCGTGCTGATGCAGATCGCCTCGGCCTTCGGCCAGGTGCAGGGCGCGCTGTCGTGGTTCGTGGACGGCTATGCATCGCTGGTGGGCTGGCAGGCCGCCGCCAACCGCCTGCTGGACTTCTCGTCCGCGCTGGGCGCGGCCGAAGCCGAGCACGGTGCGCGCGACGGCCTGCACGGCATCGCGCTGGTCGAACACGACCAGCGCGCCGGACACGGCGCCATCGCCGCAGCCGGACTGGTGCTGGCCCTGCCCGGCAGCGGCGAGCGGCGGACGCTGACCGACCCCTTCTCGATGACCGTGCAACCGGGCGAACGGGTATTGGTGACAGGTCCGTCGGGGGCGGGCAAGAGCGTCCTGTTCCGCGCCATGGCCGGCATCTGGCCCTACGGCCGCGGCACCATCGAGCGCCCCGCCGACGCACGCACCCTGTTCCTGCCGCAGCGCAGCTACGTGCCCACCGGCACGCTGGCCGCCGCGCTGGACTACCCCTCGCAGCCCGGCACCCACGACGACGCCACCCTCGCCGCCCTGCTGCGCGACTGCCGGCTGGAGCGGCTGGCCGGCCTGCTGCAACGGCGCGACAACTGGGGAATGCGGCTGTCGCCGGGTGAACAGCAACGCCTGGCCTTCGCCCGCGCCATCCTGCAGCAGCCCGACTTCCTGTTCCTGGACGAAGCGACCTCGGCGCTGGACGAGGAAACCGAGGCCGCCATGTATGCCCTGCTGGTCGAACGCCTGCCGCGCGCGGCCATCGTCAGCATCGCCCACCGCAGCACGGTCGCCCGCTGGCATGGCCGCCACCTGCGCTACCGTCCCGTCCACGCGGCGGGGGACGAGCCTCGCTACCTGCCGGCCGACGAAGCGCTGCCGCGCCCGGCCTAGGCCCGCTCACGCCGCATCCGCGCCCGCGTCCCTGGCCTGGGCCGCCACCCGCTCGAACGCCGCCCTGAGCACGCCCAGCGCCGGCTTGTCGACATCCGCCCGGCGGCACACGAAGGCGATCTGCCGCCGTGGCCCGCCGCGCCCCAGCGCCAGTTCGCGGAAGCGGTAGGCCTTGCGCAGCGGATCGTAGGGCTGCGGAATGATGGAGACCCCCAGCCCCGCCGAGACCATCGCGATGATGGCGTGGCTGGACAGGAGATCGATGCGGCTTTTCATGCGCGGATGCAGGCGGCGCACGTACTGGGCGGCGATGCGGCCGCCGGTGGACGTCTTGTCGAAGCGTATCCAGTCGTGGCCGCGCAGCAATTGCTCGACCGTGTCGCCCCGCGCGTCGGGCGGGGCCACCAGCACCATGGCCTCGTGCATCAGCGTCTGCCAGTGGAGCCGGCTCGATCCGCCCGATTGCGGCCGCACCAGCACCGCGGCGTCGATCGCGCCGTCCCGCAGCTCGCCCAGCAGCCGCTCCGAGCGGCCACGGGCCAGGTGCACGTCCAGTTCGGGATAGTCCGATTGCAGCACCTTCATCGCCATGGGCAGCAGCGTGGCCTGGATGGAATCGATCGTGCCCAGCGCGACCTTGCCGGAGACGCGCGTCTGGCGGCGCGCGCGCAGCGCATCCAGCGATTCCAGCGTGCCCTGGACCAGCGCCGCGAGCTCGTGGGCGAACGGCGTGGGACGGGCCTGGCGCGCCGCCCGGTCGAACAGGGCTTGCCCGAAATGCTGCTCCAGGTACTTGATGTGCTGGCTGACCGCGCCCGGCGTCAGATTCACTTCCTCCGCGGCCGCCGCGAAGGTGCCTCGGCGCAGGACGGCGCACAGGGTCTGCAGGAATTCCAGTTTCATTAGATTTCCTAAACTGACGTATCACGAAAAATCGCTTTTCGTAGTTTATCCAGTGTCTAGAATCCGTCGGATAACCACGACAAGGAGACTCCCGTGAACACGTTCCCGCCCGCCCGTGCCTTGCCCCTCTTGCGTCCCGGCCGCCGCGCGGCCTGCCTGGCCGCGGCGCTGGCCTGCGCCGGGCCGGCGCAGGTCCTGGCCATGGAAGCCTTCCCCGCCCGGCCGATCACCCTGATCGTGCCCAATCCGCCCGGGGGCTCCAACGACGTGTTCGCGCGCGCGATCGGCAAGCGCCTGGGCGACGCGCTGGGCCAGCCCGTGGTGGTGGACAACAAGGCCGGCGCGGGTGGCAGCGTGGGCTCGGGGCTCGCGGCGCGCGCGCAGCCGGACGGCTATACGCTGCTGTTCGTGTCGTCCACCTACACCACCAACGCGGCCATCCAGACCAGCCTGCCGTTCGATCCGGTGCATGCGTTCGCGCCGGTCGCCATGGTGGCCAAGGGGCCGATGATCCTGACGGTGAACAACGAGCTGCCCGTCAAGACGCCGCAGGAACTGCTCGCGCTGGCGAAAAGCCAGCCTGGCAAGCTGAACTACGCCAGTTCGGGCGTGGGCAGCATCAACCACTTCGCCACCCACCAATATGCCCAGGTCGCGGGCGTGCAGATGACACACGTCCCGTACAAGGGCATGGCGCCGGCCATCAACGACCTGATCGGCGGACATATCCAGGTGCTGATCGCCAGCGGCCCGTCCATCCTGCCCACGGTCAAGGCAGGCAAGGTGCGCGCGCTGGGCGTGACCAGCGCCACCCCGTCGGCGGTGGCGCCGGGGCTGGCGCCGCTGGCCGCCAACGGCGCGCCGGGCTACGAATCGGGACTGTGGTGGGGCATCCTGACGCCTTCGGGCACACCGGCTCCCGTCGTGGCTCGCCTGAACACCGAGATCAATCGTATCCTCGGCCAGGACGAGATCAAGGACCTGCTGCTGCGCGAAGGCGCCGAACCGGACCCCAAGACGCCGGACGCATTCGGCGCCCAATTGCGCGGCGACATCGAGCAATGGCGGCGCATCGCCCGGCAGGCGGACATCAAGGCGGACTGATGGCATCGTTGAAACAACGCGGTTACGAACCCGGCGCGGGCGGCCCGCTATCGGGCGTGCGCATCCTGGACCTGTCGCGGCTGGTGGCGGGCAACACGCTCACCCAGGTGCTGGCGGACTTCGGTGCCGACGTGGTCAAGGTGGAAAGCCCGGACGGCGACACCCTGCGTGCCTGGCGCACCGAGGACGTGGACACCAACTGGAAGCTGTACGCGCGCAACAAGAAGAGCCTGGGCCTGGACCTGCGCCAGCCCGCGGCGCGCGACCTGCTGCTGGCGCTGGCGGAATCGGCCGCGGTGCTGGTCGAGAGCTTCAAGCCGGGCGTGCTGGAGGCCATGGGCCTCGCGCCCGACGTACTGCTGGCGCGCAATCCGCGCCTGGTCGTGGTGCGCATCTCGGGCTGGGGCCAGACCGGGCCTTATCGCGGCCGGCCCGGTTTCGGCACGCTGGTCGAGGGCATTTCCGGCTTCGCGTCCATGAACGGCTTCGCCGACCGCGAACCCGTGCTGCCGCCCATGTACCTGGCCGACACGGTGGCCGGGCTGTACGGCGTGGCGGGACTGCTGATCGCGCTGCGCGAGGTCGAGGTCAACGGCGGGCAGGGACAGGTGATCGACCTGCCCCTGCTCGATCCGCTGTTCGCGGTGCTCGGCCCGCAGGCCGCCAATTACCGCCTGACCGGACGCGTCAAGCCGCGCACCGGCAGCCGGTCCACCAACTCCGGCCCGCGCAACGCCTATCGCTGCCGGGACGGCCTGTACGTGGGCCTGTCGGCCTCCACCCAGAAGATGGCCGAACGCCTGTTCGCATCCATCGGCCGGCCCGACCTGGCCGCCGATCCGCGCTACCGCACCAACGCCAGCCGCGTGCGCCACGCCGAAGAACTCGATGCCCTCATCGGCACCTTCATCGCGCAGCGCACCCAGGCCGAGAACGTCCGTTTCTTCGAGGAAGCGCAGGTCACCATCGGCCCCATCTACGACATCTCGCAGATCGTCGACGATCCGCACTTCGTCGAGCGCGAGATCCTGGCCGACTATCCCGACCCCGACATGGGCGCCTTCCCCATGCACCACGTGGTGCCGCGCATGGGCGGCACGCCCGGCGCGATCCGCTCCCCCGCGCCGGCCATCGGCCAGCACAACCGCGAAGTGCTGGCCGGGCTGGGCGTGGACGACCGGCGCTACCGCGAGCTGGTGCGGGGCGGCGCCGTGCACCGGGAAAACGAGGACGACTGACGTCCGCATCCTTCCAGGAACACGCCATGCGCAGCAAACTCTTCGTACCCGGCTCGCGGCCCGAGCTGTTCTCCAAGGCGCTGGCCGGCGAGGCCGACGCGCTGTCGTTCGACCTGGAAGACTCGGTCCAGGACACGCGCAAGCACGAGGCGCGCGCGGCCGTCGCCGCCTTTCTCGCCTCGCGGCCGGCCGAGCCGGGCAAGGTCATGGTCGTACGCGTCAACGGCCCGGACAGCCCGCACTTCGAGGCCGACCTGGACGCGGTGGCGCTGCCCGCGCTGGACCTGCTCAACCTGCCCAAGGCCGAAACGCCGCATGCCGTCCAGGCCGCCGCCCGGCGGCTGGACGAACTCGAGCGCCAACGGGGCACCACCCGGCCGATAGGCCTGCTGGTCAACATCGAAACCCCCGAAGCGCTGGCGCGGGCCGCGGAATTGGCCCGCGCCCACCCTCGCGTGGCGGGCCTGCAGGTGGGCCTGGGCGACCTTTTCGAGGACCTGGGCGTGGACCGCCGCGACACCGCCGCCGTCCACCACGTGCTGCTGGCCATACGGCTGGCCGCCGGCCGGGCGGGCGTCTGGGCGTGCGACGGCGCCTACGCCGACATTGCCGACCGCGACGGCTACCTGGCCGAGGCGCACATGGCCAGACGGCTGGGCTACGTGGGCAAGAGCTGCATCCATCCCAGCCAGGTGGCCGCGGCCAACGAGGCCTTCCGGCCCGGCGACGAGGAAATCCGGCACGCGGCCCGGGTACTGCAGGCGGAACAGGAAGCGGAGCGCGCCGGGCTGGGTGCCTTCACGGTGGACGGCCGCATGGTGGACGCGCCGTTCATCCGGCGCGCCCGCGCCATCATGGCAACCGCGCGCCGCCTGGGACTGACGGCGTAGCGCCCGCCCTGGCCCGGCCTACAACGCGTGGCTGCGGTCGCCGCGGCCGAATCCCGACAGCGGCCGCGCCACGCCGCGCCCCACCGCCAGGACCTTGAACAACTCGCCCATCTCGGCCGGCGACAGCAGTTTCTGCACCGGCGCCACCGCCCGCGCATACGCCTGCACGTCGGCCGGATCCACGCGGGACAGCAAATCCATCAGCCCGGCGTTCATCAGGAAGGCGGCTTGCGAGGCATAGCCCAGCACGTCCAGGCCGCCTTCGGCCGCCGCCTCCGCCATGGCGGTGAAATCGACGTGGGCAGTGATGTCCTGCACCCCCACGGCGGCGAACGGATCGGCATGCGCCACGTGCCGCAGGTGGCACATCAGGGTGCCCTCGGCGCGCTGCGGATGGTAGTACTCGGCACGCGCGAATCCATAGTCGATCAACAGCGCCGCGCCCGCCTTCAGCCACGCGCCCATGCCGCGCACGAAGGCTTCGCCCCGCAGGTTGATCTCGGACACGTAGCCCGGCAGCGGCGGCATCCGCGCCATGACCGCCTGCGCCAGCCCGGCCGGCGCGGCACGGTGCTGCCAGACGAAGCGCTCGTCGCCCTCCAGGGCGACGCCCCGCTCCTCCAGGCCGTCCCCGGTCCAGCGGAACAACCGCACGGGCATGGCATCGAGCACCTCGTTGGCCACCACGCAGCCGACGAAGGCGTCGGGCAAGGCATCCAGCCATGCCACGCGGTCGCCATAGGCCGCCAGCCGCGCGCGCTGGCGATCGCGCAGGTCCGCCGACAGTTCCACGATGCGGTAGCGCGCCGGCACGCCCAGCTCGTCCAGCGCCGCCAGCACTCCTTCGGCCAGGGCGCCGGTGCCGGCGCCGAACTCCAGCACCTCGGCGCCGCCGCAGGCCTCGAGCACCTCCGCCACCTGCCGCGCCAGGGTCTGCGCGAACAGGGGCGTGAGCTCGGGCGCGGTCACGAAATCCCCGGACGGATGCCGCCCGCCCTCGGCCAGCTTGGCGCTGCCGGCGGCGTAATAGCCCAGGCCGGGCGCATACAGGGCCTCTTCCATCCACTGGTCGAACGGCAGCCAGCCGCCGGCGGCGCGGATCCGCGCCTGGAGATGGCGGGCGACGAGGCGGGAATGGGCGCTGGAGGCGGGGTCGAGATCGGGAAGCTTGGTCATGCCGCCATTTTCCCATGACTGCGTGCCGCGCCCCCTCCTTGCTAAAATGCCCGTTTTGCCGTCATCCCGGACCGACTCGCCATGCGCGAAGCGCGCCCTTCCTCCTCCCGTCCCGCCGTCCTGATCACCGGCGCCGCACGCCGCATCGGCCGTGAAATCGCCCTGGCCTTCGCCCGCGCGGGCTGGGACGTGGCCGTGCACTACGCGACCTCGCGCGACGCCGCGCTGGAAACGCGCGATGCGCTGCGGGCGCTGGGGGTGCGCGCCGAGGCCTACGCCTGCGACCTGGCCGACCCCGCGGCCGCGGAAACGCTGCTTCCCGCCGTCCAGGCGGCCTTCGGACGGGTGGACGCCGTGGTCAACAACGCTTCCACCTTCGAGTACGACGACGTGGCCTCGTTCGACGTGGCGGCGCTGCAGACCCATATGCTGCCCAATCTGGTGGCGCCGGTGATCCTGGCGCGCGCGCTGGCGGCCGATGTGGCCCGGCGCGGCCCGGATGCGCGCGGGGCGGTGGTCAACCTGCTGGACCAGAAGCTCTGGAACTACAACCCGGATTTCTTCTCCTACACGCTGAGCAAGGCGGCGCTGGAAGCCGCCACGACCATGCTGGCCCAGGCGCTGGCGCCGGCGGTGCGGGTCGTGGGCGTGGCCCCCGGACTGACCATGATCAGCCATATGCAGACTCCCCAGCAGTTCGCGCAGACCCATGCGATGTCGCCGCTGGGCCATGCCAGCCACCCCGAGGATATCGCCCAGGCCGTCCTGTTCGCGGCGCAGAACCGTTCGATCACGGGCACGACGCTGCTGGTGGACGGCGGACAACACCTGGTCGGCTTCGACCGCGACTTCAGCATGATGAACCCGCCGGCGGGCGCCGCCGGCCAGACTTGAGCAAAACCATGGGCACACGCCGCATTTTCTTCAACCGCCTGGCCATCGATGCGCAGATCGGCATACTGGACCACGAACGCGGCGCCACCCAGCCCCTGCACGTGGACGCCGAGATCGACCTGGAAGGCGTGGACCGTCCGGCCCATGACGGCATCCAGGAGGTGCTGGACTACCGGCGGCTGCGCGAATGCATCATCGACGAATGCACGCGCACCCACGTCAATCTGATCGAAACGCTGTGCGACCGGCTGGCCGCGCGGCTGCTGGCCCAGTTCCCCGAGATCCGCGACGTGCGCCTGCGCGTGGCCAAGCCGCAGGCCTTCGCCGACTGCGCCGCCGTGGGTATCGAGGTATCCGCCAGCCGGGGCCAGGGGCACTGATGGACGCCATCGTCATCCCCGCCGCCCCTGCCGCGGACGCCGGCCGCGCGCGGCTCAAGCTGGAACGCGAGCGCAACAAGCTGGAAAAGCGCCTGATGCGCGAGACCGGCCGCGCCATCGGCGACTTCAACATGATCGAGGCGGGCGACCGCGTCATGGTGTGCCTGTCGGGCGGCAAGGATTCCTACGGGATGCTCGACCTCCTGCTCAAGCTGCGCGAGCGGGCGCCCATCGACTTCGACATCGTCGCCGTCAACCTCGACCAGAAGCAGCCCGGTTTCCCGGACGATGTCCTGCCGCGCTACCTGACCGGGCTGGGCGTGCCTTTCCACATCGAGACGCAGGACACCTATTCCATCGTCACCCGCGTCATTCCCGAGGGCAAGACGATGTGCTCGCTCTGTTCGCGGCTGCGGCGCGGCATCCTGTACCGCGTCGCCGACGAGCTGAAGGCGACCAAGATCGCGCTGGGCCACCATCGCGACGACATCCTCGCCACGTTCTTCATGAACATGTTCTACGGCGGGCAGTTGAAGAGCATGCCGCCCAAGCTGGTGTCGGACGACGGCCGCCACACGGTGATCCGGCCGCTGGCCTACGTCAAGGAAGACGACCTGATCGCCTATGCGCAATGGAAGGGCTTCCCCATCATCCCCTGCAACCTGTGCGGTTCGCAAGAGAACCTGAAGCGCAAGGAGGCCGGCCGCCTGATCGACGAATGGGAGCGTGCCTTCCCGGGACGGATCGAGAACATCTTCAACGCCCTGTCGCGCGTGACCCCGTCGCACCTGCTGGACCGCGGCCTGTTCGACTTCGCCAACCTGCGGCCCACGGGCGTGCCCGACCCGGACGGCGATACCGCTTTCGACCACATCGATCCGCAGCCCGCCCCCGCCGCCACGTGCGGCGACGAGGCCGGCGACCCCCCGGCCGAACGCACCGTGCGCTTCTTCCGCGACGGCCCCGCGCATTGAACGCCACGCCGGTCCTGGAGGCCCGAGGCGTCGCCCGCCGCTTTCCCAACGGCGTGGATGCCCTGTCGCCGATAGACCTGACCGTGCGCGCGGGCGAGTTCGTCACGCTGCTGGGCCCGTCAGGGTGCGGCAAGACCACCCTGCTGCGCATCTTCGCCGGACTGGATACACCCACCGCCGGCAGCCTGCGGCGGCATGGCGCGGTCGACGAACTGTCCTACGTGTTCCAGGATGCCACCCTGATGCCCTGGGCCTCGGTGGCCACCAATGTGCGGCTGCCCCTGGACCTGGAGCGCGGCCCGCGCCGGCAGCCCATGGAAGCCCGGCGCGGCCGGGTGCGCGAGGCGCTGGAACGCGTGGGGTTGACCGACTTCGCCGCCGCGCGCCCGAGCGAACTGTCCGGCGGCATGCGCATGCGCGTATCCATCGCCCGCGCGCTGGCGACCGAGCCCAGCCTGCTGCTGATGGACGAACCCTTCGGCGCGCTGGACGACATCACCCGCCAGCACCTGGACGATGAACTGCTGGGCCTGGCCGCCCGGCAGAACCTGACCGTGGTGTTCGTGACCCACAGCATCTTCGAGGCCGTCTACCTGTCGAGCCGCGTCATCGTCTTGTCGCGCCGGCCCGGCCGCATCGTGGCCGACATTCCCATCGAGGCCTCCGCCCGCGACGCCGCCTTCCGCGTCTCGCCCGCCTTCGCCATGCAGGCCGCGCGCCTGCAGGCGGCGCTGCTGGAGGGGCAGCAATGAACTCCTGGCTGCGCCTGGGCGCCCCTGTCGTGGTCGCGCTGATCGTGATCGGGCTGTGGCAGGCCCTGGTGCGCGCGTTCGACGTCCCCATCTACCTGGTGCCCGCGCCAACGGACGTGGCCCAGGCCCTGGCGCGGGACTGGGACCTCCTGTCCGGTTCGCTCTGGGTCACGCTGGAAATCACCGGCCTCGCGCTGCTGGCGGCCACCGTGCTGGGGGTGCTGCTGGCCTTCCTGTTCGTGCAGAGCCGCGTCATCGAGGCCAGCCTGTTTCCCTACGCGGTACTGCTCCAGGTCACGCCCATCGTGGCGGTCGCGCCGCTCATCATCATCTGGGTCAAACACACCCTGGTGGCGCTGACCCTGTGCGCCACCATCGTGGCGATCTTCCCCATCATCAGCAACACCGTGCTGGGGCTGCGCAGCATCGACCCCGGCCTGCTCGACTTCTTCCGCCTCAAGCGGGCCAGCCGCTGGCAGATCCTGTGGCGGCTGCGCCTGCCGTCGGCCCTGCCGGCCTTCTTCGGCGGCCTGCGCATCGCCTGCGGCCTGGCCCTGATCGGCGCCGTCGTGGCCGAATTCGTCGCCGGCACCGGCGGCTCGCAGACCGGCCTGGCCTACCAGATCCTGCAGGCCGGCTACCAGATCAATATTCCCCGCCTGTTCGCCGCGCTGCTGCTCATCACCCTGGCCGGCGTGGTGCTGTTCGCGGCGATGACACTGCTGTCGCGCGTCGTGCTGCGGGGCTGGCACGAGATGCGGTAAGCCATCCAGGACCTGCCTGTCCTGTTTTCGCCACGCCTCATGTGCTACCCTGTACTTATCATGTAACACATCGGGAGCAGCGCCATGAGCGAGGCAACCTTTACATTCAGGGTCGATGAGTCGCTGAAGACCGCTTTCGCCACCGCGGCCAAGGCTCGCGACCGGACCGGCGCCCAACTTCTACGCGACTTCATGCGCGAGTTCGTGCAGCAACAACATGAAGCGGCCGAACATGACGCCTGGTTCCGCCGCGAAGTGAAAGCCGGGCAGGACTCCGCGAATGGCGGCCGTCTGGCACCGGCCGCCGAGGTCGAAACCCGATTCGCAGCCCGTCGGGCTGCCACGCGACGCCGGCTTGAACAGTCGGAATGATCCGACTGTATTGGACATTCGAGGCCATTGGCGACCGTGAATCGATCTATGACTACATCGAGACCGACGACCCTGTCGCCGCACTCGCCCTCGACGAACTGTTTGAAGAAAAATCCGGCCGCCTGGTCGACCCCCCGGACATGGGCCTGCCTGGCCGTGTCGCCGGTACCCGGGAACTCGTCGTACACAGGCACTATGTGCTGGTTTATGACATGACCGGCGAGAAAATACGTGTACTGCGTGTACTGCACGCAGCCCGGCAATGGCCACCATCCAAGGAGTGAGGCATATGAAAAACACCCCCATCGCGGGCCTCCTGGCCGCCCTGCCTCTGGCCCTGGCCTTCCAGGCCCACGCCCAGGCCCCCGCGCCCGCCGACAAGCTCGTCTTCGGCTCGAACTGGTACGCCCAGGCCGAGCACGGCGGTTTCTACCAGGCCCTGGCCGAAGGCCTCTACAAGAAGCACGGGCTGGACGTCACCATCAAGATGGGCGGTCCGCAGATCAACGTGCTGCAATTGCTGCTGGCCGGCCAGTACGACGTCGCCATGGGCGACGACCTGCAGACCTACAAGGCGGTCGAGCAGGGCCTGCCCCTGGTCACGGTGGCCACCACCTTCCAGCAGTCGCCCACCGTCCTGGTATCCCACCCGGGCCCCAAGACCCTGGGCGACCTCAAGGGCAAGACCCTGTACATCGGCCAGGCCAGCGAAACCACCTACTGGCCCTGGCTCAAGACCAAGTACGGCTTCACCGAAGCCCAGAAGAAACCCTATACCTTTTCGGTCCAGCCGTTCCTGGTGGACAAGAACTCCGCGGTGCAAGGCTACCTGGCGTCCGAGCCCTACACCATCGAGACCCAGGGCCGCTTCAAGCCCACGGTGTTCCTGCTGGGTGCCTACGGCTACCCCCCGTATGCGCAGACCATCGTCGCCACCAAGTCGGGGCTGGACGCGAAGAAGGACGCGATCCGCCGCTTCGTCGAGGCCAGCGCCGAGGGCTGGAAGAGCTACCTGAAGAATCCCGCCCCCGGCAACGCGCTGATCCTGAAGGACAACCCGCAGATGACGCGGGCGCTGCTGGACTACGGCGTCAAGGCGCTGCGCGACGCGCGGCTGGTCGACGGCGGCGACGCCCGGACGCAGGGCCTGCTGACCATGACCGACGCGCGCTGGAAGAAGACCTATGACTTCATGGTGCGCGAGAAGCTCTTGAGCCCCAAGGTCGATTACCGGTCGGCGTTCACGACCGACATCGTCGACCAGGTCCATGTGCTGCCCTGACCCGTCGCGCGCGCTTCCGAGGCAGGCCCGCCGTGCATAGCGACGAACTCGACTGCTTCTACCAGGTCGCCCTGTGCGGCGGCATACGCAAGGCCTCGGAGCGGCTGGACCTCGCGCCCTCGGTCGTGAGCCGGCAGATCGGCCGCCTGGAATCGGAACTGCAGATCAAGCTGTTCGACCGCAACAGCCGCAACATGACCCTGACGCCCGCGGGCGAGGTCTACCTGAACTACGTCGAGAGCCTGCGCCAGAACCGCAAGCTGGTCCTGGAGGAACTGGACGCGCTCAAGGGGCTGCGCACCGGCCATGTGAAACTGCGCACCATAGAAGGCCACGCCGCCGAACTGGCGGCCTCCACCATCGCGACCTTCCGGCGGCAGTACCCCGGCATCACCTTCGAGCTCGCCATGGACGGCAGCGACCAGATCATGGCGGCCATCGAGGCCGGGCGGGCGGACATCGGCATCGCGCTGTCGCCGCGCGCGGCCAGCGCGGTCGAATGCGCCGTCCGCCTGCCGGCGCCGCTGTGCGCGGTGGTCTGGCCCGGCCATCCGCTGGCCGGACGGGCCTCGGTATCGATGGCCGAGCTGCTGGCCTATCCGCTGGCGCTGCCTCCGCCGGACACCGGCATCCGGCACCTGCTGGACGCGGTGGCCCGCGTCGACAAGCTGGAGCTGGCGCCGGCCCTGGTCACCAGCTCGATCGCGGCCATGCAGGCCTTCGTGCGCGACCAGGGCGGCGTCGCCATCCTGCTGGGCGTATCCCTGCACCGGCAGGGTCCCGGCGCCCTGGTGGTGGGCGTGCCCTTGTCCGATCCGCTGCTGGGCCGGACCGCGCTCGAAATCTGCGTCTTGGGCAGGCGCCGCCTGACGCCGGCGGTCAACGCCTACCTGCGCCATCTGCGCGCCCACATCGAAGGCGGGCGCCAGGGCCTGGTCTAGTCCAGCGTCACGCCAGCGCGCTTGATGAAACCGCTCCACTTCTCGGTGTCCTTGCGGACGAACTCGGCCAGTTCCTGCGGCGAGCTGGTGGCCAGTTCCGCGCCCTGCTCGGACAGGCGCCGCATGACTTCCGGCGATTGCAGGCTGGCGACCACGGTGTCGTGCAGCACTTTCACCACCGGCTGCGGAATGCCCGCCGGACCCATCACCGCGTACCACAGCGAGGCATCGAAGCCCGGCAGTCCCGCCTCGGCCAGCGTGGGCAGCTCGGGCAGCACTCCCGAGCGCCTGGGCGTGGTCACGCCGATGGCGCGCAGCGCGCCGCTGCGGATGTGGGGCAGCATGGTGGGCAGGCTCTCGAAAGCCATCTGCACACGGCCCGCCAACAGGTCCACCACCGCGGGCGCCGTGCCCTTGTACGGCACGTGGGCGGTCTGCACGCCGGCCAGCTGATTGAACATCACGCCCGACAGGTGCTGGATGGAACCCGCCCCCACCGACGAGAAGTTCAGCTTGTTCGGATTGGCCTTGGCATAGGCGATCAGTTCCTTCAGGTTGTGCGCCGGCACCGAAGGATGGATGACCAGCACGTTGGCCACGGTCGCCACCAGCGTGATGGGCGTGAAATCCTTGACCGGATCGTAGGTCAGCTTGCTGTAGATGGCGGGAGCCGTCGCATGCGTGGCGGCGCTGGCCAGCGTCAGCGTGTAGCCGTCGGGCGCGGCCCGCGCCACCTGGGAAGTACCGATGGTGCCGGTGGCGCCGGGCCGGTTCTCCACGACCACCGGCTGTCCCAGGCGGGTGGCCAGTTGTTCGGCCAGCGCGCGCGACAGGATGTCGTTGCCGCCGCCCGCGGTCCAGGGCGATATCCACTGGATGGGCTTGGCCGGGTAGGCCTGGGCGCTGGCGCCTTGCCAGCCGAGCAGGCTCGCCGCGAGCAGGATGAAAGCGGAGAGTTTCCTTGCAGGATTCATGATGGGTTCCTTAGTCAAACAAGCGCCCGCCGCACGAAATCCAGGCGATCCTGTCCGAAGAACAGTTCACCGTCGATGACGAAGCTCGGCACGCCGAATATCCCGTTGGCCAGCGCTTCCCGGGTATGGTCCTCGAACAAGCCGCGGCAGGACGCAGTATCCGCCTCGACCACCAGCTCGCGGCCGGGATAGCCGGCCTCGTCGGCGATCCGGACCAGCGTCTCCGGATCGGAAATATCCAGGTCGCGCACCCAGACCCCGGCCAGGATGGCCTGGGCCAGCGGCCAGACCGGCAGCCCGGCGCGCTCGGCGGCCAGCACCGAGCAGGCCGCCAACGATTCGTCCACGGGATGATGGCGCGGCTGGTCATTGATGGGCATGCCCAGGTGGCGGGCCCAGCGCGTACGCTCCGCGCTCCGGTAGGCCCGCCGCGAGGGATGCAGTCCCGCCAGCGGCGCGCCGCCGGTTTCCTTGAACACGCGCAGCAGGTCCATGGGACGGTAGATGATACGGGCGCCCGACTCGGCGGCCAGTTCGTGCAGCCTCGGCCCGGCCATGTAGACCCAGGGCGACAGCAGCGAGAAATAAAAGGTCAGGGTCTTCACGCGCGGCCTCCGTCTTCCGGCTCCCGGGTCAGTAGCACGGCATCGAGCGCGGCGGCGCCGCGGCCGGCCTCGAACACCCGGAAAGGATTGATGTCGATGGACTCGATGCGGTCGGCGTGCTGATGCGCGAACACCGACAGGCGCACGATGGCGCGGACCAGCGCGTCCAGGTCGGCGCGGGGCCGGCCGCGCGCGCCGTCCAGCAGCGGAAAGGCCTTGAGTTCGCGCACCATGTTCATCGCGCCCTCGGGATCGACCGGCGCGATGCGCAGCGATACGTCGTCCAGCAGCTCGGCGTAGATGCCTCCCATCCCCACCATCACCACCGGGCCGAAGACGGGGTCGCGCTGCACGCCCAGGATCATTTCCACGCCCGGGGGTGCCATGGGCGCGACCAGCATGCCCTCGATGCGCGCCCGCGGCGCGGCCTGCGCGACGCGGGCGCGCATCGCGGCCCAGGCCTCGCGCAGCGCCGCCTCGTCGGCGATGTCCAGCGCCACGCCCCCCGCCTCGCTCTTGTGCACGATGTCCTGCGACAGGACCTTGAGCGCCACCGGATAGTCCAGTTCCGACGCAGCCGCGCAGGCGGCATCGAGGTCGGCCACCGCCCGCTCGGGCAGCACGGGTATCCCGGCCCGGGCCAGGATTTCCTTGGCCGCATGCTCGTTGGCCGCTTCCAGCGCCGGGAACCGGGGCACGCGCGGCAGGCTGGCGAGATCGGCCGGCCCGGGGCTGGGCCGCGACAGCGCTCGCAGCGCGGACAGGGCCCGGATCGCGCGCGAGGCATCCTCGATCAGCAGGTATCCCTGGCCTGCCAGTTGGTCCTGCAATGCCTGCGGCGCCAGCATGGACAGCACCATGGCCGGCTCGGGAAACTCGCGGCGCAGATCCGCGAATATCTCGGCCAGCGGCTGTTGCAGTGGCGGCGAATACGGCATCGCGGTCAGGAAAAACACTACCGCCTCATAGCGCCCCTCGCGCAGCATCGTGCGCAGGAAACGCCGGAACAGCTCCATGTCGCTCCAGATCTGCGCCGTGCCGTCCACCGGATTGCGTACGGCGGCCAGCGGCAGCATGGCGCGCAGCTCGTCCTGGGCCGGCTGCGGCAACGGCGCCATGTCCAGTCCTTCCTGCTCGGCCACGTCCGCCATCAGCACACCCACGCCGCCCGACACGGTGAACACCCCCACCCGTCCGTCGACGATGCGTTTGCCGCTGCCCGCCGCGTAGGCGGCATCGAAGAAGGATTCGATGGAGTCGGCGCGATGCACGCCGTACTGGCGGAACAGGCTGTCGAAGACGCGGTCGTTGCCGGCCAGCGCGCCCGTGTGCGACTGCGCCGCCGCCCGCCCCACGTCCGAGCTGCCCGCCTTGACCATGACCACGCGCTTGCCGCGCTCGCGCGCCAGGGCCAGCGCGTGCACCAGCCGGTCGGGGCTGCGGCAGCCTTCCATGTAGCCCATGATGACGTCGGTCTCGTCGTCGCGCGCGAAGTGGGCCAGGCAGTCGGCCATCTCGACGTCGCACTCGTTGCCGGTGGTCACCCAGGCGCCCAGCGGCAGGCCGCGGCGGCGGGCCATCACCAGCGCCTGGCCGCCGAACGCGCCGCTCTGGCTGACCAGCGCGGTGCGCCCCAGGCGCGGCAGCCCCAGGTCCACCATGAAAGCGAAGCTGGCGATCAGGCCGACGCGGAAGTTCATCACGCCCATGCAGTTCGGACCGATGATGCGCATGCCGCTTTCGCGCGCCAGCGCCGACAGCCGGGCCTGCATGGCGGCGCCTTCCGGCCCGACTTCAGCGAAACCGGCGCTGAACACCGTCATTGCCTTCACCCCGCGGTCGGCGCAGGCCTGCGCGGCGTCCAGCACGGCCGAGGCCGGCAGCGCCACGACCGCATGGTCCACGCCCCACGGCAACTCGCCGACGCTGCGCAGGGCCGGCAGCCCCTGCACCTCGCCGCCCCGGGGGTTCACCGGCAGGATGGTCCCGGCATAGCCGTGCGCCTTCAGGAACTTGATGGGACGCCCGCCTATCTTGAGCGGATCGGCCGAAGCCCCCAGCACGGCGATGGCGGCCGGCGAGAACAACGGATCGAGGGAACCGGCCGCGTGCTCGCGGACGGGGGATTCAATTCGGTCCAGCATGGTGCAGGGGTCCTCCGGACAAGGCGGGAAAGCCGCAGTCCTTGACGGCGATGACATCGATGAATTCGGCTCGAGGCGCCAGGCCCTCGGCCAGGCAGGCGCGCGCCGCCTCGGCCCAGGCGGCGTAGGGCGGCACGGGCTCGCCCGCGGCCCGCAGCCGGCGGGCGATGCGGGTGCGCGCCGCGGCGTCGGGCGCGTCGGCGGCCTTGGCCAGCGCGCGCTCGGCGAAGAACAGATGAAGCAGGGCCCGGGCCTGCGGGCCCGCGGCCAGTTGCGCGAAACACTCGCGCTCGGCCTCGCAACCCTGTTCGAAGGGCAGGACCGCGGCGGCCAGGATCAGGTCGATGGCTCGCGGACCGGCATCGCGGCCGGGGAAGACCTGCGCGGCCACGTCCAGGTAGCGCGCCCGCTGCGCGCCGGCATCCACGCCGCCCGGCACGGACAGTTCCGCGGTGCGCCGCCACGGCAGGCGGCCCGACGCGATGTCGTTCGCGCGGCGCACGGCGGCGGCCACCGGATCGTCGGCCACCTCATCCAGCAACCCCTGGGCCAGCGCGGTCGCGGCATCCACGCCCCGGGCACGCGCCACCATGTCCAGCGCCGCCTCCAGGCCCACCAGGCGCGGCAGCCGCTGCGTCCCGCCGGCGCCGGGCACCAGGCCCAGGTTCAGTTCGGGCAGCATCAGCAACGCATCGTCGGCGCCGACCCGCGCATGGCAGGCCAGGGACAGCAGCGTGCCGCCGCCTATGCACTTGCCGCGCACCGCGGCCACGACGGGCTTGGGGAAAGTCTCGATGCGCCGGGCGAGATCGGCCATGCGGACCGTGCCCGGGGCATCGGGCCGGCCGACCTCGCGCAGGTCGCCGCCGCCCGAAAACATGCGCCCCGTGCCGGCCACGACCACACCGCGCACGGACGCGTCGTGCTCGACGCAGCCCAGCGCCTGGCCGAGCGCCGCGCGGACCTCCGACCCGATGGCGTTGACCGGAGGATGATCGATCCACAGGATGGCGATGCCATCCCGCAGCGTGGAAGAAACAAAGGAAGAAGACACGGAACCGCCAGGGGAGATGCCAGGCGCCCATTCTCGCGGGCGCTCCCGGAGCGGACAATCACCGCTGGCGGAACATTGCGTTGCTGGCGGAGCAACGCAGACCACGCGCCGCGCGCGCTTGCGGGACACCGGCTTTTACCCGAGAATGCGTCGACCCCCGGCTCCGCCGCATCGTCCGCCCTTCCTGCTTTCATGGATCTTCGCCAACTCAAGCAATTCGTGGTGCTCGCCACCGAGTTGAACTACCGGAAGGCGGCGGAACGGCTGAACATGACGCAACCGCCCTTGAGCATCGCCATCAAGAAGCTCGAGGCCGAGATCGGCACGCCGCTGTTCGAGCGGGACCGCCTGGGCGTGCGGCTGACCGTGGCCGGCGGCGCCTTCCTGGGCGAGGCCCGGCGCCTGCTGGACGGCGCGGAGTCCGCGCTGGCGATCACGCGGGATGCCGCGCAGGGCCGCATCGGCACCCTGCGCGTCTGCGCCGTGCCCAGCGCATCGCTGAACCTGCTTCCCAAGGTGCTGCCCGTCTTCGCCCGGCGCTTTCCGCAGATCCGGCTGCGGCTGTCCAGCGGCAGCACCGTGGGCATCCTGGGGGAGTTGCAGCGCGATGAACTGGATGCCGCCTTCCTGGTGCCGCCCGCCTCCCGGGTACCCGGCGCGGAGATGCTCGCGCTGGCACCGCAGCGCCTGATCCTGGCCGTGCCGGCGGACCACTGGGCGGCCGGCGGGCCCGCCATTTCGCTGTCGGAGCTGGGCGACGAAACGCTGGTGACACTGGCCCATTCGGACAGTCCCGGCTTTGCCGGCAGCATCGCCGCCACCTGCCAGCAGGCCGGGTTCCATCCCCGCGTCCTGCAGGAATCGTCCCATGCGCTGATCAGCCTGCCGCTGGTCGCCGCGGGCCACGGCATCGCCATCGTTCCCGAGGCCCACCGGCGCATCGCCATCGAGAACGTGGCCTATGTGGACGTCTCCGATGCCTCGGGACGTCCGTTGACCTACGCCATGTCGCTGGCGGTGCGGCAGAACTCCCCCAACCCGGCCGTGGCCCCCTTCATCGAGACCGTCCGGGACGTCCTGGAGGCCTGAGGCGTCACTGCGCCGACGAACCCAGGATGGCTTCCCACTTCTTCTGTTCGGCCGCCACGCGCGCCGCGAACGCTTCCTGCGATCCCTCCACCTGCTCGCTGCCGCGCGCGTAGATGTTCCGGCGCACGGCATCGCTCCTGGCGACCACGGCGATCGCGGCATTCAGGCGCTTGACGATCTCCGGCGGAGTCTTGGCCGGCACGGCAATGCCGGACAACGACCCGCCTTCGAGATTCTTGCCCAGCACCTCGCCCACCGTCGGGATATCGGGCAGGTTCGCCAGGCGGCGGGAGGAGGTGACGGCGAACGGCCGGATCTGGCCCGACTCCACGAAACCGACGGCGGTCACGGCGGAAATGGCGGTCACGTCCACACTGCCGCCGATCAGCGCAGTCAGCGATTCCGGACCGCTCTTGTAGGGAACGTGCAGCATCTTCACACCGCTGGCCTGCTGGAGAAGCTGCATGACCTGGTAGTTGTCGGACCCTTCTCCCGCCGTGGAAAAAGCGATCTTCTCCGGCTGCGCCGCCGCCTTCTGCAGCAGTTCCTGCAGCGTGCGCGACGGGCTGCCGGGCGCGACCGCCAGTATCGTCGGCGTATTGGCCAGCATGGCCACATAGGTGAAATCGCGCTTGGGATCGTAGGCCAGCTTCTTGTAGATGAGCGGATTCACCGCGTACATGCCGTTGGTGATGACCAGCAGCGTGTAGCCGTCCGGTTTCGCGCCGGCGACCGCGCCGGCGGCGATGGCGCCGGCCGCCCCCGCGCGGTTCTCCACCACGACCGGCTGGCCCAGTTCGCGGGACAGCCCTTCGGCGAACGTCCGCGCCGTGGTGTCGGTGATGCCGCCCGCCCCGAAGGGCACGACCATCCGTATCGGCTGCGACGGATAGCCCTGCGCCCACGCCAACGAAATCGGCAGGCTCGCGGCCAGCAGGCCCAGCAGTGTCTTCTTCATGGTTGTATCCCCATTTTCGTGATGATCGAGCGAAGCTGCTCCCGCCGCGCCGCATCCAGCGGCGCGAGCGGCGCGCGAAGGTGGCCGGCGGGCATCCCCAGCAGCTCAAGGCCGGCGGTGATGGTGCGCGGCAGTCCATGGTCCATCAGGAAGTCGAGTAGTTCGGCCTGCTTCCCGAACCAGCTTTCGGCGCCGGCCATGTCTCCCGCCGCCACGCACCGATGAAAGCCCAGCATCATGGACGCGCAGACATTCGGCGCCGACGTGCACCAGCCTGCCGCGCCGTCGCTGAACCCGCGCAGTGCCATGCTGTTCAGGCCGACGTAGATCGACAGCCGGTCGCCGCAGGCGTCGCGAAGCCTGCCGATCTTCGTCGCGTCGGGGCTCGCCTCCTTGAGCATGGTGATATTGGGCAGGTCAGCCAGGCGGCGCAGGAATGCCACGGGCAGGTCCATGCCGGTCGTGAACGGATTGTTGTACGCCATCACGGGAATGGAGACCGCCTCGCAGACCGCTCGGTAGTAAGCGAACAGCTCGTCCTCGGTCAGCTTCCAGTACGTGCTCGGCAGCACCTGGATGGCCGTCGCGCCCACCTGTTCAGCGTAGCGGGCGTGGCGCACGGTGCCGGCCGTCGTGAGGCTGGACACGCCGGCCACGACAGGCACCCGGCCCGCCGCCGTATCGATCACGGTCCGCACGACCGCATCGCGTTCGCCATCGTCGAGGTAAGGCAGGCAGCCGACGCTGCCCAGCGGCGCCAGTCCATGCACGCCTTGGCCGATCAGCCGTTCGGCGTGGCGGGCCAGCAATGCGTGATCGACCTCGCCCCGCGCATCGCAGGGCGTCAGCAGATAAGCGATGATTCCCTTCAAGTGTTTCCCCTGTCCATCTGGTGACCACCAGTCTAGGCAGGGGGAAAACACCCGTCCAATTTCAAATTTGTAGGTGCCTGATATGCGCGGCCAGGCTATGACTCGCTGGCGGCGCCCAATGCCCGCGAGATGTTGGCCGCTTCCCGCTTCACGATCTTGATGAGCGTCTGCCTGGCGTTCTCGTAGCGCCAGGTGGGAGCGCCCAGGTTGAGCGCCGCGATCACGTTGTTGCTGGGGCCGAAAATGGGCGCGGAAACACCGGATGCCCCCTCGACATTCCCGTCGCGGATCTCCGCGTAGCCGTGTTCCCGGATCCCTGGCAGCCACGTCCGTATCGTTTCGGGATCGACCTCGGTCGTTGACGTGATCGCGGCCAGGCGGGAAGCCTGCAGCCAGCGCGACAGGTTGCGTTCCGGGGCATGGGCCAGGAATACGAGCCCCATGGACGTACAGTGTATCGGTCGAAGATGCTCCAGGGACGCGTCATACCGCACCTCCTGGGGGCTGACGGCCTTGGCCAGGTATTGCACGTCGCCGCCGCCGGTCAGCACGCCCACGAATGCCGACTCCCTGCTCTCGTGCGCCATCTCGCCAAGTACCGGCGTCGCCAGGCTCAGCAAGCGGTTGCGCATTCCCCCGACCCAGCCGCCGCGCATTTCCGCGGGCAGCAGGTAACCCGACTCGTCGCGGACGAGATAGCCCCGGCCGGCAAGGGTCAGGAGCAGCGCCTGGGCGCTGCTCTTGGGAATGGACATTTTCTTTGCCACCTCGCTCACCCCGAGCGGTCCGGTCTCCACGGAAAAGAGTTCCAGGAGATCCAGCACTCGCGTAGCGGACTTGACGGAGTCATTCATGTTCTGGGCATCTATACGACGAGACCACATTCTACGTGCCCAGCAGCGAAGGCCAACGCTGCGGCGTCACCCCTCCGACGCGGCAACCGAAGCCCCGGCAAGCGCCTCCAGCGCGCAGATGACGGCGCAATGGTCGGACTGGCCATGCCCCAACGCGACACAGGCATTCATCAATTGCGCCGCCCCGGCCGTCTGCGGCAGCGCCACGCCCAGGCTGCGGGCGCTCTGCATCGCCAGGTTCAGGTCCTTCTGATGCAAGGCAATGCGAAATCCCGGTGCGAACGCCCGGCCGATCATGCGCTCGCCATGTACCTCCAGGATGCGGCTGGAAGCGAAACCGCCCATCAGTGCCTGCCTCACCTTGGCCGGATCGACTCCCGCCTTGGCTGCGAAGACCATCGCCTCGGCCACGGCGGCGATGTTCAGCGCCACGATGATCTGGTTGGCCACCTTGGCGACCTGTCCGGCGCCGGCCTCGCCCACCCGCGTCACGGTCTTGCCCATGGTTTCGAGCAGGGGCAGCACCGACTCGAACGCCGCCTCGCTGCCGCCGCACATGATGGTCAGGCTGGCCGCCTTGGCTCCCACCTCGCCGCCCGAAACGGGCGCATCCACGTAGCCGCAGCCCAACGCGGCGATCCGGCGGGCGAAATCCCGGGTCGCGACCGGATCGATGGAACTGCAATCGACCACGGTCTTGCCGGCGACGAGACCCGATGCCACGCCATGCGCGCCGAACAACACCTTCTCCACGTCAGGCGTATCGGGCACCATCAGGAAGACCACATCCGCCTGGCGGGCCACCTCGGCGCCGGTGGCGCAGGATTCGGCCCGGCCGGCAATGGCGGCCGGAACGCGACTGCGGGTATTGACGAACAAAGCGTGGCCGGCGTCCATCAAATGGCCGGCCATGGGAGCGCCCATGATGCCCAGGCCGATGAAACCGATCTTGCGTGGTGCGGTGCCGTTCATGGCGACGTCTCCTTTTCTCTTCATCAGGCCAGGGCCTGGCGCCAGCCCAGCCCATCCGCGGTATTCGTGCGCGGCTTGTATTCGCAGCCGATCCAGCCGTCGTAGCCGATGGCGTCGATATGCCTGAACAGCCAGGAATAGTTGATTTCCCCGGTTCCCGGTTCGTTGCGGCCGGGGTTGTCGGCCAACTGGATGTGGCCGATGCGCGCAAGATGCTGGCCGAGCGTATTGCCCAGTTCGCCCTCCATGCGCTGCGCGTGGTAGATGTCGTACTGCACACGCAGATTGGCCGAGCCGACCTCGTCGAGCAAGGACAGCGCCTGGTCGGTACGGGTCAGGAAGAAGCCGGGAATGTCGAAGGTATTGATCGGTTCGACCAGCAAACCGATATTCTCGGCCTGCAATGCCTCGGCCGCGTAGCGCAGGTTGCGCACCAGCGTGCGGTGCGCCTTGTCGGCGCCCGTGTCCGGCGGCAGCTTGCCCGCCAGGCAGTTGACTTGCGGGCAGCCCAGCGCCTTGGCATAGGCGATGGCCTGCGCCACGCCCGCGCGGAATTCGTCGATCCGCGCCGGATGGCAGGCGATACCGCGCTCGCCGGCATCCCAGTCGCCGGCCGGCAGGTTGTGCAGCACCTGTTGCAGGCCGTTGACCTTGAGCGCGGCGGCCAGCTCCTTCCGGTCGAAGGAATAGGGAAACAGGTATTCCACCGCCTCGAAGCCCGCCCTGGCGGCGGCCTGGAAGCGCTCCATGAAAGGCAATTCGGTGAACAGCATGGTCAGGTTGGCGGCGAACTTCGGCATGTCGTTTCCTTGTTGCGGGCAGGCGGCGTCATTCGAGACGAATGCCATTGCCCTGGATGAGATCGCGCCACTTGGCCAGGCTGTCCTGGACCACGCTTCCGAAGGCGGCCGCGTCCAGGGGGGCGGGCGAGAACATGTTGTCGACCATGAATGCGGTCAGCTCCGGCCCCCGCACGATGGCGACGAGCTCCTTTTCCAGCCGGTCGGCAACCGGTCGCGGCGTCTTCGCCGGCAGGAAAACCCCGTACCAGGCCACGGTTTCAAAACCTGGCAAGCCGGCCTGCGCCATGGTTGGAACATCGGGCAGCGATGCCAGACGGCGCGTCCCGGTCACCCCCAGCGCCTTGAGCCGGCCATTGGCGACGAACTTCGCCGCTTGCGAGGCGGTGGCGAAGTACCACTGGATCCGATTGCCCAGCAAGTCCTGCAAGGCCGGCGGATCGCCCTTGTACGGAACGTGGACGGTATCCAGCTTGCCCACGCGCTTGAGCTGTTCGCCGTAGATGTGCGTCGTGCCTCCCACGCTGGTGCTCCCGAAGGCCGTCTTGCCTCGCTGCGAACGCTCGTGGTCGAGCAGGCCGGCCACATCGCCATACGGCAGCGTGCCGTTCGCGGCCAGCAGCAGCGGCGCTTCCAGGATCTGCGCGACGGGCAGCAAGTCCGACTCCAGATCGTAGGGAAGCCTGGCATACAACCACGGGTTCTGCACCACGCCGGTATTCGTCACAAGCATCGTATAGCCGTCGGCGGGCGCCTTGGCGACCAGGTCGGCACCGAGAATGGTATTTGCGCCAGGACGGTTATCCACCACCACGGGCTGCCCGAGCCGCTGCGACAGCTGTTGCGCGATCTTGCGCGACACCACATCCACCGGACCGCCGACGGGAAACGGAACGACGATGCGCAAGGGGTGGCTGGGAAACGTCTCCTGCGCCTGCGCGGGCAGGACGGACAACGCGGCGAACAGGACGGCCATGAACGCCAGGGTGCGCCGCACGATGCCTGCCCGCGCGGCGTCGAGGTAGTCATCAACGATCATGTCATTCCACCGTGATGTTGGCGGTGCGCACGACGCGCGACCACTTGTCGACTTCGTCCCGGATCAACGCGCCGAAGGCCTCGGGCGTTCCCATGCCCAGCTCGGCGCCGAGCGACGACAGCTTCTCGCGCACCTCGGACGACCGCAGGACGGTGGCGATGTCCGTGTTCAGGCGGGCAACGGTGTCCTTGGGAAGCCCGGCCGGCCCGAGGAAACCGAACCAGGCAGTCACGTCGTAGCCCCCGACGCCGCTCTCGCTCAAGGTCGGCACATCGGGCAGCGAGGCATGCCGCTGCGCCGTGCTGACGCCCAGCATCGTCAGCTTGCCGCTCTTGATGTATGCGTCCACGGCCGGGCCGCCGGTGAAGAGCACCGATACCCGGCCGGCCAGCAGGTCGGCCAGCGCCGGCCCGTTCCCTTTGTAGGGAACGTGCGTCAGCTTCACGCCCGCCAGGCTGTTGAACAATTCGCCGCACAGATGAGGCATGGAGCCGTTGCCCGCCGACGCGAAATTGATCTGCCCGGGCTGGGATTTCGCCCTGTCGATCAAATCGCCCACGGACCGCAGCGCCTGGCCGGCATTGGCCACCATGACCATGGGGTAGGTGCCGATCAACCCGATGGGCGTGAAATCTTTCAGGGTGTCATAGGGCAGCCTGGACCGCAGGCTCGGGTTGACGGTGAAGTCCGGCGTCGCCAGCATGATGGTGTAGCCGTCGGCCGGCGACCGCGCCAGTGCTTCCGTGCCGATGATGGTTCCACCACCGCCCCGGTTGTCCACCACGACGGGCTGGCCCGTGATCTCCGCCAGCTTGGCGCCGACTACCCTGGCGACCGCGTCGGTGGTGCCGCCGGGCGCGAAAGGAACGATCAGACGGATGGGCTGGGACGGATAAGACGGGGCAGCCGCCAATGGCTGCGACACGCTCGCAATCACCGCTGTCAGCGGGCAGAGAATCCACTGCTTCATTGCTTGTCTCCTGGTCTTTTTTTGCCGGACCGGACCGGCGTGGCGGTCCGGCTCCGACCTTCCCTGCGACCGTCGTCAGGCGGTTTGCAGCACCGCCTCGGTCCCGAGCAGTTCGGCAAGCGCCTGTTCGGCGGCCCGGCGCTGCGCAGCCGAGGCCGGCGTCAGCGGCGCACGGGGGTTGCCGACCGGCACCCCTTGCAGCGACATGGTGTATTTGGTGACAGCAAGCCGGTTGTCGCCGGAGATGGCGTTCCACATCCGCAGCAGCCTGGTATGAAGTTCGAGGGCGCGCTTGTGGTCGCCGGCCTTCACGAGATTCCACAGTTCCACGCAGGGACCGGGAACCGCGGACAGGATCTGGGAAATGGCGCCGTGCGCGTCCAGCGCGAAAGTCGGATAGAGCAAGGCATCGATGGCCGCGTAGATGCGCTGGTGCGGCTCGCAACGCAGGATCAGGTCCGCCATGGACTTGAGATCGCTGGCGCTCTGCTTCACGCCGAATACCCCGGGCACCTCCCGCATCATCCGGACCATCAGGTCCACCGAGAGATAGTTCCACGGAATGACGTTGTAGATGATGATGGGGATGCCCACCGCATCGTAGATGGTCCGGTAATGGCGGATCATCGCATCGTCGTCGTTCTTGTAGATGTAGTGCACCGGCGTGATCTGCAGGGCGGAGACACCCAGGTCGGCAACGGCCTTCGCCTTCTCGATCGCCTGGCGCGTGCTGTTGACGATGATGCCCGCCACGACCGGCACGCTGCCATCCGCCTCGTCGCAGGTCACGCCCACGATCCGGCGCAACTCATCCGTCGACAGCGTATTGCCCTCGCCCGCGCTTCCGCCGGGGACCAGGCCGTGTACGCCCTTGGACAGCATGTAGCGCACTTCCTGGCGCAGCACGCTTTCGACGATGTCTTCGTTGTCATCGAGCGGGGTAAGCAAGGGAGGCAGGATGCCGGTGATGTCGGCGGGCGCGAAAATCTTCGTCGATGTCATGATGCGTTCTCTTCAAGGTAACGGCGGGAAAATGGAGACACGCGGCCGTCCGGTCACGGCTCCGATAATGGGAAACTCTGCGCGATGTTCACAAACATGAACTACACGTTTTTACTTGTGAACATCCTAAAGTGAGTTTGGATTTCGCGCAAGAGGTGGGCACCTCGCTTGGAATCAGCCGGTGGAATTCCGCCGCGACTCGGGCCTGCCGGCCCATTGCGTGGATTTGCTCCACGCCCGCGAGCTTGAAGATGACGATCCGAGGCGGCGGAGAAACCGCGCCTCGGATGCAGGAGTCAGCAGCCGGACGCCCTAGGGGCGCTCGATCTTCTGCACGACCTGGTCGAGGAAATCGCCGTCGGACTCGTTCGACAGCACCCGCACCGGCAGCCAATCGTGCGCGGGCGACAGCCAGACCTCGATCTTCTGGCCATCGTCGTGGTCGCGTTCGCGCTTCAGGTGCACGGTCTCGATGCTGCCCATGGGCGTGGACAGCTTGTCGCGGCCCACCACCCGGAAACGCCAGTTGTCCGACTGGCTGGAGCCCGCCACGCGGAAGGGCACGACCTTGCCGTCGGCGAAGGCGCCGCTGTCGGCGCGGCCGATGGACGCCAATTGCAGCAGCACCGACATGCGGTCCTGCGTGCCGGGCTTGAGCGGCTCCTCGTTGCCGCTGGGCAGGCGCAGGCGGCCCGCGGCGGCGTCGAACTCGGCCGTCTTGACGCGCTTGTTGCGCGTTTCCTGGTAGCGCACGGGTTGCAGGCCATCGGCGCCCACCTTGCCTGTGCTTTCCCAGACGAAGCTGAAAAAGAGGAAACTGCCGCGGTTGACCAGCCGATAATCGCTACCGTTGCGCTGCCATTCCAGCGTACTGTCCACATTGATCTTGAAACCCTTGGCCGAGGCATTGAGCTTGTAGGTCAGCACGGCGGAGGCAGGTGGCGAATAGCGTTCGGCCGCGTGCAGGGCGGGCGCCGCGGCGGCCAGCGCCAGGACCGCGCAAGCGCGGGCGAAATGTCGGCGGGAGGAACGGGAGACGACGTGCATGGGAGGTCCGGACCACGCTTGGGCGGCCCTCGATACGATGATGCCTCTATCGTACCGGACGCGCGCGGCCAGGCTGTTAGCGACTGCTACGGGGCCGCGGCGGCCCCCGTCGGCATCGTGTTACTGTTCGGCATCTCGTCCCCCCATCGCATTCCTTCCACGCAGCCATGAAACTCGCTTCCTACCGCGACGGCTCGCGCGACGGCCAGTTGATCGTCGTTTCCCGCGACCTGCGCACCGCCCATTACGCCACCGAGATCGCGCCCACGCTGCAACGCGCGCTGGACGACTGGAACTTCATCGCGCCGCAATTGCAGGACCTGTACGATGCCCTGAATGCCGGACGCGCCACGCGGCCGTTCGAGTTCTCGGCCGGACAGTGCGCGGCGCCGCTGCCTCGCGCCTTCCAATGGGCCGACGGTTCGGCCTACGTCAATCACGTCGAGCTGGTGCGCAAGGCGCGCAATGCCGAAATGCCCGAGACGTTCTGGACCGATCCGCTGATCTACCAGGGCGGCAGCGACGACTTCCTCGGCCCTACCGACGACATCGTCTGCGGCGCGGAAGCCTTCGGCATCGACTTCGAAGGCGAAGTGGCGGTCATCACCGGCGACGTCGCCATGGGCGCCACGCCCGCCGAGGCGGCGGACGCCATCCGGCTCGTCATGCTGGCCAACGACGTCTCGCTGCGCAACCTGATTCCCAACGAGCTGGCCAAGGGCTTCGGCTTCTTCCAGAGCAAACCCGCCACCGCCTTCTCGCCCGTCGCCGTCACGCCCGACGAACTGGGCGCCGCCTGGCGCGACGGCATGGTGCACCTGCCGCTCACCGTGACCTGGAACGGCAAGGTCGTCGGCCGGCCGCACGCCGGCACCGACATGGTGTTCAGCTTCCCGCGCCTGATCTCCCATATCTGCAAGACGCGCAATTGCCGCGCGGGCAGCATCGTGGGGTCGGGCACCGTATCGAACAAGGATGCGTCGGTCGGCTATGCCTGCATCGCCGAGAAGCGCTGCCTGGAAGTCATCGCCGACGGCTCGGCCTCCACCGACTTCATGAAATTCGGCGACACTATACGCATCGAGATGTTCGACGACGCGGGCGCCAGCCTGTTCGGCGCCATCGACCAGGCCGTCGCCACGCCCCAGCAACAGCAATAGCGCCTTCCCCCGCGAGGAAACCGCCATGGCCTCCCACAACGCCGGCCCCACCAACCCTTTCGGCATTCCGGGCCTCCAGCTTCCCGGCAGCGATGGCAACATCGCCAACCCGGTATTGCAAAGCATGGAAATGCTGCGCCAGGTCTGGGGCAGCCTGGGCGCCCTGCCACAGGCCGCGCCGATCTCTCCCACGATGGGCCTCGATGACCTGGACCGGCGCATCAACGACCTGCGCGCCGTCGAGAACTGGCTGAACCTGAACCTGACCATGCTGCGCGGGACCATCCAGGGCCTGGAGGTGCAGCGCGCCACCATCTCCACCCTGCGTTCGTTCGCGCAGACCGCCGGCCAGGCCTACGGTGGCGGCAGCCCCGACGCGCCGCCTTCGCCGCTGGAAGTCGCGCTGGGACTGCGGCCCGCGCCGGCCAGGCCCGCCGCGAAGGCCACCACCAGGAACGAGCCGGATCCGGCCCCGAAGGCCGGGGAAGGCCAGGGGCCCGAGGCCTCGGCCAAGCCGGCCGAGGCACTGGCCGCGAACCCCTGGTGGAACATGCTGCAGGACCAGTTCAACCGCATGGCGACCGCCGCGGCCGCGTCCATGCCCACGCCACCCGCGACCGGGACCCAGGCGGGCAAGGGCACGCCGGCCGCCGCGCCCAAGCCAGCGGCCAAACCCGCCGCCAGACGCGCCGCCACGGCATCCCGCGCCCGCAAGCCCAAGGCCCAGCCATGATCCGGCCCGCCCGGCCGACCGCAGCCGCCGCCCGCCCCATGGGCGGGACGCCGCGCGGCGGCGGCAGGGCGGTGCCGTGAGCTCGCGGTTCCCCTGGGCCCACGCCACGCATCCCGACTGGCGCATGTCGGCGTCGCTGTGCCTGGCGCAGATCGAACGGGCCAGCCGCGTCGGCGCGGGCGCCGGGGCGACGCTGGGCTTTCTTTACCTGACCGACCACCACGCCGACGAGGCCGCCGACATCCTGGCTTTCCTGCGCGAGCGCACGGGCGTCACGCACTGGACCGGCGCGATCGGCGTGGGCATCGCGGCCGGCACCGCCGAATACATCGACGAACCCGCCATGGCACTGATGCTGGCGGATTTCGCGCCCGATGATTTCCAGGTCTTCTCGGGGGCGACCCCGCCGCCCGAGCGGCTGGCGCGCACGCCCGACGGCCGCCGCGCCGCCTGGACCGCGCTCGTCCATGCCGACGCCGCCACCCCCGACCTGCCCGACCTGATCCATGACATGCGCGGCAAGCTGGCCGGGGCGACCGTCTTCGGCGGCGTCTCCAGCAGCCGCCACCCACAGACCACCATCGCCGACAGCGTCCTGTCCGGCGGCCTGTCAGGCGTGGTGCTGTCCGAAAACGTCGCCGTCGCCAGCCGGGTCAGCCAGAGCTGCCAGCCCATCGGACCGGTCCACCGCATCACCGAGTCCACCGGCCGCCGGCTCAACCGCCTGGACGGCGCCCCCGCGCTGGACGTGCTGCTGCGCGACATGGGGGCGCCGGACGTACTCCAGCGGCGCGCCACGCCAGCCGGCGCATCCCCTTCCGCCTCGGCGGTGCAGATGCTGCAGGGCACCTTCGTCGGCATGGGCAACGGCGATGCCTTCATACACGGCGACTATCAGGTGCGGCCGCTGATCGGCGTCGACCCGCACGAGCGCGCGCTGGCCCTGGGCACCGACCTGGAAGCGGCCGACCACGTCGTGTTCTGCCGCCGCGACCGCGCCGCCGCGCAGGCCGACCTGATCCGCGCCTGCACTTCGCTGCGCGAGCAGATCGAGTCCGAGCACGGCGGCATGGATCGCGTGCGCGGCGCGCTCTACATCTCCTGCCTGGGCCGCACCGGCACCTTGTTCGGCGGCCCCTCGGCCGAGATGCAGCTCGTCCAGCAGCAACTGGGCGACCTGCCGCTGATCGGCCTGTACGCCAACGGCGAAATCTTCAAAGACCAGCTATATTGGTATGCGGGCGTACTGGCCGTCTTCCTCTGACGGCGCCCCCGCCGGGAGCCGCATCATGAAGCCATCCCATTTCCCCCGCGCGGCCGCCGCGCCGCATCCGCTGCGCCGTGCCGGCGTCCTGCTGGCCGCCGCGCTGCTGGCGGCAGCGGCAATGGCCGCGATGCCACGCACCGCCCGGGCCGATACGCCGGCCGCGCCCGCCGGCGCCTGCCCCGCCCTGCTGGACGTGACCTTCCCCAAGCTCCAGGACGAATCCCCGCAGAACCTGTGCCAATACCGGGGCAAGGTGCTGCTGGTGGTCAACACCGCCAGCTATTGCGGCTACACCTACCAATACGAAGGCCTGGAGCGCGTCTACGCCAAATACCGCGATCGTGGACTGGTGGTGCTCGCCTTCCCCTCCAACGACTTCGCGCAGGAAACCGGCTCCAAGGAACAGATCGCCGACCTGTGCTTCAACACCTACGGCGTCAAGTTCCCGATCTTCTCGAAATCGGTGGTGTCGGGCAAGGACGCCAACCCGCTGTTCGCCTCGCTGGCCAGGGCGACCGGCCAGCAACCCAAGTGGAACTTCCACAAGTATCTCGTGGGCCGCGACGGCAAGCCCGTCGCCGCCTTCCCCAGCGCGGTCGAACCCACCGACGCGCGCATGACGCGCGAGATCGAGAAACTGCTGGCGGGCTGACCGCGGCCCGGGCCGCTACGACCCCGCGCCCTGCCCGGCCAGCGCCAGGCAATCCTCGGCCAGCCGGCGCAGCCGCTCGCGCGCCTTGTCGCGCTGGGCCGGCGTGGCCATGTTGAAAAGATCGGCGGTCAACTGCGCGCGGGCCCGTTCGCCCTCTTCGTGGCGCGCCCGCACCGGCGCCGCGGACGGCGCCTCCAGGTCCGAGAAGAACGCCCGCAGCCGCGAGGCGGTCTGCGGCGGCGACTTGCCCTGGACCGCGTCGTCCACGATCCCGACGAATACCCGCTGCCGGTCCTGCCGCAGCGACAGGCGCCACGCCGCATCCGTGCCGCGCGCCTCCACCCAATGCTCGATGTGGACGCGCTGCCCGGGAGACAGCCGCCCCAGCCAGAACTGGTAGCGGTCCACCAACTGGTCGATGCGGCGCTTGCGCAGGGCACCCGCGTCCGCCTCCACGTAGTCCTCGCGGAACTCGTCGTTGTTCTCGGCCAGGCGCGCCAGCAGCCGCCGGCGCTGCGCGGGACCGAACTGGACCAGCACCTCGGCGAACTCGTCGGCCACCCGGCCGCCCAGTACCTGCAGGCGGCCTGTCACCTGTTGTTGCAAAGCCAGCAATTCGGACGCGCCGAGCGGCGCCGGGTCGGCCAGCCTGCGCTCTGCCGAGCGCAGAATATGGGCATAGCGCGGCAGTTCCTCCTGCCTGTGCCAGGCCAGCACCCGGTGCAGGCGGTCGCGGGCCGGCTGGCGCAGCCCGTCGGACAGGTCGAACCAATCGTCCATGCGCCAGGCCAGTACTTTGTCCGCGCTGTTGTAGCCCAGCCTGACGCCGCTGCACGCGGCCAAGAGGCCCAGGATGACAACGATCAATACACTTCTGATCATATATTCGTCTCGAAGCTGCCTTAAACTGCCACGCTTTCACCCATCTCCAAGCGGAGTAGTGCTGCAAATGCTGAACATCGTGATCCTGGCCGCCGGCATGGGCAAGCGCATGAAGTCCGACCTGCCCAAGGTACTACATGGACTGGCGGGCCGCCCCATGCTGACCCACGTGCTCGGCGCCGCGCGGGCGCTGGCCCCCTCCCGCATCGTCCTGGTGGTCGGCCATGGCGCCGACACGGTCAAGCGCCATTACGAACAGGACACGGACCTCGGATTCGTTTTACAACAACCGCAGTTGGGCACGGGGCACGCCGTGCAACAGGCGGTACCGGAGCTGGCGGGCGGCGACGCGCCCGGCGACGTCACCCTGGTCCTGTACGGCGACGTGCCGCTGGTGGACAGCGACACCCTGAAGCGGCTGCTGGACGCCCAGGCCTCGCGGCCCGGCGCGGTGGCCGTGCTGACGGTGGAACTGGACGACGCCACCGGCTACGGACGCATCGTGCGCAACGGCGCCGGCGCCATCGACCGGGTGGTCGAACACAAGGACGCCTCGCCCGAAGAACGGGCCATACGCGAGGTCAACACCGGCATCCTGGCCGCGCCCACCGCCGCGCTCAAGCGCTGGCTGGCCGCGCTGAAGAACGACAACGCCCAAGGTGAATACTACCTGACCGACATCATCGCGATGGCGGTGGCCGACGGCACGCCGGTGCTGTCCGCCGCCCCCGGCCACGACTGGGAGACGCTGGGCGTGAACAGCCGGGTGCAGCAGGCCGAACTGGAACGCATCTACCAGCGTGCCCAGGCCGAACGCCAGCTGGAAGCCGGCGTCACGCTGGCCGACCCCGCCCGCTTCGACGTGCGCGGCAGCCTCCACTGCGGCCGCGACGTCTTCATCGACGTGGGCTGCGTCTTCGAAGGCAGCGTGGAGCTGGCCGACGGCGTGTCCGTGGGCCCGAACTGCGTGCTGCGCGACGTGCGCGTCGGCGCGGGCACCCGCGTGGCGGCCTTCAGCCACCTGGACGGCGCCACCGTGGGCGCCGATGCCCGTATCGGCCCCTACGCGCGGCTGCGCCCCGGCACGCAGTTGGGCGACCAGACCCACGTGGGCAACTTCGTCGAGATCAAGAACAGCAGCTTCGATACCGGCTCCAAGGCCAACCACCTCAGCTACGTCGGCGACGCGACCGTGGGCGCGCGGGTGAACATCGGCGCGGGCACCATCACCTGCAACTACGACGGCGTCAACAAGTCGCGCACCGTCATCGAGGACGATGTCTTCATCGGCTCGGACACCCAACTGGTCGCTCCCGTCACGGTGGGCCGCGGCGCCACGCTGGGCGCCGGAACCACGCTGACCAAGGACGCGCCCGCGGACAAGCTGACGTTGACCCGCGCGCCGCAGACCACGGTGGAAGGCTGGAAGCGGCCGGTGAAGAAGAAGTAAGGCCGGAAGGCGGCGCGTGCGCGCCGCCGGCTTTCAGATCGCGACCCGCGTATCGAACTTGCTCCGGTGCACCGAGAAGAACGTGCGCACGTTGCGCACGTTCCCCTGGGCCGTGAACGCCCGATGCGCCAGCGCATGGTAGGCGGCCATGTCGGGGACCTGCACCACCAGCACGAAATCCGGTCCGGTCGAGACCCGGTAGCACTGGGTCACGGCGGTCTCGCGCGCCATGGCGGCCTCGAATTCGGCCAGGCGCTCGGCCGCCTGCACGTCCAGCGTGATCTCGACGATGCCGGTCAGGCCCGCGCCCACCTTCTCGGGCGACACGATGGCCACCTGCTTCTCGATCACGCCCTGCTCGATCAACCGCCGGACGCGGCGCAGGCAAGTCGGCGCCGACACGTGCACGCGCGCGGCCAGTTCCTGGTTGGTCAGCGTCGCATCGTTCTGCAAAACCGACAGAATGCGCCGATCGACGTCATCGAGATCCACGGCCACGCTCATAGGCAGGTCAATAAGTGAAATTTTCAACAATTATCATTGTAATTTTTTAAGAAAAATTCTTCCACTCTTCAGAAAGAAATTTTCAGCAAAAAATACCTAAAAATAGTAATTACATTTCCCCCTGAAAAGACCAGAATTGCGCCGGACCCGTTCATCAAGGACACAAGCATCATGTGTGGCATCGTCGGCGCCGTCGCCCAACGCGACATCGTTCCCGTTCTGATCGAAGGCCTGAAGCGCCTGGAATACCGCGGTTATGACTCCTGCGGCGTAGCCGTCCACCTCGAGGGCGAACTGCGGCGCACCCGCAGCACCTCGCGCGTGGCCGAACTCGAATCGCTGATCGCGGGCGAAAAGGTGACCGGCTTCACCGGCATCGCCCATACCCGCTGGGCCACCCACGGCGCCCCGGCCACCAACAACGCGCACCCGCATTTCTCGGCCGACCGCAACGGCCGCAGCCGCGTCGCGCTGGTGCACAACGGCATCATCGAGAACTACGAGGAACTGCGCACCGAGCTGCAAGGCTACGGCTACGAGTTCGAAAGCCAGACCGACACCGAGGTCATCGCCCACCTGCTCAACCACCTGTACGACGGCGACCTGTTCGCCGCCATGCAGCAGACCGTCAAGCGACTCCAGGGCGCCTACGCCATCGCCGCGTTCTGCCGCGATGAACCGCATCGCGTGGTCGGCGCCCGCCACGGCTCGCCGCTCATCGTCGGCCTGGGCGAAAACGAGAACTTCCTCGCCTCCGACGCGCTGGCCCTGGCCGGCACGACCGGCAACATCATCTACCTGGAAGACGGCGACGTCGTCGACCTGCAGCTCGCCCGCGTCTGGATCGTCGACGAAAACGGCCAGCCGGTCGAGCGGCCGGCCCGCGCCGTGATCGCGCATACCGCGGCGGCCGACCTCGGCCCCTACCGGCACTACATGCAGAAGGAAATCTTCGAGCAGCCGCGCGCCATCGGCGACACCCTGCAGGACATCGAGACCATCGCGCCCGAATTGTTCGGCGAATCCGCCGCCGGCGTCTTCGACCAGATCGACTCGGTGCTGATCCTGGCCTGCGGCACCAGCTACTACGCCGGCCTGACCGCCAAGTACTGGATCGAGGCCATCGCCCAGGTCCCGGTCGCCGTCGAGATCGCCAGCGAGTACCGCTACCGCACCAGCGTGCCGAACCCGCGCAGCCTGGTCGTCACCATCTCGCAGTCGGGCGAGACCGCCGACACCCTGGCCGCGCTCAAGCATGCGCAGCAACAGGGCATGAAGCACACCCTGACCATCTGCAACGTGGCCACCAGCGCCATGGTGCGCGAATGCACGCTGAACTTCCTGACCCGCGCCGGCGTGGAAATCGGCGTGGCTTCGACCAAGGCCTTCACCACCCAGCTCGTGGGCCTGTTCCTGCTGGCGCTGGCGCTGGCCAAAAGCAAGGGCCGCCTGACCACGGAACAGGAAGCCGACCACATCCGCTCGCTGCGCCACCTGCCGGTCGCCATCCAGGCCGTGCTGGCCCTGGAGCCGCAGATCATCTCGTGGGCCGAGGAGTTCGTGCGCAAGGAAAACGCCCTGTTCCTGGGCCGCGGCATGCACTACCCGATCGCGCTCGAGGGCGCGCTCAAGCTCAAGGAAATCAGCTACATCCACGCCGAGGCCTATCCGGCCGGCGAACTCAAGCACGGCCCGCTGGCCCTGGTCACCGACCAGATGCCCGTGATCACCGTGGCGCCGCAGGACGCGCTGCTCAAGAAGCTGCAATCGAACATGCAGGAAGTGCGCGCCCGCGGCGGCCACCTGTACGTGTTCGCCGACGCCGGCAGCAACATCCGCTCGGAAACCGGCGTGCACGTGATCCGCATGCCCGAGCACTACGGCTGGCTCTCGCCCATCCTGCACGTGGTGCCCATGCAGTTGCTGGCCTATCACACGGCGTGCGCGCGCGGCACCGACGTGGACAAGCCGCGCAACCTGGCCAAGAGCGTGACGGTGGAGTGAACTAGTCCGGCCGCGTGCCGTGATAGGCGTCCAGCAGGAGGCGATGGATGGCTTCCCGCTGCGCCGCCCCGGCCTCCCGGGGATTCCAGTAAGGGGCGCCGATCGCCAGGTCGGCCGCCCGCGCCACATCCGCCTCGCTCATCTCCCCTATGTCTTTCAGCGCCACCGGCGCGCCGTTGTCGCGGGCGAGATCGAACAGGGCCGCCGCCGCGCTGGCCCGGCCCGCCGTGCCCAGTGCGCGTTCGATGCGAGCCATGGCCCGCGGGGCGCTGGACGCGTTGAAGGCCAGCGCCTGGGGCAGGATGACGGTATGCACCTCGGCATGGGGCAGGTTGAAACTGCCGCCCAGCGTATGGCAAAGCTTGTGGTGCAGCGCCATCCCCACATTGCCCAGCACCGATCCGCACAGCCACGCACCGTACAGGGCATCGCCCCGCGCCCGCGCATCGCCGGCCTCGTGGCGGATCGCGGGCAGCGCGCCGGCCAGGGCGCGTATGCCTTCCTCGGCCATCAGGTCCATGATGGGATTGCCGTCGCGCGCATAGAGGCCCTCGGCGGCGTGCGCGATGGCGTTCATGCCGCTGGCCACGCTCAACCCCACCGGCAGCGTCATCGTCAGCGCGGGATCGTAGATGACCGTCCTGGGCAACACGCGCGGATCCCGGCCCGTCTTCTTCAGCCCTGCTTCGGTAATGCCGTAGATGGGCGTCATCTCGCTGCCGGCGTAGGTCGTGGGGATGGCCAGGATGGGCAGGCCCGACTCCAGGGCGATGGCCTTGCCCAGGCCGATGGTGGACCCGCCACCGATGGCGACGGCGCAATCCGCCCCCAGGCGCCGCGCCTCGTCGCGCGCGTCCCGGGCCGTCTCGATGGGCACGTGCATGACGGCACGCGCGAAGATACCCGCGACCCTGCCTCCCAGCCGGTCGGCGATCATCTCCGCCTGCGCCCGCTGCTCGGGCGTGGCCAGCACCAGCGCGCGGCCGGCGCCCAGCAGGTCGATCTCCCGCTCCAGGTGGGACAGCGCTCCCTGCCCGAAAACCACCCGCGAGGGTTGGCCGTTGTATACGAACGCCTGCATCACCTTGCTCCTTGCACCGGATAGTCCACTTGATGCCGCGCGATGCGCACCCCGGCCAGTTCGTCCCGGACGCGCAGGTGTTCCGGGTGGTGCGCGTAGGCATCCAGGGCGGCCTGCGACTCGAACTCGCTGTAGAGCACCACGTCGCAGGCGTAGTCCACGCCGCTGGCGTCGACCCCGATCTCCAGGTGCAGCAGCCCCGGAATCCGGCCACGCAGGCCGTGAAAGCCCTGGCGCACGCGTTCGATGTTGCGGTCCTTCTCCCGCGCCGTCGCGCCGGCGACGTTCCACATGACGATGTGACGGATCATGACCCGCCCCGCGCGGGTTCACTGGCCGGGTTCAGCACGAAGTCGTACTCGACCAGGCAGGTGCCGTCGGGCTGCTCGGCCCATTCGGCGATCAGCGACTGCCGGACGCCGAACACCGCGTCCGAGTCCAGGTACGCATCGTCGCTGCGGAAGACGTGGGTGATCAGCGTCTCGTGGCCCGGGGCCTCGATCATGAAATGCAGGTGCGCCGGCCGCCAGGGATGGCGCCCCGTGGCCTTGAGCAGGTCGCCGACCGGACCATCGTGGGGAATGGCGTAGGGCACGGCCAGAATCGACCGGAACTCGTAGCGCCCCTGCGCATCGGCGTGCAGGATACCGCGCGCCTGGGCATGGTCGAGCTCGGCATGCTGGACGTCGTACAAACCGTCCTCGTCGGACTGCCAGACGTCCATCCGCGCGTGCGGCACTGGCGCCCCGTCTATCCCGCGCACCGTTCCCCGCACCAGGCAGGGCACGCCGCGCGCGCCGTTGGAGATGTCCGCGCCCAATTCGTAGTGCGGCGCGCCCCGGACATGGAAGGGGCCGAAAACGGTCGCCTCGGTGCAACCGGCCGGCTTGTCGTTGTTCATCGCCACGGTCAGCATCGACAGTCCCAGCACGTCCGACAGCAGGATGAACTCTTGCCGCTTGTCGTCGGTAATGTGGCCGCAGCGGGTCAGGAACTCGATGCCCTTCGTCCACTCGGCTTCCGTCAGGCGGACCTCGCGCGCGAAATCGTGCAGGTGGCGCACGAGGCTGGTCATGATCTCGATCACCCGCGGATCGGCGGTCTCGGCATGGCGGGCCAGGACCGCTTCGGTAATGGTCAGGTGGTTCAGGTTGCGCATGGTCGCCGCCCTCAATCGAGTTGCAGTTTCGCCCGGGCCGCGATGGCGCCCCACTTGCGGTAGTCTTCGGCGCCGCGCCGCTCGGCCTCCTGCGGTGAACTGGCCTCGACCCGCAGATCCATCTCGGCCAGGCGCGCCTTCATTTCCGGGGTCGACAGCGCCGCGTGCACGTCGCGCTGGATCCGCCCGACCGTCGCGGCATTCATGCCGGAAGGCGCCATGAGCGTTTCGAAAAAAGTCGCATCGAAGCCCGCATAGCCTTTCTCGGCCACGGTGGGAACGGCGGGCATCAGCATGGAGCGCTGGCTGCCGGACACCGCGATGGCATGCAGCCGGCCGCCCTGGACATGCTGCAGCACCACCGAGGAAACGATGAAACCGCAGTCCACGTGTCCGGCCATCACGTCCTGGGCGGCCGGCCCCGGGCCCTTGTAGGGCACGTGGACCAGCTCGGTGCGGGTGGTTTCCAGCAGCATGGCCATGGCCATGTGGCTGGGCGTGCCCGTTCCGCCCGACGCATACATCTTCGAGGCCGGCTGGCGGGTGAAGGCTTCCAGGGTCTGGACCCGCGACTCGGTATTGCACACCAGCATCTGGTTGAAACTGGCGAAATAGGTGACCGGCCTGAGCGCCTCCCGGAGGTTGAAGGTCAGCTTCTTGTACAGGTGGGGGTTGATCGTCAGGATGGTGTCGGGGCCGACCAGCAGCGTGTGGTCGTCGCGCGCGCGGGCGACCTCGGCGGCGGCCAGGTTGCCGCCCGCGCCGGGCTTGTTCTCGACCACCACGGTCTGTCCCCAGCGCTGCTGCAACGAAGGCTGGATCAGGCGGGCAATGACGTCGCCGGGCGTGCCCGGCGGAAAGGCCGCGACCAGGCGCACGGGCTTGGTCGGCCAGTCCTGCGCGCTGGCGCCGGGCGCCATGGCCAGGGCCAGCAATGCCGCCGCGGCGTGGGCGGCGAATCCTCTACGAATGTTCACGCAAGTCTCCTCGGAATAACGGCTGGATCGGGATGAACGCGTCCGCCCCCGGGCGGCGGGCGCCGGGAGTCCGGAACGGACGGTTGGGGTTGTCGGTGGCTAAGCCTGGCGGCCTGTCACTCGCTCGAGCACGGCACGCGCCTCGTCGGCGTTCGCCCCCCGCCAGGCGACGATCTGGTCGGGCCGGATGAGGACCAGCGGCGCTTCGTACAACGCGCGCAGCGCCGGGGACGCCAGCCGGACGGGTTTCAGGTCGATGGCCAGTTGGCGCGCGGCGGCCTCGAAACCGGCGTGCGATACCTCGTCCTCGCCCAGCACCAGCAGCGTCCACTCGCGATGGAACAGGTCGAACAGCGAACGGCCGTCCTCCAGCCACATGTGCGGCGGGCGGCCGCCGGGACTGGCGGTGGGAACGTACTGGTTGGGCTCGTCCGGCGGCGGCGCCGCGCCGTCGCCCGCGATGATGGGCGAGCCGTCGTAGCGGCCGCCGAACGTGACGCCCGGGATGTTGAACTCCAGCCGCGCATGCTCATCCAGATGATGCGCGGCCGACGCGCGTTCAGCCGCGCCTTGCGGCGTGTCCGCTTCCAGCACGGCCCGGGCCTGGAACAGGCCCACCGAATCGGCGAAGCGCCGGGCGAAACCGGTGTTGCGTTCGGCCAGCGGCCTGCGCTCGGCTTCGTAGCTGTCCAGCAGCGACGGCGGCGCCTGGCCTTTGAGCACGCTGGCGAGCTTCCAGGCCAGGTTCACCGCATCCTCGACCGCCGTGTTGTAGCCCAGGCCGCCGGTGGGCGTGAACAAGTGCGCCGCGTCGCCGGCGATGAACACGCGGCCGCTGCGCAAGCGCCGCGCGACCAGCGCGTGCCCGGCCAGCCAGGTGCCCATGGACAGGATCTCCATCGGCACCTCGCCCCCCACGGCTTCGGCGAAGATGCGGCGCGCATCCGCTTCGGTCCAGCTTTCCGGGTTCTCTCCGGGGTGGACCGCCGCATGGAAGGCGAACTCGGCCACGCCGTCCACCGACGCCATGAAGGCGCGCCGCTGGTGGTTGACCGCGACATACATCCAGGCCTTGGGGTGCGGCAGCCTGGACAGGAACTCGGGCGAACGCAGGTAGATGGCGAACATCTTGCCGCCCATGAACTCGCGCTGGATGCCGGTCACGCCGTCCCACTCGATGCCCAGTCGTCCCCGGACGAAGCTGCGCGCGCCATCGGCGCCCACCAGGAACCGGGCCTTCACCTCCACGGACTCGCCGCCATCGACCGGCCGCACCCGCGCGACGACGCCATCGTCCTCCTCGCGGAATTCCCTCAAGGCCCATCCGTAGCGCAGGTCGATCGACGGCCAGGCCTGCGCATGCCGCCGCAGCGCCGCCTCGACGAATTTCTGCGACACGCGATGCGGCAGTTCGGCCGCGCTCCAGGAACCCGTCATGGTCTTGATGCGCACCGCGGCCTCGGCGGCGGTAGGCAGCTTGATGCGCGCGAGTTCGCGGCCCGTGTAGCGCGTGAAGTACGCGATGTCCGTGGGATGGTCGGCGGGCAGCCCCAGCGCCCGGATCTCGTGCGCGAAGCCCAGCCGGCGGAAATGCTCCATGGTGCGGGCCTGGGTGGCGTTGGCCTGCGGGTTGAACGCCGTGCCGGGCTTGGCGTCCACGACCAGGCAGCGCACGCCGCGCGGTCCCAGTTCGTTCGCCAGCATCAACCCGCACGGGCCGCCGCCGGCAACCAGCACGTCGACCTCGAGCCGGGTCGCCGCCCTGACAGTAGACTGTGCGTCGTCAAGCATCGTATGTTTCCTTCTCTGGCTGACCTGATTCGATATTTATTTAGGTTACCAAAGTAAATTGCCCCGCACAATCAGGTTCGATCCCGTGAAAACCCTTGATAGCAACGCCTACCACTGGCGCACCCACAACCCCGGCCGCGTGCTCAACAGCGCCCTGCGCCGTTTCGAGCAGCGCGTCATGGACCTGATGACCGAGGCGGGCCATGCCGAGACGCGCCGCTGGCACGTGAACCTGACGCGCCACCTGGACCTGGAGGGCACGCGCATCACTGACCTGGCCCGGCGCTCGGCCATGACCAACGCGGCGATGAACGAATTGATCGGGCAGTGCGAGGAACTGGGCCTGGTGGAACGCGTGGCCGACCCGGCGGACAAGCGGGCCCGCATCGTGCGCTTCACACCCGCGGGGCTGGCGTGGCTGGATGATTTCGGACGGGCCGTGGCGGTGGCCCAGGAAGAGATGGTCCAGGAAGTCGGCAACCGCAACCTGTCGGTCCTGTTGAAGGACCTGGCCGCCTACGCCGCGTCGGTCGATTGAAGGGAAGCCGGCCGGCTTCCCTTCCCTACTTCAGATCCTCGTCCAGCCCCAGCAACTTGAGCGCGTTGAGCAGGTAGATCTTCTTCTTGTCGTCGTCGGCAAGGCCCAGCGATTCGATCGAGCGTATGCCCTCGCGGATGAACATCGGACCTTCTTCGGGATCGAACGGGCAGTCGCTGGCGAACACCACCTTGTCGCTGCCGAAGAAATCCAGCCCGCAGCGCAGGGCCGAGGCCGAGCCGCCCAGCACGGTGTCGGCATAGAACATCTTGAAGTAATCGATGGGCTTCTTCGCCATGCGATCGAGCAGGCCGTTGTAGTCGTCCTCGACGCTGCGGCTTCCCAACTGGGCCCACAACGTCTCGGCGCGGCCGCCGAAGTAGGGAATCATCGCGCCGCAATGATGCGTGATGATGCGCAGCTCCGGCAGGCGATCGAACATCTGCGAGAACACCATGCGCGCCATGGCCACGCTGGTGGCGTAGGGCCAGCCCAGGACCTGCCAGATCTCGAACCGGGACTTGTCCTCGACCGGATAATCAGCCTGCGACGCGGGACGGAACGGATGCATCCAGACCGGAATGCCGTGCACCTTGGTCGCGCGCTCGAACACGGGGAAGAACGCCGGATCGTCCAGCGGACGCCCGTTCACGCTGGTCGTGACCTGGATGCCGCGCGCGCCCAGCGTCGTCACGGCCCGGTCCATTTCCTCCAGCGCGGCGGGCACGTTGTTCATGGGCAGGGCCGCCACGAACGCGGGAAACACCTTCGGCGAGCGCGCCACGATCGCCGCCATGTCGTCGTTGGCGATATGGGCGAAGCCGGGTGACTGGTCGGCGTTGCCCAGCGCCTCGGGCGGCGGCAGCGCCAGGGTCAGCACCTGCTGCACTTCCGGCCATTGCGACAGCATTTCCATCCGGGCGTCCATGTCCCACAGCATGCGCAGGTTGCTCATGCGCTTGATCAGGCCAGGATCCTTGGCGTGTTCCTTCATCAGATCCAGATACCGCCGCGGCATGATGTGACTGTAGATGTCGATCTTTCTCATGATTTTCCGTCTCCCTGGCCGCTACGCGAGGCGCGCCGCCATTTCTTCCACCAGCATGACATCGCCGAAGTTTTCGATGAATCCCGACAGCGCCGCCACGTGCGCGGACGCCAGCTTGCCGGCCAGCGCATCGGCCAGCATGATGGTCTTGAAATTCAGCATCATGGCGTCCCGCCCCGTGGACTCGCAGCACACATTGGTGACGGTGCCGGCGATCAGCACCGTGTCGATGCCGCGCCCGCGCAGATCGGACTCCAGCGGCGACGAACCGTGCACCAGGGCGCTGAAGGTGCGCTTGGTGACGTGCAGGTCCCGCGGCTCGACCTCCAGCCCGCTCCACAGCGCGAAACCGTCGCTGCCCGGCTGGAGGCCGGCCCGGCGCCCCCGCTCCTGCTGGGGCGTGAGCAGGTGTTCGTGCATGACGGACCAGAATTTTTCCGCCCCGTCGGACGAGGTCGAGACCCACACCACCGTACCGCCCCGGCTGCGGACCACCCGCGCGGCCTCGTTGACCCTGGGCACGATCTCGCGGGCGGCGGGCACGGCGCTGGGATACTCCGGCTTCATGAAGTAGTTCTGCAGGTCGATGACCACCAGGGCCGTCCTGGCCGCCTCGATGGTTTCGTAGGCATGCAGGCGGCCACGGCGGGCCACCACGCGATCGATGATTTCCTGGCTGATGCCGTACATGCGGCGCTCCTTCCTCGGGTTGTACTCAGTCCACACTGATGCGGGCCGCCTTCACCACCGCCTGCCAGCGCGCCAGTTCCGCGCGCAGGTGCGCGGCCAGCCGCTCCGGCGCGCCCCCGGCCGGATCGATGCCCTGCTGCCGCAGCGTCGTCACGACCTCGGGGCGGGCCAGCGCCTCGTTGACCTCGCGGTTGAGCCGGTCCACCGTGGCCCGGGGCGTGCCGGCGGGCGCCAGCAGCCCGTACCAGACGCCGACCTCCACCTTGGGCAGCCCCTGTTCGCTCAGGGTAGGCACGTCCGGCAGGCCCGGGAACCGCTGGGCGCTCATCACCCCCAACACCTTGACCTTGCCGCCCGTGGCCAACGGCAGCACCGTATCTATCGGCACGACCATGGCCGAGATGTGGCCGCCGGCCAGGTCGGTCACGGCGCCGCCGGTGCTCTTGTAGGGCACGTGGAACAGGTCGACGCCCGCCTCCAGCTTGAACAGCTCCATGGCCAGGTGCTGCGGGGTGCCGTTGCCGGGCGACGCGTAGTTGATGGCGCCGGGCGTGGCCTTGGCGAGCCGGATCAGTTCCGGCACCGACTCGGCCTTGAGCGTCGGCGCCACCGCCAGGGTCATCGCGCCGGTACTGAGCAGGCCGATCGGCGCGAAGCTCTTGACCGGGTCGTAGGGCAGCGTGCGGTTGACCGCCGCGTTGGTGGCGAAAGTGGTGGCGGCCAGGAGGAGCGTGCGGCCGTCGGGCGCGGCGCGCGCGACGTGGTCGGCGCCGATGTTGCCGCTGGCGCCCGGCCGGTTCTCGACGATGACCGGCGATCCCATCTGCGCCGCCAATTGCCGCCCCAACACGCGGGCGATCACATCGACGCCCGTTCCCGCCGACGTCGCGACGACGATGGTCGTCGGCGGACCGGATTGCGCCTGCGCGGGCAGGCTGGCCGCGCAGCAGGCGGCGGCGAACGTCAGGTACAGGTATCGCATGTCAACTCCTCAGTCTCCGGCCAGCGGCACCGTCAGCGGATCGTAGGAATACAGCCACCGGGCGCGGCTCTTGTTCATGTCCTTGCGCTGGAAGGCCAGGCGCATCGCGTTCTCGTCCTCGATGCGGTAGAGGTCGCGGTTCTCGGCCGACTCGCGTACCACCGCCGCGGTGCGGTCCATGCGGCTGTTCTGGTAGCTGCGCAGCGCGCCGGCGACGCTGGCGTGTTCGTCCAGGCAGCGCGCCAGTACCGCGCCGTCCTCGATGGCCATGGCCGCGCCCGAGGCCAGGTAGGGCAAGGTGGGATGCGCGGCGTCGCCCAGCAGCGTCGCCCTGCCGGTGCTCCAGTTGTCCACCGGCGTCCGATCATTCAAGGCATAGCGGTAGCAGCCGTCGCGGTCGATCGCGTCGATGACGGTCTGTATGGTGGGATGCCAGCCTTCGAAGTCCGCCTTGAGGTCGGCCCAGGGCCGCCGCTGCGTCCATGACTCGTTCTCGGGCTGCGCGTGTTCCACCAGCCCGACGAAGTTCATCAGCTTGCCTGCACGCAGGTAGTACATCACGGCATGCTTCTTCGGCCCGCACCATACCGTCGATACGGTATCCATGATGCCGGCGGGCAGACGCTCCGTCGGGATCACCGCGCGCCAGGCGATGTCGCCGGTGTAGCTGACCGGGGTGGCCCCCAGGATCTGCGCGCGTATGGCCGACTTGATGCCGTCCGCGCCGACCAGGACCTCGCCCGTGGCGCGCGTCCCGCCGGCCAGCCGCAGCGTGACGCCGTCGGCGGTTTCGTCGAAGCCTTCCGCCCGCGCGTTCAGCGCGATGCAGTCCGGGTCCAGCGCCAGTACCGCCTTGGCCAGCAGCTCGTGCAGGTCGGCGCGGTGGATGTGGAAATACGGCGCCCCGTTCGCCTGTTCGTGCTGCGGGCCGAGGGGAATGCGGTGCATCATCTCGGCCGTGTCGAAGCGCCGGAATTCGAACGCCAGCGGCCGCACCACGGTCTGCTCGAGTTCCTCGCGCAGACCGAGGTCGTACAACACCTTGACCGCGTTGGCGCTGGACTGGATGCCGGCGCCGATCTCGCCCAGCGCGGGCGCCTGCTCGTACACGCGCACGGGAAAGCCGCGCTTGAGCAGGCTGGCGGCGGCGGTCAGGCCGCCGATGCCGGCACCGGCGATGATGACTCGGGGTTTCTGGTCTTTCTTCATGTCGTTCAATCCGCGGTGATGCGGGCCTTCCTGATTACATCCGCCCAACGGGCGTGCTCGGTGGAAACCAACTGGCCAAAGGCCTCGGGCGTGCCGGACGCGACGGCCAGCCCCTGCTTTTCCAGGCTTTGCTGGATGTCCGGCGTGGCCAGTACCTGGTTGATCTCGCGGTTCAGGGCCGTCACGATGGCCGGGGGCGTCCCGACGGGGGCAAGCATGCCGAACCACAGGCCCACGTCGGCACCGCGCACGCCCTGCTCGGCCAGCGTGGGCACGTCGGACATGACCTCGATGCGGCGCGGCTGGGTAGCGGCCAGCACGCGCAGCTTGCCGGACTGCTTGAACCCGAGGGCGGTGTTGGCCGGCAGGATCATGGCCTGCACCTGCCCGCCCAGCAGATCGGTGACGGCGCCGGCCGAGCCGCTGTAGGGCACGTGCATGAGGTCCACGCCGGCATGCAGCTTGAACAGCTCCATGGCCAAATGTTGCGGCGTGCCCTTGCCCGGCGACGCGTAGGCGTACTGGCCCGGCCTGGACCGGAAGGCCTTGACCGCCTCGTCCAGCGTTCCGGCCGGGAAGGCCGGGTTCACCGCGAACACCAGCGCGCCGACCGCCACCTGCCCGACCGGAACGAAGCTGGTCAGCGGGTCGTAGGGCACGCTCTTGAACAGGCTGGGGTTCATCACGAAGGTGCTGACGGTCATCATCAGCGTGTACCCGTCCGGCGCGGCATGGGCGACGTATCCCGTGCCGATGTTGCCGCTCGCGCCGGGACGGTTCTCGACGATGACGGGCTGCCCCAGCCGCTGCGCGAGCTTGGGGCTGAGCGTGCGCGCCAGGGTGTCCATGCTGGTGCCAGGCGTATAGGGCACCACGATCGTGATCGGCCGTTCGGGCCAGGCCGCCTTCGCCGCGCCCGCCCAGGGCAATGCCGCGGCGGCCAGCGACGCCGCCAGCAGCAGCGCGCGGCGCCGTGGAAAAAAGTCGCACGTCATTTCGCGTCCCCTTACCGTTCCAGCGAACCACCGGCCAGCCAGCTCGCGCCGCGCCGGTACAGCATGTCCACCGCCTCGCCCTTGAGCATGGGCATGTCCATCTTGACCTGGTAGCCGATGCGGGTCTGGATGTAGGCCAGGTGGCGATATCCCTCGGGCATGCGCGCCAGCTCGTCCTGGTCCAGCACCAGCTTCGCGCCGGGTTCCACCGGATCGACACGGTCCTTCTCGTAGATGGGCTGACGGTGCAGCAGTTGCCACCGGCCTTCGTGCCTGACGAGGAAATCGTAGAAGCGTCCCGTGCACACCACGTCGCACGACACGCCATCGATGGGACCGCGCTGGGAGATGGTCATCTTGGTCTGGGCGATGGCGCGGTCGCCCCGGACCTCGACCGCCGAGCCGCCCAGGAAGTGAAGAATGCTCACGCCCTTGTCCCAGCCTTCGCGCGTGACGCGAATGAAGTCAGCGTAGGGCCCCTGGAACCAGGTGGCCATCATGACCCCCTCCGGATGCCAGACCGTGGCGAACCGCTCCCAGTCCCCGGCATCGCGCCATACCGCCCAACGCTCCACCAGTTGCCGGATTTCCCGCTCGTCGCTCCATGCGTCGCTCATGTCGTCTCCTCACCTTGTGATCGATGCCCGACCCTTGCGCCGGACAAGCCGGGTCCCTTCGGCCTGTCGCTTCGAAGCCGAACCGCGACGCTCCGGACGGAGCGAGTGGGGAGATGGGAAGAGGCCTGGAACGGCGCGTGTTCCGGGCGTTTTGTGTATGCGGCAGATTCTAGGAACCGCATGTTAATTTGTCTAATATATCTCTTATATCTATTGATTTTCTGACCTTATGAATCTGAGCATCCGGCACTTCAAGGCGTTCCTGTGCATCGTGCAGACACGCAGCTTCACGCGCGCCGCCGAGCAGTTGCACATCAGCCAGCCGGGGCTCAGCCTGATGATGCAGGACGTCGAAGGCCAGCTCTCGTGCCGCCTGTTCGAGCGCACGACGCGATCGGTCCGGCTGACGGCGGCGGGACAACGGCTGTTGCCGGTCGCGCAGCAGGTCGTGGACGAGGTGGAGACCATCGCGCCCGTCCTGAGCCAGCTTTCCGAGACGCGCCGCCGCACGCTGCGCGTGGGCGTGCCGCCCATCTTCTCGGCCAGCGTCATGCCCCACGTCTACATGCGCCTGCGCAAGACCCAGCCCACGCTCGATCTCCACATCCTGGACCTGCCCAAGCCCGAGGTCGAACGCCAGGTGCAGAACGGCGAACTCGATTGCGGGCTGGGCGTCTTCCCCAAGCGCGTGCTCGAGGTCTCGCGGCGGCCCCTGTTCGAGTTCGATTTCGTCTACCTGGAATCCCGCGCGGCGCCCTTCCGCTCCAGGACGAAAGGCAGGAATGCCAAGCGGATACGCTGGGACGAATTGCCAGCGGTGCCTTTCGTCGAACTCCATCCCGCGCAGGACCTGCAGCAGCAGATCAACAAATGCCGTGCCGCCCGCGGCGTGGCGCGCACCGACGGCATCCGCATGAACCGGCTCGAATCCCTGATCGGCATGGCGGCGGCCGGCGTGGGGCCGACCATCATCCCGACGTTCGCCGCTCCGCTGGGCACGGAGTTCCAGGTATCGACCGCGCTGCTGACCGACCCTGTCCTGACACTGGACTTCCACCTGATCATCAAACGTGGCCGCGAGCAGCCCGCCGTGCTGGAGGCGTTCACCCGCACCCTGCTGGAAGTCATCGAGGAACGCCGCGACCGGATCTACCGCACCGCGGGCAAGGACTGGAGCTAGGCTGTATCGATATTCATGGCATGCCGATGGTCGACCTCAAGGAAAGGGATAGGCAACCAACGGTGCAGGTCTTGTCCGGGGTGCCGGGGCCAGCGGGCGGGCGGGGCGCATTCGGAGCCGCCGGTGGGGACAGGGTGGACGGGGAAGCAAGGGCGCAGCTGTTTGAGGACGGCTTTCGGGGTAGCCCAGTGGGCTACCCCGGTCCGAGTTCTGCGCCCGCCCCGTCCACCCTGTCCCCACCGGGAAGTCCCGCGCAGCGGGACCGGCTTCGTTTGCGCCCCGCCCACCCGCTGGCCCCGGCACCCCGGACAAGACCGGGTCAAGAACATGAATGTCAAACCAGCCTAGGCCCGCGCAACCGGGATCCTGCGGTCGTGGCGCGGAAAATTCTCGCGCAGGAATTCCGCGAAGGCTTCCGCCGCCGGCGACAGGGTCCGCTGCCTGTGCCGCATCAGCGCGATCGGCCGCTGGATGCGCTGCGGCTCGAACGGCTGCATCGCCACATCGGCGAACTTCTGGACGATCGGCCGCGCATGGCCCGGAATCAGGGACAACCCCAAACCGGCATCGACCATGCCGATGGCGGTCCAGACGAACGCGACCTCGCACGCGGGCGTCAGCCGCACGCCGACCTGCGCGGCGTGGTAGTCGACCAGGTAGCGGGTGGAGTTGTGTTCCCCCAGCGCGATGAAGGGATGGGCGGCGATGTCCTTCCAGGTCGGGCGGCGCCGGGGTCCCCAGCCGTAGCTGCGGGGATGGATCAACAGCAGATCGTCGGTCAGCAGGGGTTCGGCGGCGACGAAAGGCGTATCGGCCGGCAGCACGCCCAATGCGAGATCGACCTCGCCGCTGGCGACGAGATCGATGATCTCGCCGCCGGGCGTATCGCGCAGGACGATGGAGATGTGCGGATACCGTGCATTGAACGTGCCGATCAGGCGCGGCACCAGCAGCGAGGATTGCAGCGGCGAACAGGCGAAGCGCACGCGCCCCCGGCGCCGGTCGGCCAGTTCGCGCGAACCGGCGATGGCCGCGCCCAGGTCTTGCAGGACACGGGCGGCGACCGGATGCAGCTCGGCCCCGGCTTCGGTCATGCGTACCGACCTCGTGGTCCGGTCGAGCAGCTTGAGCCCGAGTTCCGATTCAAGCTCGCGCACCAGCAGGCTGACCGCGGACTGGGACAAGTTGAGCAGGGTGGCGGCCGACGTGAAGCTGCGCGATTCGGCCACGCAGACGAAGGCCCGCAACTGCTTCAGCGACAGATTCCCCAGCGAAGCGTGAAAACTCATTGGTCAACCTCATCAATGAATGAGAATAACTCTCTGGAATAATAAATCGTCTGGCGCTGTAATGCTCCCTCCAGAAAAGAGCACGACAAGAGGAGACACGCGCCATGAAGACTGGGATACGGTCGTTACGCCGCCGGTGGGCGGCACCGCTTGCGGCCCTGGCGGCCTGGACGGCGGCGGCGCTGCCCGTCGCGGCCGCCGCCGCGCAGAACACGATCACGATCGTGGTCGCCTCCTCGCCCGGCACCGGGCCCGACATCCTGGCCCGCACCGTCAGCCAGCAATGGACGGCGAAATCCGGCACCGCCGCGGTGGTCGACAACCGCCCCGGCGCCAGCGGCAACATCGGCGCCGACCACGTCGCCCGCTCGCGGCCCGATGGCTCGACGCTGCTGGTGGCCGCGACGACCTTCGCCACCAACGCCGCCGTCAATCGCACGCTGCCCTACGACCCGATCAAGGACTTCGCCCCGATCGCGCTGCTGGGAACCGGCACGCTGGCGCTGGCCGTCCCCCCCTCGTTTCCCGCCGAGACGCTCAAGCAGTTCGTCGCCAAGGCCAAGGCCGCGCCCGGCACGATCAACTATGGGTCGCCCGGCAACGGCACCCCGCAGCACCTGGCCATGGAACTGTTCAAGCAGGAAGCACACATCGACCTGTTCCACGTCCCGTTCAAGTCGGCGGGCGGCGCCGTCAACGATCTCGCGGGCGGACACGTCTCGGCCATGATCGTGCCGCTGCACACCATCCAGCCCCTGGTCCAGGGCGGCAAGCTCCGGGTCCTGGCCGTCATGAGCGCCCAGCGCGCGCCGTCGCTGCCCCAGGTGCCGACCTTCCGCGAGGAAGGCTACGACCAGGTGCAGGTCGACGTCTGGTACGGCCTGCTGGCGCCCGCCGGCACGCCCGACGCGGTGGTTCGCAAGCTGAACGCGGAAGCGAACGAGGCATTGAAGAACAAAGACGTGGTGGCCAGCCTGGCCAAGGTAGGCATCGAGCCGGCCGGCGGCACGCCCGCCCGCATGGCCGACACGCTAGCCCTGGAGCTCAAGCGCTGGCCCCCCGTCGTACGCGCGGCAAACATCACGGCAGACTAGGAACGCAAGAATGCAGAAGACATGGAACGACTACGACCGGCCCCACCAGGACCTGCGGGAACTGCTTGAACGCGTCGACAAGGCAGGCGAGCTGCTGCGCGTCTCGGGCGCCGACTGGAACCTGGAAGTCGGCACCCTGGCGGAGATCATCCACGGTACCCAGCGCGGCGAAGCCCCCGCCATCCTGTTCGACAACATCCCCGGCTACCCGGCCGGCTTCCGGCTGCTGTCGGGCGCGTCGAACTCGTCGGCCCGGCTGGCCCTGACGCTGGGTTTCCCCGTTCCCCGGGGGCCGATGGACGTGGTGCGGTCCTATCGCGACCGCATGCAGCGCCACGAACCCATTCCGCCGCGCATCGTGGAAACCGGCCCGGTCCTGGAGAACATCGACCGCGACGACGACGTCGACATCTTCAAGTTTCCCATCCCCTTCCTGCACGAGCTGGACGGCGGCCGCTACATCGGCACCGACGACCTGGTCATCATGCGGGATCCCGAGCTGGACTGGATCAACATCGGCACCTACCGGTCGATGGCGCACAGCCGCAACCAGGTCGGCCTGTGGACTTCGCCCGGCAAGCAGGGGCGGCAGATCCGCGACAAGTATTTCAAGCAGGGCAAGCCCTGCCCGGTGCTGATTTCCTGCGGCCACGACCCCATGCTGTTCCTGGCCGGCGGCAACGAACTGCGCTTCGGCCTGTCGGAGTACGACTACTCCGGCGGCCATCGCGGCCTGCCCTTCGACGTGGTGCTGAGCGAAGTGCACAAGCTGCCCATGCCGGCCCACAGCGAAATCGTGCTGGAAGGCGAAATGTACCCGGACGACACGCTGCCCGAGGGACCGTTCGGCGAGTTCACGGGCTACTACGCGGGCGGCAAGAGCAACCAGCCGGTGGTGCGCATCCAGCGCGTCTACTACCGCAACGATCCCATCCTGACCATGGCCACGCCGCTGCGGCCGCCATCCGACTTCTCGTTCTCCAAGTGCGTGATGAAGGCGGGCATGATCTGGGACGAGGTCGAACGCGCCGGGCTGAGCGGGGTCAAGGGCGTCTGGTGCCACGAGGCCGGCGCGGCGCGCCTGTTCAACATCATTTCGATCAAGCAGGCGTACGCGGGACACGCCCGGCAGGCCGCGATGCTGGCGGCGAACTGCCAGTCCGGATCCTACCTCGGGCGCTTCGTCGTGGTCGTCGATGAAGACGTCGATCCCACCAACCTGTTCGACGTCGTCTGGGCGATGTGCACGCGCTGCGACCCGGTGGAGGACATCGAGTTCATCCGCAAGGCCTGGAGCGGCCCGCTGGATCCGCGCATTCCGCGCGGCACGGCCACCAATTCGCGCGCGGTCATCGATGCCTGCCGCCCCTTCGAAATGCTGAAGGACTTCCCGCCGGTGGCCTGCGCCACGCCCGAGCTGCGGCAGAAGGTGGAAGCGAAGTTCGCCGATCTGCTGGCGAAACTGAAGTAGGGCGCATGCCGGCGGGCCCGTGGCGTCACGGGCCCGCCGGCGCCTCCTTTACCGCCTCGAAGCGCATCAGCGTGCGGGTGCGCGCCCGCGCATGGTCCACCACGGGCAGCGGGTAATCGTGCCCCAGCCGCAGGCCGCAGGCCTCGGCATCCACGGGCCGCATCTCGGCGGGAAAATGGATGAAGCGATCGGGCACGCGCGCCAGTTCGGGCACGTAGCGCCGGATGAAGCTCCCGTCGGGATCGAACTTCCGTGACTGGGTGACCGGATTGAAGATGCGGAACCACGGCTGCGCGTCGCAGCCCGTGGACGCCGCCCACTGCCAGCCACCGTTGTTGGCCGCCAGGTCATAATCGTTCAGGTGCCGGGCGAAGTGCCGCTCGCCCCGGCGCCAATCTATGCCCAGGTCCTTGGTCAGGAACGAGGCCGCCACCATCCGCAGGCGGTTGTGCATGTATCCGGTCTGGTGCAACTGGCGCATCGCCGCATCCACCAGCGGATAGCCCGTGCGGGCCTCGCACCAGGCCTGCCAGAGTTCGGGCGCGTCATCCCAGGACAGGCGGTCGAAGGCCGGTTTGAAGCAACCCTGTACCACGTGCGGGTGGTGCCACAGGATCATCTGGTAGAACTCGCGCCAGACCAGTTCCGACAGCCAGGTCCGCGCCCCTTCGCCGCCATGGCGGCTCGCCAGCGCGGCCAATTGGCGGATGGACACGGTGCCGAAGCGCAGGTGCGTGGACAGGTACGAGACGCCCTTGCGCGCGGGATAGTCCCGCGCCTCGTGATAGCGCGCCAGGCGGTGCTCGAAATCCCGCAGCAGCTCGCGGCCGCCCCGCATGCCGGTGGGCAGCGCCAGCGCGGAAAGATTGGTGGGCAGGAAGCCCAGCGCCTCCAGCGTGGGCGGATGTTCGCCCGGTGGCTTGGGCGCCAGGCGCGCGGCATGGCGCTCGACCGGATAGGATTTGAGCTGGAAGTCGTCGGCCCGTTGCAGCCAGGCGCGCTTGTAGGGCGTGAACACGCTGTAGGGCTGGCCCTGCTGCGTCAGCAGTTCGTCCCTGTCCAGCACCACCTGGTCCTTGTAGTCGCTGAAGGCGATGCCGCAGTCCGCCAGCTCCCGCGCCACCCGCTGGTCGCGCGCGATCGCGTCGGGCTCGTAGTCGCGATTGGCCAGGACCTCCCGTACGCCCAGCTCCCGCGCCAGCCGGACGATGCACGCCGCCGCGCCGCCGTGGCGGACGATCAGGCCGCTTCCCGCCGCCCCCGCCTCGCGCGCGATGCGGTCCAGCGCCTGGTCCAGCTCCAGCACGCTGGCGTGGATGAATTCCACGCGACGGTCGGCGCGGGCAGGCAGGACATCGAGGATGTCGGTATCGAAGACGAAGGCGCAATACACCTTCCCGTGGCGTATCAGGGCCTGGTGCAGCGCGGCGTGGTCGAAACTGCGCAGGTCGCGCCGGAACCACACCAGGGCGGCCCCGGTCCGCGCCTCATTCGTCATGGGCGGCGACCCGCTTTTTCCGCGGCGCGGCGGCCTGCGTTCCGGCTTCGGCCTCGCGCCGGGGCGCGCGGGCGCGCTGCCGCTCCACGCGTTCAGACACGCGGCGCGACAACTCCCGGGTGGACGGGATGCGCAGGCTGCGCGCCTCGGCCTTTTCCTCGTCCTCGGCCAGGTTGGCGATGATGCCCAGGAGCACCTTGCGCGCCACGTCTATCTGGTCTTCGGTCAGCCCGCCGATACCGATCCGGTTGACCTCCTCGGCCAGCGGGATCAGCTTGCGCTCGAGCGCGCGCCCCCGGTCCGTCAGGTACACGTACATGTTCTTCTTGTTGCCGGGCAGGTGCTTGCGCTCGACGTAGCCAAGCGCTTCCATGGCCTTGAGCGCACTGTAGGTGGTGGGTTCCATCACCCCCGCCTCGTCGCTCAGCTCGCGCTGGGTCAGGCCGTCCCGCTCCCACAGGATACGCAGGAAAGCCCAGTGTCCGAACGAGACGTGATGCTCGTTCAACCTCATCTGCAACGCGCGGACGAAGGCGCGCGTGGCGTCCTTGACGAGATGGGCCAGGCGATCGTTGGGCGCCGCGCTCTGCCAATGCTCCAGGATCTTGCGGGTGTCTTCGGCGGAACTCATGGTCTTCCGGGGGCTGTACTCGGGCAGATGATACCCGTCCGGTGGCACGGGAACGGGGGCTTGAAAAATACTTAGAGCTTTAATATTATTCTTATAGCTCTAATAAAACCAGCGTGGCCGGATCGCCGGTGCCGGTTTACGAGCAGACACGCGCCAGGCACAAGGCGCGAATCCACCCTAGGAGACCTCCATGCCCCATTCCGCCCCCCGCCTCGCCCGAGACACCGCCACGGCGGCCGCGCGCCTGGGCCTGGCCGCGCTGCTGGCCTGTGCGCCGGCGCTGGCCAAGGCCGACGACGCGGCCGACTACCCCTCGCGCCCGGTCCGCTTCGTCGTGCCCTACGCCACCGGCGGCCTGCCCGATACGGTGGCCCGCATCATCGGCCAACGCCTGACCGAGCACCTGGGCAGATCCTTCGTGGTCGAGAACAAGCCCGGCGCCAACGGCGTGGTGGCCGCGCAGACACTGATGGGCAGCCCGCACGATGGCTATACCTTCCTGGTGACCGACGGCTCGATGATGTCGATCAACCCGTCGCTGTACAAAGACCTCGCCTACGACCCCAAGCGCGACTTCGTGCCTGTGTCGCTGGTAGCCACCTCGCCGCTGTTCATCGCCGCCCGCCCCGACTTCCCCGCCAACACGCTGCAGGAATTCGTCGAGCTGGCCAAGAAGAGTCCCACGGGCATCACCTATGGTTCCTCGGGCGTGGGCAGCAGCCACCACCTGACGATGGAAGCCCTGAAAAGCGCGCTGAACCTGCGCCTGGACCACGTGCCGTTCCGGGGTTCGGGCCAGGCCGTGCCCGCGCTGGTGGGCAAGCAGGTAGACCTGGTGGTGGCCGCGCTGCCCTCGCTGGCGGGTTTCGCGCAGAAGGGACAGGCCAAGATCCTGGCCACGAATTCCCTCAAGCGCTCGACCCTGGCGCCCAACGTTCCGGCCATCTCCGAGATCGTTCCCGATTTCAACTTCGCGGTCACCGTGGGGGTGCTGGCGCCCACCGGCACGCCCCAGGCCATCGTGCAGAAGCTCAGCGCCGAGATCGCCAAGGTGGTCAAGCAGCCCGAGGTCATCAAGCAATTGCAGGGGCTGGGCATCGAACCCGTGGGCGGAACGCCGTCCGAGTACACGCAAGCCATCGATGAGGAAGCCCGCCGCTATGCCGGCCCGATCAAGGCCGCGGGCATCAAGCCAGAGAATTGAAGGAGAAGCAGCATGTTGTCGCGTGAAAAGAACGAGCGGCTGTGCCGCGTGGAGGGCGACGCCCCGATGGGCGCGCTGATGCGCCGCCACTGGCTGCCGCTGTGCCTGATCGAGGAAGTGGCCGAGCCGGACGGCGCGCCGGTGCATGCCCGCTTGCTGGGCCTGGATCTGGTCGTGTTCCGCGACACCCAGGGCCGCATCGGCGCGCTGGACGAGAAATGCCCGCACCGGCGGGTCTCGCTGGTCTACGGCCGCAACGAGGAAGGCGGCCTGCGCTGCCTCTACCATGGCTGGAAGATGGACGTGAGCGGACAAGTGCTGGACATGGCGTCCGAGCCCGGGACCAGCCCCATGGCCTCGAAAGTCCGAACCCAGGCCTATCCCACGCGGGAATGGGGCGGCATGGTCTGGGTCTTCCTGGGCAAGGCAGACGATGCGCCCGAATTCGTTCCTCCATCCTGGGCGCCGACCCGGGACGCCAAGGTCAGCATCGCCAAGGTCATCCTGCCCTGCAATTGGGCGCAGGTACTGGAAGGCGCGATCGACTCGGCCCACAGTTCCAGCCTGCACTCGTCGGACTTCGTGCCGGCCAAGGTCAACGGCGCCGAGGCCACCGACAAGAATTGGCTGCGCCCGTCCACCGACAAGGCACCCCGCCTGCAGGTCGAGCGCACGCCCTACGGTTTCCGCTACGCCGCCATCCGCCGTCCCATCTTCGATGCCGACACGCAGGACTACGTGCGATCGACGGTGTTCGTCGCCCCGTTCACGGTGCTGGTCCCGCCCAACAACCTCTACAACGTCGCCAATGTGAACGTGCCCATGGACGACACGAACACGGCGTTCTACTTCCTGGCCTGGGGCCATCCGGCCAAGACGCCCGATACCGAGACCTGGCGCAAGTTCCTGCGCGCGCAGGTCGGCCCGGACGTGGATGACCGCTACCGGCCGCACCGCAACCACGACAACCGCTTCTGGCAGGACCGCCAGGCGATGAAGGCGGGCAACTTCACCGGCATCACCGGCTTCCCCAACCAGGACATCGCCATGTGGGTGACCATGGGCCCCCTGGCCGACCGGTCCGAGGAAAGGCTGGGCACCAGCGACCTGGCCATCGTCGAGTTCCGGCGCCGGATGCTGGCGGCGCTGGACGAGTTCGCGGCGGGCGAAGCGCCCATCGCCCTCGGCGAGAACGCCATTCCCGAGGAGATCTGTTCGTTCCAGGCCATCGTGCCCAAGTCGGTCGACTGGCGCGAGTACCAGGTGTCCCATGTGTGGGACGACGTACCCGCCACGCGGCGACTCGACGCCAACTACGAGGTGTAGCCAGGGGAAGCCTCATGTCGATTGCTCCAATGCGGCTGGGCATAGCCGGCCTGGGACGTGCCTTTTCGCTGATGTTGCCGACCTTCCTGGGCGATGCGCGCATCGTGCTGGCGGCGGCTTGCGATCCGCGGGAGGCCGCCCGCGCGCAGTTCGCGCGCGACTTCGGCGTGCCGGTGCACGGCGACATCGATGCGCTGGCGGCCGATCCGTCGCTGGACGCGATCTACATCGCCAGCCCCCACCAGTTCCACGCCCGCCACGCCGAGATCGCCGCGGCGCATGGCAAGCACGTGCTGGTGGAAAAACCCATGGCGTTGGCGATGGACGAATGCGACCGCATGATCGCGGCCTGCGAGCGCGCCGGCGTGCACCTGATCGTGGGCCACTGCCACAGCTTCGACACGCCCTACCTGAAGACCCGCGAACTGATCGCCAGCGGGGAGTTCGGCCAGGTCCGCATGATCCACGCGCTGAACTACACCGACTACCTCTACCGTCCGCGCCGGCCGGAGGAACTGGTCACGGCCGAAGGCGGCGGCGCCATCTTCAGCCAGGCCGCGCACCAGGTGGACATCGTGCGGCTGCTGGCGGGCTCGCCGCCCACGCGGCTGCGCGCCGCGGTCGGCAACTGGGATCCGCGCCGCGTCACCGAGGGCGCCTACTCGGCCATGCTGTGGTTCGAGTCGGGCGCCTACGCCTCGCTGTCCTACAACGGCTACGCGCATTTCGACTCCGACGAATGGACGGGCTGGACAGGCGAGATGGGCAACCGCAAGTCCCCGGACGACTACGGCGCCGCGCGGCGCAAGCTGGCCGCCGTGGCCTCGCCGGAGGAAGAGGCCCGCGCCAAGGCCGCCGGCACCTATGGCGGATCGGCCTACAAGCCGCCGGCCGACGACGACGAAGCCCGCGCCCACCAGCACTTCGGCCCCATCATCGTGTCCTGCGACCATGCCGACCTGCGGCCGCTGCCGGACGGCATCGCCATCCACGCCGACGAAGAGAAACGATGGGTGCCGCTGGACCGGCCGGCCGTGCCGCGCCACGAGGTCATCGATGAACTCGCGGCCGCCGTGCGGCGGGGCCTGCCGCCCCGGCACGACGGCCGCTGGGCCAGGGCCACGCTGGAGATCTGCCTGGCGATGCTGCAATCATCCAAGGACGGCCGGGACGTCCCGCTGGCGCATCAGCCGTCCTGGTAGTCGCCCGCCGGGCGCGCCAGGAAATCGCCGACGTAGACGAGGTGCTCGAACGGCAGTTCATGCCGGCCAGCCACCTCCACCAGCGTATCCAGCGTGGCGCGCAGCACCCGCTGCCGCGCCTCGCGCCCGGCATGGCAGACGATGGCCACGGGCGTGTCGCCCGGATAGCCCGCCTTCAACTCGTCCACCACCCGCGCCAGGTCGGTCCGCATCGTAAACAGCACCAGCGCGCTGCGGCTCTGCGCCAGCACCGACAGGCGATCACGGCCGCCATAGCCTGCGTTGGCGTTCTTGCCCAGGCTCAGGATCACCGACTGGCTGTCGCTCCCGCCGGTCACGGCGCACCCCAGCGCCGCGTTGCCGGCGGCGAAGCTGGAGATGCCCGGCACGACCTCGGGCCCGAGGTCGCGGAACGCGTCCAGGTAGCCGATCTGCGGACCGTACAGCGTCGGATCGCCCTGCGTCAGGACCGCCACCGTACCACCCGCCGCGATGCAATCGCGGATGGCCCGGCGGCGGGGAGCCTCTTCCGCCTCGACCTCTTCCGGCGAGGCGCGCCGCCTCGCCATGGGCGTGAAGAGACCGTGGCCGGCTTCCATGAACCGCCTGCCGGCCAGTTGCGGATAGCGGGACGGCGCGTCGGCCTGCCCCACCACCAGATCGGCTTCGCGCATGACGCGGTCGGCCCGCAGGGTCAGGTGATCGGGATCCCCCGTTCCCAGGCTGACGAGATAAAGCTTGCCGGGTTTTGTCGGCATCGGGTTCCTCCTGGGACTTAGCGGTCGGTCCGCCACATGCCGTCGCGCGCCATCCGGTCCACGATCTCGCCGATCAGGCCCGCGATGGCCGAGACGGCCTTGCCGGGCCCCTTGGTCTTGGCGAAGACCAGCGCGACGGCGCGCTGGAACGGCGGATCGACGATGCGGGCGGCCTGCACCTCGCCCTTGCCGACCTCGGTCCATACCGCGTGCAGCGGCAGCACCGTGTACAGCCGCTCGCGCGCGACCAGCGAGGCCTGGAGCGGCAGCGAATCGGCCTCGATCACCGGGGCCAGCGTGATGTGTTCCTGGCGCGCGATGGAATCGAGCGCGGTGCGCAGCCCGTTGGGCGCGCTGGGCAGGATGAAGGGCAGCTCGTGCAGGCTGCGGAAGGGCACTTCCTCCTGCGCGGTCAGGCGGTCGCCCGCGGGCCCGATCAGGTAGCTGTCCACCGTGGCCAGACACTGCTCATGCTCGGGCAACGCGCCGCCGTAGCGGTACAGGATGCCGATGTCCACCCGCGCGTCGACCAGCCATTCCTCGACCTGGCCGCTGGATCCTTCCAGCACCTTCAGGTTGACGCCGGGATAGCGGGCCCGCACCTCGGTGAAGAGCTGGCCCACCAGATGGTGGCCGATGGACGGCAGGGTGCCCAGCGTGACGCGGCCACTGGCGTCGCGCGCCTGCTCGCGGATCTCGCTTTCCAGTTGCTCGGCATCGGCCAGCAGCGCGCGCACCTGGGGGAAGATGCGCTGCCCCACGTCCGACAGCTCCACGCCCCGGCCGGTGCGCACGAACAGCCGCGTGCCGCACTCGCGTTCGAGCGCGTTCAACTGCCGGCTGAGCAAGGATTGATTGCTGTTCAGGAACAGGGCCGCGCGCGTCAGGCTGCCCAGTTCGCCGATCGCGAGAAAAGCCCGCCATTTCTGCAGGCTGGCGGTGACGTCCAGCTGGATGCTGGTGGCTTTCGGATGCTGCATCGCAAGCGGCGCTCGTCCAGGAAAAGAAGACGAGTTTATACCCCCACCACGGCGAAACATGCACTGACTGGTTCACTCAGTTGGAAGAGGCCTTGACTGCGCCTTGAAGCCAGTCCGCGAATCCTTCGTCCGGCCACAGTTTTTCGATTGCATCGAGGCCGAGCTTGGCACGCTTCCTCCATCCTGGCCCTCGGCTCACCAGGTCGCGCCACGCTTCCTCCACTTCATCGGGCCGCTGGATACGCAGGATATGCAGCAGCAAGGCCGACTGCAGCAGATCCTTGTTGGACTTCGTCCGGTGCTCGCCGCTGCGTTCGCCGAAGACGATCAACTTGTGCAGCGCATAACGGGCAGGATGAGGCACATTGAGAACGACGGCTCCGGTCATGTCGAAGATGACCGCCTGTTGCACGTCTTCCAACGAGTACTCCATGAACGGCAGCGGTTGCAGCATGACCCCGAGTTGCTCGTGCTTGAATGGCGCGCCGTCTGTGGTCGTCTTCGGGGTCACGAAATCCAGGGTGAACTCCGGTGTATCGGGGATCACCCAGGAGCCGGCCCCGCCACCCGAGCCGCCAAGAAGCGGCACGAACCCCATTTTCAGGGATTCGATGGCATCGCCGGCATTCGCTTCGACGTCGGCCGGCAGCGCGACGCTGAGGCTTCGTCCCGCGTGCGCGAAATCGATATCCATCGTAATGGCCGCCGAGCCCCCTCCCCAGTGCACGCCCAGCATGTTGCCGTAGGCGATGAAGGCATGGGAACCAATGGCCACGCCGCCGCTGCGGAAAAAACCATAGTCGGAAAGCCGCTTGATCACCCTGAAATGCAGCGAGGGGGTCGTCTGGCACCCACTGACCGCGGCCAGTTTCGCCAGTTGGCGCAGGGCATCGGGCTGCGGTGAGGACTGCTTCTCTTCGACGAGCCTCCTGATCTCGGGCGAATCGGGCCCGACATAGATCTGGCGCTGTTTGCCCGAGGCATCGGTATGCTTGAAGTACCAGTATGTCTTGCCCCGAACCTGGCGCCGGGAAAACGAGCCGGATAACAAGGCGACACTCCGGGCCATCTCGGCTCGCACGGCAACATCGCCAAGCTGGGCGAAAGCGGCTTGCGCCCGCATGGGCAGCGCCGTGTAATGAGCTTCCAGGGCGAAGGGTGCGGACATGATGCCCCTTTGAGTTGTTGTACCTTCAAAATGTAACTCGGGTACAACGAAGAAGCCAGCAGATGTTATACCTGATAAATGTAACTTAGGTATAACACCCTACCGCCCCTTGAACACCGGCGCCCGCTTTTCGCGGAACGCGGCCTGCGCCTCGGCGGCATCCTCGGTGGTGGCGATGATCGCGGTCATGTCCTGTTCGTAGCGATAGCCGTCGCGCAGGCTCATGTCCTCGATGGTGTTCAGCGTGTGCTTGCCCATGCGCGTGGAGACGGGGCTCTTGGCGGCGATGACGCCGGCCATCTCCATCGCGGCGGGCAGCAGGTCTTCCTGAGCCGTGCAGGCCTCGACGATGCCGAGCCGGTAGAGCTCGGCCGCCGGCACCCGGTAGCCGGTCAGCATCATGCGCCGCAGCAGCGAATGGGGAAACAGGCGCATCGCGTGGCGGCACCCGCCCAAGAGGCCCACGTCCACTTCGGGCAGGCCCAGCGAGGCGCGCTCGGAGGCGATCAGCACGTCGGCCGAGGCCACCATGGCCAGCCCGGATCCCAGCGCCGGGCCGTTGATGGCCGCCACCACGGGCTTGGCGCATTCGCGGATGGCATGGAAGCACTCGCGGGTGCGGCGCAGGTGCGCGGGCAGGTCGCCCGGTCCCTTGATCACGTCAGCCCGCCCTTTCAGGTCGGCGCCGGCGCAGAACACCTTCCCCGCCCCGGTCAGCACCACCACCCGGACCTCGGGCGTCTCGGATATCCAGTCCAGCGCGGCGGTCAGTTCATCGTTCAGCACGCGGGTCAGGGCATTGACCGGCGGGCTGTCCAGGGTCACCAGCGCGATGTGGCCATCCACCCGCAGTTGCAGTTGCTTGAATTCGTTCATGGAAAAGGGTCGTGATCGTGGGCAGGATACGCAGCGAGTCTAGGCGCGCGCGCAACCCGCGCAAAGGCGGGCGCGGTCAAGGCTGCTATGCGCCCGGCGCCATAGCGCGCGCGGGCGGCGCGCCCGATAATGCAGGCAAGACGAGAGGAGCCCATGCCGAGAATCGACCTGCCCACGCCCGAAACCATGAGCCCGGAACAACGCCGGGTGCACGACAAAGTCATCGCCGGCAAGCGTGGCCGGCTGCGTGGCCCGCTGCGCGCCGCGCTGTACAACCCCGAGCTGGCCGAGCGCTGGTCGGCCATGGGCGAACTGCTGCGCTACGACACCACGCTGCCGCCCCGGCTGTCGGAACTGGCCATCCTGGTCACGGCCCGGGCCTGCAGCTCGCCCTTCGAGTGGGCCGCCCACAAGACCGAGGCCGAGAAGGCGGGCGTGGAAGCCTGGATCATCGAGGCGCTGCGCGAACGCCGCATCCCCATCGAGCTGGCGCAGGACGATGCGCTGGTGGTGCGCTACGCCAGCGAGCTGAACGCCCACCGGTCGGTGTCCGACGCCACCTACGCCGCGACGCTGGCCCGTTTCGGCGCGCGCGCGGTGGTGGAGCTGACCGCGCTGATCGGTTACTACACGTTGGTGGCGATGACGTTGAACGCGCACCAGATCCCGCTGGAACCCGGCGTCGTCGCCGCCTTTCCCCTGCCCCAGGACGACCCGGCGGTATGGGGCAAGCCGCGATGATCGGGGTCGCGCGGCACGCCACCCCGATCACCGGCTGGGATTGCCACAACCATCTGCTCGGCCCCTACGACCGCTTTCCGCTGGCGGCCGAACGCAGCTACACGCCGCCGGAAGCGCTGGTCGCGGACCACTCGGCCATGCTCGCGAGCCAGGGGCTGTCGCATGCGGTGCTGGTGCATCCCAGCGCGTACGGGGAAGACTATTCGCTGCTGTTCCATGCGCTGTCCGCGCACGACCACCTGCGCGGCGTCATCGTCGCGCGCCCCGGCACGCCGCTGGACCTGGCCACGCTGCGCGCACGCGGCGTGCGCGCGCTGCGCTACAGCCACCGCAGCGGCGCGGCCGGGAATTTCGCCGGCAGCGCCTCGATCGAGGATCTCCAACAGATGGCCCGCGCGGTGGCCGATGCCGGACTGCACGTCGAACTGTGGACCGACTGCCGGGCCCTGCCGGGCATCGCGCCGGTGCTGGCGGACCTGCCCTGCCCGGTCGTGATCGACCACATGGGCAGCTTCGACGTGGAGGCGGGCACGGACGACCCGGGTTTCCAGCAACTGGCCAGGCTGCTGGGCGACGGCAAGGCCTGGGTCAAGCTGTCGGCCTACCGCAGCCTGCTGGATACGCCGGACCCGGAGCCCGGCCGCCCCTTCCATCGCGCCCTGGTCGAGGCCAATCCCGACCAGCTCGTCTGGGGCAGCGACTGGCCCCACATCCGCATCGATCCGTGGCCCGGCACGCGCCGGCTGTTCGACACCTTCCTGGCGTGGACCGACAGCGAACCGCTGGCGCGCCGGATCCTGGTCGACAACCCGACCCGGCTCTACGCATAAGGCGCGCTCATCCTTCCAGCACGGGCTCCGTGCGCCGGAAGGACGGCCGCGCCGCGATTTCGTCGTACCATGCGGCCAGGTGCTGCGCCCGCTCGCGCCATTGCAGCGCGCCAAAGCGGAAATCCAGGTAGCCCAGCGCGCAGCCCAGCCCGATGTGGCCGATGCCGAACGGCGCAGCCGCCAGCTCCCGCGCCTCGCCCTCCAGCCGGCGCAGCGATGCCTCGGTCTTGATCCGGAAAGCATCGATGAGCGCATCCGACCGCTGCGCCGCGTCCCGGTCGGCCTCGTTGCGCCAGAGGATCAGCACATCCAGCAGGCCGTCGGCGAAGGCATGCCAGCGCAGGGCCCGCCACTTTTCCTCGCTCCGGGCAGGAAACAGGTCGCCGCCGGCCAGGTCGTCCAGGTATTCGCAGATGACCGCCGAATCGAACAAGGCCATGCCGTCGTCCAATACCAGCGTGGGGATCTTGCTGAGCGGGTTGTCGCGCATGATCTGCGGATTGGGCCGCAGCATAGCCGCGACCGACCGCACGCGCTCCACGCGGTCCTCCAGCCTGAGCTCGTACAGGCAGACCATGACCTTGCGTACATACGGCGACTTGGGCGACCAGTGCAGCTTCATGTCCACTCCCATCAGATGGCGCCCGCGGCGCGCAACGCTTCGATGCCGGCCGCGTCGTAGCCCAGCTCGGCCAGGATCTCCGCGCTGTGCTGGCCCAGCGTGGGCGGCGCCGCGAGACCCGGCAGCGCCGCGTCGGCGAACCGCATGGGACTGGCGACCTGCGGGACCCGGCCTCCGCTGGGATGCTCGATATGGCGCAGCAGGCCGCGCGCGATCGTCTGCGGCTCCTCGAACACCTCGGCCACGGTGTTGATCGGGCCGCACGGCACGCCGGCGCCGTCGAGCAAGGCAAGCAGGCTCGCGCGGTCGCGCCGCGCGAGATCCTCGCGCAGCATCGCCGACAACTGTTCGATATGGCGCACCCGCTGCGCGTTGGTGGCGTAGCGTTCGTCCGCCGCCCATTCCGCGTGGCCGAGGGCCTCGCACAGCTTGCGGAACTGGCCGTCGTTGCCCACCACCAGGATGATGTCGCCGTCGGCGCAGCGGTAGACGTCCTGCGGCTGGATGTTGGGATGGGCGTTGCCGTTGCGCCGGGGCGGCTTGCCGGACACAAGGTAGTTCATCGCCTGGTTGGCCAGGGTGGCCACCTGCACGTCGAACATGCCGATGTCGATGTACTCGCCCTTGCCCGTCTCGTTGCGGCGGGCCAGCGCGGCCAGCACGGCTACCGCCGTGTACATGCCGGTCATCAGGTCGACGATGGGCACGCCCACCTTCTGCGGACCGCCGCCGGGACGGCCGTCGCGCTCGCCGGTCACGCTCATCAGGCCGCCCATGGCCTGTATCAGGAAGTCGTACGCGGGCTGGTCGCGGCGCGGCCCGGTCTGCCCGAAGCCGGTGACCGAGCAATAGATCAGCCGCGGGTTCAGGGCGCGCAGCGACGCCTCGTCCAGCCCGTAGCGCGCCAGCGTGCCGAATTTGTAGTTTTCAAGCAGGATGTCGGCGCGCATGGCCAGTTCCCGCACGATGCGCTGGCCTTCGGGCGTGTCGAGCCCGACCGTGATCGACCGCTTGCCGCGGTTGACCGCGAGGTAATAGCCGGCTTCTTCGGTATCTTCGCCCCGGCCGTCCTTCAGGAAGGGCGGTCCCCAGGCGCGGGTGTCGTCGCCGCTGCCCGGGCGCTCCACCTTGATGACGTCGGCGCCCAGGTCAGCCAGGGTCTGGCTGGCCCAGGGGGCGGCCAGGATACGGCTCAGGTCCAGGACCTTGACGTGCGACAACGGGCCCGTCGATCGATGCATACATTCCTCCGCGTTCGCGCCGACGGCCGGACGCGTCTCGTCCCGTCCGCGCCTGTCGCCGCAGTCCGGACTCTAGGGGCGCGGCGCGGGCTTGCCTACTGCCTGGGCCGGCAAGACTGCAATGCGTCCATGCGCATAACGTGCGCGCTATATCCGCGGCGCGCAGGCAGAAATGCCGCGGGGGTACACCGCGCGCGCGGCGCGGACCGGAATAATGGGCCAGACCTCACGGCCATTCCCTCAGGAGACCTCATCGATGAACGACGCGCACGACCAGACCCCGCCCACCCCTGCCCGCCTGAGGATAGGCGTCGCCGGCGCGGGCGCCATCGGCGGCTTTCTGGCCGCCCGCCTGGCCCTGGCGGGCAACGACGTCAGCGTGCTGGCGCGGGGCGCCACGCTGCGCGCGCTGGACGAACACGGCATACGGCTGGACAGCGGCGGCGCGCGATCGGCCGCCCGCGTCCGCGCCAGCGACGATCCCCGGCAGCTCGGCCCGCAAGACCTGCTGATCCTGGCGGTCAAGTCGCCGTCGCTGCCCGACCTGGCCGACCGCCTGGGTCCCATGATCGGACCGGACACCCTCGTACTGCCCGCCCTGAACGGCGTCCCGTGGTGGTTCTTCCAGTCGGGCGGCGGCCCGCTGGCCGGCCACCGCCTGCGCGCCGTGGATCCCGACGGCCGGCTCGAACACGCCATCCCCGCGGACCGCATCCTGGGTTTCGTGGTGTTTCCCTCCAGCTCCTGCCCCGAACCCGGCGTGGTCGCCCACGCCTCGGGGTCGCGGCTGGTGGTGGGCGAGCCGGGCGGCGGCGCCAGCCCGCGCGCGCAGAACGTGGCCGCGTGCCTGGCCGCCGCCGGCTTCGAGGCATCCGCCAACCCCGGCATCCGCCGCATCGTCTGGGAAAAACTGCTGGGCAACGCCTGCTTCAACCCGGTCAGCCTGCTGACGGGCTCGCACACCGACCTGCTGATCGACGACGAACGCGTCAACCGCCTGTTCCAGGCCATGATGCGCGAACTGCTGGCCATGGGCGACGCGCTGGGCCTGCCGTTGGCCATCGAGCCCCCGGCGCGGCTGGCGGTCACGCGCAAGCTGGGCCACATCAAGACCTCGATGCTGCAGGACGTGGAAGCGGGCCGCGCGGTGGAACTGGACAGCATCCTGGGCGCGGCCGTCGAGATCGCCGCCGAACTGGGCGTGCCCGCGCCGCTGCTCGACACGGTCTATGCGCTGGCGCGGGTGCGCGCCGAACGGCTGGGCCTGTACGCCGCGCCCGGTTAACGCCCACGCCATAGCAGCTTTGCGCGGCGGCGCCTATCCGGCGGCGAAGCCCGCCCGATACCATGCCCGGACACCGACAAGACAGGCGGCCACGCCCGCCACGGAGGAGACTGCCATGCACACCAGACGCCTTGCGGCATGCCTGATCGCGAGCTGCACCCTGGGGATCTTCACGGCACCGGCCATGGCGCAGGACGCCTCGTGGCCCACGCGACCGATCCGCTTCATCGTGCCCTTCCCACCCGGCGGACCGACCGACACCTATGTACGGACCATCGCCGGCCCCCTGGGCGACGCGCTCAAGCAGACCATCGTGGTCGAGAACCGCGCCGGGGCCGGCGGCTCGATCGGCACGGCGGCCGTGGCAAAAGCGGCGCCGGACGGCTACACCATGGGCCTGGGCGCCGGCGGCGCGCTGATGGTGATGCCCCACCTGATGAAAGTCCCCTATTCGGTCACGCAGGACCTGACCTACGTTTCCAGCCTGGCGCAAGTGCCCGCCGTCATCGCGGTCAACGCCAAGTCCGGCATCGCCAACATGGCGCAGTTCCTGGAGCGCGCCCGCAGCCATCCCGGCAAGATGAACTATGCCAGCGCGGGCACCGGCACCATGGTCCACCTGGCCGGCGAACGCTTCAAGCGCGAGGCGGGCATCGACATCGTCCACGTGCCCTATGCCGGCGCGGCCCCCGCGATCACCGATCTCCTGGGCGGACAGGTCGAGTCCATGGTCTCGGACCTGACGCCCATCCTGCCCCACGTGCAGGCGGGCACCGTCCGGGTACTGGCGGTGACCACCGAGAAGCGGACCCCGCTGCTGCCCAACGCGCCCACCCTGGTCGAGCTGGGCTACCCCAAGGTCGTGCAGGCGACCGAATACGGCGTCATCATGCCGCCCGGCACCCCGGCCGCCATCGTCAACCGCGTCCAGCGCGAGCTGGCGGCCATCCTGGCCACGCCCGAGGTGCGCAAGGCCTACGAGCAGATGGGTTCGCTTGCCGTCTCCAGCTCGCCCGAGCAATATCGCAAGAACGTCCTCGGCAGCTATGAGTTCTGGGGCCAATTCATCAAGGAAACCGGCATCTCGCTGAACTGACCGATTCCCACAGGAAACCTTGCCATGCCAGCCTCCACCGGCCAGACCATCGCCCAGAAGATCCTCGCCCGCGCCGCGGGCCGCGAGACCGTGGCGCCGGGCGAATACGTCAACTGTGTGCCGGACCACGTGGTCACCCAGGAAATGGTCTGGCCCATGCACAAGCGCAACCTGGAGAAAATAGGCGCGACCGCGTTCGCCCGGCCCGAGAAGGCCATCATCGTCATCGACCACACGCCGGCGGCCGCCACCGGTTCGCCGCACGCCGCGACGCACCACATGCTCAAGCAGCTGACGCGCGACTTCGGGGTCGACAACTTCTACGGCCCCAACACCGGGCTGCGCCATCTGGTGCTGGTCGAGCGCGGCTACGCCCGGCCCGGGTCCCTGGTCTTTTCGGACGAAGGCAACATCGCCTCGATCGGCGCGGTGGGCGCGCTGAACATTTCCATGTCCACCGACGTGCTGGCGCCGCTGCTCAACGACCAGCACTGGGTCTGCGTGCCGCGCACGGTACGGATCGAACTGGTGGGCAGCCTGCCCTTCGGCGTGACCGGACGCGACCTGGTCCAGTCCATCATTCGCGACCACGAGGAACAGGGCACCTTCCTGCAATGCTGCGTCGAGTACGGCGGGCCGGCGCTGGCCGGGCTGAGCCTGGACGACCGGCAGGCCATCCTGGCCTCGACCTTCCACACGGGGTCCGATACCGCCATCATGGACGTCGATGCGCGCGCGCTCGACTACGTCGACGAACGCGCCGATGGCCGGCCGTATCAAGTCCTGCGCAGCGACCCGGACGCTGACTACGCGGCGGTGCTGACCTACGATCTGTCGCAACTGACCCCCATGGTGACCGTGCCGCCCACGCAAAGCGGCGCGGTGGACGTCGCGCAAGTGGCGGGCCGACGCATCGACCAGGCCGCCGTGGGGTCCTGCGCCAACAACCGGCTGGAAGACATGCGGGCGACGGCCGCCGTGCTGCGCGGCCGCCGGATCGCACAGCACGTCACGATGTACATCTCGCCGGGCAGCCAGAACGTCTACGCCGCGGCCGCCCGCGAAGGGTTGCTGGAGGTGTTCGCCGAGGCCGGCGCCACCGTGCTGTCGCCCGGCTGCAATACCTGTTGGGGCTACCTGGGCGTGCTCAGCGGCGAGGACGTCTCGATCACCACCCACCAGTTCAACTACCAGGGCCGCAACGGCAGCACCCAGGCCGCGGTCCACCTCGCCTCGCCCTATACGGTGGCGGCCTCGGCCGTGGCCGGCGAGATCACCGACCCCCGCCCGCTGCTGGCGGGCCGGCTTTGAGGAGCGGCACGACATGAACGAAGCATCCTCCGTGCGCACCCTGCGGGGCCGGGTCTGGAAGTTCGGCGACCAGGTCTGCGGCGACGACGGCATCATCGAATTCGCCGCGGTGCGCGACGGCTTCGGCAAGCCGTTCGACCTGGACGCGCTCAGGCAGATGTGTTTTCGCCAATTGCGGCCCGAATTCCCGTCGAACGTCCAGCCGGGCGACATCGTCGTCGGCGGCAAGAACTTCGCGCATCACAACCACGTGGAAGTCAGCGTCGCCATCAAGGCATCGGGCATCGCCGCGGTGCTGGTGGAATCCTGCGAATCGGGCTTCATCCGGCGGGCGCTCAGCCAGGGCCTGCCGATACTGCTCGTTCCCGGCATCACGCAGGCCGTGGCCGACGGCGACGTGATCGGCGTCACGCCGGCCACCGGCGCGATCGAACTGGCCGACGGCCGCGTCATCCCGTCGCCGCCGTTTTCGCCGCAGATGGTGCGGATCTGGGAGAGCGGCGGGCTGGTCAACGCGCTGGCTGGCGAGTTCGCGGCGCGCTAGCGTCAACGGTAGGTTCTTGAACCGTCCTTGACCGGTGGGGTGGGGCGGCCCGCGGTGGGGCGCAGCGAAGCCGGTCCCGCTACGCGGGACTTCCCGGAGTTGGCGCGATTGGCGGGGCGGGCGTGAACTCGCGCGGGAATAGCCCCCCGGGCTATTCCTACTGCCGCGCTCACACATGCACGCCCTTGCTTCCCCGCCAACCGCGCCAACTCCGGCGGCTCCGAATGCGCC